>Ga0307474_10000152_pt1 | contig 50701 bp, 44 predicted proteins | sample atmos_gasesECM1C_2_FD_203312 | JGI IMG/M metagenome (GOLD analysis project Ga0307474, IMG submission 203312) | Hardwood forest soil microbial communities from Morgan-Monroe State Forest, Indiana, United States - atmos_gasesECM1C_05 | ecosystem: Environmental > Terrestrial > Soil > Temperate... | reverse complement strand
GCTCCTGTTTTGAGTGAAGGTTGCGAACCCCTCATCTCAAAACAGGACGCCCGGTTGCACTATCGTCTTGGCTGGGTCGCCAGCCCCGGTGCCCTACCGCGCGAGCGGTTTAGTTCTATGGCCCGAAGCGACGGTCCCGGAATGTCTGCTCTCGCGCCGCTGTTGGGGACTAAGCGGAGGTGAATCCCAAAGGGTGCGTTGCTTTCATAAGTAGAGATGGGGCCAAGGGGCAGGCTAAAGGAGCCTCAAACTGGATATCGGGACGTTCATAATGCTGCTAGCATTAACCACTTTGAGGTTTGGGAGTTGGCAATGGTGGCCGATGCAAGCTTTAGCGTCCTGACCGGCAATGATATCGAGACGCGCAGAGTAAGAGCCGGCGCTGTCATTTTCCGCGAAGGCGAGGATGCTGACGAGCTTTTCGTTATCAAGAGCGGTTACGTGCGAATTCAAATCGGCAATAGAGTTGTGGCCGAACTTACGGCTGACACTATTTTTGGTGAAATGGCACTGATTGACGATGAGCCACGGAGCGCGACTGCCTTGGCGATCACCGACGTTGAACTCGTTCCTGTCTCGGAGAAGCAGTTTCTTTTTCTGGTAAGCCAAACCCCCTATTTTGCCCTCAAAGTCATGAGGGTCCTCGCACAACGACTAAGGGTGACGAACAAAACACTTGGTTGATCTTTTGGCGCGAAAGTACTGCCGACAAACCTTTCATCGCAGTTCTCCCGTTTCAGAACATGTCTGGCGACGCCGAACAGGAATACTTTGCGGACGGAATGGTTGAGGAGATCGTCACGGCACTCTCGCGGTTCAAATCTGTCCGTCAAGACAGAAGTCCAACTCCGGTCCGGTGACGACCGTCAAGCCCCTATGCAGTCGCGGAGGAACATTGGGGCGGCACGCGGCTGGGGCGCTGAGACGTTTAACAACGCCTTGCAGTTCGCTGCAGGGAGCGGTTATCGTGTCGATCCAATCCCCTGTCGGGGAACCGCGGATGAAGCGCCAGCTTGATCCGGATCAGGAGGCCGGCGAAGGCCTCCATCATAAAAGCGGAGGAACCTCCCCAATGACCCAGCGCATGCGCTTCGGCATTTTTCTCGCGCCCTTCCATAAGCCCGGCATCAACCCGACGCTCGCATTGCAGAGCGATCTCGATCTCATCCAATGGCTGGATCGCTGCGGCTATGATGAGGCGTGGCTCGGCGAGCATCACTCCGCTGGCACCGAGCTCTCCGCCTCTCCGGAAATCATGATAGCGACGGCAGCCGAGCGCACGCGTCACATCAAACTCGGCACCGGGGTGATCAGCGTTTCGTATCACAACCCTCTGTGGGTCGCTGAGCGCATCGTCCTCCTTGATCATTTGACGCGCGGGCGGGCGATGCTCGGCCTCGGCCCGGGCTCGCTACCCACCGACGGCGCCATGATCGGGCTGCAGCAGAGTCAGACGCGGGGGCTGCTGGAAGATGGCGTCGCCATCATCACGAAGCTTTTGACCAGCGACGAACCGGTCACGTTCAAAAACGATCGCTGGGACCTGCGCGAGGCGCGGCTGCACCTGCGGCCGCACTCCAATCCACTCTTCGACGTTGCTGTCGCTGCCGTAGCTTCCCCGACCGGCGCCAAGCTTGCCGGCCGATATGGCATCGGCATGCTGTCGGTGGGCGCCACCACCGCCGCCGGCTTCGATGCGCTGGCGCTGCACTGGGATGTGCTGACTGCGGAGGCGAAGGCGCATGGCAAGACCGCTGACCGGAGCAAGTGGCGACTTGTTGGCTTGTGCCACATCGCGGAAACCAAAGAACAGGCATATCGCGACGTGGAATATGGCATCGAGCATTGGTTCCGCTACTTCCAGCAGGTCGCCGCATTCCCCCAAATGGCGGTGGTCGGCAACTCGGTCGCCGAAATGATCGAGTTCATCAACGGCTCAGGCCTCGGTGCCATCGGCACGCCGGACGCGTGCGCCGCCCAGATCGAGCGGTTGTGGCAACAATCTAACGGCGGCTTCGGCGCCTATCTCCTGCTGGCGCACAACTGGGCCAATCCTTCAGCAACGGCGCGCAGCTACGAACTGATCGCACGCGAGGTGATGCCGCAGTTCCAGGGCCACGCGCAGGCGACGCTTGATGCCGCCCGCCGCGCCAAGGAGGTCCGCGAAAGCCTCGCGGCGGCGCAGGCGCAAGCCGTCGAAGATGCCCGAGCGCGCTATGGCGCGGAAGTGGCCAAGCGGCAGGCTTGAGCTGTTCGGCAGCGCGGCATTGCCGCGCTCAGTCCGTTCCGGCGCGGAATTTCTTTGTCGGTCGCGAGAACGTAATAGATTTCGCAAGGAGACGTGCCCTCGCTCATGACCGGTTGAAAGGGCCGGCAGTGAGTTCTTGAATAGGCACACCCTGTGCCAATGGCGCGACATGGTGCATCTCCTACTTTGCAATGACCTGTTTTCCGACGACCTGCCGTTGCACCGCGCTGGAGGACCTCCAAAGGCAGCGTGGTCGCCGCGCACCAATTCGAGCGCGCATCAGCGATCAACAACCCCGCACCAGAGCAACGGCTGCAGGCTATGCGCGAAAAGCTCGAGCAAATTGGGTTTCGACGCGCGCCTCATTTATGCGCGCGGGCGATATTGGCACGCCAACGCCGCTCGCCGCCAGGTGTAGCTGGTAGCGCCGCACGTCCTCGAAGCTCGCCGTATCGGGTGATCGCCCAAGAAATGCAGCGAAGTTCTTGACCCTTTGCACATAGTCATGTTGGGTCTTCGCCGCGAACTTGCGGATCGTCATGTCTTCGATCATGCGCCGGCGCAACGGGCTTACTGCCTCGTCGGTCATGGGATGCTCCTGTCTTGAGTGAGGTGGTTGCAACCCTCAAGACAGGACGCCCCTTCGCGCTATCGCCTCGGCTGCGCTGCTTGTCGCAGCGGCCTACCGCGCGAGCGGTTTAGTCCGTTAGTCTGAAGGCGACATCAACTTGGCAGTCAGCGCCGAATTCTTACGCTTTGGTAGGATTCGCCTTACGCCATGGACTGCCCACCGGCTTTCCATTAGACATTGTTGTTGAGCAAATAGGAAGCTGGTTCGAGGCAACTTTCGTTGTGGGGGATTGATGCGCGGCTCCAAAGTCGTTCGGCGTCGCTTCCAGCTTGTCCTTATCAAGCCATCACACTATGGCGATGACGGCTACGTGATCAGGTGGTGGCGTTCGATGGTCCCGTCGAATTCGCTCGCCAGCCTTTACGGCATCGCAGCCGACAGCGCGGCGCGTAGGGCATTGGGTGAAGATGTCGATATCGACATCGAGGCGATCGATGAATTCAACACTCGTGTCGATATTCGCAAGCTCTTGCGGAAATTCGCGAAGAACAAGAATCTCGGTCTTGTAGCTCTGGTCGGCGTGCAGTCCAATCAGTACCCTCGCGCCTTAGATATTGCTTCCAGGTTTCGCAAGGCGAATATCCCCGTTGCCATCGGCGGATTTCACGTCTCCGGCTGCCTGTCGATGCTTGATGGAAAAGCCGTCGGACTGGACGCCTGCCGCGAGATGGGGGTTTCAATCTTTGCTGGCGAAGCGGAGGGTCGCTTCGATATGTTACTGCAAGACGCGGCCACCGGTCGCCTGCAGCCAATCTACAGCTACCTCAAGGACTTGCCGGGACTCGAACAAACCCCTGTACCGCTTTTGCCCCTCGTGAATGTCGAACGGACACTCGGCTTGAGCACCAGTTTTGATGCCGGGCGTGGTTGCCCCTATCAGTGCTCGTTCTGCACCATCATAAATGTACAGGGTCGTAAATCTCGTTTTCGCTCACCGGAAGACATTGAGTCGATCGTACGTACAAACTGGACACAGGGCATCAGTCGATTTTTTATCACCGATGACAACTTTGCGCGGAACAAGAATTGGGAAGCCGTTCTCGATCGGCTGATCTGGCTTCGGGAAGCTCAAGGCATTTCATTGGGGTTGATGGTTCAGGTAGATACACTATGCCATAAGATCCCGAACTTCATCGAGAAGTGCAAGCGCGCCGGCGTAACCCGGGTGTTCATAGGGCTTGAGAATATTAATCCTGACAACTTGTTGAGCGCCAAGAAACGACAGAACAAAATTACCGAGTATCGCAAGATGCTGCTGGCCTGGAAGGACCAGGGCATCATGACGCTCGCGGGCTATATTCTTGGCTTTCCAGGCGACACGCCTGAATCCATCCGAAAGGATATTGCGATTCTCAAGCGCGAATTGCCTCTCGATATCATCGAATTCTTTTGCCTCACACCATTGCCCGGCTCGGAGGATCATCAGGGTTTATGGAAATCCGGCATCGCGATGGATCCCGATCTTAACAACTACGACCTCGAACACGTTTGCACGGCCCATCCTCGAATGTCGACGAGCGAATGGGCGGGCATCTACACCGAAGCCTGGTCGGCCTACTACTCGCCAGACCACATGGAGGTATTGCTACGACGCGCCGCTGGTTCTGGCATTGGAATGAGCAGTTTGGTCAAGCTTCTCTATCAATTCTCGACCATGCATGAGTTAGAAGGCGTCCACCCGCTACAAAGCGGCGTATTTCGGCTTCGTCACCCTGATGAGCGGCGGCCTGGGCTGGCGCAGGAAAATGTCCTGTTCTTTAGGGTTCGTTTGGCTGCAAATCTCATCCGCAAGACGTGGTTCGGACTCTCGACGCTGACACGTCTCAGCCTGGCGGCCATTCGCATCAGCTATGATCCCAAGCGCCTCGATTACACGGACGAGGCAATGGCTCGAGTGACCGATGATGACGACGTCAATCTCGACCTTCTCAACCAGACGCCGGGTGCGAAAGAAGCAGCCGCTCACCAGAAGAAAGTCTTCGAGCTGACGCGCGGCAACGCTTGAATACCGAGCCATCCGCCATGTATTTCCGGATCGCTTCTGACTGCGGAGAAACCCTCGCCGTCATCAGCATTCGCTCTTCTGATAGTGGCGTTGGGGCTTGAGAGACTAGGAACCAGATTTTTTGTATTGCCCACTGCGCTGCATGAGTGCGGTTGTGGCCCTTCGGCGACGTCCGCTGTTGCGCCGCTATTGTCGGACAAACAGACATCACCTCCGGCACAAGCGCACCGATTATGGGTACGCGGCGCAGAATGATCAGCGGATGGCTGCGCCGCTTCAGCGCCTTGCCTGCGGCCGTTGAGGCTCGGGTTGCTTGGGCTGATCGGCCTGCACGCTACAGCTCGATGCCGCGAGCGAGGTTTGCGCCTGCGCCATGAGGCCGGGTTCGGGCGCCAGCGCCTTGATCACGATCAGGCCGGTTGCGGTCGGGGAATCGATGATCAGCCGGTCAGCGGCGGTGACGTCTTCATCCTCCGGCAGGTCCTCGTGCTGCGCTTCGGTCATCAGGTCGAGCTCGATCACCTTCTTGCCGGCGGAGCGGTCGTTGATGGCGTAATAGGCAAGCTCGTTGCGGGTATAGAACGACACCGAGGTGTAGGCCTGGCTGACCGGGACCTTCAGCTTGATCGGTCCGGTCAAGAGGTCATAGCGGCAGATCGCCTCCGCAAAGGCTGGATCCAGATAGGGCATCAGCGTGTTGGCGGGATCGGCAAGCGGAAGCTGGGTGACGGCGTTGAGCTTGGTCAACGGCGTCAGCCGCGAATAGGCGTCCTCGCTTGCGATCTTGGGCAACGCCAGCACGCTGACGAGATGGACGACGAGGCCGAGCAGCACGCCGGCGGCGATGGTGAAGGCGAGCCGGATCATGAGCAACCCACCGTGGCAATTGCGGGCATTGGGGCGTCGCGCTTGGAGCGCGTCGCAACGCCCACCGGCGTGTCATAAAGGCGCAACATCAGCGCGTAGCGCTCGATGCCGCCGGTGGGCAGCCAATTGCCGGCGCGCGCGCGCGAAGCGATGTGGATTTCGAAGGAGCCGTCGGCGCTGCGTATGATCTCCTCGCTCGTGAAACCATAGCGCTGCAGCGAATTGGCGACGAGATGACCTTTGCTGTCGTAGAGCGTCAGCGTCCAGAACCGCGCCGGAGGCGTCACGCCGCTCACGACCACATCGCAGCGACCGTCGAGCTGCCGCTTGCGGTCATCGGCCCGGGCGGTGAACGCGACGCCGTCACCAGTGCCGATCGGCAACTCGCCGTTACGCGTGATGGTGGCGCGCGAATAGGGATCGATGTCGGCAGTGCCGGTGCGCGGGCGGGCAGTCCAGGCGCCGATCGTCAGTGTGCCGATCTCCGTGCCGCGGGTGGTCGTCGTCCATGTTGTGCCGACGCCGACGATGGCGGCGATACACAACGCGAGCATGGTTCCAAAAATGAGCCGCACGGTTCTAAAACGTCAGTTCTTGCGCGACGAGGCCGCATCGCCCGTCGCCGCCGCCAGATTGTCGGGGAAGGGCAGCTCGCTCGCCGACACCGGGTTGCCGGGCTGGGCTGCTTCGTTTGCCGACGTCTTGTCCGTGGTTTTGGCCACGTCGTCGAGCATCTTTTCCACCTGCACCAGGACTTCGGCGCCGCGCCTGGTCAAGACCGGCGGCGGACCCGGCTTGACTTCCGGGGCCTTCGGCGCGCCGCTGGCTGCGGCCACTCTCTCGGCTTTCGCCTTCTCGGCTTCGGGCAGCTTCTGGCCCATGCCGACACCCGGCAATTCCCGGATCTCGATGCCCTCATGGGCGACCGTCATGATGTTGTGCCAAGTCTGCGCGGGCAGCGAGCCGCCGGTCATGCGGTTGGTCGGAGAGTAGTCGTCATTGCCGAACCAGACCGCGCAGGCGAAGTTGCCGGTGTAGCCGACGAACCAGGCGTCGCGATAGGAGTTGGTCGTGCCGGTCTTGCCTGCGGTCGGAATGCCGTCGAGCGCTGCGCGCCGCGCGGTGCCTTCGCTGACGACGTGGCTCATCATCCCCGCCATGTCGGCGGCGATGTTTGCCGGGATCGCCCGCCGCGGCTGCGGCCCGTCGCGATCCCAGCGCCAGACCGGATCGCCCGCGCCGGTCCGCACCTCGAGCACCGCATGCGGCGTCACCGCCATGCCCTTGTTCGGGAAGGTGACATAGGCAACCACGTGCTCGAGCACCGTAACCTCGTCGGCGCCGATCGGCAGCGACGGCGTGTCGGGCAGCGGCGCCGTGATGCCGAACTTGCGTGCCATTTCGACGATTTTCGCGCGGCCCTTCTTCGCCGAATCCCAGACGTTCTTTGGGTTGCCGCCGATTGCGATAGAGAGTTTCACCGGCACGACGTTGATCGAGTTGGTGATCGCTTGCGTCAGTGTCACCGAACCGGAATAGGAGTGACCGTAGTTCTGCGGGCACCAATTGCCGATGCAGACCGGGCCGTCGACTATGACCGACTTCGGCGTGAAGCCGTTCATGAGCGCGGTGGTGTAGACATAGGGCTTGAACGACGAGCCGGGCTGGCGATAGGCGTCGGTGGCGCGGTTGAACTGGCTCGCGCCATAGTCGCGGCCGCCGACCATGGCACGGATGCCGCCGTCCATATCCGCGACCACGGTCGCCGCCTGGGTCGCATGATAGTCGCGGCCGAACTGGCGCAACTCGTTCTCGATTGCTTGGTCGGCGGCATGCTGCACATTCATGTCGATCGCGGTGCGGACCACGAAGACGCGCTCATTGTAGGATTTCGGGAAGGTGTCGACGAGCTTCTGCATCTCGTCGAAAGCATAGTCGAGATAGTAGTTGGGCGAGTTCTCGTCGCGCCGGTCGACTGCGGTTGCAGGATTGCGCCTGGCGCCGAACACCTGGCCCTCGGTCATGAAGCCGGCGTCGACCAGATTGTCGAGCACGACGTTGGCGCGGGCGCGCGCCGCGGGCAGGTTGATATGGGGCGCGAACTTGGTCGGCGCCTTGAACAGGCCGGCCAGCATCGCCGCTTCCGCAAGGTTGACGTCGCGCACCGACTTGTTGAAGTAAAAATGCGCCGCGCCGTCGACGCCGAAGGTGCCGCCGCCCATATAGGCGCGGTCGAGATAGAGCTTCAGGATTTCGTTCTTGGTCAGGCGCGTCTCGAGCCAGATGGCGAGGAAGGCCTCGTTGATCTTGCGCTCGATGGTGCGCTCGTTACTCAGGAACAGGTTCTTCGCCAGCTGCTGGGTGATCGAGGAACCGCCCTGGCGCACGCCGCCGGCCTGCGCGTTGGTGACGAGCGCGCGCGCCGTGCCGGAAATGTCGATGCCGAAATGCTCGTAGAAGCGGCGGTCCTCGGTGGCGAGCGTCGCCTTGATCAGGCTGTCCGGAAAATCTTCCAGCGGGATCGAGTCGTTGTGCTTGATGCCTCGGCTGCCGATCGGATTGCCGTAGCGGTCGAGAAAGGTCACCGCGAGGTCGCTTTTCTTCAGCCAGTCCTCGTCTGCAGTCTCGCGGAAGGCGGGGATGGCGAGCGCGAGCAGCACGATCAGCCCGCCGAGCCCAAGCGTTGCGGCTTCCGAGAACGGCTCGACAAAGACCCAGCGCTTCCAGCCGCCGACATAGAAGTTGTCCATGAAGGTCGAGAAGCGCTCATAGAGCTCGCGGGTGCCCCGGAGCGAGGAGAACAGCGTCGAATCGAACCGCGCGTCGAGGTCGAGACGCCAGTTGTTGAGCCGCTGCTTCCAGTTGTCCGGGAGGATCTTGCGCACTGGGATTCTTTAACCCTTGCCAGTTCGAAAGCGCTTACGCCGCACGCCCGGCGGGCATCGTCGAAGTGTCTTGCGGTAGTGTTGCGGCAAACCCAAGGCGCAAAATCTAAGCCGCTCCTTGCGCCTGACGGTTGCTCATCTCTATCTAGCCGAGCGGGCCACATAAACCAATGGCCCGGCTCGCGATTTTCGTGGTTTTGGACTAATGCCATTCAAGCCGTGGGGCGAGGGTGCAGAAGTCCTGCCGGGACGCCCTTGAGACGCGGCGAAAACGCGCCAAAAAGCCTATTGATCCTTCGATACAAGAGACGAGATGACCGCGCCGCCCAAACGGCCCTCCGCCCAAGAGGGATTTTTCTGGAAAACCAAGGCCTTGGAAGAGATGTCGAGGGCCGAATGGGAAAGCCTGTGCGATGGCTGCGCGCGCTGCTGCCTGGAAAAGCTCGAGGACGAGGATACGAGCCAAATCTACTTCACCCACGTTTCCTGCAAGCTTCTGGATGCCGGCCTATGCGCTTGCAAGGACTATGCAAACCGCTCGGAAAAGGTCCCGGATTGCGTTCGCCTGACGCCTGAGAATGTGCGCACCCTGAACTGGTTGCCGCCGAGCTGCGGCTACCGGCTGGTCGCGGAGGGACGCGACCTCTATTGGTGGCATCCACTCATCTCGGGCGACCCCAACACGGTGCACGAGGCCGGCGTCTCGGTGCGGGGCCGGGTGGAGGGCACCGAGGACGAGATTTCCGACGAGGACCTCGAAGACCACATCGTCAGCTGGCCGGCGCTGCTGCCCAAGCGGGCACGGTTGAAGAAGCGGCCCAAAGCCTGAGACCGGCGGCGACTGCCGATCACGCTTTTGCGAACAGCGTGCAGCGCAGCGCGACCCACCCATGCGCAAGACGTGCTGCCACTGAGGTCGCTTACCCCCTAAATTGACCGGGAGTTAGCGAATCTGCGCTCTGATCGCGGCGCGCCGAATAAAAATATTCCCGATATGAACCAATACATACGGCAGAGCCGTAACCCTGCCGCCTCCACACCGTTGCCCGCCGACATCGCGGCAGAATTATCGGAACTTCCTGCCAGAGTGGCCGCGATTTCCGATGCGCCGCCGCTCGCGGTCGCCCGCGCGCCGCTGACGCAGAGCGAGGTGCGGACCATCCTGATGAGCCTGTTGCTCACGATGTTCCTGGCTGCGCTCGACCAGACCATCGTTGCGACCGCCTTGCCCACCATCGCGCGGCAGTTTCACGACGTCTCCAACCTGTCCTGGGTCATCACCGCCTATCTCCTGGCCTCGACCGCGGTTGCGCCCGTGTTCGGCACCCTGAGCGACATCTATGGCCGGCGGGTCATGATCATCGTGTCGTTGAGCCTGTTCATCGCCGGTTCCGTGCTGTGTGCGCTGGCGCCGAGTCTGCCGATCCTGGTCATGGCCCGCGTCCTGCAAGGTTTAGGCGGCGGCGGTATCATGCCGGTTGTGCAGACTGTGATCTCCGACGTGGTGAGCGCGCGCGAGCGCGGCCAGTACCAGGCCTATTTCAGCGCGGTGTGGATGATCGCCGGCATCAGCGGGCCGGTGCTGGGCGGCATCTTCGCCGACCATCTGCACTGGTCGATGATCTTCTGGATCAACGTGCCGCTGGCGTTCGCCGCGCTCGCGCTGCTCTTGCCCAAGATGGGCAAGATCCCGGTCTATCACCGCCTGCGCAAGGTCGACTGGCTCGGCGGCGTGCTGCTGATGGCCTCGGCCGTGGTGTTCATGCTGGTGCTGACCTGGGGCGGCAACCGCTATTCCTGGCTGTCGCCGACCATCCTGGCCATGGTCGGGGGCGCGGTGGCGCTGGCGCTCGCGTTTGTCTGGCATGCGGGGCGGGCGGACGAGCCGTTCCTGCCGCTGTCCCTGATCGGCGGCTCGGTCGTGCCTTACGGGCTGATGGCGGCCGGCTGCGCGCTTGGCGCGATGATCGGGCTGACCGTGGTTCTGCCGCTCTATTACGAGGTGGTCTATCATCTGAGCGCGAGCGAAGCCGGGCTCGGGCTCATCCCGCTTGCGGCGATCTCGACCTGTGGGGCTGCGGTTGCCGGCCGCACCATGGCGCGGGTCAAGCACTACAAGCGGGTGGCGATTGCAGGTTCGATCATCGCCACTCTGGCGGCTGCTGCGATGACGCTGACCACGCCGTCGCTGTGGATGCTGCTGTTGCTTTTGGCGACCTTCGGCATCGGCCTCGGCACGGTGTTTCCGATCACGGTGGTCTCGCTGCAGAACGCGGTGCCGCGCGCGCAGGTTGGCACGCTCACCGGCGCGATGAACTTCTTCCGCGCGATGATGTCGTCCTTTACGGTCGCAGCCTTCTCCGCGATCCTGTTGATGGCGCTCGGCGCAGATATCTCGCTCTCCGGCGAGAGCCATGGGCCGGTCGGCTCGATTGCCGCAGCCGACATGGTCGCGGCTTTCCGCTACGTCTTTGCCGCCGCGACCGTCATGCTCGCCTGTGCCGCAGTCTGCATGATCGCGATGGAGGAGCGGCCGTTGGCGGGACCGGCAGCACGTGCACCGGCAGAGATGGCGGAGTAAATTGCGGCGCCTAATGCGCCTGCGCGACGCGGGTGTCGATTTCCTCGCGCAGCACGGCGAAGTCGATCGGCTTGGTCAGAAGACCGGAGGCGCCTTTTTCTAGGGCTTTGCGCCTGGTGTCGGCATCGCCATAGGCCGTGATCATGATCACGGGCACGTCCGGGCGCATCTCTTTCACTTTCGGCAGCATCTCGAGCCCGGTCATTCCGGGCATGTTGATGTCGGAGAGGATCAGGATCAGCGAATTGTCGCTGGTCGCGTCGACGCGCGTCAGCGCATCCGCAGCCGAATTGGCAAAATCCATCACGAAACGCTGTGACCGCAGATCGCGCCGGAATTGCTGGCGGAACAGCGCCTCGACATCGGGCTCATCGTCCACCACGAGAACGAGAACACTCACTTCTAACCTCTGCTCTTGTCCGCAAGATTGCTTGTTCGCGGCAGTGAGATCGTGAACTCGGTAAATTCGCCCGGAGTTGTCAAGACATCGATCGTGCCACCATGCTGTTTCACGACGATGTCGTGACTCATTGATAGCCCAAGCCCTGTGCCTTCGCCAGCCGGCTTGGTGGTGAAGAAGGGGTTGAACATCTTGTCCTTCACGTCAGGCGCGATCCCGGTTCCGTTGTCGCGGATCCGGATCTCGACATGATCAGGCCGGCCGAAGGTCGTGGCCTTTACGACCGGCTCGAAGCCGATTTCGGTGTTTTCCGCCTTGCGCTTGGCCACGGCGTAGAACCCGTTCGAAATCAGGTTCAGAAGCACGCGCGTGATTTCCTGAGGGAACACATCGATTGTGCCGGCATTGGGATCGAGCTCACGCTCGATCGTGACATTGAACTGCGGCTTTTCGGCGCGCGCCCCGTGATAGGCGAGGTTGAGGCTCTCCTCGACCAGCGCATTGATGTCGGTAGGTCGACGCTCCCCTGATCCTTCGCGGGAGTGCAGCAGCATGTTCTTGACGATGGAGTCGGCGCGCTTGCCGTGCTGGACCACCCTCTGCAGGTTGTCCCTGAGCATGCCGGTCAGCTCGTCCACGTTACCACGAATTTTCGCATCGAGTTCGGCCGGCTTGAGCACGTCGTTCAGCTCGTCCGTCAATTCAGCGGACAAGGCTGCAAAATTATTGACGAAATTCAGCGGGTTCTTGATCTCATGCGCGATGCCGGCGGTGAGCTGGCCGAGGGAAGCCAGCTTCTCGGTCTGGATCAGGCGGTCCTGCGCCGTGCGCAATTCATGCAGCGAGCGAGAGAGATCGCGCGTGCGCTGCTGCACTTCCTCGAACAGCCGCGCATTCTCGATTGCGATCACCGCCTGATCGGCAAAGGTCCGCAGCAATTGCACGTGATGATCGGCGAAGGTGCCCGATTGGACCCGGGTGACACCGATGAAGCCGATCGATGAGCCCTTGTTCATCAGGGGCGCAAACAGCATGCTGCGGAAGCCGCGCGCCCGTCCGATATCCGCGATCTCGTCCCTCAATTCCTCGGTATCGGGGACTTGCGTGACTTCACCGGCTTGCGTCATGCGGAACGGTGCGTAGTGGACGACCGGACGCGGGAAGGTCGACTTTAGAACCTCGTCCGCCTCCGGCGTGGTGGGCGTGAATGCCGCGAGGTGGGCCATGCCGTCGATGAAGCGGAAGACCGTGCTCGAAAAGCCGCCGACCAGGCTCTTGGCGCTTGCCGCGATCGCGTCGAACACCGGCTGCACGTCCGAGGGTGAGCTTGCGATCACCTTGAGAATGTCGGCGGTCGCGGTCTGCCGCTCCAGCGCCTCCTTCGCCTCATTCCACAACCGTGCGTTGTCGTCGGCCGCCGATTTCAATTGCCGCTCAAGATCGGCAATTCGGCGATTGAGGTCGGCCACCACGTCTTGGGAAGGCGCGGTCATCCAAAATCCATAAATCCCGGCGCCGAAAAGGCGGCGTAGCAATCCTAACTGCCTCTTATTAGGCGGATTATTCCATTGTCGGCCGCATAGGGCTAGGCCTGTCGGGTTGATTCGGCCCTCATTTCGGAGAGCGAGCGGGGGCTGTTAAGAAGCTTCGCGGGAGCGGCTGACGCGCGCGCTGGGCTGCATGCTATTCTCCCCAGGCCGGTCACCGGCTGCGACGGTCAGTACTGGGGCTTTTTGGCGATGGAGATGACCTTGTCTCGCAAATGGGCGAAGAATCGAACGCGAGGCGGCAAGCTTCACCTGGCCAAAACGAAGGCGCGGTTTGGTCGAGCTCGCCGGACCCGCGCCGATCTCGAACGGGAGCTTGAAGCATGCAAACGGGAGGTCGCCGACGCCCAGGAGCGCCTGATCGAGGCTACGAAGCAACATGCCGCTACCTCCGAGATGTTGCGAATCATCACGGAGTCGCCGCTTCCGTCGGCGCTGGACGCGGTAGCCGAACATGCCGCACGCCTGTGCGACGCGACCAGTGCGGAAATCTACCGCCTGGAGAACGACCTTCTTCGCTTGGTGGCGTCACACGGGGAAATTTCGGTGAATATTCACGCCCGTAAGGGACTGCCTTTAAATCGCGACAGGGTGATAGGACGAGCCGTATGTGATCGGCGCTCGGTTCATGTCCACGATCTCGCGGTGGAGGATAGCGAGTTCCCGATGGGCAGCGATGACGCAAGGCGTCAGGGCCATCACACAACGCTCGGGACACCGTTGCTGCGCGAGCGGACCCCCGTGGGAGCAATTGCGTTCCGGCGATGGGAGGTCCGACCTTTCTCCGACAAGCAGATCGCGCTTCTCGAGACCTTCGCCGACCAGGCGGCGCTCGTGATCGAAAACGTGCGCCTGCTCGAAGCCGAGAAGCAGCGCACGCTGGCGCTTGCGCACGCCAACCGCAATTTGCAGGTGAGCGAGGCGAAGTATCGGTCTGCCATTGACGGAATAGCCGGTCTCGTTGCGATCATGGCCGCCGACGGTGAACTCGAAACCGTCAATCGCCAAATCATCGAGTATCTCGGCTCGAGGGGAGAGCTGACGACCTGGGACATAAACGAAGCGATTCATCCTGAAGACGCTCCCCGCATCCTTAAGCTTTTCAAGAGATCGATTGCCGCCGGTGCTGCCTTCCATTACGAACTACGCCTGCGGCGGTTCGACGGCGAATATCGCTGGTTTGAAAACCGCGGTGTCCCAATTCGCGATCAGTCTGGACTTATCGCGCGCTGGTCCCTCCTGCTGGTGGACATCGAGGATCGCACACGAGCGCTGGAACGATTGCAGCAGTTGCAATCGGATTTCGCCCACATGAACCGTGTGAGCATGATGGGAGAATTGGCTGCCTCACTGTCTCACGAGATCTCGCAACCGATCGCAGCGGTACACGTGAACGCCTGTGCCGCCCTGAATTTTTTGGACAAACAGCCGCCGGATCTGAGCAAAGCCCGGGAGGCGTTGGGCTGTATCGTGGGCGATGCCGACCGCGCTGGAGACATCGTCGGCCGCATCCGTGAGCAGATCAAGAAGACGCCTCCGCGAAAAGAGCGGTTCGATCTCAATGCGGCAATCAACGAGGTGGTTGTGTTGGCGCAAAACGCAATCATCAGGAATCGCGTCTCGGTTCAGACCAGCCTCGCGGAAGGCTTGCGTCCCGTTCAAGGGGATCGTGTTCAATTGCAACAAGTCTTCCTGAATCTGATCCTGAATGCGGTTGAAGCAATGGGCTCGGTTGAGGCGGGGGCGCGAAAGCTGTCGATCAGTACCGAGCAGGACCACACCGGGGTCCTCGCGGCCGTGCGCGATTGCGGACCGGGCATCGATCCTCACCATCTCGAGCGCGTTTTCGAGGCCTTCTACACCACGAAGTCCAAGGGAATGGGGATGGGGCTGTCGATCAGCCGGTCCATCATCGAGGCGCATGGCGGCCGGCTATGGGCAGACGCGAATAAACCTCGCGGCGCCGTATTTCAGTTCACCGTGCCCGGCGTGGGAAAGGAACACAGGCCGCACGCTCAAGGGTGAGAAGCCTGCTGAGGTGCCGGCCGTCGCGGTCTGACGCTCCAGCGCGTCTTTCGTCTCACAACAGCCGCGCGTTCTCGGCGGCGGTCGCTTTCAATTGCCGCTCAAGCTCGGCAATTCGGCGATTGAGGTCGGCCGCCACGTCCTGGGAAAGCGCGGTCGTCCAGAAATCCATAATGACCCATTCGAGACACAATCCACGCACAATGTCGGGAGACATGGAATGCATCATGCACCCCATGGATGCATTTTGATACCGAGGCGGGGTGAACGGACCTAATTCGGGCGCGACGCGAGGTCCGTTGGTGACCAGAGGTGATCCGTGAACAGTAGCAGGTTCAAAAGCTCCGCAGCTCACTATATCCTCTAAAAGAAGCTGCCGTCGGAACAGGTAATAAGGGGGACGGATGCTTGCTCGCGCGACATTGATAGGCGTCGTTCTGGCGATGCTGGGTGTGCCTTGTGCGGCGAACGGGCAGGCGATCCCCGGTGCGCAAGCTGAATCGACCAAAGCGTTGGCGCAGGGTGAATGGCCAGCCTATGCAGGCACCTATGCAGCGGCGCGCTATTCGCCGCTGGCGCAGATCGATCGCAACAACGCCAAGGACCTGCACGTCGTCTGGCGCTGGAAGTCGCCGGACATGGCGATCAAGGAAGCCAATCCCACGGTTGGGCCGACCCGCGCCAATGAATCGACGCCGCTGATGGTCGGCGGCACGCTCTATATCTCGACCTCGCTGTCCCAGGTGGCCGCCATCGATGCCGCCACCGGCGAGACCAAGTGGGTGTACGACCCCAAAGTCTATGAGAACGGCCTCGGCATGCCTGCCAACGATGGATGGCTGCATCGCGGCGTCGCCTATTGGCGCAGCGGCGACGACGAGCGCATCGTGATGCTCACTGCATTTGCCCAGATGATTGCGCTGGATGCGAAGACCGGCAAACCGGTGCCGAATTTCGGCATTGATGGCCGGATCGATCTCGCGCAAGGCATGCGGCGGCCGGTGGACCGGGACTACTACACCATGAGTTCGCCGCCGGTCATCGTCCGCAACGTCATCGTGGTCGGCTCGTCGGTGATGGACTGGTGGGGACATCGGCCTTCGCCGCCGGGTGATGTGCGCGGTTTCGATGTTGTCACCGGCCGGCTGCTCTGGACCTTCCACACAGTGGCTCAAGATAGTGAGCCCGGCGTTGAAACCTGGGAAAAGGAGTCCTGGAAGGAGGCCGGTAACGCCAACGTCTGGGCGCCGATGAGCGCCGATGAGGAGCTGGGCTATGTCTATCTCCCGGTCAGCACGCCGACCAATGACTATTACGGCGGCGATCGTCCCGGCGACGGTCTCTATGGCGAGAGCTTGGTCTGTCTCGATGCGGCGACCGGCAAGAAGGTCTGGCACTATCAACTCGTTCATCACGGGCTGTGGGATTACGACACGCCGGCCGCTCCCAATTTGATCGACATCACCGTCGGCGGAAAGCCGATCAAGGCGGTCGCGCAAGTAACGAAGCAGGCCTTCGTTTACGTATTCGATCGGGTCACTGGCCAACCGGTCTGGCCCATCGAGGAGCAGCCAGTGCCGCCCTCCAGCGTTCCCGGCGAGCACGCGTCGAAGACGCAGCCGGTGCCGACCAAACCCGCGCCGCTCGACGTTCAGGGCGTGCGCGACGAGGACCTGAGTGACTTCACCCCTGAGATACACAAGGAGGCGTTGGATATCGTGACCAAATACGATCACGGACCACTGTTCACGCCACCGTCGGAGCGTGGCACCATCCAGGTGCCCGGCGTCGCCGGCGGCGCGAACTGGTCGGGCGGCGCGATCGATCCCGAGACCGGCACGCTCTATATCGGGACTTACCGGCTGCCCTTCGTGGTCTCCGTTCGCAAGCCCCGTCCCGGCGAGTCGTCGTACGATTTCATCGGCGAATTCCGCTATCTGCCGGGCCCTCGCGGGTTACCGCTGCTCAAGCCGCCGTTCGGCAGCATCGTCGCTATCGACATGAACACTGGCGAGCATCGCTGGCGCATTCCGGTCGGGCGCGGCGAACTGTTTCCGGCCATCCGTCAATTGGGACTCAGCGAACGAATGGGATTTCCGGGCCGCAGCTGGGCGCTGGTGACCAAGACCGTTATGATTGTCGTGCAGATGGGATATTTCGGTAGCCCGCGATTGGCGCCCGGCGGCACCCGCCGCATCGCCGATCTCAACAATTTCGATCCGCATCTGTGGGTCTACGACAAGGCGAGCGGCGAAATGCTCGCCGAGATCGCACTGCCGGCCAACGCGACGGGCGCACCGATCACCTACATGGCGGACGGCAAGCAATTCATCGCATTCCCCGTCGGCGGCGGCCCGATAGTTGAAGAGCTAATCGCCGTTTCTCTGTGATTGGTGCCGGATGTCCGCTGCTGTGCTGGTTTTTGGACGCCGGCAACGAGAGACGGTCCGCAGGCTCAACTGACCGGCGTCCAAAAAGCGCCAAGGCACGAAGTCGCGGGAGATTAGGCGGAGGTGATGCAGCGAGCTACGGGTTTTGGCTAGCCGGTTTGATCCGAAGTCAGACGACGAACTTCTCGGATGCGGTCTGCTTAGTCGGGTATAGCGGACTCGATTTGCTCACGTTGAGTTTTTCGCATTTTGACCCACACCAGACCAACATCCTCCTGTGACTTTCCTGCTCTGACCGCCCAATATTGGATGGTCCTCATCCGCGCCGGCTCTCAAGGTCGCGCCTCCAGCTGGCTGGACTTTGACCAAACGCCCGCCTGAAGAGCCTGCACAGATGTGCTTGATCGGAAAAGCCGACGCTCAGGGTTATTTCGCTCAGCGATGCCGAGCTGGAAATCATCAGATGACACGCCCTCTCCAGCCGTCTCCGCACCACGTAAGCGTGCGGTGTTTCTCCGAGGTCTTGTTTGAAGGACCGCGAGAAATGTGCTTTGCTTAACTTTGCTACGGCGCTGAGGTCCCTGGCGTGGATGGTCCGGTGCAGATTCTCGTCGATGAAAGCGCGCACGCGCGCTATCTGCCAGGCCGCTAATGCGCCGGGTCTGCCGCCCTTAGCGCGCGAACGGCGCTCGATTTCCGATAGCAGAATAGATGACGCCGTGGCCAGCGACGCCTTCGCCGCCTCGCGGTCGCGCTCGAACTCACGCTTCGCTGTCTCAAGAAGCTCGACCACGTTGTTCGCCAGATAGACGAACTGCTGCAGGTCGGTCGCCGACGGAGTATCCTCGAACTGGTCCGCAGCCGTCGTCATGATCCTGCTCCTTCGTGTCGACGACGCCAGTGTCGTCCTGCAAGCCAGAACTTAAGATTGCCTAGCCTAATTGTCCAATATATGGATGGAGCGGAATCAATACATTTACGGTATTACACGCATGGACCTGAGACACCTGCGCTACTTCGTTGCGGTCGCCGAGGAGCGACACTTCACGAGAGCCGCCGAGCGACTTGGCATCAAGCAGCCGCCGCTGAGCCTGCAGATCAAGCAGTTGGAACAGGAATTGGGAACGCCACTATTCCGCCGTCTGACGCGCGGCGTCGAGCTTACCGAGCCCGGGACACTACTGCTCGACGAGGCGCGACAAATTCTGGAGCACGTGGAACGGACAAAGGCAAATGTTCGAAATCGGGCACGCGGCGAAACCGGACACATCCGGGTCGGATTCGCGGGCGCAACCTATTTCCAGCCGCGTGTGCCGGGACTCGTTCAAACCTATCGGAGACGATATCCGGGCGTGGTGCTGTCGCCAGTGCAAAGCAACACTCCTCACTTGGTCGAGGCTTTGCGGAACGGTTCGGTTGACGTGGCCTTCGTCCGGCCACCGCTCGGAGACGACGAAGGACTCACAGTTCATCCGCTCGTCCAGGAGCCGATGAGGATCGTGCTGCCGTCGAAGCACCCGCAAGCCAGCGAGCGCTCCGTGTCGCTCGCCACCTTGGCGCATGAAACGTTTATACTTTTCCCCCGGGCAATCGGGCCCGGTCTCCACGACAGCATCATCGCAAGTTGCCAGCGTGCGGGATTTAGCCCGATCCTCGGACAAGAAGCCCCGCAGATTTCTCCGATCGTGCATCTCGTGGCGGCAGGGTTCGGGGTATCGATCGTGCCACACTCGATCGAACAGATCCGTGCCGACGGCATTGTCTACGTTCCAATAAAGGGCGAGGCGCCCCGGGCGCCCATCAGTCTCGCTGTTCGCAAGGACAATCGTTCCGCAGTAATTCGAAACTTTGTCGCTCTGGCGCGTCCGCGGGCTCGGGCACCAGATTGATCAACGCTCTCCACAGAGCTTCAGTCTCTCGGACGACCGCTGTTGGCCCAAGGGCGAAGTCGCTCGGTGCTCGCTAAGGTCCGCTGTCCTGGGTGAACCGGACTCATTGCCACGACCTCGACCGGCGCTCTTGGCCCATGGCCGATGACCGATACGTCTAACATTCTGGCACTTCAGGAGCACACCGCGACTGATTTGCCCGACCGGGCGCCGATCGCGGATGCTTGTCAAGCCTTCCACTCGAAAAGATTTCTGTTTCTCGAAATTCGGATTTGGCGTATAGTCCTCCCATCTCGCCTCGCTTGCGGAGGGGCGTTTCGCGGACGTCACGAGACGTGAGGCGGGGATGCGGTGGACGTGAAGGGCTGTCCGACGAGCGGCTTCTTTCACGGACGGCGAAGTCGTGTGGTCCTGGCGCCCCAAAGATCTGGCGCTAAGCTTTGCGCAGGATGAGTGCAAGGCGACGGTGGCAAACGGGATGGTTCACCGAGGAGAGCACGTATAAGCCGTAAACCATCGCGCAGGGAAGGCCGGAGTGTCTCCGCCTGTACCTGTGGTCACGCGCGCTTGCGCAGATTTTTCTGCGCGGCGGCCCCGGGTGCAGCGGCCACCCGGTCTTCCCTGCACCCTCTGCTTTTTCAGGAGGGTGGAAACGATGCAAAGCTCGGGCGAATTCCGTCGCGAGGATGCGAACTCACATCCTCTCCGCTGTTTCAAAATTGAATCGAGACATTTCCGCTCGTCGTCCCGGACAAGCGAGCGGCAGCGAGCGACGATCCGGGACCCATAACCACAGGATTTCGTTTTGCGAAGGTCGTCTCTCATACGGGCTAAATATAGATTCCGCGGTATGGGTCCCGGCCCCCGTGCGCAATTGCGCACTAGGCCGGGACGACGGAGGATTGATCTGCCTGTGAACATCGTCGATTCACGTCCCCGGCCGCGAGACCTCGGTCTCCTTGGCTGTGATGAACTCGAGCAGCACTGGAATGCCGCTCTTCGTCTTCTCCATGCCGCGCTTGATCGCCGGCACGATGTCTCTCGGCCGCGTGATGCGCTCGCCGTAGCCGCCGAAGGCCCGGGCCATTGCGGCGTAGCCGCCGGAGATGTCGGTCGAGCGGTATTTCTCGGTCGAGATCGGCATCACCTTCAATTCGATCGCCATGGAGAAATTGTTGAGCAGGATCGACATGACAGGAATTTTCTCGCGCACCGCCGTCTCGAAATCCATGCCGGTGAAGCCGATCGCGGCATCGCCCCAGACATTGATGCAGAGCTTGTCGGGCTTTGCGAGCTTGGCGCCCATGGCAAGGCCGAGGCCGTAGCCGAGCTGCGTGGTCTTGCCCCAGCCGAGATAGGAGAGGGGCTCGACCGCCTTCCAGAACGGCGACAGCTGGTCGCGCGGGCTGCCGGCATCATGGGTGACGATGGTGTTGCGGATGTCGACGGTGTGCTGCAGGTCCCACAGCACGCGATAGGGATTGAGCGGCGCGTCGTTGTTGGTGAGCTTCGGCATCCACTTTTCAAGCCACTCCTTGTGGGAGGCGGCGATCTCGGCCGCGACGCCGCGCGCGTCGCGATCGGCTGTAACAGTCTTGCCGATGTCCTCCAGCAGCGCATCCAGCACGAGGCCGGCATCGCCGACGAGGCCGATTCTAGCCTCGACATCCTTGTTGAGATGGTTGGGATCGAGCGTCGAATGGATGATGGTCTTGCCTCTGGGCATAGCGATGCCAAAGCTGGTCTCGGTGAAGGAGCAGCCGATGCCGAAGATGACGTCGGCTTCGCCCAGGAATTTCGGCACCGCGCGCGGCACCGCGAGGCCGCCCGAGCCAAGCGACAGCGGGTGCGTTTCGGGGAAGGACGATTTGCCGCCCAGGCTCGTGGTGACGGGAATGGCGAGCCGCTCGGCAAGGCGCTTCAGCTGCGGCCAGGCCCGCGCATAATGCACGCCCTGGCCGGCATAGATCACCGGGCGCTTTGCGTTGACGAGGAGCGCTGCGGCCTCCTTGACATGGGCGGGATCGGCGCCGTAGCGCGTGCGCAGCACCGGCGTGTAGTTGAGAGGCTCCGGCACCTCCTCGTTCCACATGTCGGCGGGAATTTCGACGATCACCGGCCCGCCGCGGCCGTTCTTCAATCTGGTAAAGGCGCGGCGGAAAATGTTGCCGACCTCGCTTGCCAGGATGATCGGCTCGGCGGATTTCGAGAACGGCTTCATCGCCTGGCTGGAATTGAAGTTCGGCTCGATATTGGAGAGGCGGCGCGGATAGCCCATCGGCAGCACCAGCACGGGAACCGACTCGCCGAAACATTGCGCGACGCCGCCCATCGCATTCTCCGAGCCCGGCCCGTGCTGCATGCAGAACGCGCCGATTGTCCTGCCCGAAGTCACGCGCGAGATCGCGTCCGCCATGTGCAGACCGATGCGCTCCTGACGCACCATGACGGGGCGTATGTCGGCATTGGCGGCATATTCGATCAGATGATTGACCGGATAGCCGCAGAGAATTTCGATACCTTCGCGCTTGAGGATTTCCGCAATGGCGACGCCCAGTTTCATGGCCGTTCCTCCCGACCGATTGTGAGCTCGGCCTTAACCCCTTATTGAGGCTGTTTATGAACGTTGCTGAAATGTGTCCAAACCTACATTGCTCCGCCTCCGGCATTGCGGGAAAATCCCGCCGTTGGAGCATGATCCGGAAAAGTGTGAAGCGGTTTTCCGAAAAGATCATGCTTGATAAGAAACCAGAAGCGCGATGGGGATCCGGCCCGACCCCCATCGCGCTTCTGGCCCACAGGAGTTTTTTCCATGCGTACGCTGATTTCGAGATTCCTGGCGGATCAGTCCGGCGCGACCTCGATCGAATATTGCCTGATCGCGGTCGGCATCAGCATTGTCATTGTCACCGTCGTCAATGGTCTCGGTGGGCAGCTGAACAGCAAGTACACGTTGGTGAACACCGCGCTGCAATAACGGCTCAGCTTGCCTTCCGCGACCGGGCAGGCGCGCGCACCGGCTTCTCGGCCTTCTTCGGCTCTTCCTTCCTTGGCTCCCTCGCTTCGTCCTTTGCTGCTTCTTTGGCCTTCTTGCCGCTGATCGGCAGCAGCATCTCGCGCTGGCCCTCGATCCGCTTCTTCGGCTTCTTGCCGCCCTTGTTGGACTCCTTGGCCTTCGCTGCAGGCGCGCTCTCGCTTTCGCCGGCGAGGCTGCGTTTGAGTGCGTCCATCAGGTTGATGACGTTGCCGCTGGTCTTGGGCGCGGCCTTGGCGGGCAGCTTCACGCCGGCGCGCTTCTTGTCGATGAGGTCGACGAGCGCGGCCTCATAATGGTCTTCGAAATTCTCCGGCTCGAACGGCGCGGACTTCTTCTCGACGATGTGCTTGGCGAGATCCAGCATGTCCTTGGTGACTTTGACGTCCTGTATGTCGTCGAAATAATCCTTCTCGTCGCGCACCTCGTAAGGGTAGCGCAACAGTGTGCCCATCAGGCCCTTGCCGAACGGCTCCAGCGCAATGACATGCTCGCGGTTGGTCAAAACCACGCGGCCGATCGCGACCTTGTTCAGGCTGCGCGCGGTTTCGCGGATCACGGCAAAGGCGTCGTGGCCGACCTTGCCGTCGGGCACGAGATAATAGGGGCGGATCAGATAGCGGCTGTCGATGTCGCTCTTCGGCACGAACTCGTCGATATCGATCGTGTGGGTCGATTCCAGCGCGATGTCGTCGAGTTCGTCCTTGGTCACCTCGATATAGGTGTCGGTGTCGACCTTGTAGCCCTTGACGATGTCGTCATTGGTCACTTCCTCGCCGGTTTCGGCGTCGACCTTGGCGTATTTGATGCGGTGGCCTGTCTTCTTGTTGATCTGGTTGAAGGAGACCTTTTCCGACTCCGAGGTCGCTGGAAACAGCGCGACCGGGCAGGTCACCAGAGACAGCCGCAGAAAACCCTTCCAGTTAGCGCGCGGGGCCATGACAAACTCCGAAAACTGACAAACTCCAATACGCAACGGGCGACGACCCGCAAGGATAACATCCAAGGTCGTGGAAACAAGCAAGCCGGCCGGAGATTCTCCTGATGGCGTTAATTGGGCGCTGCAGGGGTCGAGGGACAGACCAGGCCATGGAAAGACGAGGCCCGGAAAGAACGGAACATCGTCAGGCATTTGGCGTTGCTTTGTTGCAGGCGCGCGAGGCGACGAGCCGCCCGCGGATGCCCGCGCAAACCGCATGCCGATTTGAGGGCGTCATGGCAACACGAGACGAGCACCGGGTCGTCGAAACGCCGACTGAGGCTCGGCAGGGCGAGCTCGGACCGTCTGTCGTTGCCCTGCTTGCCGTCGCGCTCGGACTGGCGGTCCTGGTGCTGGCCGTGGTGTGGTTCGCGTTCTTCCGCACCTGATGCGACAGGGCCTGTGCGATCGCCATGTCCGATCGGGTTGGCGGCGCAAAACATACGGGCATACCGCCGGTGTGGGGCTTCCGAAGCGTCGCCTGGCGGCGTAAACCGGGCATCCCTTTCGGATGTCGCGTTCGTCCGGCGTAACCAAATCCCTCCAACGCACTCTTTTCATGACGAAAAAGTAACGTTGCGGGATGTTCCCGTTCATGGGCGGTTCACGCCGTCGGCGCTCATCTAAAGGGCGTCAAGTCGTGCAGTTCACCTTTGGAGGCAAGCGTGCGCCTGCTCGTTGTTGAAGACGATCCCGATCTTAACCGCCAGCTCACCACCGCTCTGAGCGATGCGGGTTATGTGGTCGATCGCGCATTCGATGGAGAGGAGGGGCATTATCTCGGCGACAGTGAGCCCTATGACGCGGTGGTGCTCGATATCGGCCTCCCCAAGATGGACGGCATTTCGGTCCTGGAGGCATGGCGCCGCAACGGCCGCGCGATGCCGGTCCTGATCCTGACCGCCCGCGACCGCTGGAGCGACAAGGTGCAGGGGTTTGACGCCGGCGCCGACGACTATGTCGCCAAACCCTTTCATCTCGAGGAAGTGCTGGCGCGGATCCGTGCGCTGCTGCGTCGCGCCACGGGACACGCGCAGAGCGAGCTCGTCTGCGGACCGGTCACGCTGGACACCCGCACCAACAGGGTGTCGGTAGCAGGCAATCCGGTCAAGATGACCTCGCACGAGTACCGCCTGCTGCAATATCTGATGCACCATGCCGGCCGCGTGGTCTCGCGCACCGAGCTCGTCGAGCATCTCTACGACCAGGACTTCGACCGCGATTCCAACACCATCGAGGTGTTCGTGGGCCGCATCCGCAAGAAGCTCGAGGTCGACATCATCCAGACCGTGCGTGGGCTCGGCTATCTGCTGGCGCCGCCGCCGAACGGGGCGTGATCCAAGGGGCCATCTGCGGCGCCGGGCCGGTACCGCCTTTAGTTGACTTTTCTCCGTTGAGCCGTGGCCTGCGGCGCCGCTTTTCGTTATTGTGATTCCATGCGCCGCAGCTCGCTTGCGACCCGGCTGTTTTTCTCTGCAACCGCCTGGGTGGTGGTGATTCTCGTCATCACCGGTTTTATCCTCTCCTCCGTCTATCGGGACGCGACCGAGCGCGCCTTCGATCGCCGGCTCAATCTCTACCTGCGGACGCTGATCGCCGAGGTCGCAACTCCGGACGAGCCGCCGGACCGGCAATTCCAGTCCTTGGGGGAGCCGCTGTTCGAGCTGCCGCTGTCAGGCTGGTACTGGCAGATCACCCGCACCGACAGCGACAAGCCCGACGTCCGCGCCTCGCGCTCGCTGTGGGACAAGAAGCTGCCCAAGCTCGAGGACCAGGGCATCGATCTCACGCCTGCCGGAATCCGCATCGGCTATGTCGACGGGCCCGAAGGCCAGAGCTTGCGCATGGTGGAGCGGCCGGTCGATCTCGGCGCCGACGGCAAATTTCTGGTGGCGGTGGCCGGCGATGCCAGCGAGATCTTCGACGAGACCCGCAGCTTCGATTACTATCTTGGCAGCACCTTCACCGCGCTCGGCATCGTGCTCTTGCTCACCACGATCTTCCAGGTCCGCTTCGGTCTTGCGCCCTTGAAGCGCATTTCGGAGGCGATCGCCGACATCCGCTCGGGCCGGACGGAACGGCTGGAGGGCAATTTCCCCGTCGAGATTGCGCCGCTTGCGCGCGAGACCAATGCGCTGATCGATGCCAATCGCGGCATTGTCGAGCGCGCCCGCACACATGTCGGCAATCTCGCGCATGCGATCAAGACGCCGCTGTCGGTGATCGTCAATGAGGCCTCGGCCCATGGTCCCGATCCCTTCGCCAACAAGGTTCTCGAGCAGGCCGACGTGATGCGCAACCAGGTGGCGCACCATCTGGAGCGTGCACGCATCGCCGCGCGCGTCACTATCGTCGCAACCGTCACCGAGGTCGCACCCGCCATCGAGGCGCTGCGGCGGACCATGGAGAAGATCCATCGCGACCGCGACATCACGATCGAGGTCAAGGCTGATCCGCACGCGCGCTTTCGCGGCGAGCGGCAGGATCTGGAGGAGATGGCCGGCAACCTCGTCGACAACGCCTGCAAATGGTCGGCCTCGCGCGTCTTCATCGACGTGCTCATGGAGCGCCCCGCCGAGCCCGGCGCCGGGCCGGTGCTGCGCATCATTGTCGATGACGATGGCCGCGGCCTGTCGGCAGCCGAACGTGCCCAGGTGTCGCGCCGCGGGCAGAGACTCGATGAATCCAAGCCCGGTTCGGGGCTGGGGCTGTCGATCGTCACCGATCTCGCCGCGCTTTATGGCGGCAGCCTGTCGCTCGGCACCGCGCCGATCGGCGGCTTGCGGGCCGAACTGCTCTTGCCTGCGGTTTAATTGCGTCATTTCCGTTAAGTCCAAATTCGTCATTCCTAAAGCACTTCTTAACGTCGCGACCCTTATGCTGACCGCGGGACGCGGCTGCCGGCCGCGCCACGGAAAGTGCTGACCTGCCCGCATGAGCCAGACGTTACAGGAGAGGCTTAAGGATTATCTCGCGCAGCTGCCGCCGCGGTCGCAGGCGATGTTGATGCGAGAATTCGAGCGTGCGCTTGAGCGCGGCGAGGACATTGCAGTAGCCACCTTCGTGCTCGAGGCGTTGCGCAAGATCGTTCGCGGCAGCGACGATGCACAGCCGCGCAGCGATGATCCGGCGCGATTGCTGTTCCGCCCGCTGGAGCCCTTCCTCGTCGACGGCAGCATGCCCTCGCGTCCCGGACAGATCCGCCGCTCCTCGCTGTTGCCGGTCTGGCAATGGCTGCTGCGCGACGGCGCGCCGGAGCAGGCGGGCGCGTTCGAGGCACTGCTGGCGAGTCGCGATGGGGGCAAGGGACCGCAGCTGGAAGCGGCCATCCGCAAGCTGCAGCTCGCTACCGCCGAAGCCATCGCCAAGATCATGGGGCCTGCTGCGGGCGGCGACAAGCAGCGCGCGCTGAGCAGGATCGGCCAGCCTAGTGTGATCGAGGATTTGCTGCCGATCGGGGCCGTGCTGCAGGCCCGCGAAGCGCTGGACGGGCTCAACGGCCGGCTGCCGAGCTATCTGCGCGCGCTCGGCGACTCCCAGATGGAGTCCGTGCTCGACGCGCTCAATGTCCCCTCGCTGCAGACGTCGATGCTTTTGCCGTTTGCGCTGTCGCTCGTCATGCAGCGATTGATCGCGCCCTGGCAGATCATCCGGCTCGCCATCAAGATGGCGGCATCCGACGACGAGATCCGGGTCGCAGCCATCCCGCTTGGTGTCGCCGTGACCATCGCGCTGCATGATCTGGCGGGCCTCGCCGCAGGGTTGCGGTCCGATATCAGGCGCGGCCACTTCGCCAATATCGCCGAAAACCTCAAGACGCTGCACGATGGCGTGCGGGGCCTGCGCACGGAGCTCGACCTGCGCACCGAATCGACCTGGGGCAAACAGCTGACATCGATCCGCGCCGAGATTTCCAACGCGCTACAGTCGGAAATCGACAGCGTGCCCGGCCGGGTTCGACGCATCCTGCGCCAGCGTCCTGACAAGGACATCGTCGCCGGGGCCCGGATCGATACCGCCGATGTCGACGAGGTCGTTGCCCTGATCGATTTCGTCGCGGTCTGCCGCACCTATGCGAGCGAGCTTGCCATCAACGAGGTGACCTTAAGGACCTATTCCGACCTGCAGCAATATGTCGAGCAGGCAACGGAAGCGCTGGTGCAATCGCTGCGGGGAGGCGATGCCCGTGCGCGCGCCCACCGGCAGCTGCAGGTGGCTGCGGCCGTCAAATTCTGCGACGTCCTTTTCGGCCATGACTATGCGTCGTTGATGAGCCGGGCAGCGGAGAATGCGCTGACCGGCGAACGCAAGTCCTCGTCGCGCGCCGGCTAGATAGCGGCGGCTTTTGGCTGCAATTTGAAGTTGACGGTAACCGAGTGAGTTCGTACGGTCCGCGCGCCAATCGGAATGCCCCCTCCCGCAGATGAATTCAGTCATCAACTTTGTCGAGCTTGAAAACCGCGTCATCGGCGACCTACTGGAAATTGATGGTCAAGGCGAAAGTCGTGCTGGTGGAGCTCGCCAGCGGCCTGCAGCTGCGCAGTCCTATTACAACCATCACCTCGCCACTGCCGGTAGGCTCGCTCCGGATCAAGCTGCCTGAGTCGGTCGGGCCGGGGGGTTACTATTTGATGGCCCTGAATGCCCATGGCGAGCCGGCTGCCCGGAGCGCCGGTTTCCGTATCGACTAAATACTTACTACTCCTCGCTTTTTGAGACCGTCCGCTGGCGACAATTTGATAATTGTCAATTGCCCGCGTTGGGACGCGTAGTGTAAAGCGGCACATCATGCGCAAATGAGCCGCACCTCCGGAACCCGCCCGATGACGCTATGGTTTGTGTTCGCGCTTATGACGGCCGCGGCGGTTTTCGCCGTTCTGTTGCCGCTCGGCCTGCGCAGCCGCAGCCGGCAGCAGGGCAGCGAGGCCGCCGTCTACAAGGACCAGCTTGCCGAGATCGATCGCGACCTCGCCGCAGGTTTGATCGCGGCGAGCGAGGCCGACGCCGCGCGCACCGAGATCGGCCGACGCCTGCTTGCCGCGGCCGATCCCGCGAGCAGCGCCCCGCCCACGTCGAACCAGGCTTTGCGCCGTATCGCGGCGGCGGTGGCGCTGATTGGCCTGCCAGCGGTGGCACTTGCCGTCTATCTGCCGCTGGGTTCGCCGCGTATGCCGGATTTCCCGCTGGCGGAGCGTAGCCGTGCTCCGGAAGCCCAGCCGCTTGACGGCCTGGTCGCGCAGGTCGAGCAACATCTGGAGAAGAATCCGACCGACGGTCGCGGCTGGAGCGTGCTGGCGCCGGTTTTGCTGCGGCTCGGCCGCTATGACGATGCGGTGCGCGCCTTCCGCAATTCGATCGCCTATAACGGCGAGAGCGCCGAGCGGCATGCCGATCTCGGCGAAGCCCTGGCCGCGGCCGCGAACGGCGTCGTCACCGCCCAGGCCAAGAGTGAGTTCGAGCGGGCGCTCGCGCTCAATGTCGACGAGGTCAAGGCGAGCTACTTCCTAGGCCTCGCCGCCGAGCAGGACGGACGCAAGGCGGACGCGGCCAAGATCTGGCACGCGATGCTGGACAAGGCCGCGCCCGACGCGCCGTGGCGTCCGCTGGTGCAGGCGGCCTTGCTGCGGGTCGGCAGCCCCGCCGCACCCGCGCTCTCGGATCGGACGGTTGCCGCCGCCAAAGACATGAAGGCCGAGGACCGCGACGCCATGATCCGCGGGATGGTCGAGCGGCTGGCGACGCGGCTCAAGCAGAATGGCGACGATGTCGAGGGTTGGTTGCGGCTGGTGCGCGCCTATCTTGTAATCGGCGATCGCGACAAGGCGATCAGCGCGCTCAATGACGCACGCCAGGCAGTCGCCAATAATGCCGAGCGTTTGCGCCAGCTCAACGAGGGTCTGAAAAATCTCGGGATTGATGGATGAACGTCAGACGAAATTGCAGGGCAGGCTCATGACACGAAAGCAGCGGCGCCTGACCATGATCGGATGCGCACTCGCAGTGCTCGGCTTTGCCGCGGGGCTGGTCCTATATTCACTTCGCGACTCCATCGTATTCTTCTCGACACCGGCCATGGTGAGCGAGCAGCATATCCCGCCCGGCAAACGCTTTCGGCTCGGCGGCCTGGTGCAGCCGGGCTCACTCAAGCGCAGCGACAATCTTGCGGTGACCTTCGAGGTCGCAGACAACAACGCCAAGCTGCCGGTCACTTACAAGGGAATCCTCCCCGATTTGTTCCGCGAAGGGCAGGGCGTGGTCGCCGAAGGTTCGCTCGACAGTACCGGCGTGTTCCGCGCCGACACTGTGCTCGCCAAGCATGACGAGACCTACATGCCCAAGGAAGTCGCCGACGAGCTGAAGAAGCAGGGGCACTGGAAAGACGATTACGCCAAGTCCGCAGGCGGAGTGGCTTCGGAAGCTCGCGCGCAAGCCGGGCAGGGGCAGGGAGCGACGCGATGATTGTCGAAGGCGGACATTACGCGCTGGTGCTGGCGCTCGCCCTCGCTCTGATCCAATCCACCGTGCCGCTCTTGGGTGCGCGCTGGCGCGATCCAGCGCTGATGAATGTCGCGCGTTCGGCGGCGCTGGCGCAGCTTCTGTTCGTGGGTCTGTCGTTTGCGGCATTGGTGACGTTGCATGTCACCTCAGATTTCTCCGTGCTCAACGTGTTCGAGAACTCGCATTCGATGAAGCCGCTGATCTACAAGATCACCGGCGTCTGGGGCAGCCATGAAGGCTCGATGCTGCTCTGGGTTTCGATCCTCGCACTGTTCGGCGGCCTGGTTGCGGCCTTCGGCAACAATCTGCCGCTGTCCTTGCGCGCGCATGTGCTTGCCGTGCAGGCCTGGATCGCCAGCGCCTTCTATCTCTTCATCCTGACAACCTCGAATCCGTTCCTGCGCATTCCAAATCCGCCGATGGAGGGCCGCGATCTCAATCCGGTACTGCAGGACATCGGGCTCGCGGTGCATCCGCCGATGCTCTATCTCGGCTATGTCGGCTTCTCGATCTCGTTCTCATTTGCGATCGCGGCGCTGCTGGAAGGCCGCATCGACGCGGCCTGGGCGCGCTGGGTGCGACCGTGGACGTTGGTCGCCTGGATATTCCTGACGCTCGGCATCGCCATGGGCTCCTACTGGGCCTATTACGAGCTCGGCTGGGGTGGCTGGTGGTTCTGGGATCCGGTCGAGAACGCCTCGCTGATGCCGTGGCTCGCGGGCACTGCGTTGTTGCACTCGGCACTGGTGATGGAAAAGCGCAATGCGTTGAAAGTCTGGACCATCCTGCTGTCCATCCTGACCTTCTCGCTGTCGCTATTGGGGACGTTCCTGGTGCGCTCCGGCGTGCTCACCTCGGTGCACGCCTTTGCCACCGATCCGACGCGCGGCGTTTTCATCCTCCTGATCCTTTGCATCTTCATCGGCGGCAGCCTGACCCTGTTTGCCGGCCGCGCCTCGTCCTTGAAGCAGGGCGGGCTGTTCGCGCCGATCTCGCGCGAGGGCGCGCTCGTCCTCAACAACCTCTTCCTCACCACGGCCTGTGCGACCGTCCTGGTCGGCACGCTCTATCCGTTGGCGCTGGAGGTTCTGACCGGGGACAAGATCTCGGTCGGCGCGCCCTTTTTCAATCTGACCTTTGCACCGCTATTCGTACCCCTGATGGCCGCCGTTCCCTTCGGCCCGATGCTCGCCTGGAAGCGCGGTGATCTCCTTGGCGCCGCGCAGCGGCTGACGGCCGCCGGCATCGCCGCGCTGTCGGCGATTGCGCTCGCCTGGGCCTGGGCGCGCGGCGGGGCAGCGCTGGCGCCGCTCGCCATCGGGCTTGCGGTCTTCGTGATCGGCGGCGCGATCACCGATATTGCCGAACGCACCGGTCTGTTCCGGGTGCCATTTGCGATTGCGCTGCGGCGGGCGCGCGGATTGCCGCGCTCGGCCTGGGGCACTGTCTTCGCGCATGCCGGCATCGGCATCGCGCTGATCGGTATCGTCTGCGAGACCACCTGGAACAGCGAATATATCGGCACCATGAAGCCGCGCGACACCGTCGACGTCGCCGGCTATTCGTTCACCCTCAACGGCACGACCGAGCGGCAGGGCCCGAACTACCGCGAGCTCGCCGCGGTGTTCAGCGTGTCGGTCGACGGCGAACTGCTCAGCACGATGACGCCCTCGAAGCGCAGCTTCACCACCCGCGGCATGTCGACGACGGAAGCGGCGCTGTTAAGCCGCGGCTTCAGCCAGCTCTACATCTCACTCGGCGATACCGCGGCCGACGGCTCTACCGTCGTGCGTATCTATCACAAGCCGCTTGTCCTTCTGATCTGGTTCGGTCCCGTGCTGATGGCCTTCGGTGGCATGCTGTCGTTGTCCGACCGGCGCCTGCGTGTCGGCGTGCCGAAGGCGGCGAAGGCGCTGCGCGGCCTGCAGGCGGCGGAGTAGGTGATGCGACGATTGCTCGCCAGCCTCTGCCTTCTCGCGGCGATCGGGCTTTGGCCCGCGCATGCGGTGCTGCCGGACGAGGTCATGGCCGATCCTGCCAAGGAGGCACGCGCGCGCAGTCTGTCGCGCGAGCTGCGCTGCATGGTGTGCCAGAATCAGTCGATCGACGATTCCGAGGCGCCGTTGGCGCGGGACTTGCGGCTTCTGGTCCGCGAGCGTATCGCCGCCGGCGACAGCGACTCTCAGGTGATCGATTTCCTCGTGGCGCGCTATGGCGAGTTCGTGCTTCTGAAGCCGCGCTTCGAGCGTCAGACGTTGTTGCTCTGGCTGGTGCCGCCGCTGGTGCTGTTCGGCGGCGGCGTGGCGTTGTGGATGCACGCGCGGCGGCGGGCAAGGGGCGCGGCCGAGCAGTCCACCTCCCTCTCGGCAGAGGAAGAGGCGAAGATTGCCGCCCTCATGTCGGCCGATACGCCCCCTGAAAAGCTCTGACGCTTCTCTCGTGCTATTGGGAGTCGTTTGCAACAGCAGCGGAACTCGAGCCAGGACATCTCCAAAGCCTCCGGGACGCCGCCCACGGGAAGTCGACGACTTCATCCGGAACGTGAAGGCGAGCGAGCTAACGCGTTACTTTTCCCCGGAACGGAATCTTCCGGCATCGCAGGGCCTTAAGGCCCTGCGATAAACTGCCGCATCAGTAGCGCCCTTCATTACAAAACTTTAACTCCATAGCCAGCGCGCTGTAAGGCACGCGTCCCCATGTTCACACGCGGACGGTGCGTCCTCCGCACCATTGGGACATTTCAGCTCAGGCTCTGGAGAAAGCTTTATGACCGATCGTCCGACCGATCTCTCGTCGTTCCCATCCTACCGGCAACCCGCCCGCACATTGTTGTCGGCGCGGAAGTTTGCGCTGATGGCGTCGGTGGTCGCCGGCCTTGGCGTCGCTGCTTACGGCTTCTCGCCCTCGCACGACGTGAACGTATTCTCCAGCCCGGCTCACGCCGAGACTGCGACGGGCCAGCGGCCGGTCGGTTTCGCCGATATCGTCGAGCGGGTCAAACCCACGGTCATTTCGGTCAAGGTCAACATCAACGAGAAGGTCACGAAGGGCGACGATAACGATGATGATTCGCCGTTTCCGCCCGGTTCGCCCATGGAGCGCTTTTTCCGCCGCTTCGGCGGACCGGACTTGCCGCCCGGCCTGCGCGGCGGCGGCAAGCGCGTGATCACGGGGCAGGGCTCGGGCTTCTTCATCTCGGCCGACGGCTATGCCGTGACCAACAACCACGTGGTGGACGGCGCGAGCAAGGTCGAGGTGACGACCGACGACGGCAAGACCTACAGCGCCAAGGTGATCGGAACCGACGCGCGCACCGACCTCGCGCTGATCAAGATCGAGGGCGGCTCGAACTTCCAGTTTGCAAAACTTGCCGACGGCAAGCCGCGGATCGGCGACTGGGTCCTCGCGGTCGGCAATCCCTTCGGCCTTGGTGGCACGGTGACCGCCGGCATCGTCTCGGCCATGGGCCGTGACATCGGCAACGGCCCCTATGACGATTTCATCCAGATCGACGCGCCCGTGAACAAGGGCAATTCAGGCGGTCCGGCCTTCAACGTCGACGGCGACGTGGTCGGCGTCAACACCGCGATCTATTCGCCCTCCGGCGGCAGTGTCGGCATCGCCTTTTCGATTCCTGCGCCGACCGTGAAGAGCGTCGTCGCCCAGCTCAAGGACAAGGGTTCGGTCAGCCGTGGCTGGATCGGCGTGCAGATTCAGCCCGTGACGCAAGACATCGCCGACAGCCTCGGCATGAAGAAGGCGGAAGGCGCGCTGGTGGCCGAGCCCCAGAAGGACGGCCCGGCGGCCAAGGCCGGCATCGAATCCGGCGACGTGATCACCTCGGTGAACGGCGAGAACGTCAAGGATGCGCGCGAGCTTGCCCGCACCATCGGTGGCATGGCGCCGGGCGCGGCGGTCAAGCTCGACGTGCTGCACAAGGGCCAGGACAAGGTCGTCAACATCACGCTCGGCCAGCTACCCAACACGCTCGAGGCCAAGGCCGACAACGACAATGAGGACAATAACGGCAAGGGCACCCGCGGCACCGATGTTCCGAAGCTCGGGATGACGGTTGCGCCTGCCGCAAGCGTCGCCGGCGCCGGCAAGGAGGGCGTCGTCGTCACCGACGTCGACCCGAAGAGCGCGGCTGCCGAGCGCGGCTTCAAGGAAGGCGACGTCATTCTCGAGGTTGCCGGCAAGACGGTGGCGAGCGCCAACGACGTGCGCGAGGCGCTCAACGCGGCGAAGGTCGACAACAAGAACAGCGTGCTGATGCGTGTGAAGACGGGTGGCCAGTCGCGTTTTGTTGCAGTGCCCTTGGCCAAGGGTTGAGAGCATGATCCGGGCCCGGAGGGCCGCGTTAGCGCAAATTGGGTACCGGTTTTCCGAAGAGATCATGCTCGACTAAGGAGTTTACCAGATGGAGGGTGTCGCCGGCATTGTCGCCCCCGCCGACGGCTCTTTCCCGGGAGCGGGCCTCAGGCCCGCTCCCGCCTCAAACCTTCCGGTGGAATATGCCCCCCTCCGTCGGAAGGGTAAAAGGGCGGTGAAGTCCCCCAACTTCACCGCCCACTTTTTCGATCAACCTAGTGGCGTGCGCGCGCTGTCTTGCGAACCTTGCACGAATGAGCCGCTCGCGCCATGTTGAAGGAAAGTCGAAACACTTGAGCATGTCCGACAAGCAAATGCGCCTGTTGATCATCGAAGACGACCGCGAGTCCGCCGACTATCTCGTCAAGGCGTTCCGAGAGGTCGGCCACATCGCCGATCTCGCCGGTGACGGCGAGGAGGGCCTCGCGATGGCCGAAAGCGGCGACTATGACGTGCTGGTGGTGGACCGCATGCTGCCCAAGCGCGACGGCCTGTCCGTGATCGGCGCGCTGCGCGAGAAGGGCAACCGAACGCCGGTGCTCATTCTCTCCGCGCTCGGCCAGGTCGACGACCGCATCAAGGGCCTGCGCGCCGGCGGTGACGATTATCTGCCAAAACCCTACTCATTCGCCGAGCTGCTCGCGCGGGTCGAGGTGCTGTCGCGCCGCAATGTCGGACCATCAGAGGAGACCACGTATCGCGTCGGCGATCTCGAGCTCGACCGCCTTTCGCACCGGGTGGCGCGCGGAAAGGACGAATTGACCCTGCAGCCGCGCGAGTTCAGGTTGCTCGAATATCTGATGAAGCATGCCGGGCAGGTAGTGACCCGCACCATGCTTTTGGAAAACGTCTGGGACTATCATTTCGATCCGCAGACCAATGTGATCGACGTGCATATTTCGCGGTTGCGCTCCAAGATCGACAAGGGTTTCGATCGGCCGCTGCTCCATACCATCCGCGGCGCCGGGTACATGATCCGCGACGGCATACGCTGAATTTACGAGCTTTTGCGTTAGTCTCACTTTTTTCGCTTACCGAAATCTTACCGATTTTGTGCGTTATCAAGATCGCAATCGATCTCAAACTCCTGCCGTCTCTTTCTCGTTCGTGACTCTCTTCCAGGCTCGCGGCAACGTCTCAAGCCACGCGCGGCGGGCGCCTTGGCGCCCGCGGATATTCCGCTAGCTAAAGGCTCACGTAGTATGCCTCACCCTGGTCTTTGCGCACCGCAACTACGCTGGTGTTGCCGCGCAACTCCGGGTGCCTGCTCGACAATCTTGCTGCGAGCCAGCGAGCAGCTTCAAAGGCAGCCAAGTCGGTTTCAAACGTCAGGTCTTGTCCGTCCTCGACGTTCTGGCCTCCTGCAAGACCAAAGAAGTAGCGCTTCATCTCAGCGGTCTCCGTGTTGGCAAAGTACGCCTGAACTTCAATTTTGTTCCCGACGCGGTAAGCCAGAAGGACCCTACGGTCGAGTCTACCGGACGTAAGGGGCTCGCAAATCGGGCCCTATGTTCGCGCGTCCAGTGCGCCGCAGAGAGTGGGACCATCGCAGACGATCTTAGAAAAGTCATGAAGCACGTTTCCGAAGCGCACGTCTGCACGTTAAGAGAGTCTCTTTGCCATAATCGGAAGCGCGTGGGCGATCAGCTCTGGATGAACTTCACGGTCGAAATCGGCCAGTCGCCGTCATGCCCACTGATCGATATGCGAAGCCCATGCACGTCATCCAGGTAGACGTGATCGATTGTGCCTGCCTTGCCGTCGCTCATGACGACCGCACGACCAACGAGCTCCTCCTCGGCGGCATGCAATTCGCGGAGGATGTTTATGGCTCGTTCCTCCACAGTAATCGACCCGCTCATGCGAATAATATCATCGAAGACCGGACATGCACGTCGCTTGGGCCATAGCAGGCGAAATCGGAGAAGAAAGTAGCCGCCAAACTGAGCGGCCTAGGTTCCCTGCTGTCGAGCGTCTGTAGCGCCCTCTACTTCCCGTACTGGGGGTGGCAATTCGCCTGCTTGGTCTTTGAGACCGGCAGCAGCTTCGATAAGCCCGGCCGCAGCCTTGGGGTCGGACGTTGCCTTTGCCATTTTGAGTAACGCCAGTGCTGCTTGGTTGGATACGACTAGTTCGTTCGATTGCGCCGATTGCAAAATTCGCGACATTCCATTCCGTTCCGCAGCAAAAGTGCAAAAATGGACAAAAAAGAGCTGGTTCTGTTATCGATCGATCAATTAAAGAACCTAAATCTGCCCTATATGGAACATCAGCGCTTGTGGAACCGGCCTACAATGCGCTTTTCAGGCGTTCAAACGCATGACTGCTTTGGGCATTTCGCTAATTGCAATTGGCGTCGCGCTGGTTTGCGCCGGGGTCGCATTCTGGCCGCGCACACCGCGGAGTGATCCGGCAGCCCTCGATGCCCCGGACGAGTTTCGGACAGTCCTCGACGCTCTGGACGAGGCAGACCGCCGCGACGAGAGCCGGGATTTGGGCGAACCACTTGCAAATGCACAGCCGACCGATCCGGCAGCCGGGGACACGATCCAACCAGGCAGGCAACGCCGTCCCCGCCTTAGTTAACTTCACGTAGGTCCTCCCACTCTCGTGCAGCCAGAGTCAGCCGTTTGCGATGGCACGCTCAAGTTCGGCTTTCGCTCGCGCCCAGGCACCGCTTGAGCTCCGCTTCCAGAAGCGCCAACGGCAGTGGCTTCGCGATAAACGGCGCTGCCCGGAAGACCTCTGGCAGTTGGTCCCGCGAGTATCCCGACATGACCACAAAAGGCGTGCCGTTTCTGATCAGCCCGCGCGCGATCGGCTCCGATGTCTCGTCGTCGCTGAGGCTCACGTCGAGGATTGCTGCGTCGCAGCCTTCGTGCTCAAGGAGCGCGAGAGCTTGGTTGACGGAGGCGGCTGGCCCCACCACGTTAAAGCCAGCGTTGGACAGCATTGATTCGATCTCGGACGCAATCAGCGCCTCGTCCTCGACCACCAGAACGCGCCCGCTGGCCGAGGTCTGATCTTTGTGGGGAGGGCTCATCACAGGGTTGTCGACAATGCGCTTGGCCAGAGGGTCTGCTTGGATATTGCCTGCGGGGCAGGTGAGCCGCCATTGAAGTCCGTTCGGAGCATAATCTATCGAGACTTGCCCACCGACGCTCATCTTGACCATCGATGACGTCACCGTGGAGCCGAAGCCGCGCCATTGGGGCGTGGCGACGCGCGGGCCTCCCTGCTCCTCCCAGGACAAGTCGAACTGAGCCTCCGGCCCCTCCGCCTGGACGCTCCAGATGATGGCGAGGCGACCGGACTCCCTCGAGAGCGCGCCATACTTTGCCGCATTGGTCGCAAGCTCATGAAGTGCCATTCCAAGAGCTTGCGAGGCAGCCGCCGTGATCGACAATGCGGGACCGGCAATACAGATGCGTCCGCCGATCAGGTCCCCGAAATGCGACAGCTGCGATCGAACAAGATCCGCGAGTGGCACGGCTCTCCACTCGTGCTTGACTAGCAGGTCCTGCGCCGCTGCGAGCGATTGTATGCGTTCGCTGAATCTCCGAATGAAATCCTCTGCGTCGGTCGACGCCGTTCGGCGGGCGATCGACAGGATCAGGCCCAGTAGGTTCTTCGAGCGGTGGTTGACCTCGCGCATGAGCAGTTGGACATGCTCCTCGTGGCGCTTCCGCTCGGTAATATCGATGGTAGCCCCGATGTACTTGGTGAGCGTGCCTGCGGCATCGAAATAGGGTTGAGCGCGATTGTAGATCCAGCTGATGCTGCCGTCGGATCGCACGATCCGGCTCTCGTTCTCGAATACCGCGCGCTTTTCGAATGCGTCGTGAAAATCGTGGTCCAGCTTCGAAGCATCATCGGGGTGGGTGTGGCGGCGAAGCATCTCCCCGTAGACAGGCGTCGGCCCTCCTGGGTCGAGCCCGTAGATTCGCTTCTCTTCGTCCGACCAGATCATCTCGCCAGTCGCCGCGATGTATTCCCAGCTGCCCAGATGCGCAACGCGCTCGCCCTCGGCCAGCAGGCGTTGCATTCGCTCCAGCTCGGCCTCGGCCTGCTTACGCGCGGTGATGTCCTCGGTGGCGATGATGATGCCGCCAACTTCTCCTGTCGTAGTGCGCCACGGTAACAAATCCCATTTCAGCCACTGGCCGGAACCGTCGGTGCGCTCGAACCAGTCGCCCGCTGAGTGCAGCGCCTCGCCCGCGATCGCGCGGCGATGCGCCTCTTTCCACCGCTCAGGGATCTCGGGGAAAATGTCGTAATGTGACCGGCCCGCCAGCTCGCTGTCGAGACGGTAATCGGATATCCAGCGACGGCTTGCTGCCAGATAGCGCATCTCGGGGTCGAACATGGCGATGGCCGCCGGCGCATGCTCGATGAATAGGCGCAATCGCTCCTCGCTCTCGCGCACGACGCGATCGGTCTCACGGCGAAACGCTGCCATTCGAATCTGCGCCTCGACGCGCGCCAGCAGCTCCCGCGCGCTGAAGGGCTTGATGAGGTAGTCGTCAGCTCCGGCCTCCATGCCATCTATGCGTGCCTCCTCGCCTGCCCGCGCGGAGAGGAGGATGATTGGGATCGAACCGAGCGCCGAATTGGCGCGTAGCTCGCGCATGAGGCCGAAGCCGTCGAGCCGCGGCATCATCACATCGCTCAGAACCAGGTCTGGCGGGCGTCCCGCCGTCGACATCACCTGCGCCTTCTCCAGCGCGGCCTGCCCGTCCGCAGCTACCTCGACCTCGAATCGCTCTGAGAGAAGCCGGGCAACGTAATCGCGCATGTCGGCGTTGTCGTCCGCCCACAGAACGCGCGGCCGCGGCTGATCGTCGGCGGTACGATCGCCTATGGCCGAGCCTCGCGCCGAGGCCTTGAGTACCTGTAGCGCCAAGTCCTGCCGCTCGATTGCCGCCGATCCCGGCAGCCAGCGCAACGCCTCCTCGACGAAGGCATTGGCGCCTGTTCTGGTCGGGACCAGATGCTCTCTTGAGGTGCTGATATGCGATGGATCGAGATGCGTCTTGTCCAGCGGGATCGATACCGTGAACGCGCTGCCTCCGCCCAGCTCGCTTTCAACGCGGACGGTTCCGCCGTGCAGCCTTACGAGCTCGCGCACCAGTGCAAGCCCGATGCCCGAGCCCTCCTGGGTACGGCCGCGCGAGCCATTGACGCGGTGAAAGCGCTCGAAGATGCGAGGCAATTCCTCGGCAGGAATGCCTACGCCGGTATCTTGAACGACAAAATCCGCCATGTCGCCGATCGCGGTCAAACTCACCGAGATCCTGCCCACCAACGTGAACTTGAAGGCGTTGGAGAGCAGGTTGAGCACAATCTTCTCCCACATGTCGCGATCAACAAAGGCCGGGGCGGCCCCGGACGGCGGCGGCGGGCACTCGATCTTGAGCGACAGCCCCGCACGCTCGCAAGCCGAGCGAAAGTTGCTCGCCAGCTCCGCCGTGTACGCTGCGAGGTCCGTCTCCTCGTAGTTGGCCCGCATGCGACCGGCCTCGATGCGCGAGAAGTCCAACATCGTGTTGACGAGCTTCAAGAGGCGTAGCGAGTTGCTATGCACGATCTCGAGCTGACTCTTGCTGAAGGGCGACAGCTCCGTGAAGCTCCTGCCAAGCAGGTCCTCGACCGGACCGAGGATAAGCGTCAGCGGGGTGCGGAACTCGTGGCTGACGTTGGAGAAAAACAGCGTCTTGGCGCGGTCGATCTCCGCCAGCGCCTCGGCACGCTTTCTCTCCTGCTCATAGGCGCGCGCGTTCGCCACGGCCGTCGCAATCTGGCTTGCTACCAGCTCTAGGAAACTGCGATACAGCTCATCAAGCTTCAGCCGGGCGCTGACACCCGCCACCAGCACGCCTGAAAGTTGGTGGGCGATATTCGATCTGATCGGCAAGACCACGGCCTCTCGCGGTGGGTCCGACCACGGCCCGGGCGGAACCGCTTGGCTGAAGCGACCGGCCAGGTCGTCGGCGACCGCCATGGCCTTCGTACGCACCACGTCGGCGAGCGGCCAGGGCTGCGCCTCTCCCAGATCAAGATCAAGGACCGGCGAACATGCGTGGCCGTCCGTGTGGATGCCGGTGCTGCCGGCGAGCCAGGCTCGTCTACCGTCCGCATCGATCAGGTAGAGCAGTGCGAATGGAATATCCTTTTCGTGCGCGGCCAGAGTCCTTGCGGCAAGGCGACATGCTTCCTCAGCAGTCTTGGCCTCCGCCGCCACCGCGCCGAGATCGCGCAGCGCCATCGCGCGACGCTCGCCAACGACTTTCTCAGTGATTTCGTGCACCGTCGCAAGCACGCCGCCAATGCCATTTCGGGCGTTCTCGTCCGGCACCGGGCTGTAGGCAATTGTGAAGTGTGTCTCTTCAACGAAGCCGTAACGGTTGATCTCGAGACAAATGTCGTTGTCCCACGTCGCGGGGCCGCCGTTGAACGGTGTGTCGATGAGCGGCTTGAGAATGTGCCAGATCTCCTTCCAGCACTCGCTGACGGGTTGGCCGAGAGCCCACGGGTGCTTCGTGCCGAGCACCGGGCGATATGCGTCGTTATAGATCGACACATATTGCGGTCCCCACCACAAGAGCAGCGGGAAGCGGTTTGCCAGAAGGAAGCGGGTCATCATCCGTAGTGCTGGCGACCACGACTCGATCGGCCCGAGCGGGGTCCTCGACCAGTCGAAGGCGCGGATGCGCTCACTTATTTCGCCGCTGCCAGGCGGCCAAGGAGCTGGCTCAATGGGTGTCCGGTGTAACGCCATGATGAATGATCGGATCGCGCGAGCGAGTCAGTGAGGCCTCGTCGGGCTTATCGTACCTGTGTCGTGAAGCCGTTGAAGTGCCACTGCAGCAACATGCCCGACCGTCGCCAAGTTCCCCCAATTTCAGCTATCATTTCGAAAAAGCGGCGGTTGATCGTTGAATTGCGGTTGCGCCGGAACGGCACGTCTCTTCTTGGCCGATGGTGGAATGAGGACAGAGCCTTGACGGTCGGGTCTATATCGAGACGACTGTTCCAGATTGATCCTCAAATCTGCCGATCATCGAAACTGCATGGCGTGAATGACGTTGACTCGTTGGGCTGGGGGTCACCAGCAGCAAAGAAAGCGATAGCATGGCTAACCAAAGTTTCGACGCAGGTGGCATGGCCAGAGACCAACAAAGCCGTATCGCTGCCTCAGCAGCAATTTGGATCAATGCGCTTAGACCGATAATGCAGCTTCAGGCCTCTATGCTGAGGCTCTGGGCTGCTAACATCGAGTCGCTGGCGCAGAACTATGAAAAAGGGCTGGATACATTTAGCTCGGCTGTTGAGCACGACAGGCAGCAACAACGCGCGGCTTAACCTTGGGGCGAATTCGATAAGTGGTGAACTCTGCGGGAGTCTCTGCACCGCAGACAGCCCTGAGCGCAAGATGCGCTCGGGGCTTCCCTTTTGCCTGGCCGCTGCCCCACGATCACCCAACGGGGGCTTCCGTAAATTTTACCTTGGAACGATTGGCCGGCGCGGGACTCAGACTCGTTACTCCCGGAAACCCAAAAGTCGAAAAATCGCAAAACGGGAGAGGAGGTGGGTGGCCCCGACACGCGCCCCGTCCTCGGGGCCGTTTCCTCATGACTTGGAACCTAGATTGCCTTCTAGGTTTACGTATTAGATCTCAGGCGCGGTCCAGAGCGAAAGAGCAACGATGAAAATCCGATCTCATCCAGAGAGCCATATCGTCGAGCTGGAGGACGGTTCGCGCTGGCAGATATTTCCGGGTGATCTCGACCTTACGCTGAACTGGCAGCCGGAGACAGAACTCACCGTGGTGCAGCTACATGACGACGTTAGCGCTATTTCGCTCGTCAGTACTTCAGACGGAAGTCGCGTCCGCGTAATTCCTGAAGGGGACAAATGGCGCGTCAAAGAAGCGAAATCAATCCTAAAAGAGGGCTAGCGATCATCGCTCGGTCAAATCCGTTCTTCGATGCGGCCTAGGCCGACTTTGAAGTTCGTTCCGGAATGCGCGCCAGAGCTCGCACTCCGGCCTCAGCGAGTGCGCCCAACGTCGTTTTTCCACTTCGTGCGCATTGTAGGATTCCTTGCGCGACGCGCTTACGAACGTCGTGTTGTTCGCCGAGCGGTGTATTTCGACATACCCGCTCAAGCGCGATATTCATGTTGACGAGCGTTCGCGAATTGAAATCACCTTCGATCATGACAAACCCTGACGAGCTGAATGCGAAGCCTGAGCAAAGTCCCGTTGAAAGAACTGAAGGGCTCGGCGCCCGACATTCATAACCTGCGGCAGGTGCATGTGTTCCATGGCTTGGAACTAAATCTCGTCTTGGAGGCGGTGTCCTAGTTCAGCGCGAGGTACTTGGTTGCGAGGCCGCTGGCTCATGCCAGCGGCCGTCGCCTCGATGGGGACTCTCGTCATCTAGTGGAATGTTGAGAACCAAGTATCGATGTCTTGATGGGCTTGATCCTTGGCATATCCATAGCGCCTTTGCAGCGCGCCCTCGAGTTGGTCCCGCTTTCCGTTGATTGCTGCAAGATCGTCGTCGGTCAGCTTGCCCCACTTCTCCTTGACTTTCCCCTTCATCTCTTTCCAGTTGCCTTCAATTCTGTTCCAGTCCATCGCTATCCTCCTCTTGTCTGAAGGGTAAGGGGAGAACTCGGACCGCGGCTGCGCAGTTCCGTCAATGATACTTGACGCAGGGGCGCGCAGTTTTCCGGGCAGACCCCACTCGGACGCCCTGGGCAGCTTGCCGAACTCGGCTCGATGCGATTCCCCACATTCAGTAACAACGCGCCCTCTGGTCCTTCTGCAGGTGCCAGAGATCATGTTCTATCGCGCTGGCCTTGTTTGTGAGCCCTTGCTTCCTCAACGCTAAGCATGAGAAAGGCCGTGATGCCCGATCCAACGGCTGACCATAATGAAGATACGGCTATCAGGACCAGTCGGGCGGGGGGATCGTTCAGGGCTTCCGAGCCCAGAGTAGCCAAGATCAATGCCGTCCTGCCTGTCAGGAGTCCATGCAAAAGCACCGTTCGTGAGATGTGCGAGCGCATAATTACAAAGCGTCATTCGGCGGCCTCGGGCAGAGATTTCATCTCTTCCTGGTGCTGGATCTGCCTGGGTTGACCCATCAGCACCGGCTGGAACAGGACGGCAGCTGCCATCGTGCAGAGCAATGCCAAAGCCATCATCTTGCCCATGCTCGACATGCCGGGATAGCTCGATACCCACATGCTGCCAAACGCCACTGCATTGGTCATGGCACTGAAGATCACCGCGCGGGTAAGGGTTGACTGCAACAGGCCAGTCTTGCCGGCGCGCCAAGCCATGATGTAGTAGATCTTGAACGCAACACCGACACCTAGCAGCAGCGGAAGTGCGACGATATTTGCAAAATTGAGCGGAAGTCCCCAAAGCACGGAAATTTCCAGCGTCACTGCCCCCGCAAGGAGCAAGGGAATAAGCGTCAGGAGAACATCCGTCGTTCGCCGCAGAGCGATATAGAGCAGAATTGCGATGGCAGCGAGAGCCAGGATGCCCGCCTCAATAAAGGCTCTCGTGACGGTCCGTGACGACTCGTAATAGCTGATTGCGGCACCTGCGGCCGAAGGCTCAGCCCGAAGGACGGCGATGGCGAATTTGCGCAGCACGTCGATATCGTTGGGATCGCCCTTCGGCAGTGCCTGTACGCGAGCGCGGCCATCGGGCAGCATCCAATCACGGACCAGATTTGGCGGGAAGCTCTGCAGCGTGATCGTCTGCGGAGCGAGGCTCTTGCCGAGGCGCGCCAGATCGTAGTTCAGGGGCGACAGGATGGCGATGGCGGCTCGACTGCGGGTATGGTAGTTTGAGTCCGCAAGCTGTTTGAGCAGGGCTGCCAAGCCTCGTGCGTCATCGGCTGCGCTTCCCTTTGCGCCGGCTGCCGCCTGGTCGAGCGCGTCTGCCGCGTGCCGAATGGCTGCCACGTCGTCCTGATCGCTCGGCCGAGGTGGCCGTCGACGCGGGTTCAGCGCGGGACCGAGGGCCTGAGCAGCCTCGTGCAGTGCCGCGATCTTCTGGTCTTGATCGGTTGGTATGAAGTTTGTCAGCGTCAATACCTGCGAGACCTCGGGAACTGATGCCAGGCGTTTGGCGATTTGATCGGCCTCTTCGAGTGACGGCGCCAGGATCTCCGCGTCGTTGCCGCTGGTCTCTGGCTCGGACTGCAATTGGCGGTATGTCACGACGGACGGCGAAGTCGGATTCTGCAGGTCGATCGGGTTGAAATCGAAGTTCAGATGGAACAGCAGAGGGGTGCCGGCCAGGACCACGAGGAACGTGCCCACGATCACGGCGACGCGGTGACGTTGCAGGAAGTCGTCGATGGGGGCCAGTCCTTTGAAGCCAACAGGGGCCGGCTCTCCCGGGGGGTTGAGTGCCGTCAGCATCGCCGGCACCAGGGTGATGCTGCACAAAAAGGCGATCAGCATGCCGCATCCGGCAATCAGCCCAAGCTCGGAAAGACCCCGGTAGTTCGTGGGCAGGAAGGCGAAAAAGCCGACAGCGGTCGAAACGGCCGCCAGCAATAGCGGGCTTCCAGCCTTGTGCGCCGCGCTGCGGAGCGACTGCCTCAGGCTACTCAGCTCATGCCGCTCGGTTCGATAACGCACGCTGAATTGAATCCCGAAGTCGACGCCGAGTCCGACGAACAGCACGAAGAACGCGATCGAGATCAGATTGAATGACCCGACCATGACAAGGCCCAGCGCCGCAGTCGCCGCCAGACCGACAACCAGGCTGAAGAACACCGCGGCAATCAGCTTGAAGGACCGCAGCGCGAGCCACAGGACGACCAGCACGCCGAGTGCTGCCGTCAGCGTATCGTGCAGCGCGCTATAGCGGATGACGGAGAACTGGTCGTCATTCATGGGCACCTGGCCGGTCAGGCGGACATTGGCTCCGAGATCCTTGAGATCGGCCGCTGCCTTGTAGATGCCTTCGGTCGCAGCCCGTCCGGGTTGCAGCGCGCTGAAGTCAAGCTTGGGCGCGACCTCGACAAAATGTCGCGATCGATTGGCCGGCAGGGCATGGCCCTCCAATAGCGCCTGCCAGGAGAAGGAAGCGGGCCGGTCTGCAAGCACATCGCTCAGGGTTGCTTTGGCGAGCGAGAGCGGCCATGCCAGTTGCTCCAGCTTGAGCCGGCCGGCCCGAACGCTTTCCGCGGCAGAGGCGAGCACGTTTGCAACGCCGCGCAGACTCGGATCGGCCGCCAGTCCCGCCAGGAAAGGTTGTGCGCGGCGCAAGCCCTCGGCGGTGGTCCTGACCTCGGACAAGGAACCGTAGAGCAATCCGTTGCGGTCAAAGAAGTCGCCGCTGTCGGGCTGCGTGACCTCGCGATAAAGGTTGGTATCCTTGGCCAGCTTTTCGGCGAGCGCGCCGGTGACAATGGCGGCATTTTCCGGCGTAGGCGCCGTCACCACGGTCGTGATGCCCTTCTGCGGGAAGGCTTGCGTCAGTTGCACCTGCCGCTGGTGCCAGGGTAGGTTTGGCGAGAGAAGCGCTTCGATGTCAGTGTTGATGGAGAAGCGGGCGACATCATAGATCGCTGTTCCGAGCAACAGGACTACCCCGGCCGCGATTACCGCCCACCAGTGGCGCACACAAAGGTCGACAATACGGACAATGGTCTTGTTCATCATGGTGCATACTCGTCCGGACAAGCGTTGCACGCGCCGACGGTTCCATCTTCTGCACAAGAATGCACGATCCCATCTTTCGAAATCGCACGCGCCGACGCCGCTGCGCAAGACGCACGCACCGTTCCTGCCATGGCGTCAGCCGGCTCGCCGAGAACGACCCCAGCATCCGGGCGGCGGAAGCTGGAGTCATCCCAAAGTTGATCCGCTTGAGGCCGAAACTAAGCGGATCGGTCGGGTCATGTCGCCAACGGAGAGTTCCGGCATTTGCATGAATTAATCGGGCCGTCGGGGTCCCAATGTCGATTGGCGTGCGAGCTACAGGTTCCAGTATCTTTAAATCTTCAATCCGGCGCTGCTGATGCTTAGTGCGCTGACCTTCTTTTCCGAGCTGCCGCTCTGCAGCGCGGCTTGGAACTCTTGCCTAGCGCTGGCGTTTGGGTCTGCGCGTTGGAGGCACCGCAATGTCTCTCGAGGAACGTTCCCAACGTGATCGCTTTTGCGGAGTACGATTCCATGCTTCCGCCTGGCTATCCGGATCGCGAGGATGCTTCGGAGGCTCGCGGAGCGTCACGGCATCGCTATCTCCTTGCAGCCGTTACGGCCGCAACGCTGGCTTCCGTTCTGGTTGCCGCGGCCGCGCTGGCGTGGTCGTTACGCGGCCTTCATTTACCTTCCCGCTCCGAGGTGACGTCCCGGCGCGTCATTGCGATGACCTCCGCCGACGGGCAAGCGCTGTTCCAAAGGAAACACCTGCAGCTCGCGCCGATCAATGCGAAGGATGCGGCGGCTGACGTCGTCAATGCCGTCCTTTCCATCGAAGACCGGCATTTCTACGAGCACGGCGCGGTCGATCTGCCGTCCATGGTGCGTGCGTTCAGGGACAACGTGTCGGCCGGCAAGACGGTTGCCGGCGGCAGCACGATCACGCAACAGCTGGTCAAGATTCTCTTTCTCGATCCGGAGCGGACCTATCAGCGCAAGATCAAGGAGGCGGCGATCTCGATCTGGCTCGAGCATCATCTGACCAAAGACGAAATCCTCACCAGCTATCTCAACAACGTCTATCTGGGTTCCGGCGCAACCGGCTTTCCGGCGGCGGCAAGACTCTACTTCAACAAGAGCGTCGCCGATCTGACCCTGCCGGAGGCTGCCATGCTGGCGGGCATGATAAATGCCCCTGCGCAGGACGATCCTCTGCGTGATCTCGATGCGGCGCGCAAGCGCGCGGCGACTGTGCTGGACGCGATGGTGGAGAACGGAAAGCTGAGCGAGGCGCAAGCGCTGGTGGCAAAGCTACATCCAGCGTTGCCAAGTCGGGCAGTGATGTCACCGCCATCGACCGGCTGGTTCGTCGATTGGGTCTACAACAAAGCGGCACAGGTCACGCCTGCGCTCGCCGGTACCATTCGCATCCGCACGACGCTGGACCTGCGCCTGCAGGAGTTGGCGGCCAACATCATCAAATCGACGCTCGCGAAATACGGCAACGAGAAGCACGCCACGCAAGCCGCGCTCATCGCCATGCAGCCCGATGGCGCCGTCGTGGCGATGGTCGGCGGCCGCGACTACGCCGACAGTCAGTACAATCGGGCGGTTCAGGCCGAACGGCAGCCCGGCTCGTCGTTCAAGCTGTTCGACTACTATGCCGCCCTTCGCCACGGCTTCAGCGCATACAGTGAAATCGATGACGGGCCGGTCAACATTCGCGGCTGGGAGCCGGAAAATTTTGGACGCCGTCACCATGGCAGGGTCAGCCTCGCGGAGGCCTTCGCCCAGTCGCTCAATGACGCCACCGTGCACCTGACGCAGCAAGTCGGTATCCCCCAGGTGATTGCAGCTGCACGCGACCTCGGCCTGCGCGCGCCGCTCCAGAACAATCCAAGCCTCGCCCTAGGCACATCTGAGGTCAGCCTGATCGATCTCACCTCGGCCTATGCCGCGGTGCGCGCGGGCAAGGCGCCGGTCGATCCTTACGGAATTTCCGGCATCAAGCTCGGCAATGACAAGGACTACCTGCCGGTCGCGCGGTCCGGATCGCAGCACAGCCTGGGGCAATACCAGGGCGAGCTGACCAGTCTGTTGCAGGGAGTTGTCGATCATGGGACCGGCCGCGCCGCGGCACTCCAAGGCTTCGCGGCAGGCAAAACAGGGACGAGCCAGGACTATCGCGACGCCTGGTTCATTGGCTTCGACGACCAGCTTGTGGTCGGCGTATGGGTCGGCAACGACGATCACAGCCCGATGAAGCACGTTGTCGGTGGCTCGCTTCCAGCCACGATCTGGAAGCAGTTCATGGAGCAGGCCGGCCAGCCGGCCATGGCCTTCTCGGCTCCGACATCGCCGCACCCATCGGAAACGGTCGGACTCGCGCAAGGGCCATCTGAAACCTCTGATCAAGGCGACGCGGCCCGTCAGGACAACATGGCAGTCCCGGAAGCGATGGGAGGCCAATGCAATCTTCCCGTCTGCGAACGATTTTATCATTCGTTCCGCGCCTCCGACTGCACCTATCAACCGTATTGGGGTGGCCCGCGACGCGTTTGCGATAGGCAATAGAGAGGCGCTGGTCGCGGAGCTGCTTCCGCATCCCCGGAGGCGTCGTCATGATCAAGGGATCAGCGCGGCAAATGTCTATCCGCCGGCAATGCCGTGCCGATCGTTTGCTTCCGGCCATTCCGCGGAGGAGGCAGAGCGCGAAAATTTTCAGGAGGAGATAAAGCCGAGTTCAAGGCTTCAAGGAACCTTTCGTGGGTTGCTAGATTAGGCCAAGCAGTTGATTGATGGAGAGTGGCCATGCACCTATCCAATCAAAGCCTGCTGGTCATTATCTTCGTCGGAGTTGTCGCTGGATGGCTAGCCGGCCGCGTGATGGAGGGCGGCGGCTTCGGGTTGATCGGCGATTTGCTAATCGGTCTCGTGGGAGCGTTTGTCGGGGATTGGCTGTTGCCGAGACTGGGCATTCATCTTGGTCTCGGGCTTGTCGCCTCGATCATAAACGCCTTCATAGGCGCTGTGATCCTTCTGCTGATCGCTCGATTGCTTAACGGTGGGTGGGGCCATCGGCGTCGTTGGAGAAGTTGGTAGTTGGCGTTGCAGACTATGCGCGCGATTTTCGTTCTGCTCGCTTTCCTCGAGCACCAGAGGATCACGAGGAGAGCTGAAGCCAGCGACCAAGAAAAGGCCGCCCGCAGTATGCCGGGCGGCCGTACCGGGCTCAAAATCGATCCGCGCTTGAAACAGCTTACCTCAGCCCCGGTGTGCGGATGCTAGCGGCAGTGCGTTGCGCGCGAATGTCCGATTGCCGACGTTCCCAAGCAGGAACACGACCGTCGTTGCAAAATGGATACAGCGCGCCTCTCAACTGAACGTCTCCATCGCCCGGCCCATCGCCGGATGCGGCGAGCGGCGAACGTGAATCACCTTGCTTCGGCTTACTTATCCGCTGCCAGGCTGGCGATCAACTTGCGTTCACCAACGTGCAAGTCGACGAGGATGCTGATCAGCCGCACATCAAAGAAATAAAGAAATACAGCGCCTTCTGACGACAGATGAGAGAATACAACGAGGGCTGCGGTGTCCCGTTCTGGTCCCGGATCAAAAGGAACAAGCGTCGGTTATGAACATTGCTTTGGAGAGCTTGGCCGTAGCATTCCGGAGTTTAACCATGCCAAAACAGATCGTGATGGACCATACGGGCGATACCCGGCACTATTTCGATACGAATGATGCTGAAGCTATCGCCGTGGCCGAACAGAGGTTCAAAGCATTGAGGGGCCGCGGCTTCACTGCAGCGGTGCGCACGGCCTCGGGCGAGGTCACCAAAATCAGCTCGTTCAGTCCAACAGCTGAGGAGACCTTATTCTTCCCGCGACTAGTGGGTGGTTAACGGGCTCAGATCACATGTTTCTATTTCGCCGGCTCCGAGCCGTTAGGCGAGTCCGCTTGATTGCCATACGCGAGTTCTGCAGCAACCATCTTAGCGAGAATACGCGCGAGGCACGGGGTCTGCGACTTCTGCGAGGTTGGCTATCGCCGCATCAACGCGAGCAGTTCGACGCCAGGAGGTACTTCGATGTGATAGGGTGCGACACCGGAAGGAAATATCGAATTTACTACGGCGCCGCCATGAATGTGCACGAACTCGATGACGGAGATCGTCTTAGAATGGGCTGGTGTTTCGTGCCTCACGGATCCCTGGTCGCTGGCGACGTGATGCTCGCGCAGAAGATCGCCCTCGAGACATTCGAGAGCGGTGCATTGTCGGTAGCCAAACGGTTCGTGCCGAGTGGCCCACTGTATGGAGGTGCCGACTAGATCGAAGTTAAGCGCATGCGCAGCACGACTGTCCAAAGGAACCTTCATGAAGATGGCTGTCATTTCTCTTAGCGCTGCCTTGGTGCTATCTCTTGGATTGGCGCGGGCACAATCGCAAATCCCGAGTGGCAGGGGATCCGTGACTGGCGATCCCGCATCGAGTTCGGCAAATCCTTCCACGTCGCCGACAACCGGAAGCTCCATGAAGCCGAGCAGGAGCGGCAGCGGCACATCGACATCGGGCGGCAGCGACGCCAATGGAGACCAGGGCAGGGACAAGATGCCCGAGACGGCCAATCGGCCGACCATTCCGCTGGACAAGCAAAACAAGCCAGCG
>Ga0307474_10000150_pt1 | contig 51208 bp, 39 predicted proteins | sample atmos_gasesECM1C_2_FD_203312 | JGI IMG/M metagenome (GOLD analysis project Ga0307474, IMG submission 203312) | Hardwood forest soil microbial communities from Morgan-Monroe State Forest, Indiana, United States - atmos_gasesECM1C_05 | ecosystem: Environmental > Terrestrial > Soil > Temperate... | reverse complement strand
GCGAGCCGACATGCACGAAGGTGCCGGTGGTGAGCTTGAAATCTTCGACCACGCGGCCGGCAAAGATGATGCCGGCTACGGGATCGGCGGGATCGACGAACACGCCGGCATCACCGATGCGGTAAAAACCTTCCTCGTCGAACATCTTTGCCGTCAGCTCGGGCTGACCGAAATAGCCCGGCGTGATGTTGACGCCGCGCAGCCGCAGCTCATATTTCGAGCCGCAGGGCACCATCTTCAATTCGACGCCGGGGAACGGCAGACCGATCAGGCCGACGCGCTCGGTGTCCCAATAGGTACCGGTCGAGGTCGGCGCGGTCTCGGTCGAGCCCCAGCCGGTGTAGAACACGATGCGCTCGCCCGTGGTGCGCACGGCAAGCGCCTGCATGCGGTCGTAGAGATCATCAGGCAGCCGCGCGCCGCCATAGGCCATCAGGGTCAGATTTTTGAAGAAGCTGCGGCAGAGCACGTCGTCCTTCTCCATCGCGGACGCCAACGCGGCATAGCCGGCCGGCACGTTCGCGTAATAAGTCGGCGATATCTCGCGAAGATTTCTGATGGTCTCCTCGAACTGACCCGGGATCGGCCGGCCATCGTCGATATAGAGAGTGCCGCCGTCGACCAGCACCGGATGAAACGCGGCGTTGCCGCCCATGGTATGATTCCACGGCATCCAGTCGAGGCAGGTCGGCAGCGGTCCGCCGGCAGTGCGCGGCCGCACTTGCATCATCATCGCGGCATTGGCGCACATCATCTCCTGGGTGTTGATGACGGCCTTGGGCATGCCGGTCGAGCCCGAGGTGAACAGCAGCTTTCCGATCGTCTGCGGCGTGATCTTCGCGATCGACTCCTCGACGTTCTTCGTCGCAGGCGTTGCCGCGAGTTCGGCAAAGGCGACGCTGTTGATGCCCTCGCAGGGCCGCGCGACATGCACGACCGTCACGCCATCAAGATCGAGCGCCTTCAGCGCCTTCTCAAACGTCGGTCCATCCTGCACCATCACCACCGCAGGCTTGATCAGGCCGAACAGGTATTTCAGCTTCCGATGATCGTGGCTCATCAGCGAATAGGCCGGCGAAACCGGCGCCGCCGGCAGCCGCGCCTGCATCGCCGCCAGCGTCATCAGCGCATGCTCGATGGAATTGCCGGAGAGGATTGCGACGGGACGACCTTCTTCCGGTTTCAGATTGAGAAGGCCTTGCGTCAGCGCATCTACGATGCGCTTGGCTTCGCCATAGGAGACCTTGCGCCACTCCCGCTTCTCACCTGCGCGCTGCGCGAGCCAAACGCGCGAGGGTGCTTCCTTCGCCCATTTCGCGAGCGAGACCGCGATGTGCGTTTCATAGCCTTGCAGAGGAATCCGCGACTTCAACACGACGACGCCATCATCGCGCCGTTCCACGGCGATGTCGCGCGGCAACCAGTCGATCTTGCGAAAGCCGGGCTTTCCAAGCACCGCGGCTGCACTCCCAACCATATTGCGTCTCCCGAAATATTGGTCTATCGGACTTTGTCGTTATCGATTTTTATAGACCGGCTTGCGCTTCTCGAGAAAGGCCCTGATGCCTTCGTTGAAATCATCGGAGCGGCTGCAAAGCACCTGGTTGCGATCCTCCATGGCAATCGCAGCTTCCAACGATGAGGCGTCCACGCTCATGTTGAGGCATTCCTTGGAAAGCCTGAGACCGATGGGCGAGGCCGTCATCATCGCCTGGACATAAGGCTCGCAGGCCACCTCAAGGCTGTCGTCCTCGACCACCTCCGAGACAAGGCCGACGCCAAGCGCGCGATCTGCGCCAATGAAACGGCCAGTGAGAATCAATTCGGACGCGACGGAAACGCCGACAAGCCGGGGCAGAAAATAGCTGGTGCCGATATCGCAGCCGCCCAGGCCCAGCTTGATGAAAGCACAGTTCATCCGCGCGGACTTCGCGGCGATGCGGATGTCGGCAGCGAGCGCCAGCGCAAAGCCGCCGCCGGCCGCCGCACCCTGCACCAGCGCGATGATCGGCTGCGGACACCGCCGCATCAGCATCACGATGTCGGCAATCCGCCGCTGCGAATCCAGGGACTCCGTGACGCCGGGCGGCTCCTGCTGTTCGGCACGGCGTGCCATCGCCTGTTTCAGATCGAGGCCTGCACAGAAATTCTTGCCAGCACCTTTGAGCACAACCACGCGTGTCGTGCGGTTGCGCTGCAGGCCCTGGAAGTAGGCATTGAGCGCGTCGATCAGGCTGGCATCGAGCGCGTTGAGGCTTTCCGGGCGGTTGAGCGTCACCCGGTCGACGCCCTCGTCGTGTTGGATTCGGAGTGGTTCGATCACAACGACCTCCTCTCTCACCGTCGTCCACCCATACCGCGGAATCTATCGGTAAGACGACGGCGTCAGACGTCCTTCGCAACAATGAACGCCTGTGGTTATGGGTCCCGGCCCCCGCGCGCAATTGCGCGCCAGGCCGGGACGACAGCGGAGTTTTCCTCTACCGCGGTGCCATGCGGATGGCGCCGTCGAGACGGATGGTCTCACCGTTGAGCATCGCGTTCTCGACAATGTGCACGGCGAGCGCGCCATACTCGCTGGCGTCGCCGAGCCGGGCCGGATGCGGCACCTGGGCGCCCAGGCTCTTGAGCGCCTCCTCGCTCAAGCCCATCAACAGCGGCGTGAAGAACAGGCCCGGCGCAATGGTGTTGACGCGGATCTTGTGCTGGGCGAGATCGCGCGCCGCCGGCAACGTGAGACCAACCACGCCGCCCTTGGATGCGGAATAGGCGATCTGGCCGATTTGCCCCTCATAGGCCGCGACGCTGGCGGTATTGATGATCACGCCGCGCTCCTCGCCGACCGGCTCGGCCGGCACCAGGCGCTCGGCGAACAGTCGCAGGCAGTTGAAGGTACCGATCAGGTTGACGTTGATGATGCGTGCGAACTTCGCCAGCGGATAGACGCCGTCCTTGCCGACGATGCGCTGCGAGCCGCCGATGCCGGCGCAATTGACCAGCACCCGCGCCACGCCATGCGCGGCTTCCGCCTTGGCAAGGCCCGCCTTGACCTGCTCCTCATTGGTTACGTCGGCATGAATGGCGACGCCTTTCAGCTCAGTGGCGACCTTTTCCGCATTCTCCTTGCTCTGATCGAGCACGGCGATCTTCGCGCCCTTGGCGGCCAGGGCGCGGGCGGTCGCGGCACCAAGCCCCGAACCACCTCCGGTGATGAGAACGGCAACGTCTTTCAACTGCATTTTGGTCTTCTCCTTGGGCGTTTCCTGATTCTTGGCGAATAGTGAGTAGCGAATAGGGAAGCTGCTCCGCGCTCCCATTCGCCATTCGCTACTCAGTCTTTCATTCACAGTTCACTATCCATTTCCATTCAACAAGCCGCCGCCGCAGATCAGCGTTTCCATATGCTTGATGTAGTCGCGGCAGACCTCGTCGGTGACCGGACCAACGCCGACGGCGCGCGACATCGCGTGGCGGCCGAAGAACAGGTAGTCGCAAGCTCCGATCAGGCTGGTGTAGAACAGCACGGGATCGATGTCGCGGAACTCGCCCGCGGCAACGCCCTCCGCAAGCAGCCGGCGATGGAAATCGAGCAGCGGCGCGACGAAGAATTTCGACACTTCGTTGGCGGATTTCGCCCTGCTCTCATGCAAGAGGTAATGAATCAGCCGGTTCATATAGGGAAAACGCCAGTATGCGCGGATGATGCCGCCGATATGCAACTTGAGCTTCGCAGTCGGCGAGATGCGCTGCGCCAGGAGATATTCGAGATTGTCCATCTCTGTCGCGGCATCGCGCGCGAGGAGTGCCAGCAACAGTCCGTCCTTGTTGCCGAAATGATATTTGACCAGCGCGGCGTTGACCCCGGACTTCTGAGCAATGTCGCTCAAGGAAATCTCGATCGAGGCGCGCTCGATCATCAGCTCGCTCGCCGCGACCAGCAGTTTTTCCGCTGTCGCGTTCCTGCCGTTGGACAACCTGTTGGATGCGCCGGTATTCAAGGGTGGATTTAATCCTGCTGGGGTTGGTCCGGGGACAGATAAGCCCAAGCCGCGCTCCACCTCAAGAGTTAATTGAACGATTGACTAAATCGACGGCCGCCCCTTTAATCCGCCCCCGAGAAATCCAACCATAGCAAACAATCAGGGAGTTCAGGAAATGGCCGAGGCTTACATCGTCGCCGCCGCCCGCACCGCCGGCGGTCGCAAGGGGGGACGTCTTGCGGGTTGGCACCCGGCCGATCTTGCCGCCACGGTATTGGATGCGCTGGTCGAACGGTCGGGTGCTGACCCCGCGCAGATCGAGGACGTGATCATGGGCTGCGTGATGCAGGCCGGCGAGCAGTCCAACAATGTCGCACGCAACGCGGTTCTGGCCTCAAAGCTTCCCGAGAGTGTGCCCGGCACCTCGATCGACCGCCAATGCGGCTCCTCGCAGCAGGCGCTGCATTTCGCCGCGCAAGCGGTGATGTCGGGCGCGATGGATGTAGTGATCGCCGCCGGCGTGGAATCAATGACGCGGGTGCCGATGGGGCTTGCCTCCTCACTGCCACAGAAGAGCGGCTTCGGCTATTACAAGAGCCCGAACATCGAGGAGCGCTATCCCAACATCATGTTCAGCCAGTTTACCGGCGCGGAAATGATGGCAGAGAAGTACGGATTCTCCAAGGATGAGCTCGACGAATACTCCTATCAGAGCCATCAGCGCGCGATCGCGGCAACGCAAGGAGGCGCGTTCAAGGATGAGATCGTGCCGGTCAAGATCACACGCGCAGACGGCTCGACCGACACTCACCACATCGATGAGGGCATCCGCTTCGACGTCAGCCTCGACGGCATCAAGGGTGTGAAGCTGATCGCTGAAAACGGTAGGCTGACCGCGGCCTCCGCCAGCCAAATCTGCGACGGCGCCTCCGGCGTCGTGGTGGTCAATGAGCGCGGCCTCAAATCGCTCGGCGCCAAGCCGCTCGCGCGCATTCATCACATGACCATGATGGGCGGCGATCCCGTGATCATGCTGGACGCGCCGCTGCACGCGACCGAGCGCGCGCTGAAGAAGGCGGGCATGAGCATCGACGACATCGACCTGTTCGAGGTCAACGAGGCCTTCGCCTCAGTGCCGACGGCCTGGCTGAAGACGACCGGCGCCGATCCCGCGCGGCTCAATGTCAATGGCGGCGCGATCGCACTCGGCCATCCGCTCGGCTCCTCCGGCACCAAGCTGATGACCACGCTGGTGAACGCGCTCAAGCTGCGCAAGAAGCGCTATGGCCTGCAGACTATGTGCGAAGGCGGCGGCATGGCGAACGTGACGATCGTGGAGAGGCTGTAGGCGCATCCACGCGAACGGTGTCGTCCCGGCGAAGGCCGGGACCCATAGCCCCGGGCGGCGGTGAGGCAGGGAATCCAACCCCACGCGTCATGGCCGGGCGTGACGGCGGAAATGGCGTCGCGGAACACCGCGACCTGTGGTTATGGGTCCCGGCCTTCGCCGGAACGACGAGCGATTTCTGCTTCAGTGACAACTCGAATTGACCGGCAGCGTCCATGACACACCCCTCCATCCACGCCCGCAATAATCCCGACAAGATCGCCTACCAGATGGCCGCGACCGGCAAGGCGATCACCTATCGCGAGCTTGACGAGCTCTCCAACCAGGGCGCGCAGCTGTTTCGCGCGCTGGGGCTGAAGGCCGGCGACCATGTCGCGCTGTTAATGGAGAACCGTCTCGCCTTCATGGAGATCTGCTGGGCCGCGCAGCGCGCGGGCCTCTACTACACCGCGATCAGCCGCTATCTCACGGCAGACGAGATCGGCTACATCGTGAAGGATTGCGGCGCCAAGATCGTGATCACCTCGCCGAAATGCGCCGAGCAGCTGAAAGGCCTGATCACCGGCGCGCCGGGCGAGCCGATACTCTTCATGCTGGACGAGCCCGAGCCGGGTTTTCGTTCGTGGGATATGGAAACCACCAGACAACCGGCTACGCCGATCCCGGACGAGGTCGCGGGCTATGACATGCTCTATTCATCCGGTACCACCGGCCGACCCAAGGGCATCAAGAGGGATTTCGAAGGCAAGCCGATCGACTGGCCGAACCCGTTTCTGCTGACGCTCTGCGCCGATATGTGCGGCATGGGATCGGAGACGATTTATCTATCGCCGGCCCCGCTCTATCACGCGGCACCCCTGCGCTTCAACATGATGGCGACCGTGCTCGGCGGCACCTCCATCATCATGGAATCCTTCGACGCCGAGACCTTCCTGAAGCTGGTCGACAAGCATGGAGTGACGCAATCGCAGCTGGTGCCGACCATGTTCGTGCGCATGCTGAAACTGCCGGATGAGGTGCGCAGCCGCTACGACGTCTCCTCGCTGAAAGGTGCGATTCACGCCGCGGCGCCCTGCCCGGTCGACGTCAAAGCCAAGATGATCGAATGGTGGGGACCGATCCTGATAGAATATTATGCGGGCTCCGAGGGCAACGGCGTCACCGTCTGCAACTCGCAGCAATGGCTCACCCATCGGGGCAGCGTCGGCCGCGCGGTGGTCGGCAAGATCAAGATTTTGGACGAGGCGGAAGAGGAATTGCCGGCAGGAGAGATCGGCACGGTCTATTTCGCCGATGCGCCGGCCTTCACCTATCACAATGACCCGGAGAAGACGAAGCGCGCCTACAATGCGCGAGGGTGGTCGACGCTCGGCGATGTCGGTTATCTCGACAAGGATGGCTATCTCTATCTGACCGACCGCAAGTCCTACATGATCATCTCCGGCGGCGTGAACATCTATCCGCAGGAGACCGAGGACGTGCTGATCACCCATCCCGATGTCGCCGACGTCGCGGTGTTCGGCGTGCCGAATGAGGAGATGGGCGAGGAGGTCAAGGCGGTGGTGCAGCCGCACGACATGGCGCAGGCCGGCAAGGCGCTGCAAGACGAACTGATCCAGTTCTGCCGCAAGCACCTGTCGCCAATCAAATGCCCGCGCAGCATCGACTTTGAGGCTGAACTGCCGCGCACGCCGACAGGAAAGCTCGTGAAGCGTCACTTGCGCGACCGCTATTGGCCGAAGAGCTCGGTGCGGGTGTAGTTGTGGTCGTTTTGGCGAAAGCCAGGACCAGAACCGCGTGCGTGGCTCTGGATTGCTTCGCTTCGCTCGCAATGACGACTACAATATCGGCTGGTTATGGGTCCCGGCTCTGCGCTGCGCATGGCCGGGACGACCCGACTGAGAGAGCGCAACAACATGACCCTCCCTCCCATCCCTCTCCCCTCTTCCATCCGCTCGCGCACCGTCGATAACATCAACGGCCTCACCATGCATGTGCTGGAGGCCGGATTCGAAACGCGCGGCCGGCCTTGCATCCTCCTGCTACACGGCTTTCCGGAGCTTGCCTTCTCCTGGCGCAAGGTCATGCCGCAACTTGCGGATGCGGGTTATCATGTGATCGCGCCGGACCAGCGCGGCTATGGCCGCACCACCGGATGGAGCGCCGATTATGACGGCGATCTCGCGCCGTTCCGCTTCACCAATCTGGTGCGCGACGCGATCGGGCTGGTCTCCGCCTTCGGCTATACAAGCGTCGATGCCGTGATCGGGCATGATTTCGGCAGCCCCGTCTCCGCTTGGTGCGCGCTGTTACGGCCCGACGTGTTTCGTGCGGTCGCCATGATGAGCGCGCCCTTTGGCGGCCCACCCAAACTTCCCTTCGACACGGCCGACGTGCCGGCATCGCCGCGCGAAGATCCGGTGCATCACGAGCTCGCGCGACTGCAACGGCCCCGCAAGCATTACCAATGGTACTATTCGACGCGCAGAGCCAATGGAGATATGGTCAATGCGCCGCAAGGGCTGCACGATTTCCTGCGCGCCTACTATCACCACAAGAGCGCGGACTGGAAGGACAACCAGCCTTATCCGCTCAAGGCATGGTCGGCCGAAGAGCTTGCAAGACTGCCGGCCTACTATGTGATGGACCTCGATAAGACCATGCCCGAAACGGTCGCCGCGGAAATGCCGTCGCTTGAGGAGATTGCGGCGAACAAATGGCTGCCCGACAGCGAGCTCGCTTTCTATGCCGCCGAATTTGCGCGCACCGGATTCCAGGGCGGCCTGCAATGGTATCGCTGCGGCACGTCAGGCGCGTTCGATGCGGAATTGCAGATGTGGTCGGGCCGAACCATCGACGTGCCCTCCTGCTTCATCTCAGGCAAGCAAGACTGGGGCACGTATCAGCACGCGGGCGTTTTCGAAGCGATGCAGAAGAACGTTTGCACTGCAATGATCGGCTGTCATCTCGTCGACGGGGCCGGCCATTGGGTGCAGCAGGAGCAGCCTGAACAGGTCCGCCGTCTGCTGCTGCAATTCATCAAGCAAGCGACAGAACGTCGCAACCGATAGGCTTCAGCACTCATTCAGAATCAGAGACGTATCGTCCCCTGAACGCGGGCTCTTCGAGGAACCATCCTTACATGCTCGCGTTGCGATTCCGGGCAATGCGCATTTTGGAGGAGTAAATGGAGAAAAAGGTTGCTGGACTATTGGGAGCGGTCGCTGCGCTTGGCGCGTTCAATGCCACGCAAGCATCACCCGCGCCGGCACCGAACCCGACGGACGCGTTGAAGGCCAACTCCTATGCCGAGTTGCTCGAGCCGATTCCGAACGCCGCAAAAATCCTGCAAGCGCTTGATGAACAGGCGCCGGCCAAATCGACGGAAGGCGATGTGAAGATGGCGCAGTGGTACCACCACCACCACCATCATCATCACCACCATCACCACGGCTATTATCGCTACGGACCACGCGTCTATGTGGTTCCGCCCCGCCGGTGGTATCACCACCACCATCACCACCATCATCACCATCACCACGGGTACTACTACGATCGTTACTGATCGCGGCGTGATGACGTGAGATCCTGCCGGGCGTCCCGTCCTTGAATGGATCGGACGCCCGGCCAGCTTTCAGCCTCGTTTTACTGTTGCCGCATTCACTCTTGCCGCCTTCACTCTTGCCGCGCCTTGTCCTTGGCCGCGCGGTGCAAGTGCCGGTAAGTGCCGTCGAACACCGTGTCCGTAGCTGACGTCCACTCGGTGCCCTTGCCCAGCGTCGGGCGGTTGGCATAGATGCGCCGCGACTGCAGCTCGCGCTCGGCTGCTTCGTCCTCGCCCATCGGCTCCAGCTCGAACGAGGCTTCCTCGGGGATGACGAGAATCTGCATGAACGGCTCACCCGGCCGGAAAATGTGCGTGCGGCCTTCCGGCGGCGATTTGAACACGCAGAAAAACATCATCGGCCACCAGTTGCGAATCAGCGCCGGCACCGCGATCGGCACCGTGTCGGTCTCATCCGCATAGAAGCGAGGGTGCGGTTCGGTCCGGATCGCAAAGCCCTTCGGCACCTTCAGGTCGAGCAGAACCTGGTAAGTGTAGAAGCGGTCACCGAAACTGCGGAAGGGCGGCCATTGCAGGGTGGAGTCCGGCGGCGGATCGCCCCAATCGCCTTCCAAGACCAGTCGGCCGGCTTTGGTCGTCACACGCAGTTCGAAGTCGTAAGGGTAGAACAGCTCGATTCCGTATTGGGCGCCTTCGGTGAACGGCACGCAGTGCCAGACTTGCTCGCGCGAGCCGTCAGCGCGCGGTTCGCGTTGTCCCGCCCAGCCCGGAATCTCCAGCTTGGTCCGCCGCGGCGCCAATCCTGGATTGTTGAGCCTGTATTTGATCTTCTCCATGCACCTTCCCCGTTCATGACAATGTCAGGCGATTTGCAACGGTCATTTCCGCTGCCGGTTCCCGATTGTCGCGCGTACGCGATAGGTAGCGACAATGGCGCCTTCGTGAAGTCCAGCAGATTTGACCTCGCCGAGACGTGGCTCTATATCTCGTCTTTAGAACGGTTCTAAACTTTCCGGGAAGCCATCCAGATGAAGAATTTCGCCGATCTGACCGAGCGGGAGGTGCTGGCAGTGGCGATCTCCGCGGAAGAGGAAGACAGCCGCATCTACATGACCTTCGCCGAAGATCTGAAGGACCGCTACCCGGATTCGGCCAAACTGTTCGAGGAGATGGCCGAGGAGGAACGCGGCCATCGCCACATGCTGCTGGAGCTCTATGAGCAACGCTTCGGCCCGCATCTGCCTCCCATTCGCCGCGACGACGTGAAGGGATTTCTGCGCCGCCGCCCGGTCTGGCTCACCAAGAACCTGCCGCTCGAGACCATCCGTAAAGAAGCGGAGACGATGGAGTTCGAGGCCGAGCGCTTCTACGTCAAGGCCGCCGAACAGGCCGAGGACGTCGCGGTGCGCCGGCTGCTCGGCGACCTTGCGGAAGCGGAAAAGAGCCACGAAAAGACTGCGACACAGCTTACCCAAGACATTTTGAGCCCCGATGTTCGCGCCGCCGAGGACCGCACGCGCCGGCGCATGTTCGTGCTGCAATATGTGCAGCCCGGGCTAGCCGGCCTAATGGACGGCTCGGTGTCGACGCTCGCGCCGCTCTTCGCCGCGGCGTTCGCGACGCATCAGAACTGGCAGACATTCCTGGTGGGTCTTGCCGCCTCGATTGGCGCCGGCATCAGCATGGGCTTTGCCGAAGCGTTGTCCGACGACGGCTCGCTGACCGGGCGCGGCTCGCCCTGGCTGCGCGGCACAACCTGCGGATTGATGACCACGGTCGGCGGGCTCGGCCACACCATGCCCTATCTGGTGCCGGACTCCTGGCCCAACGCGTTCTGGATCGCGACCGCGATCGCCAGCGTGGTGGTGTTCTTTGAGCTATGGGCGATCGCCTTTATCCGCGCCCGCTACATGGACACGCCGTTCCTGCAGGCGGTGTTCCAGATTGTGCTTGGCGGCGTGATCGTGCTCGGGGTCGGCATCCTGATTGGGGGCGCCTAGGCGAGCCCGCACGACAACGAAATCAGTTCTTAGAAACGAACCTTCTGCCCGCTTGCCGACCAGCAGCACACCCTCTTTGCGATCACCGACTTCAAGTTGGGCGACTTTGACGTCGGCTTCGACGTCGGCTACGGATTGACGCCGCAATAGGGTCGTTGGGTGGTGATGACGATTGTCGGATATGCCTTTTCCGGTACCGGGCAGCAAGGCGAGCGAGAGCGAGCCTATCGCGACCGGCCCGGTCAATCCGATATCGCGCGCGACGCAGCGTACCTGGTAGTTCGCAACGTCGAGAGATTACCCATGCCCGCCCGCCTGCAATACGGCTCAACAGCCAAGCTGTTTCATTGGCTGATCGTCGCGCTTCTCATCGTGCAATACCTGATCGGTTGGCTGATGCCGGACCTTCATCGCGGGATGAAGCCCGGCGTTCCCATGACCCTGCATATCTCCTTCGGCCTCCTGATCCTTGTTCTGATCGTGTTGCGCCTGGTCTGGCGGCTGACCCATCCGGTTGCGCCTGAGAGTTCGCTGGCGCGCTGGCAGCGCGTTGGTTCGGAAGCCGTGCACTGGCTGCTCTACGCGCTGGTGCTGGCGACGACGATTACTGGCTGGCTGTTTGCATCGTTTCGCGGCTGGTCGGTGTCCTTTTTCTATCTGTTTCCGGCGCCGATGCTCGCTTCCGAAAATGCGGCAGCGGGACGCGCAATCGATGGCTTGCATCAGGCGGCGGAGTGGACGCTGCTCGTGTTGATCGGGCTCCACGTGCTTGCCGCCGTGGTGCACCGGTTTGTCTATCGCAACAACGTGATGCAGCGCATGCTGCCCGAATAGAATCTTCGCGCAGCAATTGCTGTCAAACCAGGCTTGCGGGCTGCGCCTATCCTGGTCATCATTCGACAACCGCGAAGGATGATAGGAGAGCACCACTTGGCCAAATCGCAATGGAGCTTCAAGAGCGCGACCGAACTGTTGTCAGCACTGGCGGCAAGGCAGGTTTCGGCGGTCGAACTCGCGGAGGACGCGGTCGCGCGCATCGAGCGTCACGACGGCAAGATCAACGCCATCTGCGTCCGCGATTTCGATCGCGCCATGCAGGCCGCGCGCGCGGCCGATGCAGCACTGGCGCGCGGTGAGAGGAAGCCGCTGCTCGGCCTCCCCTTCACTGTGAAGGAATCCTTCAACATTGCCGGCCTGCCGACGACCTGGGGCTTTGTCCCGCAAAAGGACTATCGGCCGACGGAGGACGCGCTGACCATCACCCGCGTCAAGGATGCGGGCGGCGTGATCCTCGGCAAGACCAACGTGCCGCTCGGCCTCGGCGATTGGCAGAGCTATAACGACATCTACGGCACGACCAATAATCCTTATGACCTCGGACGCACGCCCGGTGGCTCATCAGGTGGATCCTCGGCGGCGTTAGCCGCCGGCTACGGGCCGCTGTCGCTCGGCTCTGATATCGGCGGCTCGCTGCGCGTACCAGCATTCCATTGTGGCGTCTACGCACACAAACCGACCTATGGACTGGTGGCGATACGTGGCCACGTGCCGCCCCAGGTGCCCGCCATTCCGATCGATCGCGACCTCTCGGTACTCGGCCCGATGGCGCGCAGCGCGGCCGATCTTGCGCTTGCGCTTGACGTGATTGCAGGGCCAGATCCGCTGGAGGCTGGCGTCGGCTACAAGCTCGCATTGCCGCCGGCGCGTCACACGGCGCTGAAAGATTTCCGCGTGCTGGTGGTCGACGGCCATCCGCTGCTCCCGCCAAACAAGGAGGTGCGCGCGAGCATCGAGACGCTTGCCGGCAACCTCGAGAAGGTGGGCGCGCGCGTGGCGCGGCAAAGCCCGCTGCTACCCGATTTCGCGGACGCCTCGCGGCTCTATATGCGGATGCTGATGGCGTTCCTCGCTTCCGTCTGGCCGGCCGAGCAATATGAGGCTGTGCGCGCCGCCGCCGCACAGCTGGAGCCCGACGACACGAGCCTCGCCGCAGAAAGGTTACGCGGGACGTCGATCAGCCATCGTGCCTGGGTGCTCGACGACGGCGCCCGCGCGCGGTTGCGCGCGCAATGGCGGGCGCTGTTCAAGGAGTTCGACGCGGTGATCTGCCCGATCATGCCGACCCAGGCCTATCCGCACGATCACTCCCCGGAGCAGGAGCAGCGCCGCATCAATATCGACGGCAAGGACTACGTTTATCCGGACCAGCTCTCCTGGCCGGGCTTCGCGACGCTACCCGGCCTGCCCTCAACCGCGATTCCAACGGGCTTTGCCTCGGATGGATTGCCGATCGGCGTGCAGATCATCGGACCATGGCTCGAGGACAAGACGCCGATCAAGCTCGCCGAACTGCTCGAGCGCGCGTTCGGCGGCTTCGTGCCGCCGAAGATGTTTGATGATTGATCCGTTGGCTCGTCGCTCCGGGGCTGCCCGGAGGGCTGAACCCGGAACCTCGAAATTATGCGGCACGAGATTCCGGGTTCGCGTCCAACGCGCCCCGGAATGACTGCCTGTCACGCATCGAACATGATCACGCTGCGCAACGTCTTTCCGGCTTTCATGTTGGCAAAGCCTTCGTTGATCTCGGGAAGCTTCAGCTTGGCGGAGATCCAGTCCTCCAGATGCAACTTGCCGCGCATGTAGAACTCCACCAGCCGCGGCATGTCGACGCGGAAATGGTTGGAGCCCATCGACGAGCCCTGGATGCGGCGCTCGCGCAGGAAATCGAAGCCGTGCAACTCGATCTTCTGCCCGAACGGGATCATTCCGACGATGGTCGCAGTGCCGCCGGGCGCGAGCATGGCAAAAGCCTGCTCCGCGGTCTCCTTGCGGCCCAGCACTTCGAAGGCATGATGCACGCCACCCTTGGTGAGTTCGCGCACCTGCTGCACCACATCGCCATTGCTGGGATCGATGATGTCGGTCGCCCCCAGCTTGGTGGCAAGCTGTAGCTTCGCCGGATTGGTGTCGATCGCAATAATCCGCCCCGCGCCGGCGATTTCCGCCCCGTTGATCGCCGCCATCCCGACGCCGCCGCAGCCGATCACGGCGATGGTTTCGCCGGCCTGCACTTTCGCGGTGTTCACGACAGCACCATAGCCGGTGATGACGCCGCAGCCGATCAGAGCGGCGAGATCAAGCGGCATATCCCGGCGGATTTTGACGATGGCGTTCTCATGCACCAGCATCTGCTCGGCGAAGGAGGACAGATTCACGAATTGGTTGAGCTTCTCCGGCCGCGACCATTGCAGGCGGTTGGACACGCCCGGCGGCATCTTGACCGTGGTATCGGTGCAAAGCACCGGCCGCCCGGTCGTACAATTTTCGCAGGTGCCGCAAAAAACCGACAGGCACGTGACGACGTGGTCACCCGGCTTCACATAGGTGACGTCGGAGCCGACCTTCTCCACCACGCCCGCCGATTCATGACCGAGCACCGCCGGCAGCGGATGCGGATAAAGCCCTTCGATGAAGTGCAGGTCGGAATGGCAGAGCCCGGCGACCGCGGTGCGGATCAGAACTTCGCGCGGGCCGGGACTGGGCAGGCTGACATCCTCGATGACGAGCGGCTTGTTGACTTCATAAAGGACGGCGGCCTTCATTGGTGCTTCCTCTTTTTGCTCTTCTTCACCTCACCTGGAGGGAGAGGTGAAGTTCTTGTTCATGTCGGCAAGCCTACGCTGCCAGAAGCAATTCGCCAACCTCGTTGATGCCGGCCGCTTGCTCGCCAAGCAACAGTGCGGCGATCGCGCCTTGCGCTGCATTTTCCGTGAGCCGGAACGGATCGCCTGAGGACAGGCGGTGATCGAGCACCAACCGCGACAACAACAACCGCCGCGCATCGCCCCGCATCTCGTGGATGCGTGCGCCCTCCCAGGCTAGCGTCGCCGCGCTTGCGACATGATAGAGCGAAGTGGTGGCTCGCCGTGCATCGCCTTCATTGTCGGCACGTGATGCGACTTCACGGGCAAATCCGACAGCGCGGTCGACGAGTCCATGCAGGCGGCCGCGCCATGCCTGCGGCACAATGACGCTTTCGTCCAGCCTCGCATGCAGATCGGCGGCGAGCGCTGACTCCGCACCATGACGGCCGACCGCGCGCTTGAGCGCATCGAGCGCGACAATGTTGCCGGTGCCTTCCCATATCGAGCCGAGATGGGCGTCGCGCAACAGACGCGCGGTCGCGAACTCCTCGATATAGCCGGTGCCGCCGCGCATCTCCATGGCGTCGCCACAGACCTTGCGCGCATCGCGCGTCGCGCGGAATTTCAGGGTGGGGGTCAGAATGCGCAACAAGGCTGCGGCATTCTGACTGCCGGCCTCTGCACGGTCGAGAGCATCCGCGGTGACAAAACTCATCGACAGCGCCTGCTCGGTCGCGAGCATGATCTTCATCAATTGCCGCCGCCCGAGCGGCAGATCGATGATACGGCTGCCGAACACCACGCGGTTCCTCGCAACCGTCATCGCGTCATGATAGGCGCGCCGCATCAGCGCGGTCGACTTGACGCCGTTGGAGAGGCGCGAGGAGTTGACCATCTCCGCCATCTGCACAAAGCCGCGATCGAGCCGCCCGACTGCGTAGGCAATGGCGCCTTCGAACCTGATCTCGCCCGAGGCCATCGAGCGAGTGCCGAGCTTGTCCTTGAGCCGAACGATCCGGTAGTGGTTCTGCGAACCATCATCGAGAAGGCGCGGCGTCAGGAACAGGCCGACGCCACGCGTGCCGTCGACTGCACCTTGCGGCCTTGCCAGCAACATCACGACTTTTGCGTCGGCGTTGGAGCAGAACCATTTTTCGCCGAAGAGGCGCCAATGATCACCTTCCTGCACGGCAACAGTCGTCAGCGCGCCGACGTCGGAACCGCCCTCCTTTTCCGTCATGAACTGGCCGCCCTGGGTCAGCTTGTCCATGTCGGTCTGCGTCAGCCCGTCGAGATACCTTGCCTTCAATTCCTCGCTGCCGAAATTCGCAAGCAGCTTGGCGCAACCGTCGGTGACATTGATAGGGCAGCCGAGCCCAAATTCCGCCTGGTTGAACAAGAACGTAAAGGCGTGTTTGGCTGTAACGGGATATTTCTCCGGCCAACCCATAATGCCCTTGCGGATTGACATGGCGTGAATGCCGAACTCCCCGAAGGCAGCCCACTCCAATTCCCGATAGGCTGGATGATATTCGATCGATTGCACGTCGCGTCCAAACCGGTCGCGCGGGTGGAGCACCGGGGTATGTCGATCGGCAAGCCGCGCACATTCGTCGAGATGGCCGCCGGCGAGTTCGCCGAGCCGATCGAGATGCGGCTCGATGTGCTGGAACAACGCGTTGGGCAGATGAATGCGCAAGAGGTCCGCGAGCGCCGGATCGGCGCGATAGAAATTCATGCCCGTGGTATCGGGCGCCAGTAACTTGGACCGATCGGCATCGGTCGCGACGTCGCCTTTGATAGGCTGGGGCATGGTTTCAATCGCTCCCGTTCGTCTCCGCCCTGTCTTGCCGGCTTTGAATGATGTAGATCATGTGCGAGGCGGCCGATGAAGCCGCGAAATTCTCAGGGAGGCATGATCCCTTGGCGGACCTCTATCGTATCTTTCGGGGCCGAGATGTCGCCCTGCACCCTCAAGGCTCATTGCTATATTCGCTATTTTCGTTCCAAGGCCATCCTGCATCAATGGATTTTCGCGCAAGACGGAAAAGGCCCGTTGTCTCGCCGCCCTGCGCGCCTAGATAGAGAGTCCCAGTAGTTACGAAGGACGGCGCTCATGGACCTCCCGAAATACAAGACCGCACTCATTGTCGGCGCCGGCGAAGGCTTGAGCGCCTCGCTTGCGCGCCTGTTCGCCAGCAAGGATATTCGCGTCGCGCTCGCCGCACGCCAGATCGAGAAGCTGGGGGCGCTCTGCCATGAGACCGGCGCACGCGCCTATGCCTGCAACGCGGCGGAGCCCGACGACGTCGAACGCCTGTTCGGCCTCGTGGAGCGCGAGATCGCCGCCCCCGACCTTGTCGTCTACAATGCGAGCGCGCGTGCCCGCGGTGCTTTTGTCGACCTTGTACCGGCGGAGGTCGCGCAGGCCATCATGGTCAGCGCGTTCGGCGGCTTTTTGGTGGCGCAACAGGCGGCGCAGCGTATGTTGCCCAACAAGCATGGCGCAATGCTGTTCACCGGTGCCTCCGCCAGCGTGAAGGGCTATGCCCAATCCGCCCCCTTCGCAATGGGCAAGTTCGGCCTGCGGGGCCTTGCGCAGTCGCTCGCCCGCGAATTGTCGCCGCAGGGCATCCATGTCGCCCATTTCGTGATCGATGGCGGCATCCGCAGCGCAGCGCGAACCGAGCCTGCGGACAGGCCGGACTCGATGCTCGATCCCGATGCGATTGCGCTGAGCTACTGGAATGTCTTGCAGCAGCCGCGCAGCGCCTGGACCTGGGAATTGGAATTGCGGCCGTGGGTCGAGAAGTTTTGACGCGAAGGTCATTGCGAGGAGCGAAACGACGAAGCAATCCAGGGCCTCGCCCGCACCCGTTGGCTCGCACTGACGGATAGAGGGGATAACCATGACCACCGAAACCAAGATCGACACCGGCACCGACGAACTCCTCTGCGTCATCCGCGACCACGTCGCGATCATCACGCTGAACCGTCCCGAGATGCGCAATGCGCTGTCGGACAGTCTTTCGCCGGCATTGCGCGCCATGATCAAGACCTGCGGCGAAAATCCTGACGTCGGCGTGCTGCTCCTGACCGGCGCGGGCAACGCCTTCTGCGCGGGCGGCAATGTCAAGGGCATGGGCGCGCATCGCGACAAGGCGAAGCTTGCCATGTCGTTTGATGACAAGGTCGCCGATCTGCAGGAGCGGCAGCGGCTGCTCACCGGCGCACTCGCCGCGCTGCGCAAGCCGACCATTGCCGCACTTCCGGGCCCTGCGGTCGGCGCCGGGCTCGCACTCGCCATGGCCTGCGATATCCGCATCGCGGCGCAATCGGCCTTCCTCTCCACCGGCTATCTGCGCGTCGCATTGTCGGGCGATTACGGCATCGCCTGGCTGTTGACGCGGCTGGTGGGCACTGCACGCGCCCGCGAATTGATGTTCACGGCCGAGAAAGTGGATGCGGAACGCTGCGAACGGATCGGTCTTGTCAACCGCGTGGTGCCGGACGAGCAGCTGCGGGCCGAGGCTTTTGCACTTGCAAAATCCCTGGCCGAGGGTCCGACACTCGCATTGCGCTATATGAAGGACAACCTGGATGAGGCTTTATCTTTTGATTTCGCCACCGCGCGCGACCAGGAAGCCGAGCGGCTGATCCGCCTCACCGCCACCGCCGATCATCGCGAGGCCGTGCAGGCCTTCATCGACAAGCGCAAGCCGGTGTTCACAGGCCATTGAATCAGGCCACCGCAAGCTGTCGCGCTTCCGCAGCCAACCGCCAGCTCGCGCAGGGAATCTCCTTCGGCGCCACATTGAGCTCCTTTTCGAAGCGCACCAGCTTCCAGTCGTCGGGATGATTGCGGAACGCAAAACCGGATTTGCGGGCAAGCGCTATCATCGCACTGTTGGAGCGCAGCGTATCGCCGAACAGGCTGGTGCCACCAAGCGACGTCGCCCGGCATTCCAGATTCTTCATCAACGCCGCGCCAATGCCATGGCCCTGCCAGCGGTCGTCGATCGAGACGCCGAACTCGATGCTGCCGGTTTCGGCGTGAAAAACATAGCGCGCCTCGCCGATGATGGTCTCGAAACCGTCGACCTTGATGGTCGCAACCACTGTAAAGGAGTCGCCGCGGCCGACATGGGTGAAATGGTCGAGCACCGATGTCGGCAGCTCGCTCATCGCGCCGTGGAAGCGGTTGTAGCGGGAACCGACCGACAGCGAACGGTAGTAGTTCTGCAGTTCCTCCGCGTCGCGCGGCTCGACGAAGCGGACCGTCACCGCCTCGCCGCTCCGCGCGTGCAAGGTGTCGGAATATTGCGCAAGATCATCAAAGCGAAACGATGTCATGGTCAACTCCCGTCTTCTTTTTCCGAAAAGGCCGCCGGCCGCCATCCCTTGAAGGCGATATCGGCCGGGCTGCACTTAGGCCCGCCAGAACGGCTTTTCGGCTTCGTGAACGACGTCGCTCCAGGAAATGCCGACATCGCGCAGATCTCGGTCGGTCCAGTGGCTCAACTCCTCGCGGGTGCGATAACGCTCGCGCCAGACGCGGAAGGTCTCGCCGAGGCCGGTCCAAATCCCCGAAACATGGTGAGAAACATGATGATTTGTCATCATTTGCTGGGTGCAGGTAGACATGATTAGCTCCCAAAGCTAAGCTTTGACAGTCAATATCTGCCTTCCGTGTCCATCTCACAAACGACACTTTGTCCCTTTTCAGATGACAAAATCTCATGAATTTGGAATGTGTTAATTGACCGCGCGGCTGCCCTCGCTCAACGGCTTGCGGGCCTTTGAAGCCGCCGCGCGTCATCTCAGCTTCACGCTCGCCGCAGCCGAGCTGAACGTGACGCAGACCGCGATCAGCCACCAGATCAAGCGGCTGGAGGAGGAGCTGGGCTTGCGGCTCTTCATCCGCAAGAATCGCGCGCTGGCGCTGACCCCGAAGGCCAAGGACTACCTGCCGGGCGTCCGCGCCGCCTTCAACGACCTGCGCCTCGCGACCGACCGGCTGTTGCGCAAGGACGACGACAACGTCCTGACCATTTCGACGCTGTCCTCGCTTGCCGCCAAATGGCTCTTGCCGCGCCTCTCCACCTTCCAGGAGGCGCATCCTTCGATCGACGTGCGCATCACCACCTCGACCGGCCTGGTCGATTTCAGAAGCGGCGATGTCGATGCTGCGATCCGCTACGGGCGCGGCCACTGGCCGGGCTTGCGGACACAATGGCTGATGGCCGACGAGCTGTTTCCTGTCTGCAGCCCGGTGCTTCTCAACGGCGACAAGCCGCTGCGCGTGCCGGAAGACCTCGCCCACCATACGCTCCTGCACTCCAGCGGCGGCTTCGAGGATGACTGGCGGCAATGGCTGACCGCAGCCGGCCTGCCGGCGAACATTTCCAAACAGCGCGGCGTGACTTTCGATGTGAGCTTCATGACCGTGCAGGCCGCCATTGACGGCATCGGCGTCGCCATGGGCCGGACCTCCTACGTCCAGGACGACATCGCCAAGGGCCGCCTGGTCGTACCGTTCAAAATCGCCCTGCCTACGGACGCCGGTTTCTACCTGGTCTCGCCGGAGGCCGTGGACGATCCGCCGAAGCTGAAGCTGTTCCGGCAGTGGCTGATCGCTGCAGCGCAGCACAAGTCCTGAAAATCGGCGCTTCCCTATAGCCGAAAATATAAGGCGCTTTCCGGTTGGTCGGCCGCAGGCGGCGTGGCAGATTGCCGACGATTTAATTTGTCGGCTAGCGTGAAGTCGTTCCGCAACCGGCCATTTCCGACGGGGAGGAAGCTCACAATGTCGCAAACGTCGACGACACAGGCACCAGCGATCAAGTCGCGCATCGGCGCTATCCTGCGCGCCACATCCGGCAATTTTCTCGAACAGTTCGATTTCTTCCTGTTCGGCTTCTACGCGCCGGTGATCGCGAAGGCCTTCTTTCCTTCCGAGAATGACACCGCGGCACTGCTCAATACCTTCGGCGTGTTCTGGCTTGGCGCCTTGATGCGCCCCGTGGGGGCGATCGTGCTCGGTGCCTATATCGACCGCATCGGCCGCCGCCAGGGCCTGATCGTCACGCTCTCCATCATGGCGATCGGCACAGTGGTGATCGCCTTCTGTCCGAGCTACGCAACGATCGGGGTCGCAGCCCCGATCATCGTGCTGCTCGGCCGCCTGTTGCAGGGCTTCTCCGCCGGCGTCGAGCTCGGCGGCGTATCGGTCTATCTCGCCGAGATTTCCACTCCGGGCAACCGCGGCTTCTACACCTCGTTCCAGTCGTCCAGCCAACAGGTTGCGATCTTTGTCGCGGCCATCCTGGGCTATGTGCTGAACGAGTCGATGTCGGGGGAAACCATCGCAGCCTGGGGCTGGCGCATTCCCTTCTTCATCGGCTGCCTGATCATTCCCGTGATCTTCTTCCTGCGGCGGACGCTGGAGGAGACGCCGGAGTTCCTGGCGATGAAGAAGCACCCCACGGCCAGCGAAGTGTTCGCCTCGGCGGTCGCCAACTGGCGCATCGTGATCCTCGGCATGATGATCGCGGTCCTCACCACCACGACCTTCTATTTCATCACCGTCTATACCCCGACCTTCGGCAAGACCGTACTGAAGCTGTCGACCGCCGATGCACTGCTGGTGACGCTCCTGGTTGCCGTCACCAACTTCATCTGGAACCCGGTGGGCGGCGCAGTGTCCGATCGCATCGGACGCAAGCCGGTGCTGATCGGGATTGCTACACTTTCACTGCTGACCGCCTATCCGGCGCTGCATTGGCTGGTTAGCGCGCCCTCGTTCGGAAAGCTCTTGGCGGTGCAGATGATGTTCTCCTTCTACTTCGGCACCTATAGCGGTGCCATGCTGGGCTGCCTGGTGGAGATCGTGCCAAAGCACGTCCGCACCACCTGCTTCTCGCTCGCCTTCGCGCTGGCAGCGGCCCTGTTCGGCACCTTCACGCCGTTCGCCGCGACCTGGCTGATCCAGCACACCGGCGACAAGGCCTCGCCCTGTTACTGGCTGATGTTCGGTGCCGTGCTTGGCATCATCGCTGCGCTCACAGTCTATCGCCGCGGCGGCCAGACCGTGGAGAGTCGCGAGCCGGTCACAGCCTAAGTTCTCACGATGTGAAGGGCGCCGCGCAGCGCAATGCTGCTGCGCGGCGCCTTTATTGTCTCCGGCCCTTCCCTTTCCAGGCGAACCGGATAACAAGGGCGCATGGTCGATCTTCATCGCAAGTTCGATGTGCTCGTGATCGGCGGCGGCAACGCCGCGCTTTGCGCCGCGATCAGCGCACGACAACAGGGCGCCTCCGTGCTTGTACTGGAGGGAGCGCCGAAGTTTTACCGCGGCGGCAACACCCGCCATACGCGCAACATGCGTTGCGCCCACGACGCCGTGACCGAAATTTTGACCGGTCCCTACACCGAGCAGGAGTTCTGGGAGGATTTGCTGCGCGTCACCGGCGGCGAGACCGACGAGGAACTCGCGCGCTTCATGATCGCCGAATCCAAGGACATCCTGGACTGGATTGTCGAGCAGGGCGTGCGCTGGCAGCCTTCGCTCGGCGGCACGCTGAGTCTCGGGCGCACCAATTCCTTCTTCCTCGGCGGCGGCCGCGCCATGCTGAATGCGCTCTACCGCACGGCCGAGGCGCTCGGCGTTGAGATCATGTACGACGCCGAGGTGATCGATCTCGAGATCGACAACGGGATGTTCCTGTCGGCGACCCTGAAGCATGGCGAGACCAGCGCGAGCGCTTGCGCGTCGGCGCTGGTGGCCGCCGCCGGCGGGTTTGAGGCCAACATCGAATGGCTGAAGCAATATTGGGGCGAGGCTGCCGACAATTTCCTGATCCGCGGCACGCCCTATAACCGTGGCGCGATCCTGAAGATGCTGCTCGACAGGGGCGTCAAGGAGGTCGGCGATCCCACCCAGTGTCACGCGGTCGCGATCGACGCCCGCGCTCCGCGCTTCGACGGCGGCATTATCACGCGACTGGATTGCGTGGTCTTTGGCATCGTCGTCAACCGCAACGCCGAGCGCTTCTATGACGAGGGCGAGGACATCTGGCCCAAGCGCTACGCCATCTGGGGACGCCTCGTCGCCGGCCAGCCCGGGCAGATCGCCTATATCATCTTCGATTCCACTGTTCTGACCAGCTTCATGCCCTCGCTGTTTCCGCCGATTAAGGCGGATACGATCGCCGAGCTTGCCGGCAAGCTCGAGCTCGATCCGGCCGCGCTGGAGAAGACGGTCGCCTCTTTCAACGCGGCGGTGAAACCCGGCACCTTCGATCACACCATTCTCGACGACTGCCGCACCGAGGGCCTCACCCCGCCCAAGACGCATTGGGCACGCAAGCTCGAGACCCCGCCCTATTACGCCTATCCGGTGAGGCCCGGCATCACCTTCACCTATCTCGGCACCCGCGTGAACAAGCAGGCGAGGATGCTGATGAAGGACGGCAGGCCGTCGGCCAACATGTTCGCCGCCGGCGAGATCATGGCCGGCAACGTGCTGGGCCGCGGCTACGCTGCCGGCATCGGCATGACCATCGGCAGCGTGTTCGGGCGCGTCGCGGGGCGGGAAGCGGCGAAGAATGCGCGGAACTAGCAACGAGCTCGAACCACCTCGCCCCACGAAGAGCGGGGCGAAGGAGGGCAGCGCGGGAAGCGGCATAGATGCACGGAACCAAAATCCTTGACGAAGCCGACCGCTTGATGACGGTCTGCAATTCCTGCCGTTATTGCGAGGGGCTGTGCGCGGTATTTCCTGCGATGGAGATGCGGCGCGCCTTCTCCGACGGTGATCTGAACTATCTCGCCAATCTCTGCCACGCCTGCGGCGCCTGCTATGTCGACTGCCAGTTCTCGCCGCCGCATGAGTTCAACGTCAATGTGCCGAAGACGCTCGCGATTGCGCGCGCCGACTCCTACGCCGCCTATGCCTGGCCGCGCGTCTTTGCCGGCCTGTTTGCGCGCAACGGGCTTGCGATCAGCCTGATCGCCGCGTTCAGCGTGGCGGCGTTCATCTTCGGCTTCGCAGCGGTCAACGATCGCGCGGTGCTTTACGGCATCCATACCGGCCCCGGCGCGTTCTATGCGCTGATGCCGCACAGCGCAATGGCAGCGCTGTTCGGCGCTGCATTCCTTTACGCGATCCTGGCACTGGTGATGAGCCTGCGCGCCTTCTGGCGCGACATCGGGGAGCCCGTCGGCATGCGCGCGGATTCGCCCTCGCTGTGGCAGGCGATCCGCGATGCCGCGACCTTGCGCTATCTCGATGGCGGCGGGGTCGGCTGCTTCAACGATGACGACCAGCCGACCGACCGGCGCAGGCTCTATCATCACTTCACGGCTTACGGCTTCCTGCTCTGCTTCGCCGCGACCTGTGTCGGCACGCTCTATCATTATTTTCTCGGCCGCGAGGCGCCCTATGCCTGGTGGGATCTGCCGGTGCTGCTGGGTACGCTCGGCGGCATCGGTCTGTTCGTCGGGCCGATTGGCCTGCTTGCCGCAAAAAGGCAACGCGATTCCGTGCTGGTCGATGAAACGCGCCACGGCATGGAGGTGGCATTCACTGTGACGCTGCTGTTCACGGGCGTCACCGGCCTTGCGCTGCTGTTGTGGCGCGACACCACGGCGATGGGACCGCTGCTGGCACTGCATCTCGGCTTTGTCTTCGCATTGTTCATCACACTGCCTTACGGCAAGTTCGTGCACGGCCTCTACCGCTTCGCAGCGCTCGTGCGCTACGCGCGCGAGCGGAAGATGATGGCGAGTGGGACGACGGGGGAATAAGCGCTCTCTGTCGTCCCGGCGAAGGCCAGGACCCATACAGCGGAGTTTATCTGCGGCACTCGGTGTCCGACGGTTTTCGCAACAATCGAAGCCTGTGGTTATGGGTCCCGGCCTTCGCCGGGACGACGTGGGGAAATTCGGATTCGATTTTCAAAGAGCCGGTTATTTGGTCCGCTGTCATCGTCCGGCTTGACCGGACGATCCAGTATTCCAGAGACGCCAGCGCAATAGCTGAGAAGCCTCTGGAATGCTGGATGCCCCGCCTGGGTTTCGCCCATCGGCCCGGCTGAAAGGCCGGACCCGTTGGCTCTACCCATCCCACGGCGCTATACTGCGAATCGCCGAACCGTGTCTCGAGAGCGAAGCCGCGCGATCCAATGAGCCTTGCACTGACCATCGAAACTCCGCCGACCATTGCAACCGAATCGTTCACCGATGCCACCGCCGCAGTCGGCCGCATCGAGGAAATCTACCAGCGCAACACGCAATTTCTCCGCGATCGTTTTGAAGCCTATATCAACGGCCAGTCACTCGCGGCGCGCGTGCGCGCCGCCTATCCCTTTGTTCGCGTCACCACCGCCACGCATGCGCGGCTCGATTCGCGTCTCGCCTATGGGTTCGTCGCCGGCCCCGGCGTGCATGAGACCAGCGTGACGCGGCCGGACCTGTTCCGGGCCTACCTCACCGAGCAGATCGGGCTGTTGATCAAGAACCACGGCGTATCAGTCGAGATCGGTGAATCGAACGAGGCCATCCCCATTCATTTCGCCTATCGGCGTGATATCAACATCGAAGCAGCGATCACCAACAATGATGGCTCGACGGTTGCGCGATCGCTGCGCGATATATTCGATATGCCCGATCTCGCAGGCATGGACGATGCGATAGCCGACGGCACGCTGGAGCTGGAGCCGGGGGCGCCGCTACCGCTGGCCCTGTTTCGCGCGGCGCGCGTCGATTATTCGCTGCGGCGGCTCTATCACTACACCGGCACGGATCCGGAGCATTTCCAGAATTTCGTGATCTTCACGAACTATCAGTTCTACGTCGATGCCTTCGTGCAGCTATGCCAGCAGCGTCTTGCGACCGGCCAGATCGGTCCCGATGCCTTCGTTGGGCCCGGCAATATGATCACGAGCAATGCGCGTCTCGGCGGCGGCACGACCGGGATTGCGCCAGAGCGCACGCCGCAGATGCCGGCCTTTCACCTCGTCGAGCCCGGCTATAAAGGCATTACCCTGATCAACATCGGAATCGGCCCGTCCAACGCCCGCAACATCACGGACCATGTCGCGGTGCTGCGGCCGCATGCCTGGCTGATGCTCGGGCATTGCGCCGGCTTGCGGAACACGCAGCGGCTCGGCGACTATGTGCTCGCGCATGGCTATGTCCGCGAGGATCATGTGCTCGATCGCGAACTGCCACTGTGGGTGCCGATCCCCGCGCTGGCCGAGATGCAGGTCGCGCTCGAGGAAGCGGTCGGCGAGGTCACGGGGCTTTCGGGCTTCGAACTCAAGCGGTTGATGCGCACCGGAACGGTGGCGAGCGTCGACAACCGGAATTGGGAGATCGGCGGTCCTGAGGTTATCAGGCGCATGTCGCAATCGCGTGCAGTCGCGCTCGACATGGAGTCGGCCGCCATCGCCGCCAACGGCTATCGCTTCCGCGTCCCCTATGGCACCCTGCTCTGCGTCTCGGACAAGCCGCTTCATGGCGAGATCAAGCTCGCCGGCATGGCGGGCGAATTCTATCGCCAGCGCGTCGGCCAGCATCTCGAGATCGGCCTGAAGGCGCTGGAGCGGCTGAAGCACCAGGAATCCGAGCGCCTGCATTCGCGCAAGCTGCGCAGCTTTGCGGAAGTGGCGTTTCAGTAGGCAGCGGGCCGGACCCATAGCTACAGGCGGGGATTGAGGCGCGAATCTCACCTCCGTCATTGCGAGGAGCCAACGGGTCCGGCTCTCTTGAGCCGGCCCGATGACAGGCTCCGCGACGAAGCAATCCAGAGCCGCGCGTGAGGCCCTGGATTGCTTCGCTTGCGCTCGCAATGACGGGGCCTGAGCCAAACGACATCTGCCTGTGGTTATGGCTCCCCGCCCTGCCCAATTGCGCGCTAGGCCGGGACGACGTGGGATATTTGCCGATCTAATTTAGAGGCGCTTCTCGAAGAACAGATCCGGATATGGATCGTCATTGAAGCGCTCGATCTCGGTCCAGCCAGTGCGGCGGTAGAGTTGGAGTGCTTCGGCCAGCGCGCTATTGGTATCCAGGCGTAGGATCTTGACCGATATGTTCCGCGCGGCGTTCTCGGCAGTCTCCATCAGACGTCGCGCAAGTCCCAGTCCGCGTGCCGAGGGCGCGACCCATAATCGCTTGATTTCTGCGAGCTCGCCTCCGGTTCCCTTCAGTCCGACACAGCCGAGCGGCAGGCCGTCCGACATCGCGACGAAGAAGGCACCGCGTGGGAACATCATGTCGGTGGCGTCGGGATCTCGCGAAAGCGATACCTCAAAGCCGCCTTTGAAGCGACGCGACAGCTCGCTGTAGTATTGGCCAAGGCAGTAGCGTGCTTCTTCTCCCCTGGGGTCTGCTTCCTCGATGCCGATGCGGCTGCGTCCCAACGCTGACGCGATCATATCCATGGCAGCCAGCAGCACCTCAGGCTTGCCATGGCGGGCAAGGAGGACCTCGGCTTGCGAATTGGAAATCGTCTCGTAAGCGTTGAACTCGTGGTGACCAGCCCGCGTGAGCTTCGCTGTGCGGCGGCGCGCATCGTCAGGATGCGGCACGGTCTTGATCAGGCCATCGTCTTCGAGGCCCCGGAGCAGACGACTCATCAGGCCTGAGTCGAGGCCGAGATAGTCGCGGAGCTCTGCGACGTCGACGCGCCCGTGACCGATTGCATTGAGCACACGCGCGGCGCCGAGCGGCCGCCCCCGTCCGAGAAACGAGGTGTCGAGCGCGCCGACTTCCGAGGTAACGGCGCGGTTGAAGCGGCGGACGCGGGCGATGGGGTCAAGCATATTATCTGACTTTAGTCAGATAATATGCTTTGTCAATCTGGCAGGCCCGGACGCTTCAAAGCTCCACCACCACGTAGTCGCTCTCGACCGCGACCTTGATGGTCTCTGCGACATAAGGCCCCTTCACCACCGTCGCGCCCGCCTCGACATGCGCCGGATAGGCCTTCGCGCGGAAGCGGCGGGGGTCGCAGTAGGACTGGCCGGTGCGGACGTCGAACTCCCAGCCGTGCCAGGGGCAGCGGATGATCTCGCCGAGCTTTGTATACTCGATCTCGCCGGGGTCCTTGGATTGGGCGAGCCCGATCAGGGGTCCTTCGCAGAGCGAAGCTCCCTGGTGCGGGCAGCGGTTCAGCAGGCCGAAGAATTCGCCCTTGATGTTGAACACGGCGATGGGACGACCATCGATGGTGAGAAATTTTCGCGTACCCGGCGGTAGCTCATCCACGGGGGCAATGACGTGACGCGCCATCAGACCAGCCCATAAACCTTCCGCGCATTCCCGAGATAGAACGCCGCGCGGTTGTCGTCGCTGACGCCGGGCGGCAGCACGCGCGACGGCTCGTCAAAATCCCAGTGCGGATAGTCGGTGGCGAACAGCAGCTTGTCCCAGCCGATCCAGTCGACCACGTCGAACAGGTCCTGCCGCCGCTCCGGATCTTCCATCGGCTGCGTGGTCCAGTAGATGCGCTCGCGGATATACTCCGACGGTGGCCGCTTGATATGCGGCACTTCGCTGCGCAGCCGCTGCCAGACCTTGTCCAGCCGCCAGCAAAGCGACGGCGTCCAGCCGAAGCCGGCTTCGATCATGATCATCTTCAATTTCGGATGACGCTCGAACACGCCTTCCAGCACCAGGCTCGCCAGCACCGTCTGCTGGCATTGCGAATGGCCGACCATCTCCTCGATGTAATAGCTCGGCCAGCCCGAAGCGGTGATGGGATTGCCGCCGAAGCCGAAGGCGTGCACGCCGACGGGAAGGCCGGCGTCTTCCGCCGCTTCGTAGATCGGCCAGTAGCGGCGCTGTCCCAGCGGCTCGACATTGCGGCTGAGCAGCAGCACCTGGACGAAGTTCTTGTCGCCCGCGCGCTTGCGGATTTCTGCGGCTGCAGCCTGGCCGTCTTCATTGGCAACGACGATCGAGCCTTTCAGGCGTGGATCCTTGCTGGTCCATTTCTCGATCTGCCAATCGTTGATCGCCGAGCAGATCGCACCCGCCAGATCCTGGTTGCGGATGCCCTGCCCGGTGGCGAGCGGATTGAGCACGCCGAGCACGACATTGTTGGGATCGAGATGCTGCTTCTGCATGAAGGATAGGGAAGAGCCCTGCGGGCCGCCTTCCGGCGGATAGGCGTCGCGGCGCGAGGCGTTAGGCTGCGCCTTGGGATAGGGCGGCCCCTCCATCATGCCCTGATAGGCGTGCTTGTCGTAGGTCTCGAGATGCTCCTGCCAGCGACTGGCGAGGAATGGATAGAGTTCGGTCTTGGTCGCGCGCGCGGGATGGATGTCGCAATCGGCGATCGCGGACTTGGTGGCCGCAGGAGCAGATTGTTCGGGAAGGTCGCGGAACTGTACGTTCATGGCGTCGCCTCCTGTTCTGGTTTGGACATGATCCTTGTCCGAAAACCGGGCTCCACTTTGCGCTAACGCGGCCCTCCGGGTCGGGGATCATGCCCGCGCCTGTTGTGTCAGCCGGCCATACGTCGCAAGTGGGTTGTCGATCATGATCTTGTGCACGAGATCAGGCGACAACCCCTTCGGCAGCGCGTCGTTGCCGTCGAACTGCCAATGCGGATAGTCGGTCGAGAATAGGAGCAATTCGTCCGACTGCATATGGTCAAACAGACGATGCAGCACGGCAGGATCATCGGGTGCATCGACCGGCTGCAGCGAGAAGCGGATATTGCTGCGCACAATCTCCAAGGGCGCGCGATCGACCCACGGGGTTTCCATGCGGATGCCGCGCCAGAACTTGTGCAGCCGCCACAGGAACGGCGCCAGCCAGGTGAAGCCACTTTCCAGCATCACCATCTTCAGCCTCGGATGGCGCGCGAACACGCCCTCGACGATCAGGCTGGTCAATTGCGTCTGGAACGCCTGCGCCTGCGCGACATAATCCTCGATGTGATAGGAGCCCCAGCCGACCGACGAAGGCGGATTGTGGTAGTTGGAGCCGGCATGGATGCCGATCGGCAGGTTGAGCCGCTCCGCCGCGGCATAGATCGGCCAGTAGTGGCGCTTGCCGAGCGGCATGTCGCCCATCACCAGCATGAGCACCTGGATGAAGCGATGGTCCGCCGCGCAGCGCTCGATCTCGGCCACGGATTTTTCCACGCTCTGCACGGGGATGATGATCGAGCCGCGCAACCGCGCATCCTCATCCAGCCATTCCTTGACCAGCCAATCATTGAGCGCGCGGCAGAAGACGACCGCCATGTCCTCGGAGAACACCATCTGCACGCCGTACAGCGGATTGCAGATGCCGAAGGCAACCTGGAACGGATCGAGCGCCTGGGCCTGCAGGTCTGAAAGCCGGGATCCCGGCTTGCCCTGCGCGGGCCGCCAATCGGGACGCCCCGAGATCGGCGAATTGAGTGGATAGGATTGCGACACGAGGTCAACCATGCCGCGGGTCGTCACCTGGTCGCGCCAATAGTCGTTCAGGTACGGCAGCAGGCTCGTCAAATGCGGAACGGCCGGATGCAAATCGCAATCGACGCCGCCCGCGATGATGGACGTCATGGCGTTTCCTAAAGCCCGCGCTCGGCACTCGGCCGGCACCTTGTTCTTGCAACATTGAAGCAGGCCCGCGCCAGCCCCGCAACGGGCGCAAAAGGCGTGCTCCTATGCTAGGAAGGCGGAAAAAGGAGAATGAGCCCATGAAGGAACTCGTCGGCATTGCCGAACTGATCGCGGCACGACTGGTGGCGCGGAAAGAGACGATCGCGGTCGCGGAATCCTCGACCGGCGGGCTGATCGCGGCAGCTTTGCTGGCGGTCCCCGGCGCCTCCGCCTATTTCAAGGGAGGTGCGGTGGTCTATACCCGCGAGGCGCGGCGCTTGCTGATGGCGATTCCGGACGAAGCGATGAAGGGCATCCGCTCGGCGTCCGAGGCGTACGCCAAATTATTGGCCGAGCAGATGCGCCGGCGGTTCGAGACCGATTGGGGCATCTCCGAAACCGGCGCCACCGGCCCGACCGGCAACCGCTACGGCGATGCCGCCGGCCACAGCTGCATGGCGGTTGCGGGCGCGGCGACCAAGGTGATCACGCTCGAGACGGGGAGCAACGATCGCGCTGACAACATGCAGGCGTTTGCGAAGACGGCGCTGGAACTGTTGTTGGGGGAGTTGACGAGCTAACTCCGCTCGTCGTCCCGGACAAGCAAGCGCCAGCGAGCGCCGATCCGGGACCCACAATCACAGGCGGCAGTGAGGTAGGAAATCGCCAAACCCACGCGTCATGGCCGGGCTTGTCCCGGCCATCCACGTCTCACCATTGGGCACGAAAGACCTGGATGCCCGGGCCTTCGCCTCGCCGAAGGGGCTTCGGCCCCGCAGGCGGGTCAAGCCCGGGCATGACGAGGAGAGAGCCTCGCGCCTCACTGCTGCCTGTGGTTATGGCGTTCGCCAGGACGACGAAGGCCGCGCCGTCGCGCTCACTTCTCCCTGAACGCGCGCATCAGCTGGTCGTGCAAGGGCTTCATCAGATAGGACAGCACGGTGCGGTCGCCGGTCTGCACGAAGGCTTCGGACGGCATGCCCGGGATCAGCTTGACGTCGCCGAGGCGGGCGATCTCCTCGGGCGGCATCGATACGCGGATGGTGTAATAGCTCTGGCCGGTGCGCTGGTCGGTCGCGACATCAGGCGAGACGCGGCTGACCACGCCGTTCAACTCCGGCGTGGTGCGCTGGTTGAAGGCGGACATGCGCAGCAACGTCTTCTGCCCGACCTGCAGCTTGTCGATGTCCTGCGGATTGACTCTCGCCTCGACCTGCAGATCGTCGCTCTGCGGCACGATCAGCATGATGGCATCACCCGCATTGATGACGCCCCCGACCGTGTGAACGGTCGACTGCTCTACCACGCCGTCCTGGGGGCTGCGGATGTCGACGCGGCGGAGCTGGTCCTCTGCCGTGACCTTGCGCTCGACCAGTTCGCCGATCTTGTCATTGGTCTCGCGCAAATCCTTGGACACTTCGCTGACCATGTCCCTGTCGATCTGGATGATCTGCAGCTCGGTCTCGGCGATCTTGCCTTTGGCCTGGGCTTTGGAGGCAATGTATTGCGCGCGCTCGCCGTTCAGCCGCGCGGCGTCGCGCTCCAGCGTGGTCAGGCGCGAGATCTGCACCAGATGCTTGTCATAGAGATCGCGGACGCCAGACAGCTCCTGCTCAACCAGCGCGATTTCCTGGTCCTTGGCGCTTTCCTGCGCGGAAAGACCCTCGATCTCCTCGTTGAGCTGGCGGATGCGCTCGCGAAATTGCGACTTCTGCCCGGCCCGCCCGGTGACGCGGACATCGAACAATTTGCTCTCGCTCGTCATCACCGCTTCGACATCGGGATCGGCCGCGCGGTTGGTCAGCTGCGACGGAAAACGGATCTCGAACAACCCGCGCTGCTCGGCCTCCAGCCGCGCTGCGCGTGCCATGGCGGCATCGAGATTCTTGGTGACGATCGCGAGGTTCGCCTTCGTCACGGTGTCGTCGAGCCGCACCACGGTCTGGCCGGCCTTGACCACGTCGCCGTCGCGCGCCAGCAACTCGCCGACCACGCCGCCGGTCGGATGCTGTACCTTCTTGACGTTGGATTCGACCACGATCTGACCGGGCGCGATCAGCGCGCCCGAGATTTCAACGGTCGAGGCCCAGCCGCCGAAGCCGCCGGCGACGATGGCGACCACCACCAGGCCTGCAATCACATGGACGCGGATCGAGCGCCGCGCGCTCTTCAATCCGCTGCCGCTTGGACCCTGCGCCACCACGACGCTCATGACTTGGCAGCTCCCGCCTCCGAGACGATCTTGATCGGCGTTGGCCCCGCAACGCGCGGCTGCAGCACCTGCGCCAGCACGGTCTCCTTCGGCCCGAACGCCTGCAGGCGACCGTCCTTGAGCACCAGGATCTGGTCGACGCCTTCGATGCCGACGGGGCGGTGCGCCACCACCACCACGATGGCGCCGCGTTCACGCGCGGCGCGAACGGCCCGCGTCAACGCCTCGTCGCCTTCGGAATCGAGGTTGGAATTGGGCTCGTCGAGCACGATCAGGAAGGGATCGCCATAGAGCGCACGCGCCAGCGCCACGCGCTGCGCTTGCCCGGCCGACAGCGCCGTGCCCTGCTCGCCGACTTGCGTATTGTAGCCGTCGCGCATTTTCACGATCAGGTCGTGCACGCCGGCCTCCTTGGCCGCGGCGATGATCTTGTCCGATGGCGCTTCGGGATCGAAGCGGCAGATGTTCTGTGCCACCGTGCCAGCGAACAATTCGACGTCCTGCGGCAGATAGCCGATATAGCGGCCAAGCATTTCGGGCGACCACTGGTCCAGCGCCGCGCCGTCGAGGCGCACCTTGCCGCGGAACGGCTGCCAGACCCCGACGAGCGCGCGAACCATCGACGACTTGCCCGATCCGCTCGGTCCGATCACCCCCAACCCTTGGCCTGCGGTGAGCGCGAAGGTCACGTCATTGACGATGACCTTCTGGTCGCCGGGTACGGCGACGCCGACGGCTTCAACCGACAGTTTGGCGACGGGGCCCTGCAGCAGCGTCGGCGGCGACACCACCGGTATCTGTTGGAGCAGCTTGTTGAGACGGTGCCAGCTTTGCCGGGCCGCGACAAAACTCTTCCAGTGCGCAATTGCAAGATCGACCGGCGCAAGCGCACGTGCGCTCAAGATCGAGCCTGCGATGATGATGCCGGCGGTCGCCTCCTGGTGAATCACGAGATAGGCGCCGGTCGCGAGCACCGCCGACTGCAGCGTCATGCGCAGCACCTTGGCCATTGCGCCGAGGCCGCCGATGACATCGCTGGCGCGCTGATGGCCGGCGAGATATTTTTCGTTGGCCTCGCTCCAGCGCGCACCCAACCGGCCGGCCATGCCCATGGCGACCAGCACCTCGGCATTGCGGCGGCTTGCGGCGGCAAGATCGTTGCGCCGCGACGCAAGCGTCATCACATCCTTGGCCGGCTGACGCGACAGATATTCGGTAATCAGCGTCAGCGTCACCAGGATGATCGCACCGACCAACGCGGTGACGCCGATCAGGACATGGAAGGCGAAGCAGATCGCAAGATAAAGCGGGAGCCAGGGCAGGTCGAAGAAGGCGCTCGGGCCCGCGCCACCGAGGAAGGAGCGGACATTGTCGAGATCGCGCAAGGGCTGCAGGCCCTCGTTGCGGTTACCGATCAGAAGCGGCAGCTTCACCACCGTCTCGAACACCCGCGCATTGAGCGCCTCGTCCAGCGCCGTCCCGACCCGGCCCAGGATGCGGCTGCGGATCAGGTCGAGCAACCCCTGCGCGGCATAGAGCCCGCCGGCGAGAATGACCAGGCCGATCAGGGTCGGCACGGACCGGCTCGGCAGCACGCGGTCATAGACCTCGAGCATGAACATCGAGCCGGTGAGATAAAGCAGGTTGATGATACAGCTCATCACGCCGACGCCGAGAAAAGCGCTGCGGCAGGCGCGCAAGGCATCGCCGAGTTCCGAGCGCCTTAAGGAGGCGGCTGCCATCGATCCTGATCTCTTAAATTGTGTGGGCCCGATTAACCGGGAGATTCAAAAGACTTACAATACCGGAATATTACCGATTTTGAGCGCAGACGTCTAATCAAGTCGGATTAACCTAAACGGGTTGCGGTGAAGGCTGCCTGAACGCAACGGAAAAGGGCCGCCCGGGGACGGCCCTTCATTCATGTCCGGCCTGCCCTGGAGGCCGTGCCGGCCGGCAAGCCTGTCAAAATTTTCCGCCGCCCCGCACCAGCCGCACGACCAGGAGCAGGATGATGGCGCCGATTGCGGAATAGATGATCTTCGACACCAGGCCGAAGCCAAGATGAATGCCGAGCCTCGGAAACAGCCAGCTCGCGATGAACGCGCCGATAACGCCGATCACGATGTCGCCGATAATGCCGAAGCCGGCGCCGCGGACGATCTTGCCCGCCAGCCAGCCGGCCACCAGGCCGACGAAAAGGATGACGATAAGGCTTTCACCAGACAAATACATGCAGTTTCCCCATTCTGCGCGCCTCACGCGCGCAGGCGAACCTACCTATAAGCGGGAGAGGTGACGACCCAAAACACGGGCTAGGCGCCGATTTGGCCAGAACCTGTTACGGTGCGACCACAGTTTTGGCCTGCTCAGGCAGGACGCAGCGCGCAAAGCGACCGTCGCCGATCTCGACATTGGGCGGCAGCGCCTCGGTGCAGCGGCTTTCCGCAAAGCTGCAGCGCGGTGCAAAAGAGCAATTGTGCGGCGGCTTATCGAGCGAGGGCGGCGTGCCGGGAATGGTCTCCAGCCGCTCGCCACGCTTGGCGCCATGGACGGTCGAGGCGAGCAACCCGCGCGCATAGGGATGAACGGGATTGCGCACGATGTCGCGCAGGCTCCCCTGCTCCACGATCCGGCCGGCATACATGACCGCGACGCGGTCGCAGATTTCGATGGCAACGCCGATGTCATGGGTGACGAAGATGACGGACATGCCGAACTCGCGCTGCAATTCGCGCAGCAGAAGCAGGATCTGGATCTGGACGGTGGCATCGAGCGCCGTGGTCGGCTCGTCCGCAAGCAGGATTTTCGGCTTGCAGGCGAGCGCGAGCGCGATCATGGCGCGCTGGCGCATGCCGCCGGACATTTCGTGCGGATAGGCCTCAAGCCTGCGCCTTGCCGACGGGATGCGCACAACCTCCAGCATTTCCAGCGCACGCGCCTTGCCTTCGGCAAAGCTCTTGCCTTCATGGCGCATCACGGTCTCGGCGATCTGGCGGCCGATGGTGTAGACCGGATCGAGCGCCAGCGCCGGCTCCTGGAAGATCATCGATACCGTCTGGCCGCGGAAGGCGGACAGCTCGTCGTCGGACAGCGCCAGCACGTCGCGGCCCGCCACTTTCACGTGGCCGGTGATCCGCGTGCGCTTCCTCGGCAATAGCCGCATCAGCGCACGCAGGGTGACGCTTTTTCCCGAGCCTGACTCGCCAAGCAACCCAAGCACCTCACTGTGCCCGAGCGACAGCGAGAGATCGTTCACGGCATAGACCGTGCGCTCACCGGTGAAGCGGATGTTGAGGCCCGAAATGTCGATGAGATTCGTCATGCGAGCGCCGGCACCTTCTGGTGGAAGTCGGTGGCGCGCTGAAATGCCGCGCCAATGGTCAGGATGGTCGCCTCATCGAAGGAGCGGCCGATCAGCTGCATGCCGACGGGAAGGCCGCTCCTCGTGAAGCCCGAGGGGATCGCCAGCGACGGCAGGCCGAGGTAATTGATCGGACGCGTGAAGCGCGTCAGCCGCTGGATTACGGCTTCCGCACCTACGCGGTTGCCGACATCGCTCTCGGCGATCGTCGGCGCCGGCATCGGCGCGACGGGCGCGATCACGGCATCGACCTTGCTGGTCGCCGCGACATGCGCTGCCAGCGCTGGGCCGCGCCATCGCAGGGTCTCCAGATAGGTCACGCCGGGAATCGCAAGGCCGTTCTGCAAGCGCATCAGGACCTGGGGGCCGTAATCCTGCGGACGCTCGATCAGCCAGCGCTTGTGAAAGGCTGCCGCTTCGACCGCGAGCAAGAGCCGGCAGGCGGCGGAGAGCTGGTGCTGGTCGGGCAATTCGACCTGGACGATCTCCGCGCCCTCCCGCCTCAAGGTCGCGATGGTCTCGTCGAGAATGCGCGCGACGTCCTTGTCGAGATCGTCGACATAAAAGGAAGTGGGCACGCCGATCTTGAGGCCCTTGAGCGGCGCCTTGGTCGCGGCCATGTAGTCTGCAACTGGCGCGTGGCTTGCGGTCGGATCCTCCGGATCGGGACCTGCCATCAACCCCAAGAGCAGCGCGCAGTCTTCCGCGGTCTGCGCCAGCGGCCCGACAGTGTCGAGCGACTGCGATAGCGGCATGGCACCGGCGCGGCTGACGCGGCCATAAGTCGTCTTCAGCCCGGTGACGCCGCAGAAATGTGCGGGCATGCGAATCGAGCCGCCGGTGTCCGAGCCGAGCGCGGCGAAGGTCAGGCGCGCCGCGACCGCCGAGCCCGATCCGGACGACGAGCCACCGGTGATGTGGTCGGGCGCGAAGGGATTGTGCACCGGACCGTAATGGGCGTTGTGGCCGGTCGGACCATAGGCGAATTCCGACATCTGCAGCGAGCCGAGCCGGATGGTGCCGGCGTCCTTCAGCCGCTGCAGCGCGGTTGAAGTCGATGTCGCGACGAAATCGCGCCGGATCGCCGAGCCGCAGGTCACCACGCGGCCTGCGTCGTAGTACATGTCCTTGTGCGCCAGCGGCACGCCGTGCAGCGGTCCGCGAACGTTGCCATTGGCAAGCGCGGCGTCGGCCTCATCGGCGGCTTTCAATGCGGCCTCTGATTCGATTTCCATGAAGGCGTTGAGTCGCGGCTGCCACTGCGCGATGCGATGCAGAAGCGCGCGCGTGACCTCATGCGAGGACAGGCGTTTTGTCGCTATGGCCGCGGCGACCTCTATCAGCGACATCAAGGCAGGCTCGGTGCTCACTTGCCGGCCTCCAGGGTCTGCGCCAGCAGGAAGCTTGCGGGCTCCAGGTCGAACGGCAGTGTGCCGGAAATCGCTGCAAAGCCCTCGAACGCCGGTCCGATCGAACCCGCAATGCGTTCCGCCACGTTCGTATCCACAGGAATGCCGGCGACCTCAGCCACCGCCTTGACTTCTTTTGCACTGGCCCTTGTCATTAAGCCTCTTGCTCCCTTGTTGGCGCGCGGCTGTGCCCCGAACCGGGGATCGCCATGTAGCACGCGGCTTGATGGCCCATTTTACCGAGCGGGAAAAGTTTTGGCGTGGCATTTGCGCAGAGCGGCTCCGCAAACGGACAACGGGTGTGAAACCGGCAGCCGGATGGCGGATCGATCGGATTGGGCGGATCGCCCGAGATCGGCGGCGTTTGCGTGCGATTGTCGGGGTCGGAGGACGGCATCGCCGCGAGCAGCGCGCGCGTGTAGGGATGCGCCGGCGAGTCCCAGACCTCGTCGACCGGGCCGAGCTCGACCACCTCGCCGAGATACATCACCAGCACGCGATCGGAGATGTAGCGCACCACGTTGAGATCGTGGCTGATGAAGAGATAGGTCAGGCCGAATTCGCGCTTCAGATCGGCAAGCAGGTTGAGCACCTGCGCCTCCACCGATTTGTCGAGCGCGGACACAGCTTCATCCAGGATCACCAGCCGCGGCGACAGCGCGAGCGCCCGCGCGATATTGACGCGCTGGCGCTGGCCGCCGGAAATCTCATGCGGATAGCGGTTGGCGAAATTCTCGGGGCGCAGGCCCACCTTCCCGAGCAGCTCGCGCGCGAGCGTCCGCGCGGCGCTATCCGCCATGCCATGCACCTTGGGGCCGAAGGCGATGGACTCCTCGATCGTCAGCCGCGGGTTGAGCGAAGCGTAGCTGTCCTGGAACACCATCTGCATGCCGCGGCGGAGTTCACGCAACGACAGCGCCCGGCCCACCTGCATGCCGTCATAGATGATGTCGCCGGCATTGCGCGGCATCAGATGCATCAGGAGCCGCGCGGTGGTCGATTTGCCGCAGCCGGACTCGCCTACAATGCCAACGGTTTCGCCCTTCATCACCGCAAACGAGACGTTGTCGACCGCGCGTACGGTCTTGCGCGCGGAAAACAGATCGCCGCGCACCGGAAAATGCTTGGTTAGCCCATTCACCTGCAGCAGCGGCTGCGCGGCTCCGCCGACGTCTTCGATCGGCGCGAGCTTTTCGATCGTTTCAGTCGTCCCGGTCATGGCGTCAGTTCCTTATGTCCATGGCCGAGCGCATGCCGTCGCTGAGCAGGTTGAAGCAGATCGAGACCGCAAAGATCATCACGCCCGGCAGCGCCGCCACCCATGGATTGACATAGATCGCGGTGCGCAGCGTGTTGAGCATCAGGCCCCATTCCGGCTCCGGCGGCTTGGTGCCGAGACCGAGAAATGAGAGGCCGGCAGCGAGGATCATCGAGACCGAGATCAGGCCAGTGGCGTAGACGAAGATCGGCCCCAGCACGTTGCCCAGGATATGTACCCGCATGATGGTGAGCGGACCGGCGCCTGAGGCACGTGCGGCATCGACGAAATCCATGTTGCGCACGCCTGTTGTGACGCTCTCGGCGACGCGGGTGATCTGCGGCACGAACACGATGGTCAGCGACACGATGGAATTGACGATGCCAGCGCCGAGCGCGCCGGAGATCGCGATCGCGAGCAGCACCGAGGGGAAGGCGTAGAACACGTCGACCGTGCGCATGATCGCGGTGTTGACCCTGCCGCCGGCATAGCCGGCAATCAGGCCCAAGCCCGTGCCGAGGCAGAAGGCCAACACGACGGGCGAGATACCGACGATCAGCGACAGCCGCCCGCCATAGACCAGCCGCGCCAGCATGTCGCGACCGAGCTCGTCGGTGCCGAGCGGATAGCCTGGCGTTGCGATATGGCGCAGGCGGCGGATCATCGAGCCCTGATACGGATCGGCAAGATGCAGCCAGGGCGCGATCAATGCCGCGACGAAGATCAAGGCGAGGATCAGTGCGCAGGCCATGGAGACCTTGTCGCGGACCAGGCGCCGGCCGACGGTCGCCCAATAGCCGCGCGCCTTGGTGATGGGCGCGGCCTGCAGCGCCTGGTCGGTAATAGCGGGAAGAGGAAGCTCGCTCACGCTAACCTCTCTTGATTCGCGGATCGATCGCAGCCTGCGCGATATCGACCAGGAGATTGAGGATGACGAAGAACAGCGCCAGCACCAGGATCGTGCCCTGCAACAGCGGCAGGTCGCGCTGGAAGATCGCGGAATTGAGCAAAAGCCCCGAGCCCGGCCAGGAGAACACGGTCTCGATCAGGATCGAGCCGCCGAGCATGTAGCCGAGCTGCAAGCCCATCACCGCAAGCGCTGTTGGGGCCGCGTTCTTCACGACATGCTTGAACACGTCACGCTCGCGCAGGCCTTTGGCGCGCAACGCCTCGACAAAGTCCTGGCTCAGGATGTCGCCGGTCAGCGCGCGCACGGTTCGGGTGACGATGCCCATCGGGATCACCGAGGTGGTGATCGCCGGCAGGACCAGATAGCGGACATGCTCCCAATCCCAGCCCCAGGCGCCGGAGCCGCCTGGGCCGGCGCCGACCGCAGGCAGCCAGTTCAATTCCACAGAGAAGATGATCACCAGCACCATGCCGAGCCAGTAATGAGGCACGGAGACCCCAGCAATCGCTATCGAGGTGGCGAGCTTGTCGACCCAGGTGTCGCGGAAATAGCCGGCGATCAGGCCGAAGAACAGGCCGAAGGAAAAGCCGATGGTGGCGGCTGCGATCGCCAGCGTCACGGTGTTGCCGACGGCGTGGATCACTTCGGAGAGAACGGGCCGCCCGGTTGCGATGGAATGGCCGAGATCGCCGTTCACCGCGCGCCACAGCCACAGCCCAAACTGCACGGGCAGCGGTTTGTCGAAGCCGTAAGCGGCGCGCAGCTGATTGGCAAGCTCCTGCGAGGCATCGGCCGGCAGCACCGCGACCAGGGGATCGCCCGGCGTGATATGCACGAGCATGAAGCAGACGAGCGCCACGCAAATCACGATCGGGATGACGTAGACGATGCGTCTGGCGATATAGAGAAGCACGGGTCACCTTCGGACTTGTCAGCCAAGAACTCTTGCTGCGTCATGCCCGGGCTTGACCCGGGCATCCACGACTTGCGCCGCCGTCATTCCGGGACGGTCCACTGAACTCGGGTTTACCCGAGTTCAGCTCGAATTAATGTCCAAGTCGGCAACAGCCGACTTGGATGGACCAGACCCGGAATCTCGAGATTCCGGGTTCGATGCTGCGCATCGCCCCGGAATGACCGGAAGACGTGGATGCCCGGGTCTAGCCCGGGCATGACGGAGGATACGGCGAAACTGCAACTCACGGCGTCATGCTGATCGGCGAGAAATCGACGAACCAGCTCTTCGGCTGCACGAAATTCTTCACCTTCGGGCTCATGGCGCGGGGCGCGACGTCATGCGCGACATAGAGGAAGGCTGCGTCGTCGACCGAAGCCGCATGCAGTTCGGCCAGCGCCTTGTCGCGCTCGGCCGGATCGAAGGTCTGGCGCGCCTTGGTGACGAGGGCGTCGAACTTGGGATTGTTGACATAGCCCCAATTGTTCGACTTCGGCGGCGCCATCGACGACTGTAGGAAGCGAACCAGCGCGAAGAACGGATCCATCGCCGCATAGGTCACGTTGACGGCGTTGGCGCCGTTGGCGGTCGGATCCTTGGCCCCGCGCCGCCAATTGGTGAACAGCGTGTTCCACTCGATGACATCGAGCTGCACATCGAAATAGCACTCGGCAAGCGCCTGCTGCAGATATTCGTTCATCGGCAGCGGCAGCATCTGGCCCGACCCCGATGCAGACGTCTGCACCTTGACCGCAAGATGCTTGTTCGGACCATAGCCCGCCTCCTGCATCAGCTTTTGCGCGGCTTCCTTGTCATACTTGATCTGGAAGGTCGGATTGCCGCGCCAGGGATGGCCGGGCTCAAAGGTGCCGGTCGCCGGCACCATCAGGCCAGCGAGCAAGCCGTCGCGCAGCCCCTCGCGATCGACGCAGAGATTGGCGGCCTTGCGCACGCGGATGTCGTTCCACGGCGAGCCCTCCACGCGCGAAAACTGCCAGGGCCAGACATGCGGCTCTTCATTGGAATAAAGCTTGAAGCCACGCTGCTTGATCTCAGGCAGCGCATCGGGTGCGGGCGCCTCGACCCAGTCGACCTGCCCCGAAAGCAGCGCCGCAGTGCGCGCGTTCGCCTCGGGCATCGGCAAGAGCACCATGCGGTCGACATGGGGAATGCGCGCTTTGTCCCAATAGTTGTCGTTCTTGACGAGCTCGAGCCGCTCGCGCGGCGTGAAGCTGGCCATCTTCCACGGCCCCGTGCCCGAGGCATCGCGCGCAAACGCTTCCCACGCCGCTTGCGATCTCGCTTTCGCGTCGGCGCCGGAAGTCGCGTCATAGAGCTTCTGCCACTTGGCCGGACTCGCCATGAAGAGATTGGTGAGATTGATCGGCAGGAAGCTATCGGGCTCGGTCGTGGTCAATTCCACCGTGAGATCGTCGATCTTGCGCGCGGAGGCCAGCGTCGGCATGCGCGAAGCCGTGACGCCGACCTGGCTGGCGTCGAATTGCGGCGCGTCCTGCTTCAGCACCTTGTCGACGTTCCAGACCACCGCATCGGCATTGAAATCGCTGCCGTCGTGAAACTTCACGCCCGGGCGCAGCTTGAAGAGCCATTTGGTCTTGTCGGCGTCCTCGACTTTCCATTCGGTCGCAAGCCCGGGAATGACGACGCTCGGCTTGTCTGCCGACGACAGGTCCCACATCGTCAGGCCGTCATACATGGTGACGCCGGTGAAGCGGTTGCCCTCAAAGCCCTGGTCGGGCTGGCCGAGCGTGCGCGGAATATCGGCAGCGGTCATGCCAATGCGCAGCACGGTCTCCGCGGACGCCTTCTCCGCTCCGCTCCACGCGGCCACCATGGCCAGCGCGACAACAGCCAACACCGTGCGGCTTTTCCCGCATTTCCTAAGACGCATCGCCACAAATTCCTCTTAAGCTTGGATGACTAAAACTTATGCAAGTGCATGCAATGGCTGTGCCAATGGCGAACCATGTCTGGTCAAATTGCCCCTGACTTCACAACTCTTTGTGCGACGCAATGCGGCACGACAGGGTTGCCCAATCTGGCATCAGGCTTGCACGTTTGGGCCCAAAACACAGCCCCTCGAGTAACCAGCGGAGCCCAAATTATGCGCCACCGATTTTCAATGGTTTTCGCCATGTTCGCGCTGGCGCTGTCTGTTGTCGCCGCGCACGCAGAGACTGTCGTGCGCTACGGAATTTCGATGGCCGACATACCGCTGACCACGGGCCAGCCGGATCGCGGCGCCGGCGCCTACCAATTCACCGGCTATACGATCTACGATCCGCTCATCTCCTGGGACATGAGCACAGCCGACCGTCCGGGCAGGCTGGTGCCCGGACTCGCCACCGAATGGAAGGTCGACGACAACGACAAGACGAGGTGGCGCTTCACTCTTCGCAAGGGCGTGAAGTTTCACGACGGCAGCGACTTCAATGCCGACGCGGTGATCTGGAATCTCGACAAGGTGCTGAACGACAGGGCGCCGCAATTCGACAAGCGGCAGAGCGCACAGGTGAAGACCCGCCTGCCTTCGGTCGCGAGCTACGCCAAGATCGACGACTACACGGTCGAGATCACGACCAAGAATGTCGACTCCTTCTTTCCCTATCAGATGCTGTGGTTTTTGATCTCGAGCCCCGCGCAATATGAAAAACTGGGTCGCGACTGGGATAAGTTCGCAAGCCAGCCATCCGGCACCGGCCCGTTCAAGCTGACCAAGCTCGTGCCGCGTGAGCTCGCCGAACTCTCCAGGAACGAAAACTATTGGGACAAGAACCGCATTCCGAAGGTCGACAAGCTCATGCTGATCCCGATGCCGGAAGCGCTGACCCGCACCAATGCGCTTCTAGCCGGGCAGGTCGACATCATCGAGACGCCGGCGCCGGATGCGGTGCCGCAGCTCAAAGCCGCCGGCATGAAGATCGTCGACAACATCACCCCGCATGTCTGGAATTATCATTTGAGCGTGCTGCCCGGCTCGCCCTGGACCGACATCCGCCTGCGTAAGGCGCTGAACCTTGCGATCGATCGCGACGCCGTGGTCGGGCTGATGAATGGTCTTGCAAAGCCCGCCAAGGGGCAGGTCGACCCGTCGAGCCCCTGGTTCGGTAAGCCAAGCTTTGACATCAAATACGACCTCGCAACCGCCAGGAAGCTGGTCGAAGAGGCCGGCTACTCCAAGGACAAGCCGCTGAAGACCACCTTCATCATCGCGCAGGGCGGCACCGGGCAGATGCTATCGCTGCCGATGAACGAGTTCCTGCAGCAGAGCTTCAAGGAGATCGGCATCGACATCGACTTCAAGGTGGTCGAGCTCGAGACGCTCTATACCCACTGGCGCAAGGGCGCAGCCGACGAGATGAATGCCGGCATCACCGCCAACAACATCGCCTATGTCACCTCCGATCCTCTGTATGCCATCGTCCGCTTCTTCGCCTCCGACCAGATCGCCCCGGTCGGCGTCAATTGGGGCGGCTACAAGAATCCGAAAGTGGACGCGCTGATCAACGAGGCCAAGCAGACTTTCGATACGGCCAAACAGGATGACCTGATCGCGCACGCCCATGCGCTCGTGGTCGACGACGCGGCGCTGGTCTGGGTGGTTCACGACACCAACCCGCACGCGCTGTCGCCGAAGATCAAGCAATTCGTGCAGGCGCAGCACTGGTTCCAGGATCTGACGACGATCGGAGTGGAGTAATATCTCGCCGTCGTCCCGGCGAAGGCCGGGACCCATAACCACAGCCGGCAGTTATCGCGCGCACCTCTCCGTCATTGCGAGGAGCGTCAGCGACGAGGCATTCCAGAGTCGGGTGCGTGGCTCTGGATTGCTTCGCGGAGCCTGTCATCGGGCCGCGCTTCGCGCGGACCCGTTGGCTCGCAATGACGGGGTTAGGACTAAGCCAAACAACATTCGCCTGTGGTTATGGGTCCCGGCTTTCGCCGGGACGACAGCGGATTGCTTACCAGCATTGGAAGGCCGAATCAGCGCCAGCGCACGACCCTACTTCGTCAGCAGCGCATAGGCGCCGTTCCAATCCTCCGGAGGCGGGTTCTTCTTGTAACTCTCGATGCGCGCCTCGTAGAGATTGAAGAGGTAGCCGAGCGCATGAACCTCGTCGCTCTTGCGGCCACGCGCGATCGCTTGCAGCGCGCCCTCCCAGTCGCGGTTGCGGTAGCAGGCGAGCATCTCGATGGTGAGATTGCGCAGGCGCTGGAAATTCTCGGAGTGCGCCACATCCTCGCGCCCGCAGACCGCATAGATCACCTCGGGCTCCTTCTTGCCCTTCACCATGATGAAGTCGAGCTCAAGGATCGCGAACTTCTCCTTCGCGGCCAGCGCCGTGCCTGAGCCGACGATGATGGGAAAGCCGTATTCCTTGGTCTGCCCCTCCAGGCGCGAGGCGAGGTTCACGGCATCGCCCAGCACCGAATAGTTGAACTTCAGGTCGCTGCCCATGTTGCCAACCACGCCGAGGCCGGTGTTCAGCCCAATGCCGACATGGATGGGGATATAGACATGGCCGCCATCCTTTGCCTCCTCCTCCCGCACCTTGTTCAACTCCTTGATGCATTCGAGCATGTCGATGGCGGCTTCGCAGGCGTTAAGCTCGTGCTGCTTGTCATCGAGCGGCGCGTTCCAGAATGCCATGATGGCGTCGCCCATATATTTGTCGATATAGCCCTTGCGCGTCAGGATGGCGTTGGTGAGCGGCGTGAGGAAGCGGTTCATCAGCCGCGTTAGCCCTTGCGGATCGTGCTTGTAGGTCTCCGAGATGGTGGTGAAGCCACGAACATCGGAGAACAGGATGGTCATCTCGCGCTCCTCGCCGCCGAGCACCAGCTTTTCTGGCGATTGCGCCAGCTGCTCGACCAAAGCGGGCGACAGATACTGGTTGAAAGCCGAGCGGATCTGGCGTCGCTGCGCCTGCTCGCGGACGAAGCTGGAGAAGATCAGGGTGAGGTAGATCGCGGTGGTCGACAGCAAGGGATAGGTGAGATCGAGCAGCAGGCGATAGTGCTGGTAGAAATACCAGGACGTTCCGATCACAACGCTTGCGAAGAATGCGCCGACCAGGACCAGCGTCACCGGTCCGAGGCTTGGTGCGAACACGATCACCAGGAGCCCGAGGATCATGGCAGCGAAAAATTCCAACGCAAGGGCGTAATTCGGCTGCGACAGCGCGGCGCCCGTGAGCAGGCTCTCCAGCACCTGGGCGTGGACTTCGACACCCGGCATTGTCGGCGACACCGGCGTGGTCTTGACGTCATACAGACCAACCGCCGAGGTGCCGATCAGCACCAGCTTGCCCTTGATCTTGTCAATCGGCGCACTGCCGTCGAGCACATCGACGGCGGGCACATAGATCGACGGATCCTGGCGCGCGAAATGAACCCAGAGCTGGCCGTGCGCGTCGGTCGGAATCTCGATCTGCCTGAGCTTGATGCTCTTGATGCCGGCCCTGTCGGACCTGATGAGGACCGTCGGCGTACCGGTGATGACCCGCAAGATTTCCAGGCTGAGCGACGGCATCATGTCGCCTTGCGCGCGAAGCACCATCGGCACCCTCCGGATGATGCCATCGCGCTCGGGCACGATGGTGACGACGCCGCGGCCGGCCGCCGATTTCTCGAGCACGGGAATGTTGCGCAACAGGCCGGGGAAGTCGAACAGGAACGGCTCGATATTCTCGCCAACCGAGGCAAAGCCCGTCACGGGGAGGTCCCTGTCGAGCTGCTCTGTCACGCTGGCGAGCCCCGTCTCGCCGAGCACCACGCGCGAACGGCTGATGGCGTCGGCAAATACCTGGTCGTTGCTCGGCAGCTCGCTCAGCCTGGCACGCGTGACCTCGTCGAGCTGTCGCATCGTTCGCGCCGCGACGTCGGGATTCAGCCGGTCGGCCTCCGAGAACACCACGTCGAAGGCGATTGCCACCGCGCCGAGGTTGGTCAGGTTGGCGATCATATCCGCAAGCTGGGTCCGCGGCCACGGCCACTGCCCGAGCCTGGCGAGACTCTTGTCGTCGATGTCGACGATGGTGACGGGCCGCGCGGTCTTCACGCGCGGATCGATGCGCTGGAACGTGTCGAAGGTGCGAATGCGAAGTTCCTGAAGCGGCCCGGGATCGAGCATGCGCAGTGCTGCAAAGCCGATCAACAGGCCAAGGCAGAGCAGCCGCGAATAGCCGAACTTCCGCGCAAACCATCGTCGCAGGATTCTGAGGCGTTTCATGCGTCGTTCAGGTTTCCATGGGAACGGCACCTGCCGATGGCCCGGCGCGCCGGTCACCAGGCTCCCTAACGCAGCCCAATTCGGCTGCGTTGTCCATAGCTGTATTCACACCGACATCGCAATTGTTAAGGGACATCCGTCACCCACGCCGGCCGCCCTGCGCGTCAGTCTAGACCGTGTGCGGCGTTACGATGAAATCGCTGGCGTGCAGATTGGCGGCGATCAAGTTCTTGAGCAGGATCGTATCGTGGCTGTCGAGGGTAAGCAGTGTGTCGCTGCCATGCTGGGATGCCTTGACGTCCGTCCAGGCACCGATGTTGCTGAATTGGCGGACGTCGATCGTGTCAAAATCGGTGTTGAAGTCCACAACGGTGTGCTGCACGGTGTGCTGCCCTGAGGTCGGCTTGAACACGAACTGATCGTGACCGCCGCCGATCAGTGTATCCGCCTGGCCCGTCGCGATGATGACGTTGCTTCCGCTGGTGCCCCTCAGGGTGACGTTGGAGCCATCAGCCTCGTTGAAGATGAAATGGACGGTCTCGCCGGCACCGAAATTGTCGGCCACCGTGACGTTGACCTGATCGGTGTGCGGCGCCGGGCCGTTCGCGGTCGGATCGTAGGTGATCGAGCTCAGGTCCGTGTTGATATCGGCGAGGCTGCCGGAGCCTGACGACGGCGAGACACTGCTGGACGCAGAGCCGGTGCTCGCGGAGAGTGAGAAGGTTTCGGACGCGACCGACGGATCGGAGTCGTTGACTTGCAGGCCTGCAATCGTGTGCGTGCCGTCGCTGTTCTGCGTGACGGTGAACTTGTCGGTCTCGATGACGGGACCGTGACGATCGTGATGGCCCTTGGCGCCCTCCCGCACAACGCCGGCCGAAACCGAACTGGTCTCCGCATTGCCGTCAGAATCGGTGAAGGACAGCGAGACGCGCAGCTGTTCGCCCTCGTCAGCCTCGACCGGCGTGTAGCTCGACTGGCCGTTGGTGCCGCTGGCTTCGGTCCAATGGACGCCGTCTGTCGAAACCTGCCAGACATAGGTGACGCCGGTGACGGCGGCACCGCCATCCGTGATCGAGACCGAGAGCCTGTCGCCCTGATCCGCGTTGCCGTTCGCATCGAGCCCGGTAATGGCACCCGGCGCCTCCGTCAAAGTAGTGCCGTGCCCGGAACTGTCTGCGCTAAGCACCCAATGGACGCCGCTATAGTCGCCTGTGATGTGCAGATTGGCGACGTCCACGCCGCCGACGAAGACGGACAGCGCGCCATTGCCGTATCTGACGGTCGGGTCCGAGGCGTAGCAGATGTCGGCAAGATCGATCGTGTTGTCGTCGAGCCCCGTGATCGTCCCGGTGAAGCTCTCGGCATGATCGAGCACGAGCGTGCCAGTCGCGCCGGTCTCGAAGCTCACCGTGGTCTCTGCATAGGCACTCGTCCCGTTCGCGCCGAGCTCGACCGTCGAGTCACCGGACATCTTGATATCGCCCGCAACGGAGCCGGTGATATCGAGCGAACCGCTTGAGACCACGATCGACCCGCCATCCTCCATGGTGATGGCGCTGGTGACGGTGTTGGCCCCTGCGAGGTTGTCGAGCGTACCGCTGATGGTGAGCGCGCCGCCCGAAATGCCGGAATGATCGAGGTCGAGCGTCGAGCCGGCGCCGACGGTCACCGTGCCGTCACGGCTGTTGTCGATCGTGCTGGAGATCAGCTTCAGCGTGCCGTCATCGATTGAGCCGATCGTGCCGGTGTTGCCGACCGTCTCGCCAGATATGTCGAGCTCGCCGCCATCGGCTTCGAGCGTCCCGGAATTGGTCAGTGTGCCGGGATCGATGGTCAGCGTGCCGCTGAGCGCCAGGATCAGACCGTGATTGGTGATGTCGGCGCCGTCGATCGCGGTGGTGCCGATGGAATTGATGGTGCCGTCATTGACGAGGCTGCCATTGTCGATTGTGCTGCCGTCGAGCGCGAGGACGGCGCCCTCCTCCACCTGGACAAGGCCGGAATTTTCGACCGTAGCGCCCGACAATGTCGCACCGTTCTCTGTCGAGATCTCAAGTTCACCAACCTCGCCGATCGCCAGCGTACCGCCGGTGATCGTCGTCGCGTCATCGAGCAGCAGGGTGACCGGCGGCGACACGTCGCCATCGACCTGGATCTTGCCGTATGTGTTGTCGACGCTGACGCCATCAAAGGTGGCACCGATCGACGCCTCGACGTCGACCGTGCTCAAATTGATCAGATGGCCGCCGACGATGGAGGACGCGTCCTGCAGCCTCAGCAACGCTTCGCTCTCCACCGTTACCGTATTGCCTTCGCCATTGGTGATCGACGCCCCCTGCAGCGTCAACGCACCGGTGATGGCGATCGCGCCGAAATCAGTGTTGATCACGGATTCGTTGTCGAACACGACCGTGCCGCCGACATTGACGTGGCCCGTATTGGCGAGGGTGCCGTTGGTCAGAAAGCTCGTGCCTTCGAGGTTCAACGTGCCGAAGATGCTTAGCGTGCCCTGCGCGCCGCTGCCGTCGATCGTGCCCGAATTAAGGGTGAGGTTTGCGCCCTCGCCGACAGTGATCTGTCCAAGATTGGCGACATCGACCGAGACGGTCAGCGTGCCGCCGGCAACTTCGATGGTGCCGCCTTCTTCATTGGTGATGCCGCTGGAAACGGTGAAATCGCCGCCCTGCTGAAGCGTCAGCGTTCCGGAATTATCCAGCGCGCTGTGATCATGGAATGTAGTTAGGCCGCCGAAGGTGAAGGTGCCGGAATTGTCCAGCTTGCTCGTGCCGTAGAAATCCGCCGCGCCGCCAACGTTGGCCGTATTGAAATTCTTGAAGATCGCGTCTGCGTTCAGCGTCAGCTCGGCGCCGATCGTCAGCGAACCGAAATTGTCCAGCTCCGGCGACTTCAGGCCGCTATACTCCGCATAGTCGTTCATCGTCAGCGAATGGGCGAACGCTGGCGGGTCGCTCTTGTCGATCGTGACGGGGAAATTCGGTTTCAATCCGATCAGCTGATCGGTGATGATGATGACGTCGTCGTTAGCGGTGGGAACGGCGAGGGTTTCCCAGTTCGCCTTGTCGTTCCACGACGCGCCGGTGGGCTCGCCTGTCGTCGTTGCGATCCAGACCACCGCCGGACTGTCGGTGCCGGCGATCGTCACGGTGACGGTCTGGTCGGAGTGCGCGCCTTGCGAATCCGTCACGGTGATCGTGTAGGTCAGAGTCAGCGTCTGTCCCGCCGGGATGAAGTCCGCCAGATAGACCGGAAGCTGCTCCAGCTGCCAGTCGATGACCCCGTTGCCCGTGCCGGTGCTATCGGTCGCGAGCGACACCGTCAGCGCGTTGCTGAACAGGTCGTGCAGGCCATCCGATATCTGCGTTCCGTTGGACATCACCGCGGTGAATTTTGCTTTTGCGATGCTGACCGTATGGGTGTCGTCGAGGTCGACGTCGGTGAACGTCAGCTTTCCTGAGGTCGGGTCGCTCGATGTCAGCTCACCGCCGGGCTTATGCTGGCCGCCGGAAAAGGCGATCGTCGGCGCACTACTCGTGATGACCGGCGCGTCGTTGGTGCCGGTGATCGTGATGGTGATTGTGGCCGTGCCCGCCTGTTCATTTGGCGCGTAGTTGTTGTCGACCTTGACGGTGTAGGTCAGCACCAGCGTCTCGCCGGCGGCGAGGAAGTCGAACGCCTTGTCGGCCACGCTGTAGGTCCAACTCGCCGACCCGTTGTTGGTATTGGTGGATGCTGGAACTACGTTGATGGTGATCCCGGTTCCCTGGAGGTCGCTAAGCTCCAGTTGGCTCAGCGAGCCGCTGACCAGCTGAAAATGGCTGTCGACGACCGCACCTTTGTAGTCGATATGGTCCAGCGTGATCGACACCGTCGGCAGATCGCCGGCGTTGGGATCGACGAACCTCACCGAGCCCCCAACCGTATCGATAGCGAGGTCGGTCGGACCGGTCCTGCCCGGAAGCTCGGTCAGCGCGAAGCTCGTGCTGTTCTGCCCGAGCGAATTAAAAACATAGAACGTCGGCGGCCCGGGGACACGGAAGTCGGTGGGCACCTGAACAGTCGGAGGGTCGGTCGACGGATCGCCAATAACGAGCGTCAAGTTCTGGTAGATCGGCTGCGCGGTGGTGTTGTCCGCGAGCTTGATCACCTGCCCGAACAGCAGCGGGTTGGTCGAATCGGTCTGCGCCGTCGTGGTCTTGGGATTGGTGTCGTTGGCGCTGAATTTAAGCGTGAACACGTCCTGGATGAGCTTCTCCACATCCGGCGACAGCGGCGCACTGCTTTGGCTGATGATGCCGTTGGAGATATTGATCTGCTGGCCAGCCTGATTGACCATCGCGAGAGGCTGCAGCGTGCTCTTGTCGAACAGAATATACGAACCGGTGGTTCCGTCCGGCTCGACCAGGACCTGGAAGTGCGCGTCCGGCGCGGTGCCCTGGCCGGGAACCGTGAAATCGATCTCGACCAGCACCGCGGTGCCGCGGATGCCCATGGTCGCGACCGGCGTGTCGACCTTCATGTCACCGTGCTTGGCGGTCGCGCCGGCGACGAAGGTGACGGTGCCGGCGACCAGGCTGAGCAGCGACGAATTGTTGCTGCCGTTGGGGTCGTAGACCATGTCGTTGAGCACCATCCTCGCATTCGAGGACAGGCCGAACACGGTGCCGTCGATGAAGGTGATGCC
>Ga0307474_10000149_pt1 | contig 51619 bp, 37 predicted proteins | sample atmos_gasesECM1C_2_FD_203312 | JGI IMG/M metagenome (GOLD analysis project Ga0307474, IMG submission 203312) | Hardwood forest soil microbial communities from Morgan-Monroe State Forest, Indiana, United States - atmos_gasesECM1C_05 | ecosystem: Environmental > Terrestrial > Soil > Temperate... | reverse complement strand
CTTCCCCGCGAGCCTACGATCGAAGAAATGAACACCCTTCTCGACGGGCAGATGCCTGAGATCGCATCATTTCCCGAACGTGACCACCTCATGTTCGAGTTGCTTTACGGGTGCGGCATCCGCAACTCGGAACTGGTTGGAATCAATCTCGACGACATCCGTCTGAGCTCCGAAGCCATCCTCATCCGCGGCAAAGGCAAGAAAGAGCGCTACGTCCCGTTCGGCGATTCCGTGAAAGCCGCACTTGCCAGCTACTTGCCGGTACGCCAGCAGATGTTGGCAAAACGCAGAAAGAACACCACTGCATTGTTGATCAATCAGCGCGGCGGACGGCTCACGACACGCAGCGTGGGACGCATTGTCAAAAGGATCGCGGTAGCTAAAGGGCTATCACCGGATGTTCACCCGCACACTCTGCGTCACGCTTTCGGCACCCACATGCTCGAGGAGGGCGCTGACCTGCGCTCCATCCAGGAAATGCTCGGCCACGAGCGGCTTTCAACTACCCAGCGCTACACGCAGCTCTCCATGAAGCACGTGCTGGAGGTGTACGACCAAACGCATCCCAGGGCGAAGTGACCAACTCTGTCGCAAACAAACACTGTAGAGACGTTGCTCACAACGTCTCGCGCGGAGTTTCAAAGCGGAGACGTAGCGGAGCTACATCTCTGCAGAGCGCGCGCCCCGAAACTGTTCCCACATCCTTACTATGCGCGTCTTTAGTTCATCTGTAAGTTTTTCGTACTCGGCTTCTGACGCTTCTTCTTCGGGAGGCGGATAAATAGCGTCGCCAAAGGCTATTTGCAAAGGCACAAATTTCTGAAACCGCTTCCCGCGCGGCCACGCTTCATGAAAACCGTCAATCGCGACGGGAACAATCGGCACCTGCAGGTGGATGGAGAGGATTGCAGCGCCCTTCCTGAATGTCTTTGGCTTGCCATCAATCGAGCGCTCGCCCTCAGGATAAAGAACCAGCACGCGCCCGTGCCGCAGCCCGGAAGCCCCGGCCCGCATAGCCGGAATCAGGTTTGCATCCGGATCCACTATTACCACGCGCGCCCATTGCGCCAGCGTCCGCATAAGGCCTTGGCCGAAGATTTCGCTGGTTCCCACCGCGAACCCAGCACGGAAAATCTTCCAGGGAAAAATTCCGCTCAGGATCAGGGGATCAATATAGCTCTGGTGATTCGAACAAACGATAAACGGTCCGCGAGCAGGAATCTTTCCCGCGCCAGTGACGCGCAACCTGCTGAGGTCGCGAGCCATGAGCTGCAATAACTGGCTGAGCAAATACCGGAACCTGTCCGCGAACGGCCGCGGCTGCAGCAAGGCGAGAAAGTCAGGGTCGGTGGATTGCTCTTGCAGCACCGCCTTCCAACCCGCGAACCGCACTTGGCCAGTAACGCCATCCGAACCGGATCGGCTGTCGCGCACCGCGTCCAACAACTCGCGCACAGTGTAGATTCCAGACATGCGCGATTCGTCCAAGTGTCCGCCAAGCTCTTGTTCCAACGCAATCAGAAGTTCCACGCGCCGCATCGAGTCCAGCCCAAGATCAAGCTCGAGATTGTCGCTGGGATAAATTGCTTCAGATTGTTTTCTTGAGGCTTCGCGCATGATCTTAAGCGCAAACTGCACCTCCGGTTGGTCCAGCCACGCAGTTTCTTCTGCGCTCAAGGGTTTTTCCGGGCGAACTCCCGCGTCATCCGAGCGACCCTCCGCCTGACTTGCCCGCACGCGCTTCTCGATTTCAAACCGCTTTAACTTTCGAGTAGTGGTCCGCGGCAAAGCTTCCCGCCAGATTTCATAACTTCCAATTCGCTTGGTCGAAGGCAGTTGCAGCGAGAGACCTTCAATGTCGTAGCGGAGGACCTCTTTCGCATTGACGATCTTCCGCTGTTTGAGCGCCTCGAAATTCGGCACGACTACAGCATGTAACCGCTCCTCCCCGGGACCGTTTTCGAGCCCCATCACTGCAATCTCTCCCACGTAGGGCGATTTCAGGTAATGCGCCTCGACCTCTTCCGGATAAATATTTTTCCCGTTGCTAAGAATGATGACGTCTTTTTTGCGGCCAGTGATAAACAAATTGCCCTTAGCGTCGAAATAGCCCAGATCCCCCGTGTAGAGCCAGCCGTCCCGCAGGACGGCCTCTGTAGCGTCCGACTGGTTCCAGTAACCCTTCATCACGACGGCTCCGCGAATCGCAATTTCGCCCACCGATTGGCCGCCATCTTCTTGCGGCTGCGGATCAAGAATCTTTCCCTCCACGCCGTCAAGCGCTTTACCCACGGAGCCAATCACGTTGTCATTCGTGGAAGTGGCGAATGCGGCGGCGCTGGTTTCGGTGAGCCCGTACGCTTGCAGGATGTCAATGCCGAGGTCATGGAAATCGCGTAGGATCTGGGGATCAAACCGTGCGCCCCCGGTCACCAGGTAACGCATTTTGCGGCCAAAGATGTTGTGGATCTTCGGAAAAAGAATGGAACCCGGATTCCATCCGAATCGCCGGCAGAAGCGCGTGATAGCCATCATGGTTCGAAAGGCCCGAGTTGCCACTATCCCACGCTGCGCCACTTCTCTGAAAATGCGCTCGTGGATCAGGTAAAAAAACTGCGGCACGACCGCGAACGCAGTGATCTCCCGCTCAGCCAACGCCCGAAGTAATTCCGTGGTATTCAAGGTTTCCAGATAAACTATCCGTGACCCTTTGACCAAAGGCAATAACAGATTCGCCATTTGCGACAGCACATGAAAAAGCGGGAGCACCCCGAGCACGGTGTCTTCAGGACCGATTTGCGCCCAGCCAAACACGGCCCGCACTTCGCCCATAAGATTCGAGTGCGTGAGCATCACCGCTTTAGGGTCAGCGGTAGTTCCAGACGTGTAGAGCAATGCAGCGAGGCTGTCGTCGCTGGAGGACACAGGCACAAAGCCTTCCGGCCTCACCACCAAGATACTGTTGAGATTAGCTCGTGTGGAGGCGCGCGACTCGACCGTCGGGGTCGAGCGAAGCTCGGCAGCTTGTGTGGCGCGAACGCTTTTGTCCGAGTCAGATGTATCCAGCATCACAATTCCGATTGCTGATTGACCGATGGCTTCCTCTGCAAGTGTCAAATGCCTGGCATCGCAAAAAAGCAGCGAAGTGCCGCTGTCTTCGAGGAGCTTCGCAACCTGATCGGCATGGAACGCTGTGTCCAACGGAAGAGCTGTGCACCCTGCCGCGATAATGCCCAGGTAGGCAGTAATCCAACGCGGGTGGTTATCAGCGAGTATCGCAATTCGAGCCCCCGGTTGAAATCCGCTCTCTGTCAGCCACCGGCCAACGCTTTCGGCCATGCGCCGTGCTTCGGCGTAGGTGTTGCTCTCGACCCGGTCACGCCGCTGAATCTCCAGCGCGATGTGGTCAGGCCAGCGCTCAGCGCAGTCGCAGAATAGTTTGTAGAAGGTCGACATGGGCTAGCGGGAAAATATACCTGAAAACGCCTCGCAACGCCTTGACCGGAGCACTCGCTGAAGAATTGGGTCCAAACCCGGTCTGCCTGGTGGCCCAGGCGGCATTCTGGGAGAGACTTTCCGACAAGGCTAACCCGCGACTTACGAACGGGGCACGCATCTAATATACTAGCCATCTAGGATAGCGGGTGTAGTGCCCCTCCAAGGATTCTCATTTGATCAATGCTTTGGTAGCCAAGGTCTTCGGGACCAAGAACGAGCGCGAGATCAAGCGCCTGATGCCGCGGGTCGAGGCCATCAACGCGCTTGAACCTGAGATGCGGAAGCTCAGCGACGAGCAACTGCGCGCCAAGACGGACGAATTCCGCCAGCGGATACAGGAACGCATGGCTCGTATTCCGGACGAGCCCGAAGCGGACCAGGATCGCCGCAAAGAACTGGATACCGAGCGCACCAAACTGGTGAACGAGGTCCTCGATGAGCTTCTGGTCGAAGCCTTCGCCGTGGTCCGCGAAGGTGGCCGCCGGGTTCTGAACATGCGGCACTTCGATGTTCAGCTGATCGGCGGCATGGTTCTACACCAGGGCAAGATTGCCGAAATGAAGACCGGCGAAGGGAAAACCCTGGTCGCCACCTTGCCAGTGTATCTGAATGCGCTAAGCGACCGCGGTGTACACGTGGTCACGGTCAATGACTATCTGGCCAAACGCGACTCGGAGTGGATGGGCAAACTGTATAGCTTTCTCGGCCTCAGTGTGGGCGTAATCGTTCACGATCTCGACGACCAGCAGCGCCGCGAAGCGTACGCCGCCGACGTAACTTACGGCACCAACAATGAGTTCGGTTTCGACTATCTGCGCGACAACATGAAGTTCGATCTGCACGATTGCGTGCAGCGCGGTCACAACTTCTCCATCGTCGACGAAGTCGATTCCATCCTGATCGATGAAGCGCGTACGCCGCTGATTATTTCCGGAGCCAGCGAGGAATCTACCGATAAGTACGCGAAGGTCAATCGCATCATCCCCAAGCTGGAAAAGGGTGAAGAAATTGATGTCGCTCCCGGCGAGCCCAAGCAATACACCGGCGACTACGTGGTGGATGAAAAGCATCGCAACATCACCGTCACCGACGAGGGCTGGGAAAAGGTCGAGCAGTTGCTCGGCATCGGCAATATTGCTGACCCGGAAAACTGGGATCTGAAGCACCACGTCGAGACTGCCGTAAAGGCGCACGCCCTCTATCACCGCGACGTTGAGTACGTGGTAAAGGATGGAGAAGTCATCATCGTCGACGAGTTCACGGGCCGTCTGATGCCGGGCCGCCGCTGGTCCGATGGGTTGCATCAATCGGTTGAAGCCAAGGAAAACGTCAAGATCGAACGCGAAAATCAGACGCTTGCCACCATCACTTTCCAGAACTATTTCCGCATGTACAAGAAATTGGCGGGAATGACCGGCACGGCGGAAACCGAAGCACCCGAGTTCGACAAAATCTATCGGCTGGAAGTGATGGTCATTCCCACCAACAAACCGCTGCTGCGGCTGGAGAATCCGGACGTTGTTTACCGCACCGAAAAAGAAAAGTACTTCGCCGCCGCCGATGAAATCCAGAGATTGCACGCCACCGGCCAGCCGGTGCTGGTCGGCACTACGTCGATTGAAAAATCGGAGCGACTTTCCGAGTTGCTGAAGAAGAAAGGCGTCAAGCACTGGGTGTTGAACGCCAAGCAGCACGAGAAAGAAGCTGAAATCGTCGCTCAGGCCGGCAGCAAGGGGATGGTGACGATCGCAACGAACATGGCTGGCCGCGGCACCGACATTCTCCTTGGCGGCAATCCTGAGTTCATGGCCAAGCAGGAATGCGTGAAGAAAGGAATCGCGCAACCGTTGAGAGCCGCACAAGGCAAAGTTCAAGCGGTAGTCGACGATACTAAAAGCACTGTCTGGTATTACGCTGGCAACGAATACGTTGTTCCCACGGATCAGTGGACAGAAATTTTCAATCGCCACAAAGTGGAGACCGACAAAGAGCACGAAGACGTCATCGCCGCTGGAGGCCTGCACATCTTCGGCACCGAGCGTCACGAAGCTCGCCGCATCGACAATCAGCTGCGTGGCCGCGCCGGACGCCAGGGGGATCCCGGTTCCTCTCGCTTCTATCTCTCTCTGGAAGACGACCTGATGCGAATTTTCGCCAAGGAGTGGGTTTCGAATCTGCTCCAGCGTCTTGGCATGGAAGAGGGCGTCCCGATCGAATCACGACTGATCAGCCGCCGCATCGAAGCCGCGCAGAAGGCCGTCGAAGCGCAAAACTTCGAAGCCCGCAAACATCTGCTCGAATACGACGACGTAATGAACAAACAGCGCGAGGCCGTATACGGCCTGCGCCATCAGCTGCTCGAAGGTGTGGATCAAAAAGAATTGATCCTCGAAGACTACGTTTCCGGCATTCTTAGCGATTTGATGGATCAGTTCTGCGCGGTCAAGGTTCATGTCGCTGACTGGGATCTCAAGGGCCTGAAAGACGCGGTCTTCACCCGCTTCGGCGTGGATATTCTCGCGGAAGGCATCAAGCCTGAGACCCTGAATCGGCAGGAACTGGGCGACGCGATTTTCGACAAGCTCAAAGCCCGCTACGATGCTAAAGAGAAACTGATTGGCCCTGATGCCATGCGTTATCACGAGCGCATGATCATGCTGAGTGTCCTCGACGCGCAATGGAAGGACCACCTCCGCGACATGGACCACCTGAAGGAAGGCATTGGGCTGCGCGGTTACGGGCAACATGATCCGCTCGTGGAGTACAAACGCGAGTCGTTCGACATGTTCGAGGCCATGATGCAGCGTTCGCAGGAAGAGACCGTCCGCTATCTCTACCTGATGCAGATTCTGGAGCGACCCAGCGAAGGCGGACCCCCTAGACCCGGGGATGGCGGCGCGGGTCCAGAGGCTGGCGTGCCAGTTCCGCGGGTGGGAGGCGATGGCAATGGGCGCAAGCCGCCCCGGCAGGTAGCCACGTCCGTCGACGAAATCGAAGAAGCTTTCCAGCGCAAGAAACGTCGCGAACTGGAGCAGGCTCGCATGGCCGGTTCCGGCGATCTCCAGACAGTGCAGCAGGTGGTACGCGGCGCGGCTAAGATCGGACGCAACGATCCTTGTCCCTGTGGATCCGGGAAAAAATACAAGAAGTGCTGCGGCGCGAACGGGTGAGCAACCGAGTGAAATAATTAGCCACCAAGGACACCTTTCGACTACGCTCAGAGGCAGGCTCCGGTACACAAGAGAATCTAGCGAAAGACATTCTTGTGTACTTTCGCGTCCTTTGTGGTTGATGATTTCTATTTTTGGGGCTTAGCCAGCACAAACGACTTCACTACGATGTTATTTGGCTGAACCCCAACCGGAATCATAGTGAGCAGAGAATATTCGCCGGGCTCGAATTTCTTCTTCGGCGTGCGTTTCTGGATAACTGTCACATCTCCTGATCCGGAGTTCAGAACAAGCAAATAGTTCTGGCTCTGCGAAAGCGCCAGCCCATCCGGATGGCTGCCGACCGGCAACGTCGCGATCATTTTTCCAATATCAATGTCATAAACTGCCACCGTGTTCGATCCGAAATTGCTGACGTACAAACGGGAGTTATCCGCAGTCACCAGTCCGCGAGCCGGATGAGTTCCAATCAAATAGCTGCCGCCAACCTCGTCTGTCCGGGTTTCGATAATTGAGATATTATCCGAATCGAAGTTGCTCACCATGAGTTCGCCCCCGTCGGGCTTGAGCGCCAGATGCACGGGAGTTTTGCCCACATCCAACAGTGCCAGCAGCTTGTCATTTTTCAAATCAATCGACGCTACTTGCGCCGATGCGGCGCAGGCGACAAATGCCTTGTTACTGTCCGGCAGGATCGCAATGTCTTCTGGTTGCTGGCACACCTGAATCGTATTGCGAACCGTAAGATGTTGCGCGTCGATCAGCGAAATTGTACTGTCCCCGTGGTTGCTGACCACCACTATTTCGCCATCTGGAGAAACTCTGGCTAACCCAGGAGAAGCTCCGACGCGAATGTTCTCGACCACAACTCGCTTCTCAAGATCAATCACAGAAACATTCGCCGAGCCCGAGTTGGCAACGTACCCATGTCTCCCGTCCGCTGACACGTCGATGAAGAAAGGCCTACCGTGTACGCCGATGGTCGCCACAACCACGTTGCGTTCAGCATCAATCACACTGATATTGCTCGACCCCGCATTCACGACGTAAATCTCGTTCTTCTTGCTGTTCGCCGCAACCCCGGTAGGCTCACTTCCAACTTTAATTGTCTTCGCGGGCTGAAACGTGCGCAGGTCGATCACGCTAACCGTGTTGCTCTTGCCATTGGTGATATAGGCGTACTCGTGGTAAGCCGGACCGTAATCGGTAAGCTGTCGCTCGTGGAAGTACAACCACCCAATCGCGGCGGCAATGGGAGAGAGAACAACGATGAAAAGCAGCTTTCTCAAGTTAAGGGAGCAACGGAGGATCTGTGTGCAGGTTCTGAGGATGCAAGCGCATTCGGACGAGCCAGAATCGCTGGCACCGTCCTGCCCACCACTGGCGCGATCTGCCGCACCTGCGCCATCAACTCGTCGAACTGATCGGGATACAGTGACTGCATCCCGTCGGACAGCGCCTTGTCCGGCTCATGATGAACTTCAATGATCAAGCCATCTGCTCCGACGGCCACCGAGGCTCGCGAGAGTGGGGTAACTTTATTCCGCTTGCCGGTACCATGGCTGGGATCGACGACAATCGGCAGATGACTGAGCCGCTGCACCGCCGGGATCAGGCTCAAATCCAGGGTATTGCGCGTATGGTCGGCGAAGGTACGCACGCCGCGCTCACATAGAATCACGTTGTAGTTGCCTTCGCTCATAACGTACTCGGCCGCCATCAAGAATTCTTCCAGCGTCGCTGACATGCCGCGCTTCAGCAGCACGGGCTTGCGAGCCCGTCCGGCACGCTTCAGGAGCGAAAAATTCTGCATGTTGCGCGCGCCAATTTGAATGACGTCCGCGTATTCTTCCACCAGTTCCAAAGACTCGTTATCAATCGCTTCGGTGACAATTCTCATGCCAAACTGTTCGCGAACCTCGGCCATGATGCGCAAGCCTTCTTCGCCTAAGCCCTGAAACGAATATGGAGAAGTGCGCGGCTTGTAAGCTCCGCCACGAAAAAACTGCGCCCCAGCGCGCTGGACACGCTCAGCTATCGCAAACGCCTGTTCACGGCTTTCAATTGCACAAGGGCCGGCCATAATCGCCAGCGTGGGTCCGCCAATCGTGGCTTCGCTCCCAGCGAAACGGACGACGGTATTTTCTTCCTTAATATCACGGCTAACCAGCTTGTAAGGCTTGGTGACGCGGATGACTTCCTGCACGCCCGACATTTCTTCCAACGTGCCGGGCTCGACCTCGCCCTTGTTTCCAGTGATGCCAATCGCGGTCCGCTCGGCCCCTGGAATGGAATGGGCGCGATAGCCGAGCGCTTCGATTTTCTGGCAGACAGCCCGCACCTGCGCTTCCGTAGCGTGCGCCTGCATGACGACTAACATAACTCCACCTCGAGGAATTCAAGTCTATCGTTTATATGCGGATGGCCGCAAATAAAGCTCCTTCGGAAGACCCAAGCGGGAGCCCGTTGCCTGCCATAAAGGTTACGCAAAAATACAGTATCAGCCCGATTTGCGACGCCTGCGACAAAACGAAAAATGAGATTGCACCGTTGGAGGATCTATATGCGTCAGAGGCTCTTGGTTATCGCAATCGTTGCCTTAAGCAGTTTGTGCTTTGCGCAGGGGAACCCTTCTCCTGATTCGGCCCCGCGTCCGGCTCAAGACATGGACTACGCGGGTCGGCCGGTAAGCAATGTCCAGGTTCCACCCGCCCCACCGCTCCCTGCTACCGAGAAACAGCGGTTTGAGCAAGAGGTAAAGGACATTCATTTCGACTTTAACCGCTCTGATCTCCTCATGGATGAGCGCAACACCTTGGCCGAGAACGCGCAATGGCTAAAGGCCCACCCCGATGTTCTGGTTACCATCGAAGGCGATGCCGATGAGCGCGGCGATATCGTCTATAACCTCGCTTTATCGGACCAACGAGCCATTGCCACGAGAGACGCGTTAGTGGCCTTAGGGGTCCCCAGGGATCGAATAGTGTTTTCTACGGGTTGGGGCAAGCTCTACCCCGTTTGCGAGGAATCCGACGAGAAATGCTGGAGCCGAAACCGGCGCAGCCACTTCGCTCCATGGCAGGCTTTGCCGGAGATGACCCAAGTCGCCTCGCGTTAGCGGCATCCTATGGGCGAGGTCACCGTCGTCTCGCCTTTATACTTTTCCAATGCCTCGTTCGATCCTGCGTGAGCAGGACATCCTCAAGCTGCCGGTGCCAAAGCGTTCGCCCCGTTTGACCTCGCGCCGCATTGGCATTCACACCTCCAGCGCCGGCGGGGTCCAGAATGCGGCGGAACGTGCCTATCGACTAGGCTGCAATACCTTCCAGATTTTCTCTTCTAGCCCGCGCCAGTGGGCGCCTTATGAACTGAGCCGTCCGCAATGCGATGAGATGATGCGCCTCCGCGATAAATATGACCTCAAGCCAATGGCGATCCACGTGAACTATCTGGTGAATCTGGCCAGCACAACTCCGCTGTTCCTGAAAAAGTCGATTGAAGCATTTCGTGGCGAAGTGGAACGCGCCTTGGCGCTACGTGCGGACTATCTGGTGTTACATCCAGGCTCATTCCGTGGTGTCGATCGAGAAGCAGGTCTGATTCAGACTTCGGCGGCCATTGCCGCAGCAACGCAAGGACTGGACCTCGCCAAATGGGATCTCACCATCCTGATCGAGAACACTGCCGGCGCGGAATATTCGCTCGGTGGAAGCTTCGAGCAAGTCACCGAAGTGCTGCAGCGGCTTCGCCACATCGTTCCCATCGCGGCTTGCATCGATACCTGTCACACTCATGTCGCCGGATATGACATCGTGAGCGAGGCTGGAGCGTGCCAAACCCTGGCTCAACTTGACGAGACCGTGGGACTCACAAATGTACGGGTGTGGCATTGCAACGATGCCAAGGCAGCCCGCGGATCGAAGTTGGATAGGCATCAGCACATTGGAAAGGGCAGCATTGGATATGAGCCGTTTCGCCGCCTACTGAACGACCCGCGGCTGGCCCACGCCGCCTTCATTGCCGAAACCCCAATTGACCAGCCAGGCGATGACCGGAAGAATGTGGCGGCGCTGAAGCGTTTAGTAACAACGAAGAACTTACCGTAGCTAGCGGGAGCTTTGGCGATATCGCGTCGGCGATTACCGTCTAATCTGCGATATCCAAGACGAAAGAATCACCCTGCTGGCGCTGGAAGTCGCACATCGAAGGGACGTCTACCGCTAACCTCTGCGCGAACGCGGCTGTTGCCGGTATTGTAAAATGAAGGTTTATCCGGAACTCAAAATTTTCTTCTTATGCCGCAGGGAAAAGAAACAACGATGCTCCGCGAAGACCGTTACGATGCCCAGCGCATCGAGACCAAATGGTCCGAGCGTTGGCAAGACGCATCGCTGTACGCCGCCGAGCCCAAGTCCACTAAACCAAAGTATTACGTGTCCGAAATGTTGCCCTATCCCTCGGGCGTGCTGCACATGGGACACGTGCGCAATTACGCGATCGGCGACGCGCTCGCCCGCTACAGGTGGATGAACGGCTACAACGTGCTGCACCCCATGGGCTGGGATTCGTTCGGCCTTCCCGCGGAAAATGCCGCCATCGCCAATAACACACCGCCGCGGGAGTGGACGCTCCGCAACATTACCAACATGAAGGCGCAGATGAAGCGCCTCGGTTTTGCTTATGACTGGTCGCGGGAAGTCACGACCTGCTTGCCTGAATATTATCGATGGAATCAGTGGTTCTTCCTGAAGCTTTACGAGAAAGGGCTGGCCTATCGCAAGAAAAGCAGGGTGAACTGGTGTCCGAAGTGCGCCACGGTTCTGGCTAACGAGCAGGTGGTGAATGGCTGCTGCTGGCGGCATGAAGACACCCCCGTGGAACAGCGCGAACTTGAGCAGTGGTTCTTGCGCATCACGCAATACGCCGAGGAATTGCTCCGCGACCTCGACAAGCTCGGGGAGTGGCCCGAGAAAGTTCGCACCATGCAGCGCAACTGGATCGGCCGCAGTGAAGGCACACTTGTCGATTTCAAGCTCGACAGCGCCACCGATCTACCGGACTCGACCATCACCGTCTTCACCACCCGCGTCGACACAATCTACGGGGCAACCTCCGTTCAGCTTGCCCCGCAGCATCCGCTGGTCGCCGGTCTCGCCAGGAACAACGACGCATTGCGCGCGCAGATCGATCAGTTGATTGCGGAACAACGGACGGCCAAAGAAGTGGGCGACATCGGCGCCATCGAAAAGCACGGCGTCAATACCCACCACTACGCCGTCAATCCTTACAACGGAGAGCGCGTCCCCATCTGGGTAGCGAACTACATCCTTATGGACTACGGCACGGGCGCGATCATGAGCGTGCCAGCGCACGATGAGCGAGACTACGAATTCGCACGGAAATACAACCTCAAGATCCGGACCGTGATCGTACCCAGATCCGTCGACCCCGAGGAAACCAGTGGCGAACCCGTGCTTCCATTCACCACATTAGACGGCAAGCTGATCAACTCAGGCCCATTTACCGGCCTCCACTGCGAAGAAGCGATCAAGAAGATGTCCGAGCATGCTGAGAAGAAAGGTTTCGGCAAAGCCGCGATCACTTATCGCATCAAGGATTGGGGCATCTCGCGTCAGCGCTATTGGGGCACGCCTATTCCCATGCTGTATTGCGAGAAAGACGGAATCGTGCCCGTCCCAGAAAAAGAGTTGCCGGTGATTCTGCCGGACAACGTCGACATAACGCTGACGGGTGGCTCACCTCTGGGGCGAGTACCGGAATTCGTAAACGCGACTTGTCCGAAATGCGGCGGCCCCGCCCGTCGTGAGACCGACACCATGGACACATTCGTCGATTCGTCCTGGTATTTCTATCGCTATACCGATGCGCACAATGACCACGCGCCTTTCGATTCCAAGACGGTCGCGTATTGGTTCCCGATTGATCAGTACATCGGCGGCGTCGAGCATGCGATCTTGCACCTCATTTACTCGCGCTTCTGGACCAAGTTCATGCGCGACATGGGACTGGTGAAAAACGACGAGCCAATTGAGCGGCTGTTCACTCAGGGCATGATCCTCAAGGGCGGGGCGAAAATGTCCAAGAGCTTGGGCAACATAGTCTCACCGGATGAAATGATCGCCCGATATGGCGCGGACAGCACTCGAATGTACACGCTTTTCGCGACCTCTCCGGACCGTGAACTCGACTGGCAAGATGAAGGCGTCGAGGGCATCCAACGGTTCTTGGGGCGCGTGTACCGCTTCGTCGCAAGAAACGCTCCCGTAGAAAGGCAGCTTGCTGCGTCTCCGCGAGCGGCGCGAGAGGCGTTGCCGACAACCTCTCTACAGCCAGACGCTCGTCGAATCCAGCGTAAGCTTCACCAGACCATAAGACGGGTCAGCGACGATTTCAAGGGCCGCTGGCATTTCAATACCTCGATTGCAGCTATAATGGAACTTGTCAACGAACTGTATGCTGTCGAAGAACGTGTGGCGCGGGCGCCCTCACCCGCGGACTTGGTTCCTGTCCAACTTTTGTTGGAGGTACAGCACGATCTCGTGCTCCTGCTCGCACCATTTGCTCCCCACCTCGCTCACGAACTCTGGGAAATGTTGGGCGAGAAAGGGAACCTCCTCCGAACGCCGTGGCCGAACTACGATCCAACATTGGCCAAGGAAGAAGAAATCGAAATCCCGGTGCAGATCAATGGCAAACTGCGCAGCCTGATCGTCGTAGCAGCGGATTCATCGCAAGACGTAATCCGCGAGCGTGCCCTCTCGAACGAAAAGGTCAAAGCGGCGATTGCCGGCAAACAGGTGGTGAAGACGATAATAGTGCCCGGCAAACTGGCCAATATCGTCGTGCGCTAAGGCCTACGGATCGGGCGCGAAGAAGGATGGGCGCGTTCACCTTACCTGCGCTATCCTAAGCTGCATGAAACCGCGCTCGCCCACGCTCGAAGGTTTTCGCGCCATCTTCCGCCGCCCATCATTTGGAATGGCGGAGATTATCTGGCGATGGAGCTTCGGCGCCACCTTCGGCCTCCTACTGACATTTTCCCTCTTCGAGTACCTCGACACCTTACCGGTCAGTAACGGCGAGCTACTTTTGTTGCGAACCCGCCAGCCAGTCCTGATTTCTCGCGCAATACTGCATATTTTTCGGGGCAGCGCATTTCGCATTGTCGAGATCGCGGCGGTGCTGGCGCTGACTCTCGGCGCCGCCTGGGTCGTCATTGCTTCGTTGGCGCGGGCGGCCACGGTAAAAGCCTTGCTGGCATATTTTCGCGAGAGCGACTTCTCTTTTACAGAACACAAAGAGAAAAAGGTATGGCGATTGCGCCCGCTCTTCGGGCTCAACTTTTTCCGGTTCGCTGCGACGCTTGTAGGAATGGTCGGCTGCCTCGCCGCCGTTCTTTTGGGAGGAGCTGTGTCACGGCCCACCGCTTCCGCCCCGGCCAGCGCTCTGCTGATCATTCTGGCGGTAACCATGCTGGTGTGGCTCATATGGTCTACAGTGAACTGGTTCCTTTCGCTGGCGGCGATATTCGTGATTGCGAACGGCGAGGATACATTCGGATCGATCGCAGCCGCCGTCGATTTGTGCCAGGCGCGCCCCGGATCACTCTTCGCGGCGGGCACCTGGTTTGGCCTGGCCCATCTCACGGCATTCGTCGTCGCCAGTTCAGTAGTCGCGTTTCCCTTAGGATTTGCCGCTGTCTTGCCCGTGGGCATGGTGCTAGGCGGCGTGCTCGTGGTAACACTTCTTTATTTCGCCGCGACAGATTTTTTGTATATAGGACGGTTAGCGGCATACGTGGCCATGTTGAATATACCCGCTGGACCGGTGAGCGTTCAGATCGCGCCGCCTCCGTTGCCCCAGCCCGGTTCGCATCTCGATCCTAATATTCAGTCGAGTCCCGCCGTCGATGCGAGCGAACTCATCCTGAGCGATGTCCCAGCCACCAGCTAGACGCCAGAAGTGATTAGCTGATCTCCCCTTTACACTGACTCTCCGATTTGAGACACTCGTCCGTGGAAACCCAATCTATCGTCGTCCTCGACTTCGGAGCGCAATATTCTCAGCTCATTGCGCGCCGCATCCGCGAACAAAATGTCTTTTCTGTCGTACTGCCATGCACGGCCAGTCTCGACGAAATCCGCAGCTATTCGCCTCTAGGCATCGTTCTGTCCGGCGGGCCCTCGTCGGTGTACGATCACGACGCCCCGAACACCGACCGCCGAGTGTTCGAACTCGGCCTGCCCGTGCTCGGCATCTGCTACGGCCTTCAGTTGATGGTGCACGCGCTAGGCGGAAAAGTCCGCGCAGCCGACAAACGCGAGTACGGCCACGCCAACGTCGAAATTAAACATGACTCGCTCCTGTTTCAAAACCTCCCCAACAAACTTTCTGTCTGGATGTCCCACGGCGACGAAGCCGTGGAATTGCCTCCCGGCTTCCGCCAGACCGCCAGCTCGCCCAACGCTGTCGCGGCCATTGAGAATCCCGAGAAAAAGATGTGGGCGGTACAGTTTCATCCCGAAGTGCGCCACACGCAGTCCGGCGCTGACATCCTCCGCAACTTCGCCCTCGTGATCTGCGGAGCCAAGCCCACTTGGACTCCGCAGCACTTCATCGACGCGACCATAGCGAATGTACGGCAGACCGTGGGCCATGGCCGCGCGATTTGCGCGCTCTCCGGCGGCGTGGATTCTGCTGTCGCTGCCACGCTCGTCGACCGTGCTCTGCGAGATAGCAAGGGTCCGTCGCGTTTGACGTCGGTATTCGTGAATAACGGAGTGCTGCGCAAGAATGAATTCGAAAAGGTTCAGCAAAACCTGCGTAACAAACTGGGCCTGCACGTACTCGCTGTCGATGCCACCGATCGCTTCCTAAGCAAGCTGGCTGGCATGACCGACCCTGAGAAAAAACGCAAAATCATCGGCAACGAATTCATTGCCGTATTCGACGAGCAAGCCCATCGCATCGAAAAAGAGGAAGGCAAAGTCGAATGGCTGGTCCAGGGAACGCTTTATCCAGACGTGATCGAATCGCGATCAGTGCGCGGGCCATCGCAAATCATCAAGTCGCACCACAACGTCGGCGGGCTGCCCAAAAAAATGAAGCTGAAACTGATCGAACCGCTGAAAGAACTGTTCAAAGACGAAGTCCGCAAGATCGGCGGCGACCTGGGTATGCCCGAAGAAATCCTTCAACGCCAACCGTTCCCGGGACCGGGCCTGGCAGTGCGGATCCTCGGCGAAGTCACATCGGAACGTCTAACCATCCTGCGTGAGTGTGACGACATCGTCGTAAACGAAATCAAGCAGGCGGGTCTGTATCAGAAAATCTGGCAATCGTTCGCCGTCCTTCTGCCCGTGATGTCGGTCGGAGTGATGGGCGACCAGCGTACCTACGCCAACACCTGCGCCATCCGCGCCGTCCACTCCGAAGACGGCATGACTGCCGACTGGGTTCCACTCCCACACGAGGTGCTGAAAACCATCTCCAGCCGGATTGTAAACGAAGTGAAAGGCGTCAACCGCGTGGTCTACGACATCACCTCGAAGCCACCAGGAACAATCGAGTGGGAGTGATGAATCAGTCGTAGGCCGGTCGTCGTTGGTCGTTGGCAAAATCGGGGAGGACAGAAGCCTCGGATGCGGGCAATCGTCGCCACCGAAGGGGATCGCAAAACCACAAGACAAGCAATCTGGATGGAGTGGCTTTTTGGGGGAACGAGGTTCCTTCGACTTCCCTCAGGACGAACTTCGGCCCATCCCCACACGATTCGGCGGGAGACCATGGAGCGGACTGGGGGCCATATACGTGTGGGTAATGCGATCATGCCAGCAAAGCCGATCCTCATCTAGGAAGCACCAGGCGTAGCCTATCGCCAATGACAACGCCGACAACACGGAAGCCAGGACGCGCCAGCGCCGAATTCTCTTGGGAACCGCCGTGCCATCAAAGCGCCTCAATTGCAGCTTTGCCAGCTTCAGCCCCGGAGTTGTTCCCGCATACACCAACAGAAGGTACTGGTAGGCGGTCCACAATACAGCTGCCAGAATCACCGAAATTGGCACCCCTTGCTGCAGTGGCGGCGTGATCGAGGTAACTCGGAAAAAAATGTAAGCGAAAGCTCCGAACGCCGAGATCACGAGCAAACCGTCGATGGCGCCGGCCAAAAGGCGTCGGGACATCGAAGCTGCTTGTAGAGGTAGTTCGAATCCTGGCCGCCGCTCTTGTGGTGGTTCTTCGGCGGTTTCAATCAGGATTCCTCCTAGCGCTGGAGGTGGAAGCAACACCTCTGGTACTTCGAGAATTCGTGGCCGGTCCACGACGGCCTCAGCGAGTTCATCGAAAACCGGCCTAGGCGACGCCGCAGAGCGAGGAAACTCAAGAATTCTGGCGCTGGCATCCTCTACGTCCAGCTCGCCAGTTGTCCCCTGGATGGATTGGTCTTCCTCGGGAACAGCGAAAGTTTCCTGCCTGGCAACCGCATTCCGGCTGGAGGTGATCGCAGGGTGAAACGTGACCGCTTGAGCGGTCCATGATGACTCGGGAGGGTCGAACTTTAGCTGCAGAGACGGGTAACGCGGCGCACGCGGACGCCGGCGGATCCGGTAGTTGTTCACTTTGGCAGCCACTTCGTCACGCCACGAATCAGACTCTGGCGGTCCGAGAAGTTCGGCTTGGATTGAGATACTCTGCGCAACGGGTTGCATTGGTTCTTTTAAGTCCGAGTGGTTCATTGCAACCTGTGTCTCCCCACTTTGGAACGAGTCATCAACAGCATCGGAGGCGCTGCACGATTCTTGCATCCCGTCCACCGCAAACCGCGGAGAGGTGGGATTTTCTTCGACGCTGGCGGCAAAATGTTGTTCGCTGGCATCGTATGCTTCAGGGTCGATCAGGCGCGGGCTTAGAGGCCGCCCCTTGCCGGAATCGATATCGGGTTCAAATTTGGGTTTCATTTCTTAAGAACGTGGGAGCGGACCGACTTCCAAGCGCAGCGGCAAACGGCGCCGCATAGCGAGCGTCACTCGGACCGGTGTTCCAGCATCAACGAGCAAGCAAGGATCAAGCCAGAGCCCTCAAAACTATTCGTGGTAACCGGAATGCCAACCACTTTGCCTGTCAGGCCAACACCGTGCTAACTTCACGATACCCCAGCGTGGACTTTCACACTCGGGACAGTTCGTGTGCTTTCCGATGACTTCCCGCACTCGATTCCTTATCACGGCGGCGTTCGTTTGTCACCTGATACTCGCGCCTCCCTTAGTTACCAGCCAGTTGCTTTCTGCCGTCACTGCGTCCAAGCCAGCTCAAAGTCTGCCTGACACGCCCTCTGCTTTGAAAGAGGACGAAGTAACAATAATCGCAACTACGCAGGAAAAAAATGGCTCCATCTATCAATTGCATGGCAAAGCTGAGATTCATTACGGGGTGTACATTCTTCGTGCCGATGAGGTTACTTACAACGCCGATACCGGCCAAGCCACCGCCGACGGTCATGTTGTGCTCGAGGGTGGACCCAATGACGAGCATATCCAGGCCAGCCATGGGAGCTACAACGTCCGCGCGGAAAGCGGACGCTTCGAGAACGTAACCGGCAGTATTGGCGTTCGTACGCGCGGAACCCGGCTGATGTTGACCTCATCGAATCCTTTTTTTTTCACCGGAAAGGTGGTGGAAAAGACTGGCCCCGACCACTACCTGGTGTATGACGGCACGGTAACCACCTGTGAGTTACCTCACCCAAGATGGCAATTCAACGCTAACAAGGTTGTGGTCAATGTCGGTGGCACGGCCAAGATCTACCACAGCACCTTCGGGATAAAAGGCATTCCCGTTTTGTATTTTCCATTCGCTACGCTACCGGCGGAGCGTATTCCGCGACAATCTGGATTCCTCATCCCGAATATTGGGACCTCCTCCATAAAAGGCACGATCCTGGGCGAATCGCTGTTCTGGGCCATCAATCGAAGCATGGACGCGCACATTGGAGCGGAATATTTTTCCGCTCGGGGATGGGCTCCGCAGGCTGAATTTCGGGCTCAACCCAGCGATAGCTCTTTTATCGATCTAAATTACTTCGAAGTGCTGGACCGCGGAACCGGTCACCCGCCGGTGAATCAGGGCGGCGAAGAGGTGCGATTGAATGCTGAAAGCCCATTCGGTCACAACTTCCGCGGGGTTGCCAACATCGATTACCTCAGCTCGTTCGTCTTTCGCCTGGCTTTTAACGATGTCTTTACCCAAGCGGTGAACTCCGAAGTAAAGTCCGAAGCCTTTCTCTCCAATACGACACGCGGTTTTTCCTATAACGTGTCAATGCAGCGCTATCAGGATTTTGAAAGCACGACTGCCGGCGACGTCATCACCATCCTTCATGCCCCTAGCTTCGAGGTATCCAGCGTCGATCGTCCCCTCGGCCACACGCCTTTTTATTGGGCATATGATGCTGCTGGCGAGGGGCTTTCCCGTAGCGAGCCCGGTTTCAGCACCGCCGCGTTGGTTGGGCGCTTTGACCTGGAGCCTAGCCTCTCTCTTCCGCTGAAGCTCGGCGGATGGTCGCTGCGTCCGGAATTTTCGCTTCGAGATACCAGCTATACCCAGCAACTTGGAGCCAATGGCACCGCAGAGTCTGATCTCATTAATCGGCGGGCTCTGGAAGGCTCGGTGGAGGTGCGCCCTCCTGCCTTGAGCCGAATCTTTGCCGGCGAGTTCATGGGACGCAAGTGGAAACACGTCGTCGAACCTCGTGTGGTTTACAGCTATGTTACCGGGATCAACAATTTTGCCAATATTCTGCATTTTGATGAACGCGACATTCTCACCGATACGAATGAGGTCCAATACGGTGTGGTGAATCGCCTGTATGCGAAGCGCACGTCCGAACAAGCAGCAGACTGCGGAAAACCTGGAATGCCCTCTTTGTTTATCGGGGGAGCGCCTGTGCCCACTCGCATTCCGTGGGCGCGGCAGAGCGCGCCGGCGGAAGCGCCCTGCAACACCGAATCGCCGGTGCGGGAGATTGTGACTTGGGAACTCGCGCAAAAATACTTCGTCGACCCGACCTTCGGGGGTGCGCTCTTCTCGGGACGCAGCAATGTTTTTAGCAGCACCGTGGACTTAACCGGCACTTCGTTCTTAACCGTGCCTCGTCACCTCTCCCCCCTCATCTCGCGTCTGCGTGTTCAGACCAGCGCACGAACCGATGTCGAGTGGGATGTCGACTACGACTTTGTGCGTGGCGGCGTCAATGCGAGTACGGTTTTTGCCAACTACCGCATCGGCCCGGTTACGGTGGGTGGCGGCGACGCCTACCTTCAAGTCCCAGGTGAATGTGCTCGCAGTACTTGTATTTTCAACACAACCACGGACCCGAATATTATTTTCTGGCCCCAGCTATTTAACCAGTTCCGACTCTTGCTCGGCTACGGCCACTCGGGCAAACAGGGCCTCAGTGCGGCAACCAATATCGGTTTCGATGCGAAACTGGGTTTCCTCCAATATGCCGCAGTGCAAAGCACGTATAACTGGGATTGTTGTGGTATAAGTCTGGAATTCCGCCGCTTCGCTCTGGGTTCGGTGCGGAATGAGAACCAGTATCGCTTTACATTCGCGCTGGCGAATCTGGGATCGCTGGGGAATTTGAGACGGACGGAAAGACTGTTCTAAGTCCTCCGCATGCGGGCGATGACCGCCTTTCGCGATACCATGGACCTCCATCGTGAAGACTTCGGACAATGGCATTAGTAAGCAAAGATTTACGGGATCCGATATCCGTCACGCGCCAAAGGCGAATTCATCGCCACTAGATTTCGGCCTGCTTGCTATCATCGCGGGCGCCGCCGGTGCACTTCGCTTCTATTCATTGGCCGCGAAACCCTTCTGGTTCGACGAGGGAGTAAGCGTCGCCATCGCCCGCCTGGATTGCTATAACTTCGCGCGCATTTTATGGCGGCGCGAAGCCAACATGTCCTTGTACTATCTCTTTCTGCGCGGTTGGTTGCACTTTGGTGGCAGCGAGGGTTTCGTTCGATCGCTGTCAGTGCTTTTCGCTATTGCGTCGATCCCCGTCATCTACCTGTTGGGGCGCCGTCTCTTGGACTCGCGAGTTGGATTGATTGCATCTGCCCTTCTGGCGTTGAACGCGTATCACGTCCAGTACTCGCAAGATGCGCGCAGCTATTCGCTGATGATACTTCTGTGCCTGCTTTCAAGTTTTTATTTTCTGAAGTGCTTGAGCGAGCCGACACGCCGCAACCGCGCCTCCTATGTTGTCAGCAGCGTATTAGCAATTTATGCTCAATTCTTTTCGGCCCTGCTTGTGATCGCGCAGTGGATTTCTCTCAGCTTTCTGGATCAGAAGCCTAATTCGCAGACGCGAGCAAAGACCTATAGCGACTTTCGCTGGATCGCGCTTCTCGTCTCGCCAGTCATAGTTTTCGCCGCTGCCACGGGGATAGGCCCGTTGCGCTGGGTACAACGCCCTGGCTTAAAGGATCTTTGGATATTCGCGCTGCATCTTACCGGGAATGGCGGCCCGTGGTTGTTGCTCGCATTCGCGGCTGCGTCGTTGGCGGCGTTGCTCCCTGTTTGGCGCACGCGTGGGACGCGGCAAGTACGCTGGGAGTTTTGGCGTTACCGTTTTCTTATGTGTTGGTTGCTTTTCCCACCCGTGTTTACATTGGCGCTTTCTTTACTCAAGCCGCTTTTTGTCCCGCGGTATTTCATTTTCTGCTTGCCCGCGCTTCTATTGCTTGTCGCTCGAGGCGTAAGCAGTCTTCGATCCCATTCGCTGACGGTAACCGCGCTCGTACTTGTGCTGATTCTTTCCTTTCGGGGAACTGCTGCCTATTACAATCAGGATTTGGATATTCAACGCGACGACTGGCGATCCGCTACACGCTACCTGTTGGAACATGCCCAACCCAATGATGCCCTGCTGTTTCACGTCCCCATGGGCCGCATGCCTTACGAGTTTTATCATTCTCTAGAGCCGGCGTCGGCTAGTCCGCTTGTGCTCTATCCAAACCACGGCGACCGCATTACGTTCCTCGATTTCGTCGAAAAGCCGAATGACGCTGAGCTTGAGCGCTTCTTGCCCCAGCATCAGCGGGCCTGGCTCGTCCTTACCTACGCCGAGACGAGGTCGGGCGTGCCTGATTCGAGGACGATTGAACTCTCCCAAATGCTTGGGAAAATCTACTCCACAGTCGAGCAGCAAGATTTTCAAGGGATCGAGGTTCTGCTTTACAGAAAGGAACGCTAGATAGCGCCGCGGGGGCCGGCGGTATTAGGATATCTACATGACCGTTGGGGCCATCACGCAATCCAGGCGCGTTGCACTCGATACCAGGATTCGCACCTTGGGCCGAACCCTGGTTGCCTACTCCGGTGGCGTGGACTCAGCTTTCCTGGCTTGGGCAGCCCATCAAGTCCTCGGCGCTGACATGCTGGCAGTCATCGCCGATTCACCCAGCTTGGCTCGTACCCATCTCAACGAGGCCGTTGACTTTGCTCGCGAGCAAAACATTCCGCTCGAAATCATCGTGACCGACGAACTCAACCGCGCCGAATACGTGCGCAACGACGGCTCCCGCTGTTTTCATTGCAAGGATGAACTATTCACGGTAATGGAAGTTTTTCGCGCCACACACGGATTTGATTCGATCGCTTACGGCGTCAATGTGGATGATCAGGGGGATTTTCGTCCCGGACAGATCGCCGCCAGCCAGCATCGTGTTGTCGCTCCTCTACTCGAAGCGGGATTGACCAAGCAGCAGATCAGAGAACTGGCGCACAGCGCCAACTTGCGGTTGTGGGATAAGCCGGCTTCGGCTTGCCTATCCTCGCGCATCGAGTACGGTCGCCCGGTTACGCGCGAAGCGCTCAGTACTATCGAGCGGGGTGAAGATGCTCTCCGCGCATTGGGGTTTCGACAATTCCGTGTGCGTCACCATGGTGAAATCGTTCGTATCGAAATTGCCAGCCACGAACTGTCTCGCGCTCTCACTTTTGAGATGGCAGCCGAATTCACTCGTATTTTTAAGGCTCTCGGTTTCAAGTTCGTGACCCTGGATCTGGAGGGCTTTCGCTCCGGCTCGATGAACTCCCTACTGCCAGCGGAACAACTCTCTCGTAAAGCATGATTCCGCGAATGCTTACATTGGGACTCAAGCCCCCAAAGCAATCCGATTTCCCGCTTGATACGGGAAAAAGTCTGGAACCCGGTCGTTTCTCTTGTAGCTTTTATCCTTTACCTGCAACTCTGTAATTTCAGGAAATTGGTGGGCAGTGCAGGACTCGAACCTGCGACCTCCTGCTTGTAAGGCAGGCGCTCTAACCAACTGAGCTAACCGCCCCTCGTGCCCGTTCCATCATAACTCAGCATTCAGCACTTGGCCGTCGAGTTTTAGCCATTGGCCCGACGACCAAGTCGGAGTACTAAGTACTGACTGCTGAGTGTCAAGAGTGATCGATACTGCTTAGCTGCTAGACTGGCGCATGCGGCGTTTGATCGTCAATGCGGATGATTTCGGGCTTACTCAGGGGGTCAACCGCGCCATTGTTGAAGCTCATGATCGTGGTATTGTGACCTCCGCGACCCTCATGGCCAATGGCCAGGCATTTGCTGATGCGAGCCAGCGCGCAGCCTCTACCTCACGACTAAGCATCGGCTGCCATATCGTGCTGGTCGACGGGTTGCCCGTGCTTGGCTCAGGACAAACGCCCAGTCTCTCGAATGGAAAGTCTAACCACAGGCGCTTTTACGAAAGTCTAAGCGGCTTCGTATTACGCGCCGTGAGCGGCGGCATCGATGCGGATGAGATTGAAGCCGAAGCCACGGCGCAAATTCGCAAACTACAAGCCGCCGGCATTGTCGTCTCCCACCTGGATACTCACAAGCACACCCACATATTTCCACAAGTGCTGCGGCCGTTGCTACAGGCCGCTCAAGCATGCGGGGTACGGGCAATGCGCAACCCTTTCGGACCAGTGCACGTGTCGATCGTGGCAAGAAGTCCGAGCTTGTGGAAGCAGTTCGGCAAAGTCACAGTTCTCAGGCGGCTGGGGAAGGCCTTTCGAAAATCCGTCACCGCCGCGGATATGCTTACTCCCGACGGAACCGTCGGCATTGTGGCCACCGGCGCGATGAATGTGCGCCTTTTCCAGAGTATCGTCGACCGCCTGCCGGAGGGAACATGGGAACTTGTTTGTCATCCGGGATATAACGATGCCGAGCTAGACACGATCCGAACCCGGCTGCGCGAATCCCGTGTTCAGGAACTGCAGCTTCTGACGTCGTCTGAGGCCCGCGAAATCCTGGACCGAAGCGGCGTTCAACTTATTTCCTACCACGAGCTTGTTTGACGCTGCCGTTCGCTCCCACCTCGAACGTACACGGCCTTTCGATACGCACCAGCCCGCAAATTGCTGTAACGAGGGCTCAAATGCCAAGTTATGATAGGCCATCCCCTGAGAATACGGCATAAGGCATCGGAAAAGCATGGATAGAAGACCGGAAACCCGGGTCGCGAACGTCATCCTGGTGCGGGTGTGGGGTATGGATGCGGACGGCCGCCCATTTTTTCAAAATGCCAACGCCACCAATATCAGCAGCGAAGGCGCAACTTTCACCAAAATCAATCATCCGCTGAAGGCTGGCGATGTGATCGGTGTGCAATTTGGCGAAAAGAAAGCCCGGTTCAAAGTGGTATGGGTGGTTGACGGCGGGGTGGCACGGGAGATTGAGGCTGGCGTGCAGATCCTGCCCGGCCAGCAGAGCCCTTGGCAGGATGTGACCAGGGAACATAAAGCCGCAGTCTCTCCTTCAAAGAATAAGCGGCGATATGTCCGACACAAAGTCTGGTTTCCGCTGGAAATTGGTTTCGAAGATTCCCGGCGCACTCACATGCAGACCAATGCCACTGACATTGGCGGCCGCGGCTGTTATGTAGAGACCCTGCTTCCTCTGCCGATTGGGACAAAAGTCAAAATCACATTCTGGATGGACTCTGAAAAAATCCAAACCAGCGGCGTAGTAAGAGCCAGCGACGGCGGAGTGGGCATGGGCATCGAGTTCACCCAACTGGATGACCATGTGCAGCAGCGGTTGCAACAGCACCTCGAAAAACTCGACGAAGGACTCAGACGCCAAGAGTCCGCAAAGGGCGCTTCCAACGTCGAGTCCTAATCCTGATCGGTGGTTTGTCTCATCTATCCGGCATCCTTCTAAAATCTGAATCCCAACGCACCGGTCACCATCGAATCAGAGAGCCGAAACCGGCTGGCATTGAAAAGGATCGGGGATGAAGATTGGAATCACCTGCTATCCGACCTACGGCGGCAGCGGTGTTGTCGCCACCGAACTCGGCGTTGAGTTGGGCGAGCGCGGACACGAGATTCATTTCATCTCTTATGCCCAGCCCATCCGCCTGACTGAACTCCATCCCAATATTCACTACCACGAAGTCGACGTTTCGCGATATCCGCTATTCGAATATCCTCCTTATGATTTAGCTTTAGCCACGCGCATGGCCGAAGTCTCGGAGCTTTATGCTCTGGACCTCTTGCATGTGCACTACGCGATTCCGCATTCCGTAAGCGCGTTATTAGCCCGACAAATGCTGGCTGCGAAACCCATGGGACAGAAGCTGCCTTTTGTGACCACGCTCCATGGCACGGACATTACACTCGTCGGGTTGGATCGATCTTATTTACCCATTACCCGTTTCTCCATTGAACAAAGCGATGGCGTTACCGCCATTTCGCAATATTTGCGTGAGCGCACTTTGCGGGAGTTTGACGTAAAAAACAATATTGAGGTGATTTATAACTTCGTCAACTGCGACGTCTACGTTCGTGATGCCGAAGCATCAAAGCGACGGTCGGAGTATGCCCCAAACGGCGAACGCATTCTGGTGCATCTGTCCAATTTTCGTCCAGTGAAGCGAATTACGGACACCATCGAGATTCTGGATCGGGTCCGCAAGAAGATTCCCTCCAAATTATTGCTGATCGGTGACGGACCGGATCGCTCGCGCGCGGAGTGGCTGGCGGTGCAAAAGGGAATCCACAACGATGTGCTGTTCCTGGGCAAGCAGGACAACGTACATGAAAAGCTTGCCCTCGCTGACCTTATCCTCATGCCAAGCGAATTGGAGTCGTTCGGACTCGCCGCTCTGGAAGCCATGGCTTGCGAAGTCGTGCCCATTGCAACCCGCGTCGGCGGCGTGCCCGAGGTGATCGAGCACGGAAAGAGTGGTTACTTGGCCGATGTCGGCGATGTCGACACCATGGCGCGCTACGCGATCGAATTACTGAGCGACGAGAGCCGCTTGCAGGAAATGGCGAAAGCCTGCCGCGGGGTTGCACAGTCCAGGTTTTGTTCCTCTAAAATCATCCCTCAATACGAAGAGTTCTACCGGCGCGTGCTGGAGCGTTCTTCGTAAAGTGCGGCCGGAATCGAACCCTCGCTTTGTAGTATGGGTAGACGCAGGCGAATAAGAGTTCCCTTGCCTTCGTGGCTGTCGATGGTCATGCGGGCAGTTTCTCCATACAATACTTTCAACCGCTCCGCCACGTTGGCCATTCCAATTCCGGTTCCGCCTAACCCGGTGGGTTTTTCCAAAAAGTTCGCGGAACCCATGCCCACCCCATCGTCTTCTACTTCAATGATTAACTGGGAGTGGGTCACCCGGCTACGCAGGAAAATGCTGCCACCTTCAATCTTGGAGGCGAGACCATGCTTGATCGAGTTTTCAACCAACGGCTGAAGAAGCATGCTGGGCACCATCACGTCGAGAGATGCGGGCTCCAGCTCCTTCGTGACTTGCAGTTTGTCCCGGCCGAAACGGACGACTTCAATGTCGAGGTAATTGTCGATGAACTCCAGTTCTTCGCGGAGAGGCACGAAGGCATCGCCGCTGTTCAGTAGGCGCCGCAAAATCGTCGCCAGCTTGATAATTAGTTCGCGCGCTGTATCGGGATCGAAGCGCACCAGCGAAGAAACTGAGTTCAGCGTATTGAACAGGAAGTGTGGATTGATCTGATTTTGCAAAGCTTCCATGCGCGCGTGTAACAGTAGACGTTCCTGTTCTTCAAGCTTGATTTGCAGTCGAACGCTGTTCCAGATCTTCAGTTCGATCCCAATCACCGTGACCGACGTCGCGTAGATGAGCGATTCGATCCATAAATTAGGACTCTCCAGACTGAAAGTGGCGTGAGGCAGAAAGTGGGAGATTTCGGTTTGCACGAAACGTAGCGCCACGATGGTAACGAAGAACATGATCTGCCAGTCGAACAAGCGGGGAGTAGGCAAGTTGCGGCGAATCATCCGATAAATACTGAGATCGATAAAGGGAGAGAATGACCAGATATCTTCCCGGTCGGGAGTGAGGGCGCGCAGCTGTCCGGCGACGAATCCCACCAACAGATTGAAAGGTAGCGTGGCCCACTCACCGTGCAACAAGGCGGGAAGGGCCAGCAGGGCGCCTCCCACCATACCCGTGAAACGTCCGCCCACAACCCCTAACAGAACAGTGGTCTCGAAAGATAAATCGCCAGCCAGGAAACTTGTCTGAATGAAGCGGACCCACACTCCCAAAGCCATCGGAACGCCGATCCACAGAATTAAATAGACCCGGTGCTTGAGCGCACGGCTTTCGCGAAATAGCAAAGACTTGAACTCAACCGAACGAACCAGAACGCTAGCCACCGCGGCCGCTACGCCGAGCTTGATCAACAGATTGACGAGGATGAGGCGTTGTTCCATTGTTGACCGACTGAAGAAATCCGCTGAGGAGAATGTAGCACGGCGGTTCACGTGGGCACAGCCGTCCTCAAACTGTCCGGTCCGAGACGTTGCAAGGTCTGTACAGGGAGAATCAAGCCGTAGAAACGTAGCTTGCTGTGTTTCTAGATGCCTGGCCGACTCACTCAGTCGCTACTCGCCGCGCAGCAAGCTGGGCAAGGGCTGCTTCCATCCCCTCGGCTCTGCTAGGTCCGCCTTGCGCCATGTCTTTGCTTCCGCCACCACGCCCTCCGAGGCGCGCTAGCGTTTCTTTCATGAGTGTTCCCATGTCGAGCGGCTGGCCCGGCGACTGGGCAAATACTAATGCAGGCTGCTCGGCGGTGCTGCCGAGAAATGTAATCACTCCCGCGCTCTGGCGAGTCAGCCTTTGAGCCAGCAACTTGATAAACGCCAGATCGCGATCAAGAAACGTGCGGACTACAATCTTGCGTCCGCCGCTCTCCGGAGTTTCTGCCAGCAAGCGGCTGGCATACAAGTCGGCCAATTTTTCCAACGACTGCTCCCGCGATTTCCGGGAAGCTCGCGATTCCTCCTGCAACTTGCGTACCTGCTGCGGAATATCCCAGATGTGACTGGAAAGCAGACCACCAGACTCCGCCAGAACAGTGTAATCACGTCTAGCCGTCGCCACAGCATGTTTGCCGCAAACGAATTCCACTCGCCATCCCTGCCGCGTCTTTTCTGTTTTTCGCAACAGGATGGAACCGATTTGTCCAGTGGCCGCGACGTGCGTACCACCGCAGGCAGTCAGATCGAAGTCATGCACCTCGATGAGCCGAAGGCGGTCCCGTTCCACGGGCGGTATTTTGCGTAGACCCAAACCACGCGCCTCTTCCTGCGTCACAAAACGAATGCTGACAGCACGGTTTTCCATGACGACATCATTCGCCAATGCCTCGGCGGATTCGACTTGCGCGGTCGTGAGGTTCTTCGTATCCAAATCAATGGAGCACGACTCGACGCCCATATGAAAAGAAACTGTAGGCACGTTGAAAAGGCGCACGAACGCTGCCGAGAGCACATGCTGACCTGAATGCTGCTGCATGTGATCGCGGCGCCGGTTAACATCAATCACACCGTGAACGCGGGCGCCCTTTTGAACAGCTCCCGCATTCTCCAGGATGTGAAGGATCTGTCCATCGTCACGCTCGGCCACCTCAGCCACGCGTCTCTTGTCTCACCGGGAAGAATCCAACCCATGTCGAAGACTTGACCACCACTGGCGGGATAGAACGCAGTGCGATCGAGAATAGCGGCTGGACGAGAATCGGAATTCGGGGTGGAAATCAGATCCAACACCTCAGCATCGAATTCGTAAAGAAAAGAATCGTGGTAGTAGAGACGTTCAGTCACAATTTGCTTCCTGTAGCAGCGGCACCTTGCCGGCTGTCCCGAGGGCATCCTGCCCTCAGCCGAGACGGTGGCGCAACTAATAAGGTCCAATAATTCCGGCGATTTGCCGCGAGTGGAGAGCCGGAGCTTGCTCTGACTTCTTTTGGCTGTCGATCACCTCCAGATACTTCAACCCGGATCCCGTATTGAAAAGCACCACCGTATCGTCAGGGCCGAAGAAGGTGTTCCCGCGCAACTTTCGATACGCAGCCAGCGCCGCGGCTCCTTCCGGCGCAGCGAAGACTCCCTCAACTCGAGCCCACTGCCGCAACGCATCCATGATTTCGTCGTCGGTCACCGACAGAGCTATGCCGCCGCTCTTCTTCAGAATGTCGAGGATCAGATAGTCTCCGTATGCCTTGGGCACGCGCAGACCCGCAGCCAAAGTTGCGGCGTTCGACCAGAATTCTGCCGTGGGCTTCGCGTCATCCCAAGCTTTCACAATCGGCGCACAACCCGCGGCTTGAACCGCAATCATCTGCGGACGCTCGGCGCCGATCCAGCCCAGGTCCTGCATCTCCTCAAACGCTTTCCACATTCCGATCAGGCCTACTCCGCCTCCCGTGGGATAAATGATGGCTTGCGGCATCCGCCATCCCATTTGTTCAGCAACTTCATAGCCCATCGTTTTCTTGCCTTCTAAACGAAAAGGCTCTTTCAGTGTGGATACATCGAACCAGCCTTCTCTTTCTTTTCTCTCGGCGACTATCCGCGCACAATCGCTGATCAGGCCGTCGACCAGGGTGACGTGGGCGCCGTAGCTCTCGCACTCCACACGGTTGGCGAGTGGCACATCCTTGGGCATGAAGATGTGGCCTTCGAGTCCGGCGGCGGCGGCGTACGCCGCCAGCGCGCTGCCAGCGTTTCCGGCGGACGGAGCCGCCAATTTTCTCAGCCCGTATGCCTTCGCCATTGTGACGGCAGCCGACATGCCGCGAGCTTTGAATGAGCCGGTCGGATTTAAGCCTTCATCTTTGATGTAGACATTGGGAAACTCGTGGGACGGCAGCATCGGAGTAAAACCCTCGCCCAGCGACACGGGCTCCGCCTCCGGCAGAACCTCGGCGTAGCGCCACATGGTGGGCGTGCGTCCGACGAGCGATGCGGTCGTGAACTTCGGTTTCAGCGCGGAAAGCTTGTACCGAACATAGAGCACCCCGCCGTCCTTTGGGCAAACCGTCTGCGGACGTGCGGCATCAATCGATGCGCCACATTTTGTACATTCCAGATGAGCGATGGGGGCCACGATTGAAAGTTTAGCATTTGCATCACATTCTTAATGCAGGCCGGGCGTCCTCGCCCGGCTGGATGCGCGAGACGACCGTCATCAATCAATCGGTCATTCGCACGGGGTCCATGACCCGGCCCGGACGAGGCGTCCGGGGCTACGTGGTTCTAAGGCTACTTCATCGGGAACTTCGAGTTCAGATCGAGATTCAGCTCGAGCACGTTGACCCGTGGCTCTCCGAGGAGGCCAAGCTGGCGCGTCTGAGTATGCTCTTGAACGAGGCGCCTTAGTTGATCTTCAGAAATTCCACGTTGCCTTGCAACTCTCGGAACTTGAAAGTCAGCAGCTGCGGGAGAAATATCGGGATCGAGTCCAGAAGCTGATGTTGTCACCAGATCAACTGGCACGGGTGGGCCGGGATTATCCGCCTGATTGGTCGCCACATCCGCCTTCACCCGGTCAACCAAGTGCTGGTTCGTGGGACCGAGTTGGGATCCGTTGGAATTCGCAGCGTCATATCCGTTTCCCGCTGCGGATGGCCGGGAATGAAAATAGCCGGGGCCGACGAATGCCTGGCCGATGATGCGCGATCCAACGACTTTGCCGTTCTGCACAATCAGTTGGCCATTGGCCTTGTCTTTGAAAAACAATTGCGCCAGCCCCGTGACTACCAGCGGATAAATAATTCCCAGCAGAACCGTGGTGGCGATCGTCATCAGCACCGAAGTTATCAAATTCTTTTTCATGACAAACCTCTCAGGCCATTCCTACGCGCGTAATTAACATATCGATCAACTTGATTCCGACAAACGGCACAATGATGCCGCCAACCCCGTAGATCCAGAGATTGCGGCGTAGGAGCACGGCAGCTCCCATGGGCCGATACTTCACACCCCGCAAGGCCAGGGGGATTAAAGCAACAATGATGAGGGCGTTGAAAATGACTGCCGACAAGATCGCCGACTGCGGAGTTTTGAGCTGCATGATGTTCAGCGTGTTCAACACGGGAAAAGTAGCAGCAAACATCGCCGGAATAATGGCGAAGTACTTGGCTACGTCGTTGGCAATGGAAAATGTCGTCAGGGCGCCACGAGTCATAAGCAACTGCTTGCCGATTTCCACGATCTCGATGAGCTTGGTCGGATTGGAATCGAGATCGACCATGTTGCCCGCTTCTTTTGCGGCCTGCGTGCCGGTATTCATGGCTACGCCTACGTCAGCCTGTGCCAGCGCGGGCGCATCGTTTGTGCCATCGCCGGTCATCGCTACCAGTTTGCCTTGCTTCTGCTCGCCACGAATCAAATCCATTTTGTCTTTTGGAGTCGCTTCTGCGAGAAAATCGTCCACGCCCGCTTCTCGCGCGATCGCGGCCGCGGTCAGGGGATTGTCTCCGGTGATCATCACGGTCTTGATTCCCATCGCGCGAAGCTGATCGAAGCGCTCGCGCATTCCGCCTTTCACAATGTCCTTGAGATGAATCACCCCAAGAGCGCGACGATTCTCAGCGACCACCAGTGGCGTTCCGCCTGAGCGGGCGATAGTTTCTACGGCAGCTTGAATTTCTTTAGGAAGAACCGTTCCATGCTGGGTGAGATATTTTGTGATGGCGTCCACGGCGCCCTTGCGAATCTCGCGGCCATCCATGTCCACGCCCGACATACGGGTTTGCGCGGTGAAGGGAATGAATGTGGCTTCCTGCGACGCCAGTTCTCTGCCCCGAAGACTATACCGTTCCTTGGCCAACACCACGATGGAGCGTCCTTCCGGAGTTTCATCCGCCAACGAAGAGAGTTGTGCCGCATCCGCCATCTGCGCCTCGGTGATCCCAGGTGCAGCGACAAATTCCGAAGCTTGCCGGTTTCCCAGAGTGATAGTCCCGGTTTTGTCGAGCAGAAGCGTGTTCACATCGCCCGCAGCCTCGACCGCTCTCCCAGACATGGCCAATACGTTGTGTTGCACCAGGCGGTCCATGCCAGCAATGCCAATCGCGGAGAGAAGTCCGCCAATGGTTGTCGGAATCAGGCAAACCAGCAATGAGACCAGCACGAATACGGTCTGCGGCGACCCCGAATAGCTTGCGAATGACTGTAGAGTGACAACCGCAAGCAAAAAAATGATAGTCAAGCCAGCCAGCAAAATGTTCAGCGCGATTTCGTTCGGCGTCTTCTGCCGCTCGGCCCCTTCGACCAAAGCGATCATGCGATCCAGAAAAGTTTCGCCCGGGTTGGACGTGATTTTGATCTTCAGCCAATCGGAAAGCACTCGCGTGCCGCCAGTCACCGCCGACCGATCGCCGCCAGCTTCCCGGATTACAGGTGCGGACTCTCCGGTGATTGCGGATTCGTCCACCGAGGCCACGCCCTCGAGAATCTCGCCGTCACTAGGAATGAACTCGCTTGCGATTACTTTCACCAAGTCGCCGGATCGGAGTTTGGAACTCGCGATCTGTTCCGTGTTTCCATCGGGCAGCAGACGATTGGCAATAGTTTCGGCCCGCGCCTTGCGCAGAGAGTCGGCTTGCGCTTTTCCACGGCCTTCGGCCATGGCCTCGGCAAAGTTCGCGAACAAAACCGTGAACCAGAGCCAGAGAGTGATCTGGAGGTTGAAGCCGAATGCGCCTTGGTGGCGGAGTACATCGCGAATCAACAGAATGGTTGTGGCCACGCTTCCAACTTCGACCACGAACATCACCGGATTCTTCATCATGTTCCGCGGATCCAGCTTCGCCACGGAATCCCAGAGCGCGCGGCGCACGATCTTCATGTCCCAGATAGATTTTGATTTTTTCTTCTCTGCCATATTTCCTCAGAAAGTCTTGCCGACCGACATCAACAGGTGCTCAAGAATGGGGCCGAGGCTAAGGGCTGGAAAAAAGGTAAGCGCACCGACGATCAGAATCACGCCGACCAACAACACGCTGAACAACGGCGTGGTCACAGGAAACGTCCCCAGCGACGGCGGCACATATTTTTTCTTGGCCAAATTGCCGGCGATGGCGAGCATTGGAATGATCATGAAAAATCGGCCGACCAGCATGGTCATCGCACCCGAGGTGTTGTACCACAGAGTGTTTCCGTTCAATCCTCCAAAGGCGGAACCGTTATTGCCTGCCATCGACGTGAAGGCGTACAGAATCTGCGTCAGGCCGTGAGGGCCGGGATTGCTGATGCTGGACGTGCCAAAGCCCTGCACGGATGAGATCGCAGTAAGCACCAGAATCACGAGAGGAAACACTAGCGTGACCAGCATGGCCATCTTCACGTCGTAGGCTTCGATCTTCTTGCCCAGATACTCGGGCGTGCGGCCGACCATCAGCCCCGCAATGAACACGGCTAAGACGACGTAGATAAGGATGCCGTAGAGCCCGGAGCCTACGCCTCCGAAAACGGTTTCGCTGAGCATGATGTTGGCTAGCGGAACCATTCCACCGAGCGGCGTGAACGAATCGTGCCAGCCGTTAATCGCCCCGCAACTGGCATCAGTAGTGACGGTCGCAAACAGAGCAGAATCGGCGATGCCAAACCGGACTTCCTTGCCTTCCATGTTGCCGCCCGGCTGCAAAGTGCTGACGCGCTGATCCGCACCCTTCAGCAGCGGATTGCCACGCGCCTCCGCCCAGTACGCGGTAGTAACTCCGGCCAGGAATAAGAAGGCCATGGCTGCCCACACTGCCCATCCATGACGTTGCGACCCGGTCATTCGGCCAAGTGTGTAAGTCAAGCCCGCGGGGATAACGAAAATGGAAAGCATCTGCAGATAATTGCTGAGGGGCGTGGGGTTTTCGAACGGATGAGCGCTGTTCGCTGCAAAAAACCCACCGCCATTCGTGCCCAGCATCTTGATGGCTTCCTGGGACGCAACCGGGCCCTGCGCGATGCTCTGATCGGTGACCGTATCCATGACCGGCTTGCCATCCTGGCCGACCACGGCCTTCCCGTCCGCTCCAGTCTTCTGGACCTGCTGGGACTCGATCAGCTTCACCGTGTCATAAGGCTTCAGATTCTGTACGGCCCCCTGGGAAACCAGGGTCAGGGCGTAGGCGACGCACATCGGCAGCAGCAGCCAGAGCGTGGCGCGCGTCATGTCCACCCAGAAGTTGCCGATGGTTTCTTTCTCCCGCCGTGCAATGCCGCGCACGAACGCGATAGCAAGAGCAATACCGACGGCTGCTGAGGTGAAGTTGTGATACGCAAGCCCGGCCATCTGGGTGAGATAGCTCATCGTGGCCTCACCCGAATAATTCTGCCAGTTGGTGTTCGTGGTGAAGGATGAGGCCGTGTTAAAGGCCAGATCCTGCGCCACTGCCCCGAACTTCTGCGGATTCCACGGCAGCCACTGCTGAACCCGCTGGATCACATACAGGAGCAGCATGGAGACGCCGCTGAACATCAGCATGGAGAAGGCATATTCCGTCCAGCGCATCTCGTGATCCTCATCGACTCCGGTCACGCGGTACAGCAAACGCTCGATCGGCCGGGCAGCCGGATCAAGGAACGTGCGTTCGCGGTTGAAAACCCGGGTCATAAATATACCCAGCGGCTTCGTGACCGCGAATATCACGACCAGGAACACGAGGATCTGAATCCAACCGTTCGCTGTCATTAGAACTTCTCCGGCATCAATAGCGCGTAAAGCAGATAAACCATCATCAAAACACAGACAGCCAGCATGAGGACCGACTCAAGGTTCATAGCATTTCACCTCAGCGAATGCGATCGCAGAATCTTACGTAGCCGATGGCAACGACAAAGAATGCCAGCGTTATCGCAATAAAAATAATGTCTTTCATAAACATTCTCCCAGTGGTGACTTTCCAATTATTGAATCACCACGCCCCCTGCTTCCGGCCCCACCACCAAACCAGGCCGAGTGTCGCCGTATTCTGTTGTTTGCTCAGCAGACCTTGCGTATCCGTCAGGAATGATGGCTGATTCGAAAAATCGCGACGCCATTCATAACGCATCAGGAAACCATCTGCGACGTTATAGTCAAACGTGGCAGTCGTTTCCTTTAACGCCTGAGTCAGACCGCTGAAAAGACCACCGCGATCGGAGAGATACTCAGCCCGACCAGACAAGGTGAATTTGGACGTGAGTTGATATTTCAAATAGGCCGCGCCTCCGTCGACGTGAGACGGGGCTGACGATTCTCCCGGTGCGGAATTTCTCCACAGACGTTCTATGACGTAGTCACCCTCGATAGCCAGCGCAAGTTTCGGCGTTGTCTGCCAGCTCACATAGCTGTCAAGGATGTTAAGTCGGCCATTGGGAGCGGGAATAATGGGCGCAAAACTGAGGCCGGGCTGCACTGGAATCGGCGAACTGGGCGGCACGCTGATCCGATCGGGATGCTCCTGACCCAGGTAGTAGTTCATCGTCCAGTTAATGGTTTTGCGTGGTGTCGCAGTAAAACCAAATAACTCATCTTTGAAACCGTTTACGGGCTCGACTTGATTGGCGCCGTTAACCACCCAGTAGTTCAGGGCCAGGTGATCGTCGACCGTATAACTGGTGCGGAAGCCCATATGGTAAAAGGGCAGGAAGCTGAACCAATATGACCGTGAGTAATTCATCTGGTCCTTGCTGTAATTGCCTTCGATTCCCAGTGAGCTTGCCCATTTTCCGAAATCCACATTCAAGCCGCGGCCAACGGGAACGATATAAGTGGCGTAAGCCTGGAAGATGTTGCGATAGATATCCGGCCGGGGTTCATTCAAAGGGTTTCCCTGCAACGTATCCGTCGCCTGACCAAACTGCAGGTCCAGACGCCCCCCGAGCCGCCGTCCGGCGGCAACATCCGGCGTGCGTTCGAAGATCACGCTGGCCTGATTCAGGCTGAAACTGTTGCTGAGAACGTCATAAGCGCGCAGCAAATTGACTCGCCCGACGGGAGCGTTGAAGTTGTATTCGTAATATCCATCCAGCCCAATATTAATGCTGGTGTCGCGCAAAGAATCGAGGCTCGCTCTGTCCTGTGGCGTGAGTGTCGATTGCACCGCAGAAGCGGACTGCGGCTGCGCCCCGGATGTCAGCTGCGTGTTCGGAGGATCTTGGGAACCGCTCCGTGGTTGCGAATTTGTTTGTAGCTCTTTCACCATGCGCTTCAACTCTGCGACTTCGTCTTCAAGTTCCCCCACTCGCTGTTGCAGACCGTCCGTTGTTGAAGTTCCGCCCGCAACATCTGTCGAAGTAGGCGCGGTTGGACCCTGTGCCGATGCCGGTAACACAATCATCAGCAGCACCAGTACGCGCTCGGCACATCGAGACGATCCAAATAAACCACCGGTAACAGCAACCTCTTGCGAAAACGAATAAGTCATAGTTCTACGCTCCTGTCGAAAATCGCCAGAAGCATAAATACTAGAACTTGACTAGTATCGCCAGATCAAACCGGTTCTCGTCCCTCGTACGACGGCGCGAAACCAGGCCGTCGGCACAACCCTAGAACTTGACCAAAATAGAGAAGTCGACGAAGTGCTCGTCCCGCCGCAGATCGGGGAACCATACCGTGCTGCCCTGTGCTGCGCAGGCCGTTTGCGCGGCGCTAAGGCCGAATTGCATGGACGAATTCCCGTCGTTGCAAGCAAAGAACTGGGGAAATCCATTGTTGGTATAAGGCACTCCACCCGAACCAGGCGGCGTGACTCCTCCCGCGCCCGACCAGTACGGAACGCTGGCATGGCGATAATCGTATTCCCAGCGGAACGTGATGTACTGACTCGGCATGTAATCAAACGTAGCCGATGAATCCCAAGCCTTGAACGGGTCCGATGGATTGCCGGTAAAGTAGGGTGCACTGATCGCCGCCGACTCTGCCGTCTCACCGTTGATGGGAGGGTCCAGAACCAGATAGCGTCCGGGATTGTTGATCTGGCCTCCGCCGAGTGTCAGTCCGAACCGGTCTCTGTGGAACCAAAAGCGGTTGTAGAGCATGTAGCCAATAAAACTCTGCTTAGGATTAATTCCCGCCTTAAAAAAGTCTCCCCCAACCGACTTCGCATCCTTGGTGTTACCGAAGCAGCCCACGCCCTGTAGATATACGCCTGTCTTGGTGGTCGTGCTGGGACCAAACTCGCAGCCCATATCGCCGGTGAACGACAACGCCATCTTGTCGAGAAAATTTCCCGGTTTGTCGAAATACTTGATCTCGATGCTGTCGTCGGTGTGGATGCGGCCGCGGTTCGGTATGTAAAGGTCATCGTGCCCGAGCCCGTAATTGTTCGAGATGACGTTCATCCAGGAATAGGGAGTCCACTTGATCTGTCCTCCCAACCCTTTCCTCGAGTTAGCAGAACCGTACGACTGCCATCCATTGATGAGCCAGGGCTCAATCTTTAGATGGGGGTTGGGAAAAATCTGAACTCTCAAACCGTTAAAGAACCAGGGCGTATTCGATGACACATACGACGGCTGATACGCCCAGTTGTCGAAGTTGTAGTAGCTGAACAGGCCAATGTAAGAGAGGAAAATGCCGGCGTCCACGTTGATTCCGTCCAGCACGTTGAAGTGGTACCCGCCGTATGCTTCTGAGAGGTAGCGATAGGCAGTATCCAGGTCCCATTGGCCCTTCGCTGGACTGGCATCATTGCGTGGCGTCGTTTCCGAATACATTCCGAACTGAGTCATCAATCGAGCGCGGACATTGTCATAGTGGAAGTCGCCGCCAACCCCGAGTTGCTCCAACTGGATTTCATTGGACCGGAATATTTCGCTCGATCCGCCTATCGAGTTGTCTACCGGTTTGTTGAAATCATAGGTGTAACCAACATCGGCCCGAATTTCCGGAGTGAAGAATTTCGAGTCGAAAGCTGGTGTTTTCGTGCGCGGATTGCCGTTCAGCCAAGTCCAGTCCCAGTCCGAAAATGGAGCGATCTTTTCTTGCTTCCCGGCTGCGGAAGTCGAGGATTGGCTCGACGTTAGCCCCGCCGCCTCAACTGGTGCAACTGAAGGAAGGGCCACCGACGTGCTCGCCTTCGCGGTCTGAACTACCGTGGTCGGCTGCTCTGCGGCAACGTGTTGCTTCAGCGCGGCTTCGAGCTGTTCAATGCGTTTTTTCATGGCAGCAAGCTCTTGCACGATCTCTTCCTCGGTTTGCGGAGTCGCTGCGTTCGCCTGTGGGTTCGGCGGCGCCGCCGCCTCAGCTGGGACATCAGTAGAGGTGTGTTGGCCATGGAGTGGCAGCGTTAACAGCACTGCGGCCACCACGATGAAGGCGGCCCGCTTGCCAGTTTCTACTGCAGACTTGCACACGCCGTTCTTGGAATTCATGATGATCAGTTCTCCACGTCGCTTCGGGGGATTGAACTTCGCGAAATAAACTCTTTCCGGTCTCGGCCGCAGACTCTCCCCTTCCTTCAGCAGGGCGGCAAGAAAGCGCAGCATGAAAACCACTGCGCCTGCACACAATAATGTGAAGACCAGTTTCATTCTGACCGCCCGCGCACAATCATCAGGAAGAAGTCCTGAAAGTCATTTGACAACCGCACACGTAAGTTTTAGCTAAACGGTTCATAAGGATTTCGTAAAGAAGACCCGACTGGTCCTGGGCAGAAAGACTAGCAACCCCAGTCCGCCTCGCCAGGTTTCGCGAAATACTGGCGATTGGCCTGCTCGATCTCAGAAGTCGCAGCCAGCTCAAGCAGCGTGAGCCGGGCAGCCGCGATCATCAGCTTGCGCTCGTTTTGGGGAGCCTGCTCCCAGGAAACATCCGCTTGCCGGCTGGCGTGACCGTGAAAGTCATGGGCGAGGGCCTCGTGATAATGATGAAATAGTTTTGCCAGATCTTCTGCACATACGTTGTGAATTGACGACATACATTCCTTTCAACTCAACTCATTGGATACTGAAAGTCGTAAGGATTGAATAAAGAGTTCGTAGAATGTTCGTTACGAAGGATCGAGTTGAAAACAGCGATTTACTTCCTGGAATTATTCCCTTCGGCTAGGACACGCCGATTGTTGGCCTGCAAAGGCCCCGGGACGTATCGACAATGGTTTACTTGTGGAAGCTCTTCGTCGGCTGCACTGGCGGTTGAGTTAGTTCTTTAACGTCCAGCTTTCCCTCATGTTTCTTATCCAACCTTTCGAATTCGGCTGCCATAAACTCCATGAACTCTTCCTTGGAGACCTTGCCCTGCTTGTCCTGGTCCATCAGCGGGAGCAACTGCCTCACCTCAGCCTCCCCCTTTGCAACATTATCCTGAGCTTTTGGGACTGCCGCCTTTAGAGCTGCGACGGTAGTTCCTACCGTTGCGAACGATGCTGTAACGGCCAAGAGAACTAACCATCTCTTAAACACGGCAAACCTCCGCGGAACGAAATTCGATTGCGACCATTGGACACGAAGCGGCATAAAATTCGCATAAAAGGAACATAAAGTGTTCATAAAGAGTCCGTGATGACGGGAAGATCGCGCGTTGCGTTTGCGGGAGCGGTTACCCTATCGCAAAGAAAGTCAATTGCCGGGCTCAAAGCGGTATCCAACCCAGGGCTCGGTAACGATGTAGCGCGGGGACGATGCTTCCGGCTCGAGCTTCTTGCGCAATTGGCCTACGAATACGCGCAAATATTCAACCTGTTCTGTACTCTGCCCGCCCCAGATTGCGCTCAACAGCGTCCGATGGGTCACAACTTTGCCGGGATGCCGCGCCAGATAAACCAGCAGATCAAATTCCTTGGGAGTGAGGTGCACCTCCTCGCGACGGACCACGACTTTATGTGCGGCCAGATCGATCCGGAAATCACCAATCTCGATCAGCGATGTCTGCTCGTTTTCCGCAGCCGGAACTCGACGCAGGTTAGCGCGGACCCGCGCCAGCAGTTCCTCGATCCCGAAGGGCTTGGTCACGTAGTCGTCGGCGCCGGCATCCAGCGCCTGCACTTTGATCCGCTCCTCGCCCTTTACCGAGAGCACGATGATGGGAATCTTGCTCGTAAGTCGCAGTTTCCGGCATAGCTGCAATCCATCCATGTTGGGCATGGAAAGGTCGGTGATTATCAGATCCGGGATCCAGTCTTTCATGATCTCGAGCGCGGTCTCGCCGTCATTGGCTACGCGAACGTCGTAACCCTGGCTGGAGAGACTGGTCCGCAGCACGCGCGTGATCTGGGTCTCATCGTCCACCACGAGAATACGGCGATGTTCATTCATGAAAGAATCAATAGGGCTCCTGGGTGACAATGTGCACGTCCACGGGAGGCGCATCTCGCAGAAACTTGTTAATGGCAGTAAGATACAGATATTTTCGCCATCCACCGGTAGCCGAGCGTCCAAACACAACTTGGGTGACGTGTTTTTCGCGCACGAACTCCGCCACCGCGTGAGCTACGCTGCTCGCCTTCAGCTTAGTTATGTGCGCACCAACGTTTTCGGCAAACTGAATATTGGTTGCGAGTGTTTTCTGGTTGGCCTCGTTGTCGTCCTGGCCCAGATCTACATACACAATGTGCAACTCGCCGCCCATGGCTTGAGCCATGCGGGCGCCGCGCGCGATCAAGTACTGCGCCGCCGGATTAGAACTGATACAAACCGCGATTCGCTCCCGCACCGCCACGGTTCCGCTGGCTTCATCTCTCTCCCGATAGGACTCCAGGCTCTGGTCCACAGCCTGGGCCACTTGGCGCAGGGCCAACTCACGCAACGCGATCAGATTTCCCGGACGAAAGAAATTACCCAGAGCGCGGCCGACTCGATCCAGCGGATAAATATCGCCGCGACGCATGCGGCTCTGTAATGCCTCGGGAGTGAGGTCCGACATCACCACTTCATTCACTCGTTTCAGCACCCAGTCCGGCACCGTCTCCCGCACCGTGATCCCGGTAAGGCTCTGCACCGTGGGGGTGACGCTGTCCAAATGCTGAATGTTCATCGTCGAAAGCACATTAATGCCGGCATCGAGTAACTCGAGCACATCCTGATATCGCTTTCCGTGTTTACTGCCTTCCACGTTCGTATGCGCCAACTCGTCAACCAAAACGACGCTTGGCTTTCGAGCGAGGATGGCATCGACGTCCATTTCTTCGAACACCGTGCCCTTGTACTCCAGCTTCTTTCGAGGAACAGCTTCGAGCTTGGCCGCAAGTTCAGCGGTCGCCTTGCGCCCATGGGTTTCGATAACGCCAATCACCACATCCTCGCCCCGGGTGTGGCGTCGAATGGCTTCACTCAACATGCTGAAAGTTTTGCCGACACCCGGGGCGTAGCCCAGGAAGAGTTTGAACACACCACCCTTCTTCGTGGGATCGGCCTCTTCCAGCCATTGCTCGGGAGTTTTTGGCATCGCGCTATTGTCGTCGAGCAGATCGAAATTGTCGATAATCCTTTATGCCCTAATTGCCCGTCGACCAGTGTGGACGCGGGCGTCGACGGTCGTGCCGGCCCACGATAATGTTCCTGTGTGTACTTCAGTCATTGTGATACCGAAGGACCCGCGGTCTCCGAAAGACGCTCTTGATCCGAAACACGCAGTGTCATCGCGAGCACAGCGAGGGATGACAACGACTGCAGTCGGAATTCGTTACTCAGAGTTTCCCTGACAGCAGATCAGCTACAATCGGCGACGTGAACCAAACGCCTCTCAAGTCGGCTTTGCGCTATGCGGCGACAGCAGGCACCGTGGCGGTGGTTGTTTTCGCCTACCACCTTGTACCCAAAGTGAACCCCACCACGGTCGCGCTTACCTTTCTGGTTGGCGTGCTGATCGTGTCGGCGAATTGGGGCCTGCGTCCCGCTATTTTCATGGCCTTGGTCGCCACCCTGGCTTTCAACTACTACTTTCTCCCCCCGATCGGCACGTTGACCATTGCCGATCCCCAGAATTGGGTCGCCCTCTTTGCTTTCCTAGTCACTGCCATCATCGCCAGCCAACTAGCGGAGCGAGCACGCCGGGAGGCGCAAAGCGCTAACGAGCGCCGTCGCGAGGCTGAACGTCTTTACAAATTCAGCCAGCAACTTCTTTCCAGCGATAACGTGGTCGAACTCTTGAATGCGATCCCGCGGTACATTGTGGAGGGTCTTGGCGTCGAGGCTGCAGCCATCGCATTACCCAACCGGCCTGATGTGTATCGTTCAAGCCCCGCCATCCACGACTTGGAGGTCCACGATCTGCAGTTGGTCTGCATGCGCGGCGAACCCATGACCATCCCCGAGAAACGCGCTGTGTTCATGCCGCTGCGAATGGGCGTGCGTGTCGTTGGCAGCATGGGTGTCTCGGGCGCGCTGCTTTCCCGCGAAACTCTGGAGGCGATGAGCAGTCTGATTGCCATCGCGATTGAGCGCGCCGGAGCAATAGAAAAGCTCGGCCGAGCCGAGGCCGCCCGCGAAAGCGAACAACTACGCTCTGCCCTGCTCGATTCCGTCACCCACGAATTTCGCACCCCGCTGACCGCCATTAAAGCCTCAGCCACTTCGCTGCTCTCCAATTCCGGCTTGGACGCAGCGCAACGCCTCGAACTTCTCACCGTGATCAACGAAGAAAGCGACCGCCTGAATCGCCTGGTAGGCGAAGCGGCTGAGATGGCGCAACTGGACGCCAATCAGTTCGAGCTTCAACTCGGGGCGCATCCCATCCAGGAAGCCATCGAAGCGGCGCTGGAGAAAGCGAAACCGGCACTGGGACAGCATCCCGTCGATGTCAGGTTGCCCAGCAACCTGCCACTGGTGCGAATGGATGAAGGCCGCGTCACGGAAGTCGTAACCCAGTTGCTGGAAAATGCGGCCAAATATTCCACCCCGGAATCTCCGATTCAAATCACAGGAGAAGTCGGGAACCGCATGGTAATGACCAGCGTCGCCGACCAGGGACCGGGGATCGATGATTTCGAACAGTCCTTGATATTCGAAAAATTTTACCGCGGTCGAGATCAGCGGCTACAGGTTCAAGGCACAGGCATGGGATTGGCGATTGCCAAAGCAATCGTCGAAGCCCACGGCGGCAAAATCGGTGTTACCAGCCAACCTGGCCACGGATCGGTTTTCTACTTCACGTTGCCGGTAGCCTAATGTAGCGCGGGCGTCCACGCCCGTGCAGAACCGAGCAAACATCACAGCAAAGAAAGAATCCCCGCCTTCGCACGGGATCACTCCTGCGAAGGCGAGGAATTGCAGTTTATGGCAAGTAGTAGCGGAACGACGTCAAGACCATGTTCTCCGTCGCGTTCGGATCTCCGCCCACCCCGGCCCACGTATTGCGGTTGATGTAGGAGTACTGCGGTCCCCATTGAATCCTGCCCTTCGGGCCAGCGTAAATGCGATACCAGAACCCGATGGTGCCTTCAATGATGTTGCGCGTGTCTCCGTTACAGTTGGACAACCCGCCGGGATTGAATCCACCGGTTAAAGGCGTACCCACAGAGCCGGGAACCGGAATCGTGGCCGTACCGCCGGTGGGATTTGTGGAAGTGGGCGGAGTGGCAACGGTGGTGCTCGTGGCGGCTGGGGGCGTCTCCGTGCCGCAACCCGAGTTGTTGAACAGCGGCGATCCGTAGCCAACGCCCTTCTTGTTGGAGACGAAAGCAACCCGGCTTTCATATTCGCCGCCAACATTGGCGTAGACATCCAGCCGTGGCGAATGCCATTCGAGCGTACCCAGCGCTTGATAGTTCCTCACCGGAACCAGCACGCCATCGGGGCGGGCAACCACGTCCACGAGGCCAGCGCTGCCGTAACGTCCGATGCCATTCCCACCCAGGAAATGCACCCCAATGTCGATGTGCTTGGCGATGGTCCCACGGAAGTTGCCGCCGATACCACCATCTGGCGCTGAGTTGTTGAAGGCACCCACCGCCGAGGGCTTGGCTGCTGTCGCCAGCGGGTAAATCCGGTCGCGGAAGTCGGTGAAGATCCCGAATACTTCGAAGTGTCCCCATCCCGGCTCAAGGACAAGTTTGCCGACGAAGTCCGGCGTGGGATTGAAAGAGTAGTTTGCGGTTGGGTTGTAAAGACCACCGCTCGCTCCTTGCGAACCGATAAGGAAGTTGTTGCTGGCTCCGTGGCCGCCCAAGGTCTCTTGCGAATTCTCCACGGCGAAAGCCAACCAGGCCTTGTTGCTAATATTCTTGGCTACCCGGAAACCGTACTGCCGGGCCCAGCTAAAGCCAACGCTATACTGCGGATCGATGGTCATGGGCAGCGCTTCCGTGCGGTTGTCAACGCCCTTCTTCGTTTCCGTGACCAAACTCCACATTTGGCCGCCGGTGAAACTCCAACCGCTGTTCAACGCAGCCTGTCCCCATGCCTGTCTCACACGAAGCACGTAGCTGTTGCTCTCGTTGTTGTTCGAGGTAATCCCAGCCCCCAACCAGTCCGACTCGTAGTAGCCAGTCAGCTTGGCGCTGCTCAGTTTGCCCTCTCCCAACAATGAGATACGCGACTGGCGGCCGGACGCAAAGAATTCCGACATGTTACTTTGCGCCGCGCCCGGGAACGTGATCGAGTTGAACGGCGTGTTGATGTCGGAACCCAGCGCATGCTGCCGCCACACGGTTTCTGCCGCCAGGAATCCTCCCGGAGTTATCGTGATCCCTTTGTAGTGAATCGCGAGCGGGCTCTCCAGCGCATCCTTGATATTCTTCTGCGTCTCCTGCAACGAAAGCGCGGCATTAGTGGCGTTCTGCTTTAAATCGGTCACGTCGGTGCGCACGGCAGCGACATCCTGTTGCTGCTGGGCGCTTTGCGAAGCTGCGGTATCTGCTTTTTGCGCCGCCTGGCTGGCCGCGCTCTGTACCTGACCTACCTGCTGTTGCAACTGCTGAATGACCGCATCCCGACTCTGCAATTGATTCATGAGCTGCAGAATCTGCTGCTGCTGCGCATCGATCGCCCGCTTCATTTCACTGAGCTGGGTCGAGACGCTGGGCGCAGAACTTTTGGCGACCGCCTTCCTCTTGGTGGTCGTGCTCCCTGTGGTCGTATCTTGCGGTGCAGGCGCCGCGAAAGCGCCAGCGACCAGCGCAAACGTCAACGCCAAAACCATTGCGTGCTTCATTTCTCCTCCTGAATCATTCGAAGATGGACAACCCGCAAAAATATTGGTGCGAATTCACTTGCAGGACTTGTGGGACCGTTGATGCTAACTACCCTTTATTAAAAATTGATGAATATTCGATAAATCTTAGGTGAATAGGCAGCCCGCCATTCCGTGGCGGCGAAGTACATCGCGAGCCGGAACACCGGCAGAGATCAAGAATTGATCATGTCGTATGGGTCAAATCAGGCGCGGAGAATCATGTGCATAAGAGCCATGTCTTCTCGGTTCAGGCGGGTCGCAATTAACAGACGAAAGTTTCGCGGCGGGTCCGCATAAGGCACACTTGCAGATCAGTCCCTTGCCAAGAGTCAGTGCAAAATCAACTCCATTGTCCTCGGCGTCCCCAGTTAATTGAGCAGACCAAGAACATCCAGTTCGCTGCCCGTGCCGACGTACACCTTGCCGTTCATCACTGTGGGTACAGAAAAGGTGACTCCGGGTCCGAGCGCATCTCTCTGTCCCGCCTGATTCGAGTTGTACAACTCTTGGGAAACCTTGGTGGCGTCGTATGCGTGCAACACCGTGGGCGGGAATACATCCTTAACTCTTGGCGGCCGTTCAATCGCCCAGACAATTCCATCCGCCGATCCGTTAGCGGAAATCGAAGGCGTACTGCCCGCAGGCAACTTCGTGGGCGCTTGATACACCGGGCTCTTGGAAAGCAACCCTTTAGACAAAGCGTACTGACTGAGAAAATCTCCTCTCCCGGAATAATAAACAGTGTTGTTCCAGTATGCCGCGCTGCTCCAATAACCGCCCGCGGAACCACGCACAGTTTCGATCACATTGTTCTTCTGGCTATTGAACTTACCCATACGTGATCGATTCACCAGGTAGATGAGTCCTTCCTTTCCAGCGCTCACCATTTCATTGGGAAATTTACCGCTTTGAGGAGGCAATACCAGGCCCGCGCCCGATCCCAAATCGAGGTCATTCTTCGACAACTTCGATTGATCGTACGGAGTGAAATAATCCAGCACTGCCAGCGAGCCATCGAATTTAAGGAAGCTGTCTCCCCAATCGCTGCCTCCTTTATTGATATCGAACGTCCCATTGCCGGTTATCAGGTAAATGTGCCGAGCCGCGTCAACCGACGGAGCAGCGCCGCTCTGCCAAACCCCGCCATCGGAACCGTTCGCGGTAGAGTTGAACACGGCCGTTTGACCAAGGCTCCCAGCACCATAACCAAGGACCCAACCGTGGAATGGCGCGACATCGCCAAACGAGGCCCAACTGAGATAAACCACTTGATTCAACAACAGCAATCCAGGCCGCTGCAATTGGTGGTGGGCATCGAAACTGACAACGCCGTGTTTATTGCCCGCGCCCGTCCCCGGCACTGAGGCTTCAATCTGGACCGGGCCGCCGAACTTTTCCGCACCACTTGTGATATCCAAAGCATGAAGCCGGTTCACAAACTTGCCATTCTCTTTAGTTGCCGCGACCAGGTAGAGCGTCCCGCTGCGGGGATCAATCACGGGCGTTCCGGTGATGCCAATCACCGAAGCGAAGGGACAAGGATTCGCCCCGGTGTCCGTGCACGGAATGGGTGTGATGCCCTTGCTGGGATCGATGAAGCTCTCGTACCACAGCGCCGCTGTCTCCACTCCGTCTGCATCGAACGCGTACACGCTATCATTCTCAGTCGTCACGTAAACGACGTTGTACGTCCCCTTGCCCGGAATCGCCACATTGTAGACATACAGCGGCTGCCCGAAGATTTGTCCATCCACGGGAAAGGAAAACAGCTTTCCAAAAGTTTTGGAGTTGACATTCGTCGGAGTTAGAACCGTTTCCTGGAGGTTCTGCCCCGTCCGAGCCAGATCGTTGTGCCAGGTCAGCATGCCCGAGTAAGTTTGAGCGTGGACAATCCCAACGCTCCAACTCCAAAGGCAGAAAACCACCAAAGGCTTCAACCGTGAATAATCGAAGACCCGGACGAACCATGGACGCGGGTTGCGAGAGGCTGGCATAGTCCCTCCCTCGTTAGGATTATCGGAAGACTTACTAATGAGACCTGATTTGAGTCCGCTGAATAAAGTCAGTGCGGGGGCACCGAAACTGCCCGCCATTGTGACCCGCCTCCGGCCGGCTGTCAAGGCGGCGCACAGTAAAATTTGCAGTGCGAATCGCCGCGCAGGAGTGGTCTCCGCGCTACACTTCTAGTTCGCCGGATGTGGCAAACTCTTTGTTCGGGGCTGCGATGAATATTCTCGAATTCACGATCCTTGTAGCGGCAGGCTCGTTTGTAGCCGGACTTCTCGGATCGCTCACCGGCCTTGGCGGTGGAGTCGTCCTCGTTCCCCTACTCACGCTCTTTTTTAAAGTCGACATCCGCTACGCCATCGGAGCGTCGTTGGTTTCCGTGATCGCGACGTCCTCGGGCGCAGCCGCCGCCTACGTAAAAGAGGGATTCTCCAATATCCGCATCGGCATGTTTCTCGAGATCGCCACCACGGTGGGCGCTTTGGTCGGAGCATTTCTGGCCGCTTTCATTTCAACCAAGGCTCTTGCCGTGATCTTTGGTGTGATGCTGCTCTACTCAGCCTATCTATCCCGAAAGCCGCGGCCTCGGGCGCAGCGCAACCTTCCGCCGGATCCGCTGGCGACGAAGCTTCGGATGAATGGAAGCTTCCCCTCCGAAGAGGGAGGAATGCGCCAGTACAATGTGCAGCGCGTGCCGCTCGGTTTCAGCCTGATGTTCGGCGCGGGCGCGCTTTCCGGATTGCTCGGCATCGGTTCCGGAGCGGTCAAGGTTCTCGCCATGGATCAGGCCATGAAAATTCCCTTCAAAGTCTCGACCACGACCAGCAACTTCATGATCGGGGTCACGGCCGCGGCCAGCGCGGGCGTGTATCTCAACCGCGGCTACGTCGATCCTGGGCTCGCCATGCCGGTGATGCTGGGCGTACTTGCGGGCTCGCTGCTCGGTGCGCGCATTCTGGTCAAGGCGGAGACCAAGGTGTTGCGAATCGTGTTCAGCGTCGTGATCGCGGTGCTCGGCTTGCAGATGCTCTACAAGGGTCTGACGGGAGGAATTTAATTTGACTGAAGCGAACGCAAATCAAGCTGCGTCAAAGGAAGCTGGGTCAAAAGGCGTTTGGACCGACCAGAAACTTGAAAACCTTGTCGGCAATCTGCTTCGCGCCGGCGTTTCACTCTCGGCGTTCGTGGTCGCGATCGGCGGAATCATTTACCTGGCCCGGCATGGCCGCGAGCCGGAGAATTACCGCGTATTTCAAGGCGAGCCCTCCGACCTCAAGAGCGTCAGCGGAATCGTCCGCTTCGCCTTTGGATTCCACGGCCGCGGCATCATCCAGTTCGGTCTGCTCCTGCTGATCGCCACCCCGGTCTTCCGCGTCGCCCTCTCCATCTGGGGGTTCGCCGCCGAGCGCGATCGCATGTACATGATCTTCACCGGCATCGTGCTTGTGGTCCTGCTGTATAGCCTGCTTGGGTCGGGCTCCGCGTTTTGAACGCCAGGTTTATATTTACTGATTGGTAAACACGTCTAGAGATGAGTTAACCGTAGAGTACCGGGTATATACCCGGAAAAACGCATTTTCCCGCCAGGTCTATGAAAACAAACGCTGTGCCTCGGAGATACCCTCGTAAAATATCCCTTCTAAAGGACTTAGGAGGGGGATATCCGACAGCTTGTAAGTCTATGAAAACAGGCAATCATTTTGGGATACCCTCCAAAATATCTCTTCTAAAGGACTTAGCGGCGAAGCATTTTGGGGATCTTTTGGTTAAGGTTTGGACGCGATTCCGGCGCGAACCTTGAAGTTGTCAAAGAACTGAAAGAGCCACGCTGTTATCCAACAGCTAAATCGGTTGTGATTATTTTAGCTGCTTTGAAACGCTCGGGTCAAGGGAAATTGACAGAGTCCCGGGTCTCGAAATGCGCGAAACCTGGGGCGCCCGCCCTTACAAAAACGTAGAAAGGTGGGCCAAACACCCATTTACGAACGAGAACTGGCATTGTGGCTTGAAAAATGAGCTGCCGTTTCTGGATCAAACATATTCGGCGGTGTTTCTTCTTCGCCAAGCGGCAAGGCCCGGCGCACCACGGGAAAGCAGACCCAAACTAGCGAGTTCGGGGGTCGAAGTACCACGAGTCTTAAGCTGTGATTGACCAGCCTCCTTGTGTCCCTGCGTCTGACCGGCAACAATCGGCTTATTCGGTATCGTTTCGTAAGCATAGCCCGTGAGAGTACCCGTCATGAAACATCCATGATGAGTCGTAGAGAGGCGCGCCCATCCGTAGTGGACCTGTCCTTTGATGAAGAACTTGAAGCCAAGGTATCGATCGCGGACGTTCAGCCAATAGCCGCCATGCTGCTGCACACGTCCCTTGTACCCGAAACACGTCTCCATAACGCTGTAAAAGGGAACGCCGAAGGAGCGCTTCGGTCCAATGACCTCTCCTTTGCGCAAGGCCGCGTCAAGCATGGTGTTTTTTGACACAACGATAAGATTCTGCAGGCCATTGCGGGTCCGGTAGCCGCCGACTACCAGAGTCCCTCGGGTATCAGTGCAGCAGGAGAAGAAGTCAGCGATGCCGAAATCCACGATTCCGTCGTTATTGAGATCGATATCCAATCTATGTTGCGGCGATAGCTGCCGGTGGGCTGGGGTATAGACAATCTTGGCTCCAGCGGGCTGAGCCAAGGCCAGCGCGCTAACTCCAGCTGCGCTTCCCGCCAGGACGTACATGTTCATTTGCTTTTGCAGCGATTGCGAGAGGATCGAGATTCTTCTAGCGGGCGGGCGGGAGTTCTTCATGGCATCGTCCCAAATGCCAACAGTGTCTCTTCTTCCAATTCTGGAGTCAACGGTTTCTTTCCGCGTTGGGCGCGTGGCCCAGACCTTCGCGGTGCATGCGCCCGCCCCTTGCAGAAAACGCAAGGAGCGGGGCACCCCCGGTGGTTTTATTGGCAGGATTCGCTGACCATCTTCAGGTCTGTGACTTTCAAATGGCCGTGCTCGGTGTTGTCCTTCTTCATGCCGCTGTCCTTGGCCATGTCTTTTGTATCTTCTTTCATGTTATGCATGGTGGAGTTGGACACGACTCCAGTTGCGTCGACGGTGTGCCCAACGTGATGGGCGAGGTCCACGGCGCTGCTACGGATCTCCCAGGTGCTGCCATCGGTTCCGGTGAGCACGAACTCCTTGGCGCTGTCGCCTTTCGACAGACAGCCGGTGATTGTCCTTACGTCTGACTTTGACTTTTCCTGGGCGGTCCCGCATACAGCGGCGAAAGCAATGAGAGCCAGGCACAAGATCGAATTGCTGAGTTTGATTTTCATCTTCTTCTCCTTATGGCCTAATTAGTGGCAGATGTTAGTTGCAAAATATGGGTGGGAGGATGTCTGCTCACGGGAGGGATAACATGGTTTTACCAAGGCCAAGTTGCGGAGGGCTGATGGTGTTCCCCGCGGATCTTTCGGGCTGGCTGGCTTGAATAGGGGTCGATTGAGTTTTGGTCGCCTCCGACGTCTAGAAAGGCGCGAGACGTTGAGCACCCGACAAAGTCAAAAGTGGCGGACGGGGGTCCGCCCCATAAGCGCTAACTTAAGGGAAGAAGTTACGCGGACACACCTCATGTTCGTCGTTGCTGTGGTCGGGATGATGACTCCCGGTTATTTCCCCCCGGCAACGTAAACATTCTGTGTAACTCATTCGGATCATTGAAGACCGCAACGCCCGGATTTGAAGGCATGGTATTGTTGGCGGCTATCGAAGGAGGAAACGTTCAAGTGAGGCGAGTCGGGAAATGGTTTTTCACCGTATTAGGTTCGTTGGCCGTCTTGTTAGCTATCGGCGTTACGTCGACCATCGGGTGGAGTCCGTTTCTCGGCCCGAAGGCGCGTGCTCTCACGAACCGCAGATTCGAGCGTACGCAGCAACGCCTCGAACGAGGCCGCTACATCGTGACGGGGTTGAGCGGCTGCGTCTATTGCCACAGCCCGCATGACTGGACCGCTCCGGGCACGCCCATAATGGCTGGCAAAGAAGCTTCCGGAGAGGTTCTGCCCTACGCTGGTCTGCCCGGGCGCATCGTGGCGCCGAACCTTACCCCCGATCAGGAAACCGGAGCGGGCAGTTGGACTGATGATCAACTGGCCCGCGCTATACGCGAAGGCGTCGGCCACGATGGCCGCGCCCTTTTTCCCATTATGCCGTACCAACACTACCGCAATATGTCGGATGAGGACATGGCGTCCGTCGTGGTCTACCTGCGGTCCCTGCCTGCTGTCCACAACCAGCTTCCGGCCACCGAAATCATTTTCCCCGTAAAGTACCTGATCCGCAGCGCTCCCGAGCCGATTGCCGCGCCGGTCGCTGACGTTGCCTCCCTCGACCAGTTCAAATACGGAACCTATCTTGTCGACCAGGCCGGTTGTATCGACTGCCATACAGCTCAAGTGCGGGGACAAAACGTCTCCGGTATGGACTTCGCCGGAGGCTTTC
>Ga0307474_10000148_pt1 | contig 51636 bp, 33 predicted proteins | sample atmos_gasesECM1C_2_FD_203312 | JGI IMG/M metagenome (GOLD analysis project Ga0307474, IMG submission 203312) | Hardwood forest soil microbial communities from Morgan-Monroe State Forest, Indiana, United States - atmos_gasesECM1C_05 | ecosystem: Environmental > Terrestrial > Soil > Temperate... | reverse complement strand
TCACTGAGCGGAATCTGGCTAGGATCTGCGCTCAGAAGAGAGCCTTTCTCCTTCCTGCTCGATCTCAGCTACAGAAGGATAACTCTCACTGCCATGGCTACAGAAGATTGGCCGGTAAACTGTCGGTCAGTCGCACAATCGGTCGAGCGGGGTCAAACTCGTGCTCGTGTGCAAGGTGTGGGCAGCACGGATTCCCTGGTTCAGCACCAAAGGGTCGTCTGATCGATAGAAAGGGCTTCATGACGTTTGGGTGCAACAAGAGGTGGGTGCAATTACAAAATCCCACTCGCGGTTTCTCCAACCTGCGCCGGGTGTTCACCGCAGCAATGCTTACGAAAATTCTCGTCTACAAGATGAGGCGTAGTGGGACCCAGATTACTTCCGGTTAGCCGACCACTCATCCGGAACGCCCGCGTCAGACTGTCCGCGATGAAAGGAAGAGAGATGGGATTACCAAATCTACAGACCGCTCGCTGCAGGTCCGCTGACCTGAAGTGGAAGCGGAGTCGCAAGGGCTGACGGACGGGACCCGCTCATGGCTGCTTGCTCGCGGGCGCGAGTTGCTTGAGTTCTTCGGTCCAATTCAGAACAACGCGCACTTCGTCGGGAGGCCCATTTTCCACATTGGCTTTGACAAAAAGGAATCGCTGACCGTCTGGGCTCACATCGTAGACTCCGTTGCTCAACCGACCCATCAGAAATGAAGGGATGTCCGCGACCATTCGGGGATTGGACGCGCTGAAGGTGGGTTGGGTGGTTATGCCCACGCTCATAAGCTTGCCGGAGCTCATAAAGAAAAGCTCACGACCATTCTGCGCCCACACGGGCACCGTGCCGCCGTCGGTCGAAATCTGCCATTTGCCGCCCGGTCCGGGAAATGGTTGCACGTAAACTTCGTAACGGCCGGACTCTTCCGACATATAGGCGATCCATCGGTCGTTTGGCGAGAATCGGGCTTGCATCTCGTTGAATCTTGTCTGAAGAAACGGCTGAGGTTTTCGCTCGCCTGTGAGTGGCGCGACCCAGATGTCCCGGCCCGTGGCTGACCCTACGCTCCAATAGGCCAAGAATTTGCCGTTCGATGACCAGGAAGTGGGGACAAGAATGAGACTCTCTCCCGGAACGAGCGTTTCCTCCGTTCCGCTCCCGTCGGCAGGTTTTACAAGAATGGCAAGTCCCGTCGGACGTGTAGTTGCGAACGCGATGCGCTTTCCATCCGGCGACCATAGCGGCGCGCTGCTGTGTTCGTCGAATGTCAAACGCGTAAGCGTGCCGTGCGGGATTTCATACACCCAAATATCTGAACCACTGTTGCCGGAAGGAATCGCGACGGCGACGCGTTCTCCGTCAGGGGAGATGTGAGGAGAGCCATAGTGACGTGCCGGAGCTGCGAGTTCTTTGACCTGATTCTTACGGTCCACCCACACGATCAGTCCATCGTGAGTATAGGCATTTTCAGGCAGGTAAACGAGCGAGCCAGTACCGGAAACCATAAAGTCAGCCGCTCCGCTGTTCGGTGAGGTTTTCACCCCGTCGAGAACCGGCACCGACTGGCCCGTGATCTCCAGGCGATGTGGGTCGAACGGCACGGCAAACACGCGTCCGTCGCGTTCGAACAAAAGATGCCCACTCAGAGAATAGCGGGGGTAAGTGCCCACGATGGGCAGGATTTTCTTTTCGTGTGTATCCAGTCGCACGGCCGCAATCTTCGACTCCGAGAAGGAGCCGATATCTTGCGCGTTGGCTATCACGAAGAGAACGGATTTCCCGCCGGGCAGAATTTCCGGCCAGCGATAGGTGAGCTCACCTTTGCTGACATCAGGAGTGGTCAGAATTTCAGGCGAGCCGCCGGCAGCGGAAACACGCATCAGACCGCCGAACAAAGTCGGAGCAAAAACAATCATATTGTCCTGCCCCCAGGTGGCGCTGCGATTGATTGGGGCATCGCAAAGTGTCGTTGCTTCCCCGCCGTGTACAGAAGCTTTCTTCAGCTTCCCACCCGCAAAGAACCCGACCCACTGGCCATCGGGTGAGAAAAATGGGCTGGTGGCGTTGGCCGATCCCGGCAGAGGCTGTGATTCCAGGCGGTCGACTGGCCGCAAGAAAAGCTGCGTTGTGTGGCCGAGCGCTCCGACGTAAGCGATCTTGGTGCCATCGGGAGAGATTGCGACCGCCGGAAAATCTCTCATCGGGAAGCCTTCCGATGCGGCGGGTTGACTGTCGGGAGCGGGGAAGCCGAACGCGAAGCGGCTAACCGGGCGCTCCCCGGGACTGGGGCGTAAATACGACGCGACGAACACAGCAACAACTACTCCAAGAACCAGTCCCGCCGCGACGTAGGCCCACGCCATTCCGGGGCGCCGAAGCAAGCGCGTGAGTGCACCGGTGGGGACGGTCTCTGAGGTCACGGAACCGGTGACGGCTTCGTCGATGATGATGCGTGCATCGCCGATATCTCGCAAGCGCTGCTTCGCATCTTTCTGAAGGCAACGGCGCAAGAGTTCGTGAATGCGCGGCGGAACAGACCCGGGCAGCGAAGACCAATCCGGTTCAGCGCGAATGACGGAGGCGAGAATGTCCGACGTAGTTTCGCCGGTAAAAGCGGCGCGGCCAGTGAGCATTTCGTAGAGCATGCAGCCAAAGGCCCAAATGTCGGCGCGGCGATCGACGCGCTTGCCCCGCGCCTGCTCGGGCGACATATACGCCGCGGTGCCCAGCAACACGCCCGTGCGCGTCGCCGCGGCGCTCAGCGTGGGCGAGTTATGCAATTCCTCTTCGGCGGCTTCGCCTTCCATCGCCTTCGCCAGGCCAAAATCAAGGAGTTTGACTTGACTCTCCGGGGTCAGCTTCACGTTCGAGGGCTTCAGGTCGCGATGAATGATGCCGCGATCATGAGCATATTCGAGCCCGTCGGCAATTTGCTTTGCAAGGGCCAGAGCTTCCTCAAGGGGAAGCGGCCCCTGGCTGATGTGCTCGGCGAATGTTGGACCTTCGACCAGTTCCATGACGAGTGCACGAGTTCCGTTCGATTCTTCGAGGCCGTAAATCGAAGCAATGTGGGGATGATTGAGCGATGCCAGGACTTTCGCTTCACGCTCGAAGCGGGCCATGCGTTCCGCGTCGCGGGCAAACACTTCGGGCAACACTTTTAGCGCGACGTCGCGGCACAGGCGTGTATCCTGCGCGCGATAAACTTCCCCCATGCCGCCCGCACCAATTTTCTCTTGGACGCGATAATGCGCGATCCTCTGCCCAATCACTGGGGTGCCCTTGCGTGTCATGCTATGAGGGTCGGTGTCGCACGTCAAATGAACGCAGGGCTCGCCCTTGCCCGCAGCAGCGTTCCGCCTGAGTAACGGGCAAACCGGAACTTATGCCCCTGGGTTGGCGACAAGGACGAAGCCGCGGTGCAACGGATGGTACGCTTTGGGTGAACCCAGAAGATCGGTGGGAACACTTAGCAGACCACCAGAGGGTCATCTCGTGTGGCTAGGGATAGAGGGATGCCTGCACTAAAGCTCTCCGGCCCTGCCCGCACGGGCATTACAGAACATGTTCGAACACCTGCCCAAAATCGCTCTCGTTGCAGACCCGCAAGGTCTGGACTTCTTGAGTTCCGCTCGTGGCGTTAGGAATGGGTAGTTTTCTAGCCCGTTGTACTTTTTGCTCTTAGACGATCTCAGATGCTGCGATGCTGCCAGAGGTGAGGGCGAAAAATCCGCCTTGAACTTCGAAGGGAGGGGTAGTCCAGGTTACTGGAGTCTTCTGTGCCGCTAAACAGCGGGCTGTTAATGGTTTGCCAGAACGCAGGTCCGAACGCCGGATGCTTTATCAAGCAGATAAGTGGCATGGGCCTTCGGCAGCATCGGATCCACGCGCGGGCTGTGCACTCCGGGACAAGGCTGCGGGCGACAAGTTTGAATGGGACCTGTCAGGTTGATCGTCCGTTAGACGCCTCCTGCTCGACATTCGCAGTCGCGTTTCAAAAGTGAGGAGGCTATCAAGCGTTCTGAAATCGTAACAGAATTGACAAGAACATATAGGCACCTTCGCCTCTTAATAGGACCCCGCCACTACCGCTAACACTGAGCCCGCTAAAGCGAAAGGTCTGCCTCCGCGGAGAATTAAGGCCCGCGGCACGGTGGCACGCCCGACTCCCCACCCCTGCTGTGGGCCTATTTTGTTACGAAAACAGAACATAGTGGCGGCGGCCACGCGAAGACAGTTGAGGGTCTTGACCTTTGTCCCCGATGGTAGTAGCTTAGTGCCCTGTTTTTGTTGGGGCAGTATCAAGGACGAGCGCATTCCCCCTTCTCGTTCTGGGTCCCAATTGTAGTTGGAATCTGTCTCAGGTCACTCATATGGCGAAGTTCTTTCCCGCGAGTCCGTACCGGCGGCAAGCGTATTACGCCTTTATTCTGACCGTCGCGACAATGAGCATCCTGAGTGCGGGGATGTACTACGGTGTTGTTCGCCGCGTCATCCAGCAAGATCGCGAAAGGATCGTCGAAGGTGTCGCTGGAGAAATGAAGACAGATATTGAAGATCAGTTAAGAATCGAAGCAGTATCCCTAAAGTCGCTGCAAGAAATGGAAATTATTGATCTTCTATTGCACGACAAGGAATTGCTGCAGAGCAAGCGATTACAACTCAAGAACTATCAAGACCTCTTGGCTCGATTGCTCAGAAAGAACACGGATTTCGATTTAACGATGCTGGTGGGCCCTTTTGATAAACACGGAAAGCATCCAGTCCTCATTTCGTCCTTGAGTCATGATTTTCGGCCGACAGTAATTCAGTACGCCGAAGATGTTCTTCCAGATCAATCCAGGTGGTTGGAGAGTGCCAGGACGCTGTCAGAAGGAGGCAAGGCGCTAGGATGGCGCAGCATACACTATCTTGACAATATCCGCTCTCTCGAACATTCGGGTGAATCGCACTACTTCGTGCTGACATGTCCTGTCTTGCAGCATGAGGACGCTAACACCAGAGAGTTGATAGTGGCAGTTGTTAACTGGCAATCATTCCAGTCCGTCATGGATCAGGCAGAAGCTCTATTGAAACGAGCATACCTGACATCCGGGTATGCTTTTCTGTTAGGGCCAGACGGCGACACTGTCTTAGCGCACAAAAATCAAAGTTGGATAGGTCTAAAAGTCTCGACGGACTTCAATCTACCGCAACTTCGGGATACTGCTGTCGCCATGACACCCATTGAACGAAAGATCGAATACTACGAGTTACTTCCGAGGCAAGGGGAACAAGCTGGGCGCGCGGCGCAGGCCATCGCGTTCGGTAAAAAGTTTGCGTCACTAACGGCTATTGAGCCTCCTTCAGGATTCGAGTTTGGGGACGATTTTAAATGGAAATTAGCTGTCGGAATCAATTATGACGATGCCATCGCGTTGGCAACCAGGATGCGACTGTGGTTTTGGCTTACTCCCTTGGCCCTGGCTGTGTGCGTTCTCGCTGTCATTCAGTATCTCGTGAAATGGATGAGGATGTCTCTGCTGGAATTTGCGCAACTTGCTCGTGACACAGCGGAAGGTCGAATTGGCAAGCTCCAGGAACCCATCCGCGAGGAGCAGGTGGATCAGGTAAAAGATGCCTTCAATAGGGTCCTAATATCCATTCGATCGGGTATCGCTTTTACACCAATTCCAAATCCTTATGTCGTCGGTACGCCGATACGGACCAATGAGATGTTTTTCGGACGAACGGAAGATCTAACCTGGATTGCACGGCAGCTGGAGGCCCGGAACAATCTCATCATTGGGCTTTTTGGACAACGGCGAATTGGAAAAACCTCATTGCTTCACCAAATCAAACATGGGCGGGCTACCTCGGCAGTGCAGCCAATACTCCTTGATACACAGCAGTTTGTCCCGGGAATCGCGAGTGATATGGACTTTTATGCCGCTATCTGCAAATATCTGCAGCATCATTTAATGGATCTGCAAGTTCCTAATTCTCAACTCGAACCTTCCCCAACCACCGACGGCATAAATTTGCTCCTGAAGCTCCTGAGGAGCGTCGATCCTAATAAGAAGCCGGTCTTGCTGTTTGATGAGTTTGAAAACCTAGACTACAAGTTCGAGGTCGGACTCCTTTCGCCAGATGTCTTGCTCTTCCTAGGGGCCTTGATTGAGGGTGCTCTGCCCCTGTCGCTCGTGGTTACTGGCTCAAATCAAGACTCCTTAAATTCTAGACATTGGAGGCAATTGGGCCCGAAGATCAGCGCGCGAAGGATCGGACTGTTGGGTCGAAAAGACGCTAAGGCCCTGATAACCGAGCCGTTGAGCAAGGTCAATCTGTTGTTGGAGCCGGAACTCATACCACGTCTCCTGCGGCTGGGCGGTTGTCACCCTTATTACACACAACTAGCCTGTCAAGTCTTGGTCGATACGGTGAACCAGCATCAACGAACCGTTGCTGGCCGACAGGAGCTTCACGATGCCAAGAAAATGCTGTCCCATAGTTCGCCGCCACCATTTATCCATTCCTGGAATGGTCTCAGGGATCCCTTGTATAAAATCGCGTGCGCGAGCCTTGCACAGACCGCTGACAATGGCGACGAATTCGTTACAGTCGACAGAATTCTTAGCAGCATCTCAGACCCGCTCCGAGATTTGGTTAAAGACCCTGTGAGTTTTCGAAGAGCGCTTCAAGACCTCTGTCTGGAAGATTGGCTGGAAAGTGGTCCCGGGCGTAGCTACCGGTTTCGGATTGATCTGTTTAGACCCTGGGTTCGTAACGAGCACTCGCTTGATCGGGTTGCCGAGGAGGTACGACGGGAGGTCGCGGCATAATGCTCAACAATCCATATCTCAACAGAAATGCGATTAGAGAGGCTAGCCTCTTCTATGGCCGAGAGAATGAGCTGGCGGCCGTTATGACTCGGCTGCGTTCGACGCAGCCTCAGTCGGTGGAGATCGTCGGCGAACGAAGGATAGGTAAGTCCTCACTGTTGAATGCTGTTCGGCGTAAGCTCTTGAATGGAGAGGCGCGATCATTCGTCACGGTCTTTATAGACGGGCAAACATTCACAGCCGCAGACCCCGGCCGCTTTTATGCGGAAGTCCGCGGTCAGGTCAAAAACGTTTTAGGCGGATTACCAGTCGGCGTTGAGCCCACCTTCGACGGTATTGCAGACCTTGTGCGCTACTTGGACCACGAGCAGCATACGTTAGTAGTTTTTTTCGATGAATTCGACGTAATTACGGCAAACGTAAAGTTCCAAGTTGATTTTTTCGACTTTCTCCGCGCCCTTGCGAATAACTTTGCAGTTGCGTACATTCTGGCCACTTCGAAGGAGCTTGACCAGGAGTGCCACAACGACAAGGTTAAGGGTTCCCCATTCTTCAATATTTTTTACAAACTGCCTCTCGGCTCTTTTTCGATCGACGAGGCACGAGCTCTCATTTCTGGTCCATCTGCAGATGTCGGATGTCCACTAGCTGACTACGCGGACATAGTGCTGAGCATGGGAGGACGTTTCCCCTTCTTTATTCAAATGGGCTGCTCCGCGATGATTCAGTTTTTTCAACGTCATTCGATCGATTCCGTGCCCGACGTTAAAAGCATTCAGCGAACTTTTCACGCTGAAGCGCAACCTCATTTTGAGCATATATGGTCCCACTTAGGACCTGCGGCTCACGTTGTCCTCACAAAAGCTGCTGATCGTCGACCCTTGGAGCAGCAAGACTTGACTCTTGCTTCTGCGCTCACGATGAGAGGATATCTAAATTGCATTGAGGGCACATTTTCTCTTTTTTCTCAGAGTTTTGCAGCATTTGTGAGCGCCAAGGCGAGCGACAGACGTGATTCGTCTTTCTTACTTCGAGAGGCGGGGTTTAAGAAGGAAGCTGTTGCGTGTCTTCAGTTGAGGTATGAGCAGTCCTCGTATAGTCAAGCCCAGCACGATGATGCCGTGGGTTGGATTACAAAATATGTCGGTCGAGAACTCGAATCCCAAAGGCCTGGAACCAAGGAGTACTTCCTTCGGTTTCTGACTCCATCGGAGGCTGGCTCTGCCTGCACATCTTTGGCTCGGAATTTCTCTGAACGATTTTCGCGTAACGGGACACTATCACTAGCCATCGGTATCGATTTCGGGAATTCCTTTGTATATGAAAACGTTCCGCCAGGCGGTGCAATTGATGGAGCACGGGCTTTGTGCTCTGTTGCCAATGGAGGCGAGATCGTCTGTTCTCAGGATGTAATACAGCGGCTTGAGAAGCAGTCATCTCGTCAATTTCAAAAGCTTCCGCAAGATCGGTCATTGTCGGGGGCTGAAGATGGCAAACTCTTCGTTTGGAACGTCGCGACCGTTAGTGCTAGCCAAAGGCAACAGTTTGTCAAAAAGCCATCATCCTTGCGCAATCTTCCCGCCGCGAAGACGAACAATACTTGGTACGAGTACCGAGACTCAGAGACCGCTGTAGTATTCGTCCACGGAGTGCTCTCAGACAGTCGCAATTGTTGGTTATACGTACCGAAAAAAGGAATGGGCGACAACGTGTATTGGCCAGAACTCATTTGTCGAGATGAGCGGTTGGGGAGTCCTTCCGTCTTCTTGGGTGGCTACTACACAGACATTGCTTCGGGGCCCTACGACGTGGACAATTGCGAACGCGAATTGTACCAGGCAATTAGGACTCCCGTGGAACCAGGACTTCGAACACTAATGGAGTGGAGAAATGTTATTTTTGTTTGTCACAGCACAGGTGGAATCGTGACCCGCTATTTGCTTGAAAGGCGGCAATCTGAATTCAGGGACAAGAAAGTCGGCCTCGTCTTGATGGCATCTCCATCATACGGAGCCAAATTGGCTGATAAGCTCGATTGGCTCGTTCGCTTTTACAAGAATGAGCTTGGCAAACAGCTCGAATGGGGAAACTGGAGCCTGCGGGATTTGGATGGTCGATTCAAGGATTTAGTGAACGATCGAAAAATAGCAGATTTGAGGGGCGTCGAGGCGTGTGAAAACCGATTTATCATTCATCGGAAATGGTTGCCGAACATAAGCTACGTGGTCGACGAAGAATCTGCTGGTAGATACTTTGGGGCGCCTGTTATGCTCCCCAACACAGACCACTTCAGCGCTGTTAAGCCAGACTCGTTTAGTCATCCCGCTCACAAGTTATTAGTTGATTTTTATCTGAACGAATTCGCCCCACTGACCTCTTATTCACTCGATGCCGCTGTGTGACTAGCCCCCAACGGCGTTCCACCGAAAACCATCAAGAACGCTTCTCTGCACCAGTGGCGATATTGAAAAGTCAAGTTACACGAACACGGAGTTGGAAGTTGAGATCACGCCCTTGGACTGTAGTAGAACGGTAGAACTGTAGTAGTTCCATGTTCAAAACGGATCACATTGGGTCAAATCGGTGCAACCAGTCCTTCTGGTAACCTGTGTAGTAGAGTAGAGACTTTCCTAACCGTTCAGAACCCACCTTGGCGGAGGAGGCGGTTCCCCACCTTCCCCATCTCTTCATAGCCATGGTCTCCCTTTTAGCTACGGCCACGACCCTTTCAATTCTAGTGATGGAATGCTATTCCGCCGCCCGACACCCGTTGTTGCGAGAACGCGAAACACGGGCATCGCGAGACTACGATTGAGATGTCTGATGCCCTGTCCCAACACCAAGGAGTCACCTCTAATGCTCTAATGAAGAGAAGGGGCTTAATGGCGTTTGGGTGCAACAAAAGCCGAGTGCAATCGCAAAATCCACTCTCAGCTGCTGAAGGTACGCTTCGGTTAACAGTAATGACAGTGCCAGATCTTTAATTGTGTTGGAACAGATTTCATCCCTAGTGGCCGGAACCGTAGTGGAAAGGAAGTTCAAAGCGGGGTTAGCCATCTTACGGGTAGAGCGGAGCGGTAGCCAAATTGGTGTGATATATAGGGTGCTTAGGGTCGTGGTATTGATTACGATGGGGAGCTATGTCAGCCGTGCGTCTTCTTGGCGTGATGAAATACCTGGTCAACAAGCTATGGCATAGCGTGTGGCCGGCTCTTGTATTTGTGTGGCATCACCTGCCCGTCGTATTCCGGTGGCTCGTGGATCACCCTTACACGTCGATAGGCTTCCTGGCAGCGTTGTTTTTTGTCTGGACAGCACGCAAGCCCGTCGTTGTGTTTTCGCCGTTTCAGATTCCTAATGACAAAGACTTTTCTTTTCTGGGTGAAACGATCACGGGCTATCTCCTGCAAACCTTAGCCGCGATGCGAAGGAAAGCCGGACGGCCTTCCAACGCCCGGGCTATGAGGCCTTACGGGCAAGGAGAAGTTGATGAAGAACTCTTCTATCTTCCGCCGCAGGCAACCGTGTTCCAGTCGCCTCCTAAATTCACCGTCGAGATAAAGGGATTCAGCTACGAAGGCGTCCTCTCCACGCTGCGAAAGGTCCTGCGCAGGGAAACAGTACTGTACGGGGATGTCCTTCTAGACGGCGAAAAGATGATTCTCGCTGCTCGCGGCGACGGGATCGGACCCTGTGAGACGCAACCGGTCGCCGTTACTCCGAAAGGGCTGCGCGACGCATGCGGTGATCTTGCCAGGCAGATACTGGCTGACCTAGACTCGGATCTGCTCGGGGTGATCCTAGCACGGGAACGGAAATATGAAAGAGCTTTACGGGCTTTCAAAACTGGAGTTCAGCGCAACCCTCGTGCTTCGAATGCTTACCTGAACCTGGGCACCGCGTTCGCGGCTCTGCATCGTTACGACGACGCGTTGGCGAATTACTCGAAAGCCTTGAGCCTGAGCAGGAGAGGTAAGGAAAAGATCCTGTTTGCAATGGGAGATGCTCTTTACGAAAGCCGCCGCTTCGCGGAAGCCCAGAACAAATACGAAGCCGCTCTTCGTGTCGATCCCAAATCTCTAAGGGCCCTGAATGCCAAAGGCATCGTCTTTCGAAGAGAAGGGCAGTTGGGGGCTGCCATCGCGACCTTCGAGAAAGTCACAAGACTGGGTCCCCAATTTTCGTCGGCCTACGCCAACTGGGCAAGTGTTCTACTCCAGCAGAAGAAGCCCGATGAGGCCATTAAAGTGTACCGGAATGCCCTGACCTATCTACCCGGGAATCCGGTCATTCTCACGGGCATCGCCAATGTACTTTCACAAGAAGGCGATGACGACGGCGCAATTGAAAACTATAAGGCGGCGTTGAAGGTGGAGCCTGGACTCGCTTCGGCTCACGTTCGCCTGGGCCAGGCTCTGGCGCGAAAAGAAGACGGCTCCGACGCCGCGCTCCCCCACTACCGCGAAGGTGTTCGGCTTGAACCCAACAATTCTTATTTCCACACGGTGCTGGGCATGGCGCTTCAGCGAAAGGGCAATCTGGACGAAGCACTGGTTCAGTATCGCGAGGCGGTTCGTCTTGACCTTAAGAGCGCGTATTCACGTACCGTTCTGGGCGAAGGACTCGAAGCCAAAGGACTGACGGAGGAAGCTCTTGAAGAATATCGCGCCGCGGTCCGTATCGAACCGAACACTGCTTATCCGCACGAGGTTCTCGGAAGAGCTTTGGAGAAGCGAGGAACTCCGGAAGCTGCCATCGCAGAATATCGCGAAGCCATTCGCCTTGATCCTAAGAGTCCTTATGCCTATAGCCTGTTGGGGCGTTCATTCCAAAACAGGGGGAACCTGGGTGGAGCGATAGAAGAATATCGCAAGGCGGTGGAGCTGGAACCCACGGGGAATTGGAACTTTTGGCTGATTGGGGCTCTGGAGGCGAAGGGAGATAAAGACGGCGCAATTACTGTCTACCGCGAGGCAATCCGCGCCAAACCAACGGATGCCAATCTACGAGATCGACTGAGTACGCTTTTGAAAGAGAAAGGCCATCTTGACGCTGCAATCGCACTGCAAAAAGAAGCACTCACCATCCAGCCTGAGAACACCAGGGTGCAACAGCAGTGGGCCATGCTGGTAAAAGAAAAAGGAGAGCTGGATGATGCGATCACGACACAGCGGGAGGCGGTTCGTCTTCATCCCGACACCTACTACCTGCACACCCAGTTGAGTGCTCTGCTGCAACAAAAGGGCGATCTTGACGGCGCGATCGCTGAACTCGAGGAAGCGATCGCCCTCCGGCCCGACTCACACGAACTCCATATAGAACTGAGCGAGTTGTTCGAAGCCAAAGGCGATCTCGACATCGCGACTCTCGAGCAACGAAAAGGGCTGCGCGGCGGACCTCGCGACTCGTCAGTTCACCAGCGACTGAGCAAGTTGTATAGGCAAAGGGGCGACCTCGATGCTGCAATTCAGGAGCAACGGAAGGTCGTTCTACAGGCGTCTGACAAGGCTTACGCACGCACCGAGCTGAGCGCGCTACTGAAGGAGAATGGCGATCTTGACGGCGCCATCGAGGAGCAAGCGGAAGCGGTGCAGCAAAAGCCTTACGATAGCTACACGGTACGACCATGGTGCGCGCTGCTGAGAGAAAAAGGCGGTCTCGATGGCGCAATCGCCGAGCAACGGCAAGCCATCCGCGAAAGGCCAGATAAGGGTCACTTGCTGTTCCAGTTGAGTATCTTGCTGGAAGAGAAAGGCGATCTTGACGGAGCAATCGCGGCTCAACGCCAGGCGGTCTACATGGACCCCGTCAAAAGTGAATTACATGTGAGATTCAGCGAGCTGTTGAAGACAAAGGGCGACCTCGAAGGAGCAATTGCTGCACAGCGGCGGGTGCTCCGGCTACGGCCCGGGGAGGCTTACGTGCACAGCCAGTTGTGCGCTTTGTTGGAACAGAAGGGCGATTTGGAAGGAGCAATCAACGCCCTGCAGCAAGCAATCCTTATCAGTCCGGCTGACAGCTACCGGTACACGCGATTAAGCGCGATGCTAAAACAAAAAGGCGACCTCGAAGGAGCAATTGCCGCACAGCGAGAAGCTGCGAGCCTGCGACCCGACGACAGCTACATGCATACCCGGTTGAAGACATTACTACAGGAGAAGGGTGACCTTGCGGGAGCCATCGCGGCAGAGCGGTTCGCGGTTCAAGCAAACCCCGGGGGAGCTTATCTGCGCAGCGAACTCAGTTCTCTGCTGAAGCAGAACGGCGACCTCGAGGGAGCCATAACCGAGCTGCGTGAAGCGACTCGCTTGGAGCCAGCCGAGAGTTATTTGAAGAGTCAATTGAGCAAACTGCTGAAAGAGAAGGGCGACCTGGATGGTGCGATTGCGGAGCAGCGACGTGCAGTTGAGATCCATCCGGACAAGAGTAATCTGCACATCGGCCTAAGCGATCTGCTGGAAGAGAAGGGCGACATCGATGCAGCAATCGCTGCGCTCCAGGAGGCGATGCGCTTAGATCCTGGCGCGACGTACCTGCACAGTGGACTGAACCGTCTTCGGAAAGCGAAAGGGCCGTCCGGCGACGCCCCGTCCTAAGCTCCACCAGACAAAATGGATCACTCTCGCGGTCAAAGTCCTGACCGACTCTTCTCGAGTTGCCTCCGGCAAATGTAATCACCAAGCCCTAGACCGAGACTCTGCGGTGCTTGATGCCCAGCTCTCGATATGGGCCAATCAAGAAATGATTCCGGGCCAGAAGTCGGCCTGTAGAAAAGTTCACCGCGGTCAGTCAACGGTCTGGCTAGCAAATCGGTAACGACGATTGTTGACGGCAACAGGTCACTACACTCCGTCAAAAGTCGCGCTTAACCCGGTTTGGATTCAATGAACCTTAGCGATGTATTTTCATCCCCATGGGCGGGCCGCAGGCCCATGTGGGACTCAAAATGCTAATCTTTCTTACTTTCCGAGCGACTTCTGAAACTGCTTCATTCCTGCCAACAAACCCTGTGGCGTAATCTGTTTCTTGTACACGCGCAACGTTGTGTCCATGGTCTTGTGCCGCAACACAGCCTGAGCAACCGCATAGTTGCCGCCTGTCGCCTCAATGATAGCCGTGCATGCGCCTCTGCGACCGGCATACAAGCCTTTCCACGTTATGGTTGAAGCTTGAGGCGTCTTCTCGCAGCGGTCGCACATCTTCCCACCCATCACGTGCGGCTTGATGACTCGGTTAATCATGTTCGGCAGATCGGCTATTACCCAATTTTCACCATGCGGGTTCTCAGCTTTGCCGCGCCACAACTCCAACGGCACACGCACTTGGTCAATGATTGGGACGGGTGCCATTCGTTCTTTGGTCTTTGGTGGGCCAACCTTGCCGTGTGCGGGCTTGTTGCGGCGAATGTGAATCCAATCCGCGTCAACATCACCCCATTGCAAACCTGCAATCTCCGCCGGTCCTAAACCAAGGAAGCATGACAGCGCAATCACCAACTGAGCATCTACGTGGTCAACCAAAGAACTGATGAGGTTCTCGGCTTCTTCCATCGTGTAGTGCTCGGTCGCCTTCGTTTCTTTGCAATCCTTTGGCAGCTTCACATGCCATGGATTATCAACACGCAGGTTGCGCTCAATGGCCTCAGAGAACATCGCAGACGCCAAGGCGCGAATGTGTTTGAGGGTGTTCTTTCCCTGCTTCGTCTTGAGGCTTGAAAGGAATCGCCGCGCCATGTCCGCTGTGTACTTTTGCAGCGTGGTGGTGCCAAAGTGTGGTTTGAGATGTTGTCGCCACACCTGTTTGAATCCCCGCACGGTTGAGGCACGCATTCCGGTGCCTTTCCATTCCTTCTCGCAGTACGGCAGGTATTGGGTTTCCCAAAAATCAACAACCTTCATATCCTGAGTCGTGACAGCCGGTGCGGTGCTCACCGTGAGTTCCTTCTGACGGAGCAACCTGACAGCCGCGCACGTTGCGGTGCTGTGCTCACGATCTTTGTCAGCAAGCTTCACTGACTTCCGCACGCGAACCAACACCCCATCACGCATTTCGCTCTGGTAATATTGAAGGAACCATGCTCCGTGCTGAAGATAGACGTGACCTCTGCCGTGCTCGCTCTTGTGGCGTCTCTCCGACCGTTGAGTTGGTTTCATGGGCCGAGAATAGCACAATAGCCGACAATAGCCGACAACACCAAGGTACTATGACAGCGGAGTTTGTTGTAAGTTGTTTTAAATGTGTCAATTAGCACACCGTGGCGGTGTAGCTCAGGTGGTTAGAGCGACGGTCTCATAATCCGTAGGTCGTAGGTTCGAGTCCTACCGCCGCCACCAATTAAATCAGCAACTTGGGCGATCTCCCGTTCGAGTTCACTTTTCTCTTGGTGCGCCTCTGGTGCAGGCGCAATCTTGCGAGCATCCGACATCTCCTTCGTTCAGATTTCGGAATTCGATGCTCCGCCAAACTTTCCTAACGTAGGCGATCTCGTCGGCCATAAAAACCGCGTGCCTATCTCCAATGGTCAATTCATCCTTTCGTCGCAAGTTGGTCAGTGACCTATCCGTCGCCCAAACGGCTACCACCTCTGTGAGTCATGGCGCGTCATTTTTCTTGGACGGGATCAAGGACGTGCAGGAATGAGATTCGAACTGTTTCGCCACGCTCTCGTAGAGCGCCCCGTCTGGAAATGCAATCGTTGATCGGCAGTTTAAGCATGCCAGAAATCGGCCTGAGGGGGACATTAGGATAGCGAATCGATGCGGAGACGGCGCAGGGGGATTGGCCGACATCGCGTTATTCCCACTCTCCAGTACGACACCAATCATACTCTCCCAGCCGGAAAGTTAGCCACGAGCAGACAGACGGGAAGGCCAGGTTCGTGTTCTATCAGGACCGAGTTTTCATACTGCCATTCTCGATCCGTCAGAGAGCTCTTGCAGTGATTCCGGTCACGAGAAGATAATTGCCCCGCGAGCTAAGTCGATGACGGCAAAAGAATGCAGGAACAGTGCGATCAAAGCCTCGAAGGCCGCGGCGAAGGCACGAACGCGGAAGGCAAAAGAGCGCAAGGCTCAAAGTGGCTGAACCGATCGACCTAGGTCCGGTTCCACGAAGAGACAGGATATTCCGCACGGATCCGCACCTTCGCCCGCGCGATGCGTAGAGAAAGAGACGGTACATGCAAGTCGACCCGGCGAATCGTTTAGTTATCGATACACTCGAGGCCGATTGGAATAGCAAGTTGCGCGCTCTGGATGAGGCCCAGCAGGAATACGAACGGCAAGGCGCCGGCGACCGAGAATGGTTGAGCGAGGAACAGCAAACGCGCATTCTTCAGGCGGATTCTTGACTCCTCAGCGGAGTGACTCGCCAAGCCCATGACAGTAGTGCGACCACTGCGAAGGGAAGTGAAGCTGCTGTGCGAATGGGCAGAGAGAAAACTGCAGGGGAATCGAACATCGCAGGTGTGAGCCAAGGACGCAGCATGATCAATGCAGATGCCGCGCACCAAGGCCAAAAAAGAACCACGGCGCCTATCGCCAACACCGTGCGCGGGACAAGTCCAGCGTCGCGGAGGTCACCCCGGTAGCGCACTAACAGCAGGATTCCGGGGAGGAGAATGAGGTGATCATAAACCGCCTGTCCGGGAAGGATTGTGATCGTAGTGATGGAAAGCAACAGGCTCAAGGTGAGACAGAATGCGAATGAGCCAGCCGCGGCAGCGCGACTGCGCCAAGCCAGTAGCACGGCGATGATGATTGAGGCCGCGGTGAGTACAAACGTCGCCGGACCAGCCAGGCGCGGCCCCAGTGGCGAGGTCAGAACCTCAGTGACGAGCGGAGGCGTGGTGTAGTCCCGGTACGCGAGGATGGTGTGCCTCCAGGATTGGATCCAGTGTGGCAACAGGGCGAGCGACGCCCCGACCAACAGAATCATCGTTGAGAACAATCCGATGACGAAGCGGCCGCGTGCGCGCCAGGCGTGCAGGCTCCAAAGCAGAAGGTAGAAGATTGCGAGCGCCGTCACCTGCGGCTTGATCGTGGTAAGGGACATCAAAATCCCGGCTAGCAGGAACTGGTTCCGCTGCAAAGCGACGACTGATGCGGGCAGCAGAAATGCCACGAGCAACCCCAATTGCCCGGCAAACAGGCCCTCGAGCGCTTGGTAGCTGCACAGCGTCAGCAGAACAACCACGGCAAGCCATTTCCAACCTGGTCGCCACCCAAATGCCTGCAGCCATAACAGCACGCTGGCAAGTGTCAGCCCGCCCAACACGCCGGCCACTCCCACACGCACAGCTTCAAACGGAAATTCCGCCGTTGGCCAGAACAATAGATCTGTGAAGGCAGGATAAGCGAACGTTCGATAATCCGTGAGCGGGTCGGTGGGAATCTGTGCATCGAGCGGGCGGCCGAACAGTCCCTGCTGGATTTCGCGCGTCATTTCCACGCTGTAGGGATCGCGACGCTCCCGCAGCCACTCCCGCGAAGTCAGCCACACGGGATAGAAGTCGTTTCCAAAAGCGTAACCGCCGGCCAGGTTCCGCGCCTCGCCAACCTGCTGCGACCGTGGCAGGAAGAGCCCCAGATGGTAATAAAGCATGGCTGCGGCACCCACCAGGGCAAGACTCAAGGCAAGAACGGCAAAGCGCGAGGACGGACGATTTCGAGAGTGTGGGGCAGCCATTCGCGAAAGGGAGACAGCGAATTAAAGCACGGCGCGGGGATTCGTGCAAAACGGAGGTTGTTTATTTTCTTTGTCTTCAATCGACGGATCAGAACTCATAATCCGTAGGTCGTAGGTTCGAGTCCTACCGCCGCCACCAGATTTCTTTTTGCAACTCGCAGAAAATTCAGCGCCGCCTCGGGCTATTAGGAGGCTCCAGGAATGGAAGCCTCCTAGAGTCGTCTCCTCCCTGTCGTCCAAGCTCGGACCAGAAAACACCCGAGTTGATCGAGAACGGCCCCGCTATTCCGTTGAGGGTTTGGTCGTCGGTATAGGGCTCGAACAGGTAAAGCGGTCCCAAGTTGGTTTGGAGCGCAACTGGTGTAAAGTTCGAACACGCCGATGTCACCGGATCAAATGCAACACAGGAAGAAGCCGCTCCGCTGAGCGCAGTCTCGTTGGTTAGGTCGGTGGCTAAGGTTGGCGTCTCGGCGGTGTAAAACGTCGACTCAGCAGGTGCTAGGGTAAGGTCAGCCACGGCCCCTACCGAAGAATTCTCGACCAGGCCGTTGGAGAAGGAGTCCTGGTTCGCAGTGATACTCAACGGATAACCCCTTCCGCCCGCGGTCGAACCAAAGCCGACGCTGGCTTTGTCGATGTCCCAGTAGACGTAGACCTGCCCTGTCCTCAGGGAGGCCGAAACCGCATGACCACCACTGGTGACAGTCACGTGGGCATGGCCCGTGCCGTTAATGAATCCATGGGACCCATCGCTGAAGGGCAGGGCAGTGGAGGCATCCGCATCGAACGAGAGATGGACGTCGACTCCGCCTGAGGGGCCGGAATCTGAGCTGAATCCTGTTAAAAGTCAAGCAAATAGTGAAGGATCTTCCATCCAGCTAGGACTCCCGGCTGTGCCCGTCCGGCTCCGAAATCTCGGGATTTACAAGGAATTTCGCAGAAAAGGTTGCCAGGATTCAATCTTCGTAGCAAAATAATGCCCGCTGGTATCGATGGCAAGCCATATCTTCTAATAATTGCGGGAATCGGGCTGCCGCCGAGACTTGTTTTTGTTCGAGAGCGCTCCCAAAGCTTATCGCATAAGCGCACTCCCCCCGGTCCGCTCGCCATACGAGACTCCTATGACAAGTGGTGCCCCGTTTAAGATTGGCAAATACGATGTCGTGGACGTAATTGGCCGCGGGGGGATGGGTGTCGTCTACCGGGCGAAGGATCAGCAACTAGGCCGCCTGGTTGCCATCAAGATGATGACTGCCAGCATCGGGGAAGATCCGGAACTGGTGCAGCGCTTTTTTCGCGAAGCACGGTCAACGGCCAGCCTGCAGCATCCCAATATCGTTACGGTCTATGAACTCGGGGACTACTCCGGAAATCCCTACCTGGCGATGGAGTACCTGGAGGGCTGCAGCCTGGACGCGATCCTCACCGCCCGCCAGCCTCTAAACCTCGTCGAAAAGCTGGCGATTCTCGTTGAAGTTTGCCAAGGATTGGGCTATGCACATCAGCGCCAGGTAATCCACCGGGACATCAAGCCGGGCAACATCATGGTTTTGCCCACCGGTGCCGTGAAACTTGTAGACTTCGGAATCGCCCACATCATCGGAAAAAAAGTAACTCTTCCCGGGCAGGTTATCGGCAGCTTCAATTACATGTCCCCGGAACAGATAAACTCCAAGCCGCTCGATGCGCGCACCGACATTTTTTCCGCGGGGATCGTTCTGTACCAGCTTCTTTCGAATTCCCTTCCTTTTGAAGCGCCGAATACTGCCGCGACTCTCTTCAAAATCGTCCACGAGCCACCACCGCCGCTCAGCAAATTTATCGCCGTGTATCCAGCGGAATTGGAGTCGTGCCTTTTGCACGCGCTGGCCAAGGAGCGCGAGGAGCGTTACTCGGACGTTGAAGAGTTCGCCGCAGATCTGCGGCGTATACGAGACCAGATCCGGCAGGAGATGATCGGCCAGCATCTCCATGACGCCGGCGCTCTTCTCGAGCGGAATGAGCTCTCCAAAGCAAAGGAGGAGGTGCTCCAGATCCTCAGATTGGATCGCCATCACGTGCGCGGGTCTGTTTTGCTGCGCGAAATTCAAGAGAAAGTGCAGCGCGAACAGGCGGCCGAGCAAGCCCGCCGACTGGCAGAACAGCAGGCGCACGAAAAAGCGCTCAGAGAGCAGGATGCTCGCGTGCAGGATGTTGTCCGGCGCGCAGACGCGGAAACCAGCCTCGACGTTCGAGCCCGCATTCTCAAGGAGGCCATCCAGCAATACCCTCAAAACGCGCGACTCGAGCCCAGGCTCAACCAGTTGCGCGACCTTTCACAACGCATTTCTGAGATGGCGCAAGCCGCCGCGGCTCGGGAGGAGGCCGGAGAATACGACGTCGCGCTGGCGAAATGGGAGGCTCTGCGCCTCGCCTACCGTCATTACCCCGGAATCGATCTTCACATAGAGCGTCTCAAAAAGCTCCGTGATCAGGCTCGCGGTTTGTCTCGTGAAGAAACGATCAAAAAGCTTCACGATCACCTCGCTACCTATAATTATGACGCCGCTTCCCGGTTACTGGAGCCGGCGATCGCAGAAAACCCCTGGGACGATGAAATGATGTCGATCCAGGACAGGGTACAAGCCGGGATTAGGCTGCGCAGCAAGGCCCGGCAATATCTTGACTCTGCCCGCGCGTCCTTCGCCGAACACCGTTGGGAAGCCGGACGGAAAGCCATCATCAGCGCCTGCCGGTTTGCGAAAAACGATCCTGTCATCTGGGAACCGGCGATGAAGGACACCGTCGACTCTTGTCGCGCTTCCCGCCAGGAGGACCCTGGCCTGCCAGAGCGATTTCTCCGCGAACTCTCCGCGATCGGATCCACCTTCCCCCTTCCTAGTCTGGTGGAGCAAGTAGCAGAGAGCAAGCCTGATGTGGCTTGGGCCGAACCCGCCAAGCCCGTCGCAGCTGCGCAGCCAGATCACATCTCTAAAGACTCCGAAGAAGCTGAGGCGCCCAGCGCGAAACCCAATGAGGCAGCTCTGCCCTCAGCGGGGTGGATCGACAAAGTCCGACGTGCTGTCTCAACATTGAGCGGCTCCGAACCCGAAACAGCTCAAGGGCCGGAGTCGGAGACGGAGGCAGCCGGACTGCCGACGATTGACCTGCCACAAGATCAGATCATGCCGGCTCGCGAGCCCGATCAGAGAAAGAGCACCGTCCTGGAGCCAAAAGTATCTCCACCTCCGGCGGAGCGCGAGCAGCGCGACGACCGCGACTGGCAGGGCGCAAGAGTGATCGAGTTCCCGGCGGCCGCCGAAGCCCGTGGACGCAGCGCCCAAGGTTCCGCCAGCGATTTGTTTGTGGCAGGAGCCGCCGCTCCTGCACTGCCTCAGGCAATGCCGACTAGTCCCACACCTGAGCCCCGGATCCCCGAGCCTGCGCTGGAAAGTGCGCCGGCAGCTACCCCTGTCCCGCTTGGCGCATCTTTGTCTCAAGTTCGCGAAGCGGAGGTTCCATCGCACGCCACTCCTCCGCCGGCCTCGAACTTGCCGGAGGACGCGATTCGAAGAATCGAGAAACAGCTCGCCACCCACATCGGTCCGCTCGCGAAAGTTCTCGTTAAGAGAGCCTTAGCTAAGGCAACGACGTTGGATGAGCTCTATTCAGTTCTAGCAGCAAGTCTGTCAAGCCCGGCAGACCGGAAGGCTTTTCTTGCCGCCAGACCCGACTTCGGTGGCCAGGCTGCGGGCGCTCAAGCGACAGTGATTGCGGACGAGTTCGCACCTCTCCGCACCGAAGGAGGGAACCCCGCGCTTGATCGCGAGATCGATCGCGAGTCTCTAGACCGCGCGATTCGCATTCTGGCGCGTTACGTCGGACCGATTTCTACTATCCTGGTCAAGAGAGCCGCGCCAAATACGCGCAGCGTACGGGGACTCTACTTGCTGCTCGCCGAACGCGTCAGTGCAGCGGAGCGCGATCGCTTCCTGCAAGACTCGGGCTTTTCCGATTAGGGTTGGCGCAACCCAACCCGCGAAATCAGGCCTCGAGCATTTTGATCGCTTCCATCAGGCTCTTTCGCATGCGATTGAACGAGTCGTATAGCTTCGCGATTTCGTCTTTCCCTTCAACGTGAAATTCAGGGACATTCAGGTTTCCCAAACTCAACTCGTCTGCCACGGTAGACAGACGGTTAATCGGCCGGGTGACCAGCACGATCAACATTGCGTTGACTGCCAGGAACACGATCACGAAAATCGCCGCCAGAGAAGCCATAAATACTGCAAATACGTTTCGGGCCCTTTGAATGGGTAATTTCTCAGGAGCCGTAACAATTTGGGCAGTCACGATGTCGTTCACCTTCCACCCAAACCCATTGTCGTTCCCATAGCGCTCGATTAACGTTCGGGGTGCATTGTCAGGCGTATCGTGACAGGAGAGACACGACGGTCCCACCTTCATGGCGCGCGCGATATAAAGAGTTTTTCCGATGGCCGTGTCCCGTTCGCCGATCCTCTCCGTCACCTGGGGGTTTTGGCGAAAATACTGGATAATATCGGCCTCCCAATCATTGGCTCGGTTAACGGGATTGGTGGGATTGAGCGTCGCTTCGCGATAGGAATAGTCAGGAAATTTGGTTCGTAGCTGACTGAAGTACTGGTTCGCGGAGTACGCGGGAACCGACTGCGGCAAGAATGCGTACTTCATCTGCGTGTCTAACAGTGGTTTGATTTCCTTGCCGGTGTAGCCGCGCACGGCCAGAGCAGCTTCCATCATGATCCTGGCGTTTTCAAAGATCTCTTGTTGTGCGTTCCGTTCGAGCAGCGACTTGGAAATCAGTCCGGCCGCCACAAAGCCGACCACGAACACAAGACACAGGACCAGATTGAACTTCACAAGAAGTTTCATTTTCGGGTACCTCTTCTGCGCAAAGTCACTTTTTTGATGGATCCTTATCCGGGTGCAAGGCCGCCTCCCAATCCGGATGATCTCGAATATGAGACTCAAGCTCCCGGCGAAAGTCGGGGTCGTTCAGGCGCGACTCAAAGCGAGTCACGAAATCTCTGCGCCACCTCGCGGGCATAAGCAACCAGGGACGAAGATCGGCGTAACTGACCTCGCGTTCGCGTCGCGGCTCCGGCGGTTTTCCCTTGATATGAGACAACCCCGACGGAAGCGTGTCCCGAAATGGCGTCGGCATGGCGTCCATAAACGCCGCGGCGGGTCTGGGGCTCACGGCAACATTTTTGCCCCGGTTGCGTGAGAAGAATTGTCCGGCTTTGGCGGGTCGGAATTCGTTTCCACTTCCGCCTCCGGTTAGCTCGACAATTCCAGCCGAGCCGGACTCGACAAATATTTCTGACAATTCCGCACCCGCTTGTAAAACCAGGGTGCCGTCTTTCGTCTTGCCGGCCAGCAATGGAGTATCGTACAGATAAGGTCCGACTTTCGAAGTCGTTTCAACCTTCAACCATCCGCTCCGCAAAACCAGTTCGCCGCCAGTTGCTCCTGAATATCCAGAATGACTGAAGAAAAAGAGTTGACTCGCAGAACCGAGCGCTACGATCGCTCCCGTATCACACTCCACCTGGGCAAAACCCCGACCTCCCGTTTCAAGGATGTCTCCCCAGTCGATTCGAGCGCCCTGGGACACGCGTAGAACTGCCGTATTGCGAATGACGCGCAGGTCGCCTTCGACAACGGTCAAAGTTCCGACCCGCTGCGCAAGAACTGAGGCAGGCAGCAACAGCAAAAGTGCAATCGAGACGAGGGTGGCAGACATAATGGACAGCCGAAACAACGAACTCGGGGGAGGACGGGCGCCCATCGTATAAGCATCGCCGGGCGCTGTCAATAGGCTGCCGGGGTGTTCCGGGGTGTTCGCGATCGTGAAGTCAAGCCCTTTTTGAGAATGGGGAAAAGAGCGAGTGCATTTTTTCATTCGGGGTCAAATCGCTTGCAGATGAACTAGAGAACGAGCTTCGCTCTAGCACTGGAAATGGCGAAAATCAGCTTGACACTCCCTCGCCCCCTTTGATCAAATCTGTCGACGCTGAGTCGAGAGACTCCGCTTACCACGAGGGCCTTTTCGGGAACATCGGACTTGGAAATGGGCTCTCCTCCTTCCCACCGTGTTTCCACTGCGCCAACACGAATTCTGGTTTTGCGAAAAACAAAACTGCGGTAGTTCCGACCGGGCTACTGGTCTCCAGGCTCAATTTCTGATTCACTGCTGGCTCCAGGAACTCAAAAGTGACCAGGTTAGAAAATGCATTCTGCGAGATTTGGTAAGAAGCGACGTCACGCTGGCGCTCTTTCGCATCAGTGATGCTTCGCTTGTCCGGCGCGTGGAGCAGTTGTTGATTTCCGGTCGGTTGCATCTTCACCAGAAACAGAGAGAAGTTCAATCTGGATCGGGAGACCTCGAGAAACACGTTCCCTTTCCGCTTTCGCAGCGGCAGCCGCGAGAGCCATTTGCACCTCCACCGGTGTTCGATCCACCGAGCTTTTCCCGCGACGTAGACCTTGCGGCGCAAGCAGCAACTCTGGTGGCTGCGGCCGCCGTGGGAATACCTTTTTGTCCTGAGTGACAGAAGAACTGAAGGCGGCGGTCGCCGCCTCCACGGAATCGACATGACGGATCAGTTTCTAGCGCGTATGGAGGAGATCCTGTGGCCTGACGGACCTCGTCAGAACGTGTGGTTGATCGTCGACGGCGCTCGCACCATCGACGTCTTCCGCATGCTCATCGAGTGCCACCTCGAATATACGTGCCTCTATAGCGGACCGCTGAGCCCCGATCTCGAAATCGCCGCGCCCTATCTGGTACAACTCGACCATGGCTATCGCGACACCCGCCGGTTTATCAGGCGGGCCTGGGGCGAAAGTATGGGAGTCTTCTTCCAAAGTGATACCTCCCTCAAAAATCTCAGGCGGCATCTGAAAGAATTTCTGGTGGTGCGCGATGAAAGAGGGAGGCGCCTCGTTTTCCGATATTACGATCCGCGAGTGCTGCGAGTTTACCTGCCTACCTGCGTCACGAGTGAATTGCGCACTGTCTTCGGGCCGATCGATTGCTTCTGGACGGAGTCTGAGAGCCCGGAAAGAATGCTGGAGTTCCGCTTCCGTAGCAGCCGGTTGGAGCAACGGACCCTTCCTCTGGGACTGAATGCGCCTGGCGCCACTTTGTAAGCACGGCCTTCGCAGTCAGCGAGGACCACAATGCAACCCGCTGCGAGCCAAACGCAAAGAAGGTTCTCGTTCCCCAAAGTGGGCAACTGGGCGTTGTGTTTAGAAACCGCGTGCCGAGCAATTAAAAGCCAGACAGTCAGGCCGCAGTCGACAACCGCCCTTTCACGCTCCGAAGCAGAGTCGCGGGCAGCTGGATGACCCGGACGCCGTTGCCCTTTTTCGTCTTGACGCTTACCGCAATACCACCCGCCTCAGGAAAAGGATCCGAGATGACTTCAAATTCCTCGCCGTAGAGGCGAATATTCTGCTTGGCCCCATACCCGAGACGCGTCACACTTGCACAGATTTCTGCTATCGAAGGAGATTCATAAGAATGGCTGGTCATGAACTCTATTTTACCGTGGCTACACGCCATTGGGAAGGCGCGCGCGCCCGTCTCCGCCCGACTGAGATGGTTGCAATTGGTGAGATTGTGATCGAACGCACACTCCCGTGCAGTTGCCAGACTTGATTACTTTAGACACCAGCTTGAGCTCAAACGGATCTTCTCGTTCTCCATCGCATCTTTGCCCTTCCTGAAGTAACTACTCGCATTCCCATGGTGCCGACCGAGCAGACGGTGTCAATTGAGTTGAGCGGGCGCCGGCAAAACGCAAGAGCCGGCGAGCAGCGCGTTCCCTTACTGAGCGCGAGAATGAGCCACAAGGGCCGCGCTCAAAGCTATTCACGGAGACACTATGAACGACCGCCATGGACGCATGACTCTGCCAAAATTGTGCGTCTTCTTCGTCGCCGTATTCCTGATTATCGCGATAGTCACCGTTCAACCTTTTCAAACCGCAAGCGGAGCGTCGGTAACTGCTGCGACTTACTCGCATGGCATTTTGCATGTGACGATTCCTTACCGTGACGCTCACTCTGGAGCGGGCACTCTTACCATCGAAGTCGTCGACCCCGAGGATAAGGTTCTGGGCCGCTCGCAGCACGGCGTCAATATTGCTGGGACGAGGGGATCGTGGCAGGAAGACATCAAGCTTGACCAGGCATTGTTACTCGATGATCTGGTCTGGCATCGCGTGCGCTATCGCTTCGAGTACGGCGATTCAAAGCAGGCGGCTCTCGAAGGCGCAGAGTCCATCTCGCAGATCCTGCGCACGCCCGTGGTCCATATTCTCGGCCAGCAATCGTATTTAAGCGGCGGGGAGGCTGCGGTGCGAGTCATCGTGTCCGACTCGCACAATGAAATCATCAACGGGTCAGGTTCGGTGCGGATTGAACTGCTGAGTCCCGATCAGAAGCCGCGCCAGCTCTACGCCGGAAAGCTGAATCATCGCGGAACCACCGAAGCTCAATTCCGTTTCCCTTCCAGTCTGGCCGGCAGTTTCCAATTGCGCTACGTCGTCGATACTTCGATCGGCTCCACCGAATTCACGCAGGGAGTGAGGCTCGAAGAGAAAGTTTCGATGCTGTTGACTACGGAAAAGCCGATCTACCAACCGGGGCAGACCATTCATGTGCGCGCCCTCGCGCTGGATCGTGCGCATCACGAAGCAGCGGCGCACCACAAATTCACCTTTGAAGTTGAAGATTCCCGCGGCAACAAGGTGTTCAAGAAAGCAACCCAGACGGACACGTTCGGCGTGGCGTCGGCGGAATTCGCTCTGGCCGACGAAGTGAACCTCGGCACCTATCACCTGCGCGCCCGGATGGGCGAGGCCGACGCCCCTACCAGCACAGCCGAAATCGCGCTGAACGTCGAGCGATACATCTTGCCGAAATTCAAGGTGGCCGTCGATTTCGGCGGCGATGGGGCCAAGGCGAAACGCGGCTATCGCCCGGGCGACCACGTGACCGGCACCGTCCACGCGAACTACTTTTTCGGTCAAGCGGTGGACGACGCCGAGATCACGGTCAAGGCTTCCGCCATGGATGTCGCAATGTTTCAGATCAGCCCCGTTGAAGGCAGGACCGACCACGATGGCGCATACCACTTTGACCTCACTTTGCCGTCGTATTTCGCCGGACGCCCGCTCGATCACGGCGCCGCCCGCGTGCTGCTTGAGGCCACAGTCGAAGATTCCGCTGGCCACTCCGAAACTCGCGGCGAACCAATCACAGTCGCCCCGGCTCCGTTACTAATCACCGCCGTGCCCGAGGGAGGCACCTTGGTTCCCAACCTTGACAACCAGGTGTTCGTCCTCACCTCCTACCCCGACGGAACTCCGGCCCAAGCGGATCTCAAGGTACTCGCTTCCGGAAATCCGGACCAGCAAGTCTCCACCGACGAAGGCGGAATCGCGGTGGTCCACATCAACGCGACTGGCAAAACCGAAACGCTCGACATCAACGCCCACGACAGCGAAGGCAATCTCGCGTCCGCCTCCGTGCAACTGCAGTCTCGCACGGGCGAAGACCAGATTCTTCTGCGCACGGAACGCGCCGTCTATCGTGCCGGAGATCGGATTCAATTGAAAGTCTGTTCTACAAAAAAGCGCGGCACCGCCTACATCGACGTGGTGAAGGAAGGCCAGACAGTCTTGACTCGCGACCTCGATATCGAAAACGGCCAGGCCGAACTCTCCCTCATCGCCACGCCGGAGATGGCAGGCACGGTGGACTTCAACGCCTATCTCTTCGGACACGATGCCCGCCCCGTAGCCGACCATCGGTTAGTGTTCGTGCAGCCGGCCGACGAACTTAAGATCGAAGCCACCACCGACGCCCCGGACTACAAGCCGGGCGTTGAAGCCCGCATCCTCTTTCACGTGACGAATTCGCATGGCGAAGGTGTGCAGGCCGCTATGGGACTGCAAGTGGTCGACGAAGCGGTCTTTGCTGTGGCGGAAAAGCAGCCCGGTTTCGCCAAAGTTTTCTTCTATCTCGAGCAGGAAGTGATGAAGCCCCGCTACGAGATTCATTCCATCGGCATGCCGGCGACCGTCGAGCCGGTGGAGGAGTCAAAGGTCGAGCAACGGAACCGCGCCGCCCGAGCCCTTTTCTCAGCCACGGAAATGGTGGACTCCAACCAATTTCAGACGGAGTTTGGCCGCTCCGTGCCCATGACGAAATACCTCGACTATGTGACCCGTTACCGGTCGCGCTTCCAATCGCAGGCGCGAAATGTGGCGCAGGCGATCAGTGCAGCTTACGGTCATGATCCCGATCCCGGCGACGTCGTTCAGGTTTTCGCGGGTATGAAGCGGGCGGGGAGTCCGGACCTTCGCGATGCCTGGGATACCGGTCTCAGGCTCGACCGGGTCGGCTGGGATCGCGAAAAGAAATACTATCTCCTTCGTAGCGCTGGCCCGGACAAGCAATTCGACGATAGCGACGATCTTGTGACCTATTTCGAAGTCCGTCGCAGCAAGATCGTCGGACACTCCGCCTCAGGCCCCAGCAAAGTCGACGCCCACATCGAGCATGACCGTGGCTCCTACAGCGGCGGCTCCGAGGTCGTCGGCACAGTGGTGGATCAGTGGGGTGGGGCCCTGCGCGGCGTCTCGATTCGCCTGCGTTCAACCGCGTCCGGACAGTGGCGCAACGCCATGGCTGATGCCGATGGACAGTTCCGCATGACGGCCCTCCCAGCCGGCGATTATGACGCTACCATTCTTTACGGAACGGATCACCTCACTCAACACCTGACATTGGCCCCTCGCGACCGCGCGAATCTTTCGGTCCTTCTGAGAATAAGCGCGCCGGAGACGGTGGTTGCGATCCATGAGAATTCACTGACCCGGATTGCAATGGTCGTCGAGAATGGCGCTCCCATGGCGGCGCGAGGTGGCGTTATTGGTGGCGTCCCGGGTGCCGTCGCTGGCGGCGCGATGGCAGGTGTCGGCGCTGACCTGCGGGTTGAAGATCGCAATTTGGCGCAGTTTGGCGTCCCGCTGCCCGCGGCGATGGCGATGCGTGAGGCGAAGGCCATGCCCGCCAACAGCGCGACCCTCCTGAAAGAGCAAAGCGCCGACCCGGACTCCGCTCCGACCCACGTGCGTTCGTACTTCCCCGAGGCGCTCTATATCAATCCTGAAATCATCACCGACCAGGACGGCCGCGCCAGCGTCGTGATTCCGCTGGCCGATTCGATCACTACCTGGCGCATGGCCATGCTGGCCTCCACCACGCACGGCGCCCTGGGCAGCGCCACGTCCAGCCTCAAAGTCGTCCAGGATTTCTTCGTCGATCTCGATCTCCCCGTCACTCTCACGCAAGGAGATCGCGTCTCCCTCCCGGTTGCGGTGTACAACTACTCCAACGCGCGCGGAGACGTAAATCTGAAACTTCAAGCCGACGACTGGTTCTCCCTGGTCGATGACCTAGCTGAAAAATCCGTCAGCGTGGATTCCGCCAAGGTCGCCGGATCGCAGTTCACCCTGGAAGCCCGGCGCATCGGAAAATTCAAGCTGACGCTCTCCGCACGCATGCGCGGAGAAGCGAATCGCGCCGACATCGTGGTGCGGGAAGTCGAAGTCATCCCCGACGGCCGCGAGCAGAGCCTGGTCTTCAACGGTCGCCTGGAAAACGGGGTAGACCACGAACTGAATTTCCCTGCCGACTCGATTCCCGATGCCAGCAAGATCTTCGTCCGCCTGTATCCCGGCCCGCTGAGCCAGGTCATCGAAGGCATGGATAGTCTTCTGCAAATGCCTTACGGCTGCTTCGAGCAGACATCGTCAAGCACTTATCCGAACGTCCTGGCGCTCGACTACATGAAGCGCACCAAGAAGCTGACTCCCGAGGTACACGCCAAGGCTGAGGGCTACATTGCGAACGGATATCAACGCCTGCTGACCTTCGAGGTCCCCGGCGGCGGCTTCTCTTGGTTCGGCCAGGCTCCCGCCAACAAAATCCTCACCGCCTACGGCCTGATGGAGTTTTACGACATGTCGCAAGTCCACGACGTGGACCCGAAGCTGATCCTTCGCACCCAGCAGTGGCTCGCCTGGCAACAGCAGCCCGACGGAAGTTGGAAGCCGGACACGTCCTTCATCAACGAGGGCGCGACGAACCGCTACAACTTCGACGTGCTGCGCATCACAGCCTACATTGCGTGGTCGCTGAAGAACACCGGCTATCAGGGACCCGCGGTGGAAACCGCTCGGCAGTTCATCGAGAAGCACATGAGTGCGAAGCTCGACACCTATACGCTCGCCGTTCTCGCTAACTTCGCCATCGACTACGGAAAAGACCGCGACTTCACGCGTGAAGCTATGGAACTCCTGCTCGACGCGCGCACGGAAAAAGGCGACCAAGTGTGGTGGAGCGCAGACGAAACCAGCGTCTACGCCACCGGCACCAGCGCCAGCGTCGAAACCACAGGCTTGGCCGTGCAAGCCCTGCTCAAGTGGGGACAGGCCTCGGGCACAGCTCGCAAGGCGCTGAGCTACCTGGCCTCGAAGAAGGATGCCTCCGGCACCTGGGGCACGACGCAAGCCACCATCATGGCTCTGCGAGCCTTGCTTCTGGCGACGGAGAAAGGAGCAGCAGACGTGGGCGGCACGTTAGAAGTCCTGCTGAATGGCAAGCCCGTCGAGAAACTCGTTCTCACACCCGAGAACAACGACCTGCTCCACCAGTTTGTATTCAAGGGAATCGATTCCAAAAGCGCAAACACAATAGCAATTCGCTTCGATGGCAAGGGCGGCCTGGCCTACCAAGTGGTCGGAAGCTATTTCCTCCCCTGGAGCGAAAAACCGGCCAGTGAGCCCCTCTCGATCGACGTGGCCTATGATCGGACGCATCTGGCGCAAGACGACATTGCGACCGCCACGGCGACGGTCAAGAACAACCTCGATAAGTCCGCAAATATGGTGATGGTGGACCTCGGCATTCCTCCAGGATTCGATCTGCTGAGCGCAGACCTGCAAACCTATCTGGAAAAAAGCACAGGCCGGAAAAGCGGCCGCCTGGAAAAATTCAACATGACCGCGACTCAAGCCATCCTCTACTTTGATTCATTCGCCGCGGGAGACACGGTTAGGCTGCAGTTTCGTCTGCGCGCCAAGTATCCCATTCGCGCTCGCACGTTCCAGTCGCGAGTCTACGAATATTACGATCCGGACGTACACTCGGTCGCCCCACCGGCGCAACTGGAGGTGCGCAAGAAGTAGCCGCCAACTTGCTGGTGGCCCAGCGGGGCGTCATCCTGAGCGTAGCCGTTCTTCAGCGGAACGAAGAGCCTGCTTTGAGCGCAACCTGGGATCTCGCGCGCACCAAAACCAGCACCACCATCCTGATTTCTCCGGTTTGCGACCAAGCCGAGATCAAGATGGTATCTTTGTGGGGACATCGCCGAGTTAGGGTGGGGAAATCGTAATTCATGGATATTCTGGCAAACCTGTTCGAGCAACATTTCCACACGCCCGTCGCTCAGGCCGAGCCGCTGCAAGGACAACTGGGCGGCTCAGGGCGCAAGATCATCCGATTAACGGGAGAGAAAGTCAGCGCCATCGGCATTCTTTACGACGTGCGGGAAGAAAACGTGGCTTTCCTCGAGTTCTCTCGCCACTTCCGCAGGCATGGACTGCCAGTACCTGAGATTTACGCCGACGACCTGGCCCACGGCGCCTACCTCGAGGAAGACCTTGGTGACACCTCGCTGTTTGAGTTTCTCTCCAAGAACCGTACCGGCGACACCATCGCGCCGAAGGTGGTAGAAGCTTACCGGCGCGTCATTGCCACGCTGCCGCGGTTTCAGATCGAGGCTGGGCAAGACCTCAACTACAAAGTCTGTTATCCTCGCGGCAGTTTCGACCGGCAATCCATTTCCTGGGATTTGAATTACTTCAAATACTATTTTCTGCGGCTTGCAGGGATTCCCTTCAGCGAGCAGGCCATGGAAGACGACTTCAGCCGTTTGACCAAGTTTCTGTTGAGCGCAAGCCGGGATTTCTTTCTCTACCGCGATTTTCAGTCGCGCAACATCATGCTGCGCGCGGGAGATCCGTTTTTCCTGGATTACCAGGGTGGCCGCAAAGGCGCCCTGCAATACGACGTTGCTTCCCTGTTGTACGACGCCAAGGCTGATCTGCCTCCGGAACTGCGCCAGCAGTTGCTCGTTCACTACCTCGACGCGCTCAGCAATTTCACCGATATCAAGCGCGACGGGTTCATGCAGCACTACTACGCCTACGTCTACATCCGCATTATGCAGGCGCTGGGAGCATACGGATTTCGCGGATTCTACGAGCGCAAGGCGCACTTTCTGCAGAGCGTGCCTTACGCGCTGAAAAACCTGCGCTGGCTGCAGCACAACGTAACCTTGCCGATCGCGCTGCCGGCGCTGCAGGAGGCCTTCCACAGCATGCTGGCCTCGGAAAAATTGCAGGGCCTGGCCTCCGAGGCGGACATCCTGGTGGTGCGGGTTTGCAGTTTCTCTTTTCATCGTGGACTACCGACGGATGACAGCGGAAATGGTGGAGGATTCATCTTTGACGGACGCAGCCTGCCCAATCCCGGCCGCGAAGAGCGCTTCAAAACTCTTACCGGCAAAGACGCGCCCGTGATCGACTATCTCAACCAGCAGGAGAGTGTGCACCAGTATCTGGCCAGCGTCATGTCGCTGGTCGACGCCAGCGTGAGCAACTATCAGAGTCGCGGCTTCAAACACCTGATGGTTTCCTTCGGCTGCACCGGTGGCCAGCATCGCTCGGTCTATCTGGCCGAGCAACTGGCGAAGCGCCTGCGCGGCCGCAGTGGCCTCGAGGTGCTCGTCGAACACCGCGAACTGGAGAGGATGGAATCGGCGCCGATCGCCGAGGGGCAGGAAGCGGAGCGCATTACGCGATGAAGGCGATGATCCTCGCGGCCGGTCGCGGCACCCGCCTGCGTCCGCTCACCGATAATCGTCCGAAGGCCCTCGTGGAAGTGGCTGGGCACACGCTGCTGGAAATCACACTCCGCCGGCTGCGTGAGGTCGGGATTCGTGAAGTCATCGTCAACGTGCATCACTTCTCCGACATGCTGGTCGACTACCTGAAAAAGAACGACGACTTCGGGATGCAAGTTGCAATCTCGCGCGAAGAGGAATTGCTCGATACTGGTGGCGGCCTGAAGAAAGCGGCCTGGTTCTTCTCCGAAGACGGAGCGGATGGCGAACCATTTCTGCTTCACAACGTCGATGTCCTGAGCACGATTGATCTCGGACGCATGGTGGAATTTCATCGCCAGCACCAGGCTCTGGCTACGCTCGCAGTGCAGGACCGCGAGACCTCACGATACCTGCTGTTTGACGAGGAACATCGGTTGTGCGGCCGGCAGACGGGGCGAAATTCGCCGGAAGTGGTGCGTCCGTCCCAAACCAGGCAAGGGCTGGCGTTCTCTGGCGTGCATGTGATTTCGCCACGCTTTGTTTCCCTCATGACCGAGCAAGGCGTGTTTTCCATCATCACTTCCTACCTTCGCCTGGCACGGCAGAGAGAAAAAATCATGGCCTTTCGCGCCGACGCCTATTACTGGCGGGATCTCGGTAAGCCGGAAAGCTTGGCCCAAGCCGAGCAGGATGTGAAGCACGACCTCCTGCAACTGTGAAGCTGAATCACGAATCTGCCCTGCCTTCCTTCCGTGCACCTTTGTGCCCTCGTGGTTGAAAAGAACTGATTACCACTAAGGACACGCAGGATCACGAAGGAGAACTGGTCACTGTTCTATGGAGCGGACATCGCCAGCAGCGGCGCAATCGCCTTTCGAGGGCGCGATCACCCGCCGCCCTCGCGTGTACAATCGTGCTTCACGATGACCGACAATCCCAGCGGCCAATCCCTGCCCCGCAAGCTGATCATCGCCATCGACGGGCCCGCCGGCGCGGGCAAGAGCACGATTGCTTCCCGGCTGGCGCGCAAGCTCGAATATGTAAACCTGGAAAGCGGAGCCATGTATCGCGCCCTCGCCCTGAAGGCAATCGAACGGGATGCGTCTTTGGACGACGAAACCACGCTGGTAAAGATAGCCGATGGTTTGCGCATTTGCCTGGAGCCCACAATCGGCGGCAATCGCACCCTGATCGACGGGCGCGATGTCTCGGCACGCATTCGCGAGCGCGATGTCACCGAGGCGGCGTCGCGCGTCTCGGTTCATCCCAAGGTGCGCGAGTGGATGGTGGATCATCAACGGGCGATGGGCGCCGGCGGGGGCGTGGTGATGGAGGGCCGCGACATCGGGACCAAGGTGTTTCCCGACGCCGACCTGAAGATTTTCCTGGATGCCGATCCGGTCGTCCGCGAGGAGCGGCGGATGCAGCAACAGAAAATCAAAGGTGAGGTCGCCGCCAGCGTAGCCGCCGAACTGCGCGAGCGCGATCGCCGCGACCGCACGCGAGCCACATCACCGCTGATCGCGGCAGACGACGCCGTAGTCATCGACTCGACTGCGCTGAGCGAGGATGCGGTGCTGGCTCGTGTGGAAGCCTTGGTGAAGCAGAAATTGGCTTGAGCCAGGTTTCAAAGTTTCAACATTTCCAGGGTTCACGCCACCAATCAGCCTGAAACTTTGAAACCTTCGAAGCTTTGCAGCCTGATTTTCTCAGTTCTCGGTCGGTTCGACTTTCTCTTTCGGAGCGTGCAGGGCTTTGGCTGGTTTGCCCGGCGCTGGAGGCTCCGGCGGCTTCGGCGGGGCGTTGCTGGCCCTGCGAATCTCAATACCATCGTGCTGATTGTTGAGCACAATATGGGCCGCGCCACTTCCCACGCTCCCGCTGGCCTTCCCCTCGTGCTCGTCGTTATTGACCTTCAACTCCGGAAAATCTGACTGGATCTCTCCGTCGCGCGCGCGCGCATCCAGACGGAAGCCGGCCTTGTCGGGCAGGCTCAGTTGCAGATCGCCGTTACGATTATCGATCTGCACATTGCCCAGCGTACGCATGCCCACTTCGACCGTGCCGTTGTCGTCCTGAAGGCGGACATCTCCAGAAACCTCGCCTAGCCGGATATTCTTCGAGCGCGTCGTCAGGTGCAGCGGTCCGTTGACTTCCTCCACGTGGAGTTCGTCGGCATCAAGGTCCAGAGTGCCGTCCAGGCGGGCAAACTCCATGTCGGTGCGGGAAGACTTAAAGGTCACCGTATTGCTGATGCGCGCGAGCTTGACGCTTTCCTGGAATTCGCCATCGAGTTGGGCCGCACCCTTCACGTCGGAGACGGAAACTTCATTCATCCGGCCTTCGACATGCACATCGCCGACGATCTGCGCGACTTTCACCGAGCCTTTTTCCTGGCTGACTTTGACGTTGCCCTTCACGTCCTCGACTGACGTATCGGAGTGCTGAGTGGAAACGTCGAGGTTGCCGTCGCGGCCCACCAGGTTCAGGTCCCCATGTCGCGAGACGATCGAGACCGGCACTTTGCGAGGAAGTGAAATGTCGAGATCGGTCTCGACGGGATGATCGCCCGCCCCTTCGACTCTGGCGTCGACCGTGACCAGGCCGCCGATCGCCGTGATGGTGGGCTTGGTTTCGCCGTTGTACTTGTCGGCGTCGCTCTGGCTCTCCGCCTTGATGCGCTTGCGGACCACTACCGTGATCTTGTTGTCGTCGGATGCGTGCACGCTGACCGCGCCGTGATTGTCAATGATCTTCAGACTCGCCCCGGCAGGGAAGTCCCGCTCGAGGTGATCGTTGAAGTTGTACGCGTCGGCAAAGATGTCGGGGAAATCGTTGTCGTCGAGGTTGATCTGCTCGCGAATGCCGGACCAGTTCACATGTTCGACCTGGGTTGCGATCAAACCAAAGACGACGATCATGATCACCAGGAACACGCCCCCCGCGCCGATCCCGCGGGCACGGTAGCCCTCGCGCTGCGCCTGCATGTGCTCAATCAGCTTAACCACGCCCCCGAGGATCAGCAGCACCGGCCAGTAATTGGCAAACAGGTGCCACATCCGGGTGCGCGACAAAACCCCCATGGTGCCCAGCAGGCAGACCAGGCCCACCACGATCAGCATCAACGGTCCCGCAAAAGAACGGCGCGGCCGCGGCGGAGGAGGAGCCACGGGAGGAGTGACGGGTGCAAGCGGTGGGTTAGACATTGTTCACCTCGCCAGAAGAGGTTGGAGACTGCGGGCTTTCTACCACCGGCGGAGGTGGCGGAGCACTCGGGGGGACACCCGGAATTCCGGGAGGCAGCGGCCCGATGTGTCCGTCGGACGACGCATTGCTCTGTAGCAGTTTGACGACTCCAATCACGAGCAGGATCGCCGGCCAGGTTCGACCGAATCCCACTCGCGACGTGGTATCGAGCAGAAAGAGCACCCCGATCGTTACCAGCATCGCGGGCCCCATGAGTTTGCGTGTACGGCAACGTTCGCAATAACAGATCGAAGCCCTACTGCCAAGGAGTCCCCAGTGTTTCGCGAATAGCCAGACACCGAGAAAAATCAGGATGAGCGATACAAACAGGCCCATCCCGATCTCAAACACCCCGGCGGTATGCAGAAGGAAAAGCACGCCCAGCCCGATCAGGACGGCGGCTCCGGCTGGAACTTTCGTTCCCTCAAGTTTCTCGCCCGTGCCAAACATCAGCCCCAGACCAAAGGGATCGGGCGCCGGCTCTCCCATTTGAATCGCCTTCGCGCTTCGAATGGAGTCGATGATCTGATACACGTAAAAGAATCCAAGCGCGATTCCAAGGAACGTATGCATATACCAAGGAACATCGGAGCTTTCGCCGACGATCAGGAGCACCATGATCACGAGGTGCGCCAGTCCCTTCGCGTATTGCGAGCAATAGACCGCTCCCACCCCGAATGGGAAGAAACCTGCGAGAATGCCTGCCACTGCTGGATTCGGCCCTGAATTGACCGGGGGGCGAGCCGCTCCGGGCGTTGGCCCCGGCGGATACACTGTTTGCGCGGGTGGAACGAATCCAGCCGGCGGAACTTGTCCCGCCGCCGGCGCTGTGCCTTCCATGCGCGCGGCCAGGCAGGCTTCGCAATAGATCACTCCGCGCACGTCGCGGGTGCAGTTGTTACAAAGTGGCTTGCCGCATGTGCGGCAGAAAGCCACCGCAGCAGTTTCGCTGTGAGTGGCGCAGTTCATACGAACCTCCTGTACGTGGTCACCGACACTACAGGCAGATCGCAACATTTGAGATAGGGACCCTGAGGAGCGCTGGCCAGAATGAGATGATTCTCAGTCTGGGTGTAGTTGCGCTCCTGCTTCTGCTCGGGCTGTTGTGTTGTGTCGTTCTTGTGGTCTTTCTGTTTGCTTGGTCCCGGCTCTGCGGGCGTGACGTTGCGCTTGACCTGCCGCGCCAACGACTCCACCTCGTAGACCACCCGGATGTTCTCGTAGTAGCGGACCACGCTGGCTTGCGTGCGGAAGTACGTGAGCCGGATCGCCGCCGGACGCAGGCTGATCTGGCGCAAGTCGGCAAGTTTTACGCCGGCAACCGTCAGGCCCACCGACAGCGCGAAGAATGCCATGCCAAACGACATGGCAAAGCGCGGCTGGCGAACCGTGGCCCAGATCGGCTCCAGATATCCGAACAGCGATGCCTGCACCCGTTCTAGCCACGTAACGTGCGGCTGGGGAGCGCGGACCGTCACTCGCAGGCGCTGGGTGTCAACGCCCGTTGTGGATGCCAGGATATTGTTGACCAGGCTAGCTGCAGGCTCCACCTCCGTGAGACCCTTCAGCCAGTTGCGGCCCGCCTCAGCTTCGGCGAGCAGCGGCCCACACACCTTGCAAACGCCGGCGTGAGCCTGGAACCGGTCGAGTTGGACCCCGGTCAGGACGCCGTCGAGCACGTCCGAGAGCAGGAGATCGAACTCGCTGCACTGCATTCCGTTTCTGGTGTGATCTGGCATCACATCACCTGCCTATAGGTACGTTGCAGGAGGCGTCCTAGTTCCGCCCGCCCTCTATTTATTCTTGATTTCACGGTGCCCTCCGGAACCTTCAAAACGGTGGCAATTTCGCGGTAGTCCATGTCTTGCAAGTCCCTTAGAATCACTGCCTCCCGGAGCTCGGGCGAGAGTTTGCCCAAGGCTGCGTGAACGGTCTCGCTAACCTCCCGGCTGCGTATGTGGGCATCGGGGGGCGCGGATTGGTCCTGAATCTGCTCACGGAGCGGCTGGGCATCCTCGTGTTCCGAGGCTGTCGAGTCCATCGAGTCCGTCATCCGGTCCTGCTTGGTCTTGCGGAAGTGGTCCACCAGCAGGTTGCGCGTGATGGTCGTGACCCAGGTGACGAATGCGCCTTTGGTATGGTCATAGCTCGGGAGCGTCCGGTACATTTTGATGAAGACTTCCTGGGTAAGATCTTCCGCGTCGTCACCCGATCCGGCAAAGCGGTAGCAGATGTTATAGATCCGCCGGCTGTAGGTTTGCACAATTTCCTCCCAAGCGGCGGCATCGCCGGCAATACAGCGCCGGACCAGCATCGCGACCACTTGGACGTCTTCCACGTGCACTCCCCGGAAACTGCTTTCCAGACTGAGACTTAGGCTCGGATCTTCAGCAAAACGCGCCCCCGCACCCACAAGACAGTACGTCGCTGTGCGCCGTGAAGTTCGCGCACAAATCCGAGCATGAGTGTGAAACACGGCATTGTAGCAGCGCAGGAAACGTCGCGCGGTGCGCCTGATGCCACGGCTGACGGTGAATTGCCAACCCACGACAACATGTGTGCGTTAAGGTTGCCTCACTAAAGTTACTTCCCTGAGTGCGCAAAGTTAAGCCACCCTTTTCCAAAGCAACTAGAATGATTGCAACAACGTCTGACATACGGCGGCGAAGTCTGTGTGTAATCAGGATTTTCGCCAGCGCTCTTGGCTGGGGTAATGCGATTTTTCGCAGAGTCGGGAAAAGGGAGAACATGCAAAACGAATTCAATGCAAAGTTAACGTTGAGGACGCTAGCCGCCTTTGTGGCCCTGGCGCTTTTGGCGACGATGGTGCCGTTGCGCCTGGCGGCGCAGGATAATGACGATCCCCCAACACGCGCCGCGCGGCTCGGGCACGTGGATGGATCGGTGTCTTTTCAGCCCGCCGGCGAATCCGAGTGGGAGCCCGCTGCGGCAAACCGCCCCATGACAACGGGCGATAAGCTCTGGGCCGACCGCGATTCCCGCGCCGGAGTGCAGTTGGGCTCAACCTCCATTCACCTCAATAGCGATACGGGAATCTCATTTCTCAATCTCGACGACCGCACCGTCCAGATCCAGCTCAGCTCGGGATCGATCAGCCTACGCGTACGCCGACTAGAGCACGATGACGTATTCGAAATCGACACACCCAACCAGGCTTTCTCTATCTTTCAGCCGGGACAATACCGGATCGAAGCCAGCGAAGATGGAAGCAGAACGGTCGTTACCGTCCGCGACGGAGAGGGCGAATCCACCGGCAACGGGCAGACCTACACCGTACACGCGGGGCAGCGCGCCACCTTCAGCGGCGCCGATCGGCTGAACGCGGACGTGGAGCAGGTAGGAGACCCGGATGACTTCGACCGGTGGAGCGACGGCCGCGACCGCCGCTTTGACGATTCGCGTTCGGCACGCTACGTCTCGCCCGACGTTGTGGGCTCCCAGGATCTCGATGAATACGGCGATTGGCAGCCAAACCCCGAGTACGGCAACGTGTGGTACCCGCGCGTTGAGCCGGGCTGGGCGCCTTACCACACAGGACATTGGGCATGGATTGATCCCTGGGGATGGACTTGGGTCGATGACGCACCGTGGGGCTATGCGCCGTTCCACTACGGCCGCTGGGCATCGGTGGACGGCAGGTGGGGATGGATACCGGGTCCGCGAGAGGTTCGGCCCGTATATGCTCCCGCGTTAGTCGTGTTTGTGGGCGGAGGCGGACCAGGAATGGGTGGGAATGTGGCGTGGTTTCCGCTCGGACCGCGCGAAGTCTACGTGCCTCCGTACCACGTCAGCCCGGCCTACGTGAACCGGGTTAACATCAGCAATACGACGGTGAATCAGACGACAGTGACCAACGTCTACAACACCACTATCGTGAACAACAACACGACGGTCAACAACGTTACTTATGTGAATCGGAACGTCAATGGCGCAGTGACCGCTGTGCCACAGCACGCCTTCGCCGGCGGACAACCGGTGGCACGGTCGGCCGTGACACTAACCCGCCAGCAGATCGCGGCTGCGCCTGTGAACGCAAGAGTGGCGGTTGCGCCGACTCAAAACGCGGTGATGGGACCTCGTGCCGGCACCGACAATCGTGTGGCAGGCCCCCCGGGCGCGGTATTCACGCGTCCTGTGGTCGCTAAAGCCGCTCCGCCTCCGGCACCCGTGTCATTTGCTGCGAAACAACAGGTGCTCGCGGCGCATCCCGGCCAGCCCGTGGCGCGGCAGGAGATGCAGCGCCTGCGACCGGCCACTCCGCCTGCGACACAACCTGTCGTAAGGCAAGCGCCTCCAGGGAAACCGGCTACACCGACTGTGGTACCCGTCGCGGCCCATCCCGGCAATCAACCGGCGAACCCGCCTGCCAATCAGCCCGCAAATCGGCCGGGGAACCCGAATGCGAACGAGCGTCCTGGGGCGGTTCCGCCGAATCGGCTGCAGCCAAGCCAGCCCCCAGCGAATCAGCCTCCTGCGAATCAACCTTCTAATCGGCCGGCGCAGCCCAATCGTCCCTTTGAGCCGCCAGGGCGCAATGATCGCCCGACGGCTGCTCAACCGAACCGTCCCGAACCGAACCCTCCGGCGTCGAATCGTCCCACGGCACAACCGCCGGCAAATCGTCCTGTGCAGCCCAGCCCGCCTCCGCAAAACACGCGTCCCGCAGAGCAGCCGCGACAGAACGAACCGCCGTCCAGGCCGCAGACTCCGCCCCCGAGTTATCGTCCGCCGCAGAACCAGCCACCAGCGCAGGCGCGGCCGCAGACGCAACCGCAACCTCCGCCGAAACCACCGACGCCACAGGAGAAAAAGCGGCAGGATGATCAAAAGAAGGATCAGCCGCATTAGTTAAACAAGGCCGCCACGGACGGGTTCAAGATACAGGCATCCTGCAGGTCAGGATGCCTGTTTCTTGTTTGCCGCCCCTTGGTTTTCGCGGCCAGCGTCTTAACCCAGCCTTAACCTGCTTTGAGCCGCTGAGAAGTGTCGCTAAAGCGCAGCTCTTCTACGAACGAAAATCCCCACTTCTGGCAACGCCGGCCAGAAGTGGGGCACCCGCCTGGTCAGTGGCAACGTTCAGAAGAGAATTGTGATCACGGCGGCTACGGTAATGCCTCCCGCATTTGGCGAGTTCGGCAAAGGACCTTTGAGCGAGACTCCGAAGCTGATGTCGCCGGGGCGCTGCTTGGCGATTTTGCTGGCGGCGTCGACCGCATCTTTAATCGGGTCCACGTAGGGCTTGAATTGCTGCACGGTTTTCGACGGATTCTTGAGGTCGACTTTGCCGGCATTCGTCACCACGCCACGCAGCGCGCTCTCGCCTTTCTGGAAGACGGTAGCGACGTCGGACAGATTGGGCACCTCATCGCCAATGGTGAATGTCATGGTCCAGTTCTTGTTGACGGGATCAATCTGGCCGGAGAATTCCATGCCCGAAACGCTGGTCTTCAATTCCAGCGTGCGGTCCCAGCCGGCTGTCGCCTCCAGGTTGCCCAAAGTGGCAGTCACTCCGGAGACTGAGATCGCGGCGCCGGCGTCCTTTCCGGTCCACTTGATTTCGGTTGGGACCGATTTTAGGGTGTTGAGGAGAACCTTCAGGCGCTCAATAATTTCCGGATCACCCGAGCGTACCGGGGTGGCTCCGGAGCTGCCAGAAACGTAAGTGGAAGCGCCGGGCAAGTCCAGGGGCAAGAAGCTGTGCGTCTTAGCCCATTGGTGGATTTCCCAGGCAATGTCGCCGTTATCCATCTGCGAGATTTCGGGCACGGCGAGGCGTGCCTGCAAGATGATGTCGCGTTCGGGTATGATGCGCAGGCTTTCGGTGTTTTTCGCGAGCCAGTCGCGGAGCAGAGAAACCGGAGTCTGACGCATCAACATGAGATCGCCCATGGCGAATTCCTCCTTGAACGAGAAGACAAGGGGCCCAGCCTGGTTTACGATTTTCGGGCCAGGCATACCACTCCGAGTGAGGCGAAAGGGTGGAACTGCTGCCACAGTCCATCCTGAGGATGGCAGTGGCGGGGATTACTTTACCGCTAGTCTGCGAAAGTTACCAGAGCCTCGCCCCCCAGAAAAGCAAAGCGGCCCGAAACTCTGAGCCACCGGTGGAAAATGGCGTCAAGCGGCACTTGCCAGCGGCTTTAGCCCCGGGGCGGTCAGCCTACTCCGGCGTGAAGTAATCCACCGTCACCGGACTTTCGAACAGCGAGTAGTCCCGGGTCACCACCGTGATGCCGCTATCGGTGACAAAGTAGCGCTGCCGGTCCGCCTCGGCGTCGTAGCCGATGGTGGTGCCTTCCGGCAGATGCACATCGCGATCAATGATGGCGCGGCGGACTCGGCAGCGTCGCCCGACGCTGACGTGGGAGAACAGGATGCACTGGTCTACTTCCGAATAGGAATTCACGCGCACGTCGGGTGACAGGACCGAGTTCTTCACCGATCCACCCGAGACAATGCAGCCGTTCGACACGATGGAATCGAGCGCCGTGCCGGTGCGTCCCGCTTCCGCGAAGACGAACTTCGCCGGCGGATATTGCCGTTGATGCGTGCGAATCGGCCACTCCTCGTCGTACAAATTGAACACCGGCGACACCGCGACGATGTCCATATTGGCTTCGTAGTAGGCCTCGAGCGTCCCCACATCGCGCCAGTACAAGGCTTCCTTCTTGTTCTCGTCGACGAAATCGTAGGCGAACACGCGATAGTCATCCACCATCTTGGGCAGAATGTCTTTGCCGAAGTCGTGGCTGGACTGCGGGTTCTCGGCATCTTTGAGCAAGACAGGAATCAGCACATCCGCATTGAATAGATAGACACCCATCGATCCCGCGACCTTGGCAGGATTTGCGGGATAGCGCAGCTTCGTCACTTTGGGCTTTTCCTCAAAGCCGTTAATGCGCCCGTCTTGGTCGACGTCGACGACGCCAAATTGGTAAGTCTGCTCGGGATCGATCTGAATCGTGGCCAACGTGATGTCGGCAGATGAATCCAGATGCTGCTTCATCATCTTGCCGTAGTCCATCTTGTAGATGTGGTCGCCGGAGAGAATCAACACGTGCTTGGGTTGCTCCGACCCGATGGAATAAATGTTCTGATACACGGCGTCGGCTGTTCCTTGATACCACTGGTCACTCACCCGCTTCATCGGGGGCAACACTTCGATGAACTCCCCCACTTCGCGGCCCAATATGTTCCAGCCTTCGCGGACGTGGCGGTTGAGCGAAAGCGCCTTGTATTGCGTCAGGATATAAACCCGGCGAAGATCGGAGTTCAGACAGTTCGAGAGAGTGATGTCAATAATGCGATAGATGCCGCCGAAGGTGACTGCCGGCTTGGCCCGGTCGCGAGTGAGAGGATAAAGGCGCTCGCCGGCGCCGCCTGCCAATAGAACCCCGAGAGTATCTTTCATGACTCACCTCTCAGATTCCGTCCCCAGGAGCCGCTCCTCAGCCGGAATCATGCTTCCCGCACGGCAGATGCGAAAAGAAAACAGTAGATGGTAGCACAGGGCACAGGGTTGCAACCTCTTCGCGCCCGCAGCACGGATAGTTCAATTTGCAAGCTAAGTAGCTATTTCTAAGGGGTCATCCTGAGCGCAGCCGTTTTTCAGGCGCAGCGAAGGATCTCCCGACCAAACGCATCCTGATCCACTCTCACTCCCAGCACTTATAATGCTGCGCGAGGCCAATCCCACCCAGGCGGAGCCAGCCATTCGCAACAACACCACGACCCGTCCCGGTTCCCGCGAAAGTTCTCGCGGCTTGGGCATGGAGCGAGACATTACTCGGCGCGATTTTCTGAACGCCACGCTACTGGCGTCCGGCGGGCTATTGCTGACTCCTGCATCTCCCCTGGAGCTGTTACAGGCGAGAGGGGCTTCGAACCTCAACGATGACTGGACCGGCTATGGTGGCGTCGGCGACTACGCCAATTCCAATGGGAATACCACCGCAATCCTGGATGCCGGACACCAGATTCGCGACGGAATGTTTGAGAGTCTGCCTCCGAGCCTGATCGACACCCACGAGACTTACGACTGCGTGATCGTGGGCGGCGGCATAAGCGGCCTGGCGGCCGCTCTGATTTTTCAGCGGCAGGCAGGACCGGGCAAGACCTGCCTCGTGCTCGACAACCATCCCATTTTTGGCGGCGAAGCCAAGCGCAACGAGTTTCTTGTGGACGGCCACCGTCTGGTCGCTCATCAGGGTTCGGCCTTCTACCCGGTTCCGTACCCGCGCAGTTTCATCGGACGTTTCTACGAATCGATTGGACTGAAAACGCCGCGGCTCGAGTATCAGAACTGGGGTGGTCCCGCGCCGCAGATGCCGCTAAGCCGCACTCCCTATCTCGGTTCGGCGCCGTATGGCCTTTTCTTCGGCGCCAAGTTCGGCCAGACCGAGGGACTGTGGCTGACGGACCCTTGGGGCAAGAAACTGGAAGGCGCCCCTATTTCCGCGAAGGCACGGAATGAACTGCTGAAGTTTCAGTCAGCAGGAAATGCTGGAGCGCAGGGTCCGCAATATGCGGGCGACGCCATTTCGCGGAGGCTCGACGCGATCACGCTCGAAGCTCACATGATAGAGCGCCACGGCATTAGCCGTGAGACCATTCGCACATTTCTCTCGCCAGTCGAGGGAGGTGGATACGGCCTCGGCCCCGACGCGCTCTCCGGCTACACCGCGTATGCCGCCGACATGCTGCACCCGCTCGACATCAGCGATGAGACCGGCCAGCAGATGTTTCCCGACGGCAACGGCAGCCTGGCGAGGCTGATCACGAAGACCCTGATTCCAGAATCGATCGCGGGCGAGGATTCCCTGGAAGATGTATGTCGCAATGCCGTTAATCTTGCGGCACTCGACCGTCCCAGTGCCGCGACGCGCGTGCGCTTGGATTCGACTGCTGTCTGGGTGAAGCACGACGGCGATCCCGCGAAGTCAGAGTTCGTCACGATCGCCTACACTCGTGGCGGAAAGACTTATCGTGTCACCGCGCGCTCGGTCGTGATGGCCGGAGGAAGCTGGACCACCCGGCACATCGTCCGCGATCTTCCCCAAGACCACAAAACCGCCTACAGCCAGTTCTATCGCGCCCCTTGCATGATGGCCAACGTCGCGGTGCGCAACTGGTGGTTCCTGTACAAGATGGGGATCTCCGGCTGCCAATGGTTCGAAGGGCTGGGAAATTATATGCAAGTTCACAAACTGGCCACCTGCGGTGCCCATGCCCCCACGATCTCCCCCGACTCGCCGACGGTCCTCACCATCAAAGTTCTGTATTCCTACCCCGGCCAGCCCACCGAACAACAGGGCCAGGCGGGGCGTGCGGAGATGATTGCGACTCCGTTCCGCGAATACGAACGCCAAATCCGTCAGCAATTCATCGACATGTTTGCCCGCTCTGGATTCGACGTCGCCCGCGACATTGCCGGAATCATCCTGAACCGCTGGGGGCACGCGTATCTAAGTCCCGCCCCTGGATTCTTTTTTGGCAAAGAGGGAAAGCCCGCGCCCGGCGAGGTGTTGCGCGCCGCGCCTTTCGGGAGAATTGCTTTTGCGAATACGGACCTTTCCGGAGTGGCCGACCACCGGTCTTCCATCATCGAGGCGGACCGCGCCGTGGGGCAGTTGCTGGATCAAGTGCTGGCGGGATGACACCAGCTCGAAAGAGAAGGCGCGACTTACTTGTCCTTATCCCGCTTCTCCTCGTCGATCTTGATGCGGAGCGACTTCAGGAATTTCAGATCCTGGTCACTGACTTTGAATTCAGGATTCGTGGACAAGGTGGTGATGAGCGACGTCTTGTCGGCAGGTTTTTCTCCCTGCTTGCTCACGCCAATGGTCGCTTCGAGGACCAGGAAAATATCGTATCCGCCGTCTTTGATGCGGGCGACGACCTCGGAAATCTGCTCCGAGTCGGAAAGGGACTCATTAATGGCATCGCCGAGCTCTTTCATCAGTTGTTTGAGTTGCGGATCCACTTGCGTCCCCCTTGTTAAGACCAACTTACCACGATCTTGCCCTAAGCGCGACTCGCGCGGACCTCAAGATATTCTGCATCTACGACGGTGGTTCCGTCGTTCGCCGTATTGTGTTCCATCCAAAGCGATTCCAGCTGTGCGGCCATGTCCGCCTGCCCAGCTGGGTCCAACTTGGAAAATGTCGCTTGTGTGGGTCCGAAGTAGCGCCGGAAGAAATCGACCACTTCTCTGGGCGTAAGCGGGTACGCGAAACGCGCCTTTTGCCGAGTGCACGTCACTGATGTGCTCCAGCAGGTTCGTTGCGATATCTACACCAGTCACCGAAGCGCCGGTCTTCGCCGCGGGAATGGCCGTGTGCCCTGTCCCGCAGGCGACGTCGAGCACTTTAGCGCCCGCCTGGATGCCAAGCCGCCCAACAAAATTCTCCGCTTCCAGCGCGGTAAAATTAGCGATTTGGCCGAAATCACCGGCCATCCAGGTCGACTGCATGCGGGACTCGAGTTCGGCCAGATCGGGCGTAATCGTCGGCATCGTGTTCATAGTTTTTGATGCGAACGGCGGCGGAACGGTTCGCCGCCCGTTCGCGGTAGTGCCTCGGTTTTAAATTTCTCCTCGAGATTTCACATCAAATTCCGACGGCCAAAGCAATTCTCCCTGCCAACCAGAACCAAGCAGCAGGCGCAGACCGAACCTAACCTGAGACCGAGACACCCCCGTATTTGTCAAGCAGCCCACCGGTGAGCGGACAAGCCGCAATCCGCGGAAAACAGCGCGAACCAACCGTTGGTCAGCCGACCATGGCCCTTTCGTCCAAAGAAGCCACAAACCGCCACCGCCCGCGACGATGGTCCACACCCAAGCCGCGATCCAAACCAGCGCTGCTCCAAACTTGGTTCGGCTCAGCGTCTTCGGCTTTGCATTCGCTAGCTTAAACAGCATCGGCTGTGCCTTCGGGCAGATTCCAAACCGAGACCCCACCCCCGATCAGCCCCGTTTTGGGTCCGGTGATTCTATCCCCGCAGGCTGTTAAAATCGAGGCGGTGAGCAAAGTCTCAACTCTGCGAAAGATGGGCGTTGTAGCTCGCGTGGCTCGAGATCAGGCCGGGCGCAGCCGCACCTTGAGCGCCATCATGAGCGGCGCGCGCACCACGCTTCGTTCGTTCTGGCATGCAATTCATCAGTTGTGGCTCGAGGTGACCGGCACGCTGTTTCTATTCATCGCGGCTTTCGGTGCGATCGCCTTGTTTCGCGAGTACACGAAATATCAGGCGGGCCACACGACGGCTAGCCGCCTCGCAGTTGTAGTTTGCTTCACGGTGACGTTCGCGTGGTTCGGGCTGAGTTCGTTTTGGCGAGTGCGAAGGAAAGGCCAGCGCCACTAACCCTCCGCCTTGAATTGGTCCTGATTTCGGGGACAACCCGATGACAGAAAAAATAACGACGGCAAAATCGAAAACCAGCCCCACCGCGGCTCGAGAAATTGAAACCTCCTCCCACATCCTGGTGAATCCGCTCTACACCCCGGCTGATCTCAAAGGCTCCGACTACGAGAGCGAGGTCGGATATCCCGGCGAGTATCCCTTCACGCGCGGCGTTCAAGCCACCATGTACCGCGGCCGCCTCTGGACTATGCGCCAGTACGCGGGCATGGGCGACGCCGAGGAATCAAACAAGCGCTACCAGTATCTGATGGCGAATGGTACGACTGGCCTGTCCGTCGCGTTTGACCTGCCCACGCAAATCGGGATGGATTCGGACCATCCGCTGGCTGCGGGCGAGGTCGGCAAGGTTGGTGTCGCGATCGACTCGATCGAGGACATGCAGCGCCTGTTCGACGGCATCGACTTGACCAAGATTTCTACATCGATGACCATCAATGCAACGGCGTCAATCCTCCTGGCCTTGTACGTGGCCGTGGCGCGGCGGCAGGGCGCGGACATCCGGAAACTGTCTGGCACGGTGCAGAACGATGTGCTCAAGGAATACATCGCCCGCGGAACCTATATCTACCCGCCCCAGCAGGCCATGCGCGTCATCACCGACATGTTTTCCTGGGCCAACGAGCATGTCCCCGACTGGAACACGATTTCGATCTCGGGCTACCACATGCGCGAGGCCGGATCGACCGCAGTGCAGGAAGTGGCATTCACCCTCGGCAACGGCATGGCGTATGTCGAAGCGGCAATCAAGGCCGGACTCGAGGTGGATAAGTTCGCCCCGCGGCTCTCCTTTTTCTTCAACGCGCACAACAATTTTCTGGAAGAAGTAGCGAAGTTCCGCGCCGCCCGGCGCATGTGGGCACGCATCATGCGCGAGCACTTCAAGGCCAAGAACCCGCGCTCCTGGATGCTGCGCTTCCACACCCAGACCGCCGGATCGACGCTAACCGCACAACAGCCGGAAAACAATATTGTGCGCACCGCGATCCAGGCGCTGGCCGCCGTCCTTGGAGGCACTCAATCGCTGCACACCAATTCCTACGACGAGGCGCTCGCTCTACCCACCGAGCAGGCGGCCCGCATTGCCTTGCGCACGCAGCAGGTAATCGCTTGCGAGTCCGGCGCACCCCAAACCATCGATCCGCTCGCCGGATCGTATTACGTCGAGACCCTGACCAACGAAATCGAGAAGCACGCTGCCGAGTATCTCGGCAAGATCGAAGTCCTCGGCGGCATGCTCAAGGCGATCGAGAGCGGCTTTGTGCAGCAGGAAATTCAAAACGCCGCTTACGAATACCAGCAGCAAGTGGATCATCAGGAAGCCATCGTCGTCGGCGTGAATCGCTTCGAAGTTGAAGAAGATAAGCCTATCCCGATTCAGCGCATCGATCCCGTGCTCGAACCAAGGCAGATTGAGCGAGTCCGGGCACTGCGGACAAAACGGGACGCGGCGCCCTGCCAGGCCGCGCTCAAAGCCGCCGAAGATGCCGCGCGCTCAGGAGCCAACGTGATGCCGCACATCATCGCTGCGGTCGAGGCCTATGCGACCGTGGGCGAAATTTCAGATGCCCTGCGGCGCGTCTTCGGGGAGTACAGGGAAGCGGTGGTAATCTAGCCCATTGCTTGGTGCATGTGGAGACAGCAGTGGAGGTGGGGCGAGGGTGCATGAGCGCATGTGGGGACAGCGGCCATCGGCTGTCCAGCGAGCGAAGATCACCTGGATCTCTGCCGCCGCCATTTCTGATCTGGATTGTGGCTTGGGTCTGGTCCGCCCTTTCAAATCATGGCCGCCTTGAATGAGCCTGACTAGAGCCACGTCGTAGCGCCACCAAACCGCGGCTTCGCCGCTAAGGGTCGGTAAGCTGCACGCATTTCGCGGACATGAGTGTCCGCGCCACATTCACGCCGGTTGTGCTTGCATCTCCGCGACGGTCGCTTCCAGATGACCGAGTGTCTCCTCGATGGTTAGCGAGTACATCTCTCGCCCCACGCCTTCGCCTGCTTCCAGTGCGGACTTCAGATAGTGCCCGGCGATCTCCACGGCGAGTGAATCGGTGATGAGCTTACCGGTACGCTTCTTGTACTCCACCCAGGCGGGGTGCGGCAACGCCACCCAAACCTTCCGCCCATCCACCAGAAACTTGATGTCGACCGCATCGGCGTGGCGCGTGGCGATGGCAACGATCATGGCCTGATAAACACAATGCACTTGCTTTTTTGTCCAACGGTCGGTGGCGCTGAAGTTCTCAAACATGCATAAAACTATAGCGGAGAGTTTGCGACCGGAGCAAACCATCGCGTGGAGTGGTAGGCCGGCGACCCAGGCAAGAAGCATCCAAGCGTCAACCCTCACCCTACCTTTCGAAAAGCCTTTGTCCTATTCTTATGTGAACCAAACGCAGGCAGGGCACTCCGGTACACCGATCCGCGTTTTTGGAGGTCAACGACGAGACTCCAGCAACGGCATAACGGCCCATCCATGGCAACGACTGAAAGCGCTCAGCCATCGTTTGACACCGTGAACGAGTTGGATCGTGCGCTGCGAACGGGAGAAGGTAACTCCGTCACCGATCCGATTCTGGGCAAACCAGTGGACTATGCGCGGGTGCACTTTGCCGAGGAAGAGTCGCTTATGGAGACCCACAAGTTCCCCGGTCTGTCCACTCATCGAACTGAGCACGAATTCTTCCCCCACGGCTTTCTGCAAGAGCACAAAGCTGCCAGGCCTGGGGTCCCGTCTCGCTTTTGTTTTTGTGCAGGCATGGTTCAAAAAACACCTCAGGAAAACCGACCAGCAGTACTGCGCTTTTCTAAAAGGGCGCGGCGTCCGCTGACTGTCTTGCAAGAAAATCGTCTACGCCAGCTTCCGTCCAACGAAGGGTATGGGAGGCTGCTGGCATTTTCTTCCTCCCAATCCGCTTATCGGCGTCCGTCAGTCCGCCAAATATCACTTAGGTATGTAGCTTCCTTTATGATGGATGCGTGCCAGCCCGGGCCTCGAGCAAAACCAAACTTACGATCCTTCGCGCGAGTCCTCTGCAACTCCCGTGGCTCATTCACGGCTTTTCCACGCGGATGGGGGGGGTCTCCAGCGCCTACGGGAAGGGCGATCTCAATCTTGGGCTTACTGAGGACGATGTCAAAGCCACAGTGGAACGCAACCGTGATGCATTTCTCCGTGAACTCCAAGCGGTTACTCACAAGCGCCGCGGTTCGCACAACGCCGGGGGATCACCCTGGCCTCTGATCACGCTTCGCCAGATCCATTCCGACATCATTCGCCGTGTCGATTCGATTCCCGGCGAACCCCTCGCCGGAGACGGCCTGATCACCGCAACACCCGGACTCCTCCTCGCAATTCAGGCTGCCGACTGCTTGCCCGTGATGCTGGTTGATCCCAAACATCGCGCCGTCGGCGTGTTTCATGCCGGATGGCGTGGCACGGTGAACCGCATCGTCGAAAAAGGCGTCGGCGAGATGCATCGTGGTTTCGGCAGCCGCCCCCGCGATTTGAAAGCGGCGATCGGCCCCGGCATTCAGGGCTGCTGTTACGAAGTCGGCGCAGAGGTGCGCACCAAATTCGAGTCACAGTTTGCCTACGCCGCGAACCTGTTCCGAGAAGTCAAGGAATCCGATCCGGTGCGCGAAAAGTACCCGCTGTTATTCTTGACCGCACGCGCCCCCGGCCACAGCGAACTGCCGACCAGGATCTTTCTCGACCTGATCGCAGCCAACCGTCAGCAACTGCTTGCCGCGGGTGTCGTGAAGAAAAATATCGACGCATCCCCGCTCTGCACTAATTGTCACCCCGACTTGCTGTTCTCCTACCGGGCCGAGAAAGGCAAGACCGGGCGGATGATGGGTGTGGTCGGAATCCGCGAGTGAGGGCGGCTCCGCCTGCGAGCTCACTCCTCACTCCCTTAGCGGTTGATTTCCGGCTCATGCGAGGTAGACTCGGCCGGCAGAAAAGCCCTAGAAAGTATCTTCGGAGGGTTGGGGCATCGCGATTCTGCCTAGCCCGCGATGCAAACGAGGCATCGTGACGACGGACCTCAATCCGAAAGAATGCAATCTAATCGGCATAGGGGGACGGGTCGCCCCGCCTCCCCTGCCACACCACCGTACATGCGGGTCCGCATACGGCGGTTCGGCGGATTAAGCTAGGACCGCACGACCATGGGTGGAAGCCCGAGCTTGGCCAAGTAGGCATTCGGCCAAGCGATGGTGAGAGCGGGCGAGTTCGCAATCCGCCAATTAAAGCGAGCGATGGCCTTGGGGGCGATCCGCCGCCGCGGTTCTCGTTCGCTCGTGAAGCTAAATCCGAGAAACTTCCTTTACCTCGGTTGAGCCACGGCGCTCTTCGCCTGATTCACCTTGAGCTTGAGTCGGTGCGTGATGAAGTGCGTAACCCTCTCCATCACTCGCTGTCCCGCTCGTTCGCTGCCCACGTAAATGTTACAGTCG
>Ga0307474_10000147_pt1 | contig 51781 bp, 43 predicted proteins | sample atmos_gasesECM1C_2_FD_203312 | JGI IMG/M metagenome (GOLD analysis project Ga0307474, IMG submission 203312) | Hardwood forest soil microbial communities from Morgan-Monroe State Forest, Indiana, United States - atmos_gasesECM1C_05 | ecosystem: Environmental > Terrestrial > Soil > Temperate... | reverse complement strand
AATGGCGAGCCATTCCACCGCTCTTGATAGACGACGTGGACGGTCTCGGGTCTATGCGGGTGCACGTCATCACGAATCGCAAGTCAGCGGGAAAGTTCCTTCTGATCTTTTTCCGCGCCTTCCCACGTGGGTTAGAACGCATTTCCAGCCCCCGGTCTTTCCAAAGCCACACATCGGTCTGGCGCTCTAGCACATCGTAGGGTTTGCCCCCAAACGTGCCTGCGTTGTGGAGCTTCGTCGTCACCAAGGCGACATTTCCCGTAGAGGCGCACTCTGGGTTCCGATACCTCATATGCTGTATGCTTCAAGAAGCCCGACTTTATCCCGTCGGGGAAGATCGACTTCCCTTGGCCTACGCCGCCTCTGGCAGAAATAACGGCCCAGTCATCTGACAGGCAGCTCGCAATGCCATCCGCATCGTTATCCCGCAACGCTCGTGTAAGTTCCTCTTCCGCCGCCATCACCCTTTCCGTGGTCGCGCCGGGCGCAGGCTTTGCTGCCCCAGCAGCTTTAGGTGACGCTATGGGTGCGACGAGCAAACCCACAATGATCAACGTGAGAGTGACCTTCAGAATGCGCATGCTCTCTCGTTTCGTAGGTTCCTGTACCTTGACTTGAGTTGCCACACTGCGTGACCGGGCGACGGCAAAAGCGGTCCTCATCAATCTCGTAAGCTTCATGTTCGTTGCCTTGTCGTAGTAAAGCCAACAACCGTGTTCTCAACCCCACCAACGTCGGAACTTATATTGATCAGGGCCAACGATCTCAATTCACAACCGCTAGCTTTTACGTCCATAGTTGATATCGCAAGCCGCGCCACACGTAGTACGGCAATCAACCCGAAAGTTCCTGATGTCATTGTCGTAACCATCTTTCGGTTCATTGATTCCCCTTCGATACGGACATTCCTACATAACCGGTGCAGCCGTTCCATCCGACCATTTGCCAACCGGAATCACGAATTCGGTGATGGGCTCCGGACCATCCCGAAACTGCGGATTCAGAGTGACCGGCGAGTCGGGCAGATCCGCACCCCAGGAGGATTTGTCTGTCAGTGGAAAGTAGAACATCAGATGAGGTACGAAGTGCCCGAGGGCGTCATTCAGGTAGCCTGCCCGCGACATCATGTAACACATCGCGCCCGGCTCCGGGAGCGGTAACTCTTTGTTCTCGAATCCGGCCTTGATGCTGTCGATCATCTGCGCTTTCGACATCCCGGCTAATACCATCTCCGTCCGATTGATCGTGATAGGCAGAATGGATTGCGCGGCAGCAGGATTGAAGCACATCGGCACACGCACCTTGGGGTTCCAGAACTCCGGGGAGTTGAATGGGGACATCCATGATCGTTCCACCATACAAACAAAACCGTTCTTTCCTTCGATGGCGGTCTCATAGCCCTGCCACCCGAAAACCAGGATCTTCGCGTTGTTCGATATAGCCTCCGGGGCAGCGCTTCGCGCCAGGGCGATCTCGGCATTGCGATTCTGGATCAGGTATTGCTCGATCGAAGCCATGCTCGCATACGCTGTCCATCGATCCTCATTCCGATTGTGGCTGGTAAGCGTTAACGTCAGTCCCACAGCCACGCAGACGATAGCCAAGGCTCCGGCCCAGACCCAGCGGCTCGTCAACACTCTGTTTTCCAATCTCGGCAAGTTGACCTTTGCCGCTTCCCGCTTCAGATGGCGCTCCCCCAGCGCCGCGTTGATCTTCGAGGGGATGCCTACTTCGGGTGACTCAACTTCCCATGCCATTAGTTCTTGGGAAACACCCCGGAAATCGGCAGCGAGGGTCTGGCACTCCGGACACAGTTCCATGTGTGACAACGTCTGGGTGGCTTGGTCCGTGGGCAGTTCGCCATCGAGATAAGCCATGAGTTCTTCCTGTTCGATCGGATGTCTGTTTGTACTCATTGCATGCCTCGTCTTCCTGGGCGCGGCTGCTCAGCGCTTGCTCTCAGATCAGGATTGGTTTTTGCCTCCGACTCCAGGTAACTCTTCAATGCGAGACGCGATCGAAAAAGCCTGGAACGGACCGTATTCAAGGGAATTCGCAATAGCTCCGCAATGTCGGAGTAACTCAACTGTTCGTATTCCCGCAGCATCAAGATTTCGCGGTCCGGCGAATCCAGCTTTTCCATGGCTTGCCGGACCCAGAGCACGCAGTCGGGAGTTCCGTCAGCCTTAGGCTCTGGAGCGGACTGTTCTAATGTGCTACTCGTAAAGAACTTGCGCCGTTCCGCAGCCAGCAGCTTCAACGCAATGCCATACAGATACGTTCGGACCGAAGCTCGCGGCTCATAACGGGAGGCTGCGCGGATCACCGCGAGGAAAGTTTCCTGGACGAGATCCTCCGCCCGCTCAGGGTTGTTCAGCCGGCGCCCGAAGAAGCCATACAGTGGCTTGCGATAGCGGGCAAACAGCTCCTCGAAGGCTGCGCGTGATCCGCCCTGGAATTCCAGCATCAAGGCTTCGTCGCTAGTCATAGTCGGTGCGCCGGCTCAATCCGCGCAATCCTTCTGCGGCGTTTTTCACACCGTTCATGCTTCTTTAATGTCACAAGAAAGCCAAAAGTTCCCGCTCCGCTCCATTCCTTCTGTGTTTTGTTAATCTCATCAACATGAATCTCCACCGGTCGGGACTGGGCAAGGAAACTCAAACGCCGTCCGCTTGCTCAAAACGCCTACGAACAGCAGTATGCCGAGGATTTCCTCCCAACGGAGTGCGGTTTGTGTTACTCGGACTCAACCGCATTCGGATTCAGCTGTGGCGGGGAAGAGTGTCAGCTTGAAGGTAACGCCAGCTTGGCTTGAGTTCGCGTTTAACTGGCCTTAAGTGAAGCCCTCATCGCACAGCAGCTTGGGATATCAAACCCCGAAAGAGTTTGCCGCTGGCCAGGCCGCGAGCTTCTACACGGCTGAGCGATAGGCAATGGACTCAAAAACGCCGTCTCTTGTGATATTACGACAGTTGACCAGTTGAGACCGTACCGTAGTCGCACTCCGAAACCCATTTTTCACATCTGAATTGTCGAAGGCCAAAATTCTCCCGCTTTTCCGAATCCCGAATCTCGGAGCATTGGCGGCGATTTCTACTGATATCCGTATGAATTGATCACTGGGCTTGTTTTACTTGGTTTCTGTAATTGGTCAATTCGTCACTCTCTGATACCGCAAACACATACCTGAAGTAGTGGAACCTCGCGTATTTCCTCCAAAGACGGCCCCCGGCTTGCTTCATTCGACAGCTGCACCCTACGCGAGTGCACCCGCGACTTTCGTCAGCCAGTGACAAGCGGGTCGCAGGAACAGAAGCAGCATTCTGCCGAAAAAAGTAGTTTGCGGTCGAATCCAGTGTGATGGAGGAAGTAATGAAAGTGGTTAATGACTCATCTATTTTTCTCGATCAGTCGCGACACTCAATCTATTGGTCGGAGGAAGCAATGCAAATCCGCAGCTTGAAGTTGGCTCTGGTTCTCTTGTTGGTGGTTTGTTTGGGCCGTACTCTGCCAGCGTGGGCACAATCGGCCTCGTCGGGTACGGTTTCCGGCATAGTGACTGACCCGTCGAATGCGGTGGTGGTGGGCGCTGCAATTACGCTGACCGATACCGCGACCAATATCTCGCGAACCGCGAACTCCAACGCGACCGGGCGTTATTTCTTTGCGGACGTTACCCCGGGTACATACAGCCTGACCGTCGCTAAGGCGGGATTTGCCACTACGAAGACCGAGAACCAAGTGGTACAGGTCGGAGTCAATCTCGCGGTTAATTTGTCTCTACAGGTGGGCGGCGCGAATGTAGTTGTCGAGGTGTCTGCGGTCGGCAATGAGCTGCAAACGATGAACGCCACCGTGGGTAACACGATCACCGGCGTGGCATTGGATTCGCTGCCCAGCTTGGGCCGCGACGTCAGCACGTTCGTCGAACTGCAACCCGGCGTCGGTCCGGATGGCGCCGTCGGCGGAGCCGTTCTCGACCAAAGCTACTTCACGCTGGATGGCGGCAACAACAGCAACGACATGGACGGCAGTATGAACGTCTACACCACCAGCTATGCCGGCGATCCGACCGGCGGCGTCGCATCGCAGAATCAATTGGGCAGCGCGCTCGCAAACGGAACGGCCGTGGGTGGTCCGACCGGCGTAATCCCTACTCCGGCCGACAGCATAGAGGAGTTCAAGGTGAATACTGCCGGCCAGACTGCCGATTTCAACAGCTCTGCCGGGGCGGAAGTGAAGATTGTGACCAAGCGCGGAACCAGCGCTTGGCACGGGACGGGATACGAATATTACAAAGACAACAACTGGTCATCCAACAGTTGGGAAAATAACCACACCACGCCGATCACTCCGATCCCCAGCTTCCATTACAGCCGTTATGGCGGAGCGATTGGCGGGCCGGTTATCCCGAAGGACATTCTTGGCGGCAAGACTTACCTGTTCTTCAACTACGAGGGTTTCAACTTCCCTGCCTCCCAGACCGTGGTGAGGAATGTCCCATCACCGAACCTGCGGAACGGGATCATCACTGACCCCGCCACAGGCACTCAGTACAACCTGAAAACAATTGACCCGCTCGGCATCGGACTCAATCCCGTAGTTTCACAAATATGGAATAAGTATGAACCGCAGCCGACGCCGGGCGCGACCTGTCTGGCCTACTGCGATGGAGTTAACGTTCTGGGATTCTCGGGCAACGTCAGCCTCCCGACGACCAGCAAGTTCGTGGCTACGCGCATTGACCACGACTTTTCGTCCAAGTGGCATTTCATGTCCACCTACCATTATTTCAAGATCAACGCGGCCGAAACCAACCAGGTTGATATCGGTGGCTTCTTCCCCGGCGACAAGCTGGGCACTCCAGCGTCCCAAGCCAGTCTTCCGGAACAAGCCTGGATGTGGGTAGCGGCCCTAACCACCAACATCAGCTCGAACTTCACCAATGATTTCCACTACAGCTTCCTGCGCAACTGGTGGGCATATAACCGGAAGGGAGATACCCCTCCATTGCCCGGGCTGGGCGGCGCGCTTGAAGTGATGGGTGAGCAATTGAACGGAGGACAAGAACAGAACCTTATGCCCTATAACGTAGACACGCAGAATACGCGTACCCGTTTCTGGGATGGGCATGATCAGATGTTTCGCGACGACCTCTCCTTGCTAAAAGGCAACCACTTATTTCAATTCGGCGGTACCTACCAGCACAACTTCAACTGGCATCAGCGCAGTGACAATGGCGGAGGTATAAATTACGCTCCCGTGTATGAGCTTGGCGAGGGAGCTGCGGGCTCCGGACTCGCGTCAGATCTGTCGATTTGCGCAACAACCAAGATCGCCAACTGCGGTGCCCTTACGACTGGGGCACTGGGCATCGTTTCCATCGCCCAGACGGCCTATACGCGCTCAGGTCCCAACCTGGCGTTGAATCCTCCTTTGACACCCGCATTCGACCAGAGCACCATTCCTTACTACAACGTCTACTTCACCGACACCTGGCACATGAAGCCGACCTTCACCCTCACCTACGGGCTGGGTTGGACGCTCGAGATGCCGCCGGTTGAAGCCAATGGTAAACAGGTTGAACTGGTGGACACCGCTGATCAGCCAGTCAGTGCAGAGGGTTACTTGGCGGCTCGCAAGCGCGCTGCTGTGTTGGGACAAAATTACAATCCGGAACTGGGTTTTGCCTTGGTGGGGAACACGGGAAATGGACTGAAATATCCCTACAATCCGTACTACGGAGAATTCAGTCCACGTATCGCTGCCGCCTGGAATCCTCACTTCGACAGTGGTTCCATCGCCGGCAAGGTCTTCGGCCATGAAGATACGGTCATTCGTGCCGGCTATGGCCGCCAATATGGTCGCTTGAACGGTGTTGATCTGGTCTTGGTGCCGCTGCTCGGCACTGGCCTCATCCAGCCCGTGCAGTGCATCGGTGGCCTCGCGACCCAGTCCCTGACCGCCCCCTGCGCCGGCGGCGGAGTAGCTACTCCGGCCACTGCTTTTCGCATTGGCGTAAACGGACTCACGGCCCCGCTCGGCACGCCACCCAGCCAGACGCTGGTCCAACCTGATTTCCCTGGATTCAATGCAGTTTCGGCAGGTGCCGGCGAAGCCTTGGATCCAAATTTCCGGCCTAACCAGATCGACTCCTTCGACGTGACCATTCAACGTCAGTTGTCGAAGAAGGTCACACTGGAACTCGGCTACATCGGGCGCAGGATCGAAAACGAGTATCAGCCCATTAACATCAACGCCGTACCCTACATGATGACCAAGGGTGGACAGCAGTTCTCCAATGCCTACGCAAATGTGGTGATGCAATATTGCGGCGGCTTTGCAGGGCTGGCTGGCGGCGGTTGCGCGAAGAATGCAGGTGCGGTCACGCCGCAGCCGTTCTTCGAGAAGGCAATGAATCCAGCCTACTGCGCAGGGTTCGCCAATTGCACGGACGCGGTAATGAAGCGCGAAGGCGGCAACTTTGCCACAGCCCAGGTCTGGTCTCTGTGGAGCGATTTGGACAGTGGAGCAGGCTGCCCCGGTTGCCCGACGTCCAACGGCGGCGGCCAAGGATTCGTCTTCGGAAACACCATGATGAACACGACCTTCGGTGGGTTCGGCCAACCGCAGAACACATCGGGTGTGGGCGTAAACGCCAGCGTAGGCCACGGCAACTATAACGGCGCCTTCGTCTCCCTCAAAATGGCCGACTTTAGAGGATTTACCGCCCAGTCGAACTTCACCTGGTCCAAAGCCCTGGGAACCGGCGGAGTCGTCCAGGCCAGCAGCGCATATACTCCAGACGATCCCTTCGACTTAAACCAGATGTACGGCAGACAGGCCTTTGACCACCGGTACGTCTATAACATGTTCATCGTCTACCAGCCACCGTTCTATAAGGGGCAGTCCGGATTTATGGGACGTTTGCTGGGAGGCTGGACTTTCGGGACGGTGTTCACTGCGGGCAGTGGAGCACCGTCTGAACTTTACACTTCGACCGGAGATGGTCAGGAGTTCGGCGCCGGGGACAACATCAACTTCTTTGGCAACGAAAATGCCATCCCCATCAAGCCGATTACGAGTGGCCATATCTACAGCCAGCCCAACGGGGCATTTCCGAATATCTTCAAGGCTGGGCCGGCTGCAGTAAACGACTTCCGCAACCCGATTCTGGGGATGGACACCAGGGACGGCGGCTATGGCATGCTCAATGGTCTGCCGTACTGGAACATGGACTTGAGCGTTAAGAAGAATATCCGAGTAGCGGAGAGCATCAGCCTCGATCTGCAAGGCGTCTTCGCCAATTTCCTGAACCACAATCAGTGGCTGGACCCGGACGGCCAATTCGGCAGCGGGCTCTTCAACCCTGGCGGCTTTGGAGAACTCGGGGGCTCGGCCCAGGAGCAACCAGGCGGCAACCGTCAGATCGAGGTCGGCATCCGCGTCCGCTTCTAGCTTAGAGAAACTCGCGGGCGCCCCGCGGAGTGGCGCCTCGATCTAACCCAATCCGTGGCGTTTCCCCTCCGGCCGCACCACACAGGTGCGGCCGTTATTCTGCACCTGCTGCGCCGAGGATTAATATTAATCGAGCCTGACCCAGCGACTGAGGGTGCAGCTCTGGAATTTTACTGGGAACACCGCCAGGAACTGCGGCGTGCCGGTGTTAACAAACGAGCTCAGGTCTAATAGTTTGAACTCGACCTGGCGGGCAGCCGGTATCCCGTCCCCGCCTCTCAGCATCTCCGCTTTTGCTTGATGCTCCAGTTGACCGACACCCTACCTTGAGGTTTTCGGTGTTATCAGATGGGATGAGTTCTACATGCCTTCTCTCGGCTCAACGGCGTATGAAAACGAGTTAGGCTGGCGTTCTTTGTACCAGACAGCAAGACTCCAGAGGGACGACGGCTCGTTCCTATGAGTGGGCGAGTCTTTGAAGCTCTGCAGTACATATGTGCCACGAGGCAGGAGGGCTGGGTATTTCCGTCAAAGCGCTCTGCATCGGGGCATCTGCGGTCGATCTGTAATCTCTTTCGAAAAGCTCGCAACAAGGCTGGCCTTCCGAAAGAATCGGTCCGGTACTGCGCGCGACATTGACTACGGTACACGGGTTCTGATGCGAACCGGAGACCTTGCTGCGGTCATGAGAACAATGGGGCATCGCGACGTAAAGACAGCGATGCATTATCAGCCTAGGCGTCCTTGCTGCGGCGGATGTAAACGGCGATGGCCACCTTGATGTCATTGCATCCGGAATCTTTGTCAATGACTTGCGAGCGTTCGGAACAGAGGCGGGAGACCAGATCTGCGTCCTCGAAGGGGATGGGAAGGGGAACTTCGCGTATCCCAAGGTCTATCGAGGCGACAGTTAATCTTACTCCCTGCGATTGGAGATTTTAACGGGGACGGGCATCAACGACAGACTGCAGTACGTTGTACGTGGATCTGTAACCGTTCAGCTCGAACAGGTCCGAGCGACTTGTCAGGCAAGCCTAATACGCAGAAGAGTTGGTGTCTGGGACGCAGTATCAAGCTTCTGCTGGGTTGTGCCTGCTGGCTGGCTATTTCTGCCTATCGAGGCCGAACGAGAACGAAGCCTCGGAACGGCTCTAAGTACTGGGATTTCCGGCAACTGCAAGAGAAGTTTGGAGGCGCGGGTCGGAATCGAACCGACGCATAAAGGTTTTGCAGACCTCTCCCTTACCACTTGGGTACCGCGCCCCTGTTCAATACGTTAGCGTTCCGGCCGGAAAAAGTCCATCTGAGGGAAACGAGCCGGCGGGCAACAGAAATCTGGAGCGGGAGACGGGATTTGAACCCGCGACTTCGACCTTGGCAAGGTCGCACTCTACCACTGAGTTACTCCCGCTCGTTCTCTCATTCTACAGCACTTGCGCATTTCGTGACAATTCACTGCACCCGCACTACCCGCACTACCCGCACTCACTCGCACTCGCACCCGCATTTCGGAATTTCTCTCTTCGGCAGCGTCTGCCGTGGTCCCGTTTGGCAGAAAACGCTCGATGAATTGACCTTGAGCGTTCCTTGGCCTTGCGGCTGTTGTGTACGTAGTGCATCGTCAGGTCCACATGCGACTGGCGAAGCATGCGTTGCACCACCACCGGGTCCAATGCCGATCAGGAACGTCGAAAGGCCTGCCCTGCAGGGGTCTTGCATCCCCTACAACATGCCGGTCTAGCCGGCGCTCTCCGGTTTGCCGACTACCCAAGAGCTGGGTGTGTCGTATTGTCGTAACCCAATTAGGTCTTGGCAGCGAGGCGAGCCGGGTCCGGGGTATCGCGAATGCGTCCGGCCTCCACATCGGCGTGTACCGCGCGGAGCCAGCGTAGGTCGAGGCGGCACTGCTCCGCCATGTGCTGCATGAGGTGGCGGCTACCGGTAGGCAGCATCGTTATCCATTGCCGATGCAATTTCCGGATCTCCGCCAGCCGCGCATTCTGCCTATCGATTTGGGTTCGCAGAGCCTCGGCGACCAGGTTGAGGTCGGCGAGATGCAAGAAGAGCATGGGGCCATAAAGAGTCTCCCGAAGGTCGCCTTCGGCGGCAAATTGCGCGTGCAGTAGTTCACGAAAGCGGTCGCGTCCGCGCGTAGTGATGCGGTACACCGTACGCATGCCGCCCCGAGCCACGCGCTGGTGGGCGACCGCGGTTAACAGGCCACCTTCGGCAAGCTGGCGCACGGCGTAGTAGAGCGTGCCGACATCTACATCGGTAAAGCACTCGATCATGGCCTGGGTCAGACGCCGCTTGATCTCGTAGGGGTGAAAGTCACCGCGGTGCAGAACGCCCAAAATATATAGTTCAGCTTTCATAGTCTAATTGTACTATTATGCTTATATTAAAGGAGGAATGTGCGATGAAGCGGTCCATTCTCGCCTGCCTCGCAGGACTCCTCACGTGGATTGTCGTCGTCACGGTAATCAACCGTGTGCTTCGACTGAGCCTGCCGAACTACACCGCTGCCGAACAGACACTCCAGTTCACGCTGGGCATGAAGTGGGCACGCCTTTTGATGGCTATCGTGACCTCGCTGGTGGCTGGTGCCGTAACAGGTTGGATATCCCAATCGAGGCGCTGGGCGGCGTTGATCGTCGGCAGTGTGGTGCTTGCAATGTTCGTGCCTTTGCACATCGCCATTTGGAGCAAATTTCCGGTGTGGTATCACCTGACATTTCTCCTGACGATTATTCCGGCGGTGCTCGTGGGTGCGCTGCTGCCACCGCGCCGGAACAAGGACCTCAACGAGGTTTACTCCGCACCGCGCTAAAGTTTCATCGCCGAATATCAAAAATCGAGCCAGCTACGCGCCCTGTGGCTCGAGAGTACATTGGCCTGTCATCGCTAAACAACGAGATCGCATGCCTAGAGGCAGCCACTTTTATGTGGGTCGATCAAAAAAGCATTCAAAATGATCTACTGGCCGGGCATGCTGGAGGCAGGCTCCGCGTAACCGTACACGCCGCATGAGAACCAAAGTACGAAGAATGCCGGCAGCGGGAGATCTGGAGTCCCTCCAACGCGTTCACTTCCGCCGTCAAACAACTGGATCCCATTCGCAATTCAAGGCGACGGCGAAACTGGCGAGAGCGCGCGAACAGGCGAAGGCGTCACTGGTTTGCCAAGACCTTGCGGCCACCGTCTAAGTCGGGTTCAAAGCCGATTCGATCCAAGGCTGGCTTGATTTCACTGTTTGACATAAAAAGGTTCCACACGAGCTCCGATCGATAATTCTCAATCATCACGACAACGGGAGCTTGATTAAGGCCCATGTAAACATCCTCAAACCAGTCTTCTGAGAGATTGAACCCGTCCCGAAACCCATAGATTCCCCACAGCTTGTCGCCTAAATCTCGATAAAAATGTTTGAGAGCCTTCATCGATTCAGTGGGAGTGTATGGAAACGACGCGAGCGCTGCTGTGCAGGTGATCGTTCCATTGTCATCTCGTGGCAAGGCGCGCCCTCCGCTCGCATTGATGCCGGCGGAGCGTCCCCACGAATCATCGCCGTAGCCAAGATACTTGCTGGGGTTAGCGACAGCGTAGGCATGGTTGATCAGCGCAATGTTGCGGTTGTTCTTGAAGTAGTTTGTGTAAGCATCTTTCTTGTCACGAGGATCAAAGCCCAGAAAGGAGTAGTGAGTAAAGAAAAGATCTGCTCCATTTCCCTCTCCGACATCAAGTTTAATGCCGTAATAGCTATTTCCGTTAAGGTAGTGATCGCCTTGGGTTGTCCGACTCCACCAGCGGCGGTACTGGACGGCCCTCTCGGATTGTCCTGCCCAACCGCTGTGATACATCGTGGCTGAGACGGGATGAGTGGGCGACCCGATCGCGAGCAGATAAACGATCATCGTTTCATTCCACCCAACGAGCGGGTGATTCAGATAAAACCCGTAGTCGGGGGACCAGTGCCAGTAAAGAAAATCGCTGGCGCTGTTGCCGCGGTACCAGTCCCATTCGACCGCCCTCCACAAGGAGGTTATCGTTTCCCGGATTTCCTGCTCTGCAGAAGTTTGCCGGGTGAAGTATTGCCGCGCTGCCAAAAGTCCCTGAATCAGGAATGCGGTCTCGACGAGGTCGCCGCCATCGTCGTGGTTTCCAAAGCGGGCAATGACTTTTCCGGTGCGGCCATCCAGGAAATGTGGGAACACACCGTGGAAACGATCGGCCTTCCACAGAAAGCGGGTGATCTTGAGCATCCGATCGACGCCCTGCTCACGGGTTATGAAGCCGCGCTCGACTCCGACCAATAACGCCATGATTCCATGACCTGAGGCTCCCACCGCGACCAGGTTTTCATCGCCAGGTAAGATTTCAATTGCCAGGCCAGCAACTGGGTGAGCGCCTTCCCAGTAGTATCTGAAACAGGCTTCTTGAACCATGGTGAGCAGTTCATCATCATTCATTTTCCGGGTGATGGCCTGCGCTTGCGCGGAGAGAGGCGACTCGTTGTAGTTCACGTCGACGGAACTGATCTTATAAAGAGCAGTCTTCCCGCTCTCACCGAGGAAATCCTCATAACGGGTCGCACTCGCTTTCTGAATCCCAACCGGTGTGTATTGCTTTCCGTCGAAAGACCTATAAATCTTGTAATACCGTAAATCAGAATCTTTAACTGGAATCCAAGTCAGATCGATGTGCCGGTCGTATCCTTTGGCGCTGAGGGCCGAAGGTGCCGAGGGATCTTTGTGCTTGTCGGCGACCTCATCGCCAACTGTGATCTCATCGATGTAAATCGTATGCGGCTTCCCGTCATCCAGGCCCTGACGAATGGTTATCAGCGCAAGCCGCCGCGGATCGAACTTGATCGGCTGCGTTCCCCTCACGGGCCCAACGAATGAATCGAATGGCAGCTTTATTCTTATCCAGGTGTGTGCAGGAAGTTTGTCGAGGTGACCGATCAACCGGATGCTGGGGGTGCCTTCGTCATTCACGTCTTTCAGGTAGATCAGGGGTGATTCAACTGCCGGAAGGTCGGCGTCTGAATAGCACCAGAAGAACAATGAGCTGCCGGAAAAATCGGCCGTACCATATCGTGCCTTTACCTTGAGACTCATCAGCCAGTCACCGCCCGTTTGCGACCTCCACTTCAGCCGCAGAGAATTGGGCGGACTAACATAATGAGACTCATCGATGGGAATCTTACCGTCAATAAGTTCCAACTCACTGGGAGCGACAAGAACCGCCTCGCTATAGTAGAAGGACCGGTAACCGAGGCTATTGTCAAAAGCGGGTGGACTTTGCACCCCGTACCCGGGAGTCGCGACTGACAACAAAAACACTAAGGGCAGGAGTCCACGCATTCGCGTCATCGGATTCGTCTTTCGCAACTGCGCGCCGTATGCATTGTGTATTAGGTCACCCCTGCGACGCAGCTATCTAACCGAAGAAAATTTACCCAATCCCTATTTTGCAGTCACTGCATCAAGCTTGCGAAGCATTTCAGTGATCTCGGGGTTCGACATAAAGGTTTTCCACCCCAGCCCGGTCCTGTAGTTCTCAACCATTACCGTGATCGGGGCTTGATTCAGTCCCATGTAAATCGGGGAAACCCAGTTGTGCCCGGGATCGAAGGCATCGCGCGGTCCATAGATATCCCACAGCTCAGAGCCCAGATCGCGGTAATAGTGTTTGAACGCGGTCATCGAGGCTTCGGGTGCGTAGGGGAAGGACGCGAGCGCCCCTGTAAGAGTAAGTGTCCCGCGGTCATCGGCTTCGTCGGGCGCATGCGGCACGTAGCCTTCCGGGCCGTCGCTCGCAGTCAGGCCCCATGCGTCCGGGCCGTAGCCGCGGAAGTGCTTCGGATTGGCCATGCAATATGCGCGGTTGATGAGCGCGATGTTGCGGTTGTTTTCAAAATAAGAAGATGTGTAACGGTCGTGCAGGCTATGCGGATCGAACCCTAAGTAAGAGTAGTGAGTGAAAAACAGCGGACCACCAGTGCCGACGCCTACATCGAGCTTGATCCCGTAATAGGTGTGACCGTTGCCATAATGATCTCCATCCGTCGCGCCGGACCAGCCACCGCGATAGCCGACTGCCTGCTGCGATTGCCCCGCCCAGCCAGAGTAGTACATGTCCACGGGCACACCGTGGGTTGGCGACGACATCGCGAGCAGATACGTGATCATTACTTCATTAAAGCCAATGAGGGGATGATGAATCTGCTCGGCCCACTCCGCAGACCAGTGCCAGTAAATGAAATCACTCTTCGGGTCTGTGCGATACCAGTCCCATTCAATGGTCTCCCAGAGGCGCGTGATCCGCCGATAAAGATCCTGCTCCGGGCCGCTGCTTCCGTGAAAATACTGGCGCGCGCCAAGAAGCCCTTCCATCAAGAAGGACGTTTCCACCAGGTCTCCACCGTTGTCGAACATGCCAAACACCGGCATCGTCTTGCCAGTGCTGCCATCCATGAAGTGTGACCAGGCGCCGTGATAGCGCTGTGCATGTTCGAGAAAACCAACGATTTTGGTGAGACGCTCAACCCCCTGTTCGCGGGTAACAAACTGCCGGTCTACGCCGACCACCAAGGCGGCTATGCCAAACCCGCTCGCTCCCGTCGCAACGATGCGATCATCTCCGGGAATGTTCTCGCGGGTCATACCAGAGGCAGGGTCCGCGCTCTCCCAGTAGTAGCGAAAACAGGCCTCCTGCAGCATGGTCAACAGTTCGTCGTCGTTGAATTCGCGAGTTGACGCACTGACTGCGTTTGAAAGTCGGGACTGACGATACTCATGGTTCGATGCAGCAACCTTATATGCAGCGGTGACTCCCGACTTGCCCAGGAAATCGGAATACCGATCGATTCCCGGCAACTGAATTCCAATTGGTTCGAAGTTCTTGCCGTCCAGCGAACGGTAGATCACATAGCGGCCGAGCGCGGGACTGTTCACGGGCTTCCAAGTCACATCGACGTGGCGATCATAACCAAGGGCGTGCACGTCTTCGGGCGCGGGCAAGGGATCGCCGACAGCCGGATCGTCGTCAATGCGCAATTCGTCGACAATCAGGATGTGGCGGATACCGTCGGCCCTTTCCTGATGAAAGACGATGTTCTGCAAAAACTGAGGACGGAAGTCATAGATAGATGCAGTGTGGAATTCACTCAACGGAATTCGCACTTGAACCCAGCGTCCAACCGGGAGGTCACCCGCAAACTTACCCAAAGGTAAAGGATCCGTGAATGATGCGGGGAACTCGGCAACCTGTAGTCCTTCGCGCGATGTCGAAAGCACCAGAGAGGGCAAATCGGCGGCCGCAATGGCTTGCGGAGCGAAACACCAGAAGTAGAGATTGTGCCCCGCGAACTCAGGAAAACGGTTGCGGAAGTTCATGACCCGTACTTCGGCTTCCCATCCTCCGCCAGGTTCCGACTGCCATTGCAGCCGAAGGGCATTGGGTGGCGTCAGGAAAGTCTTCGTGTCAACCGGAAGGCGCGAGTTGGTCTGCTCCAGAAAACTAGGTCCGTTCGCCATTGCTGCGCTGTAAAAGTATGTATCGGAAGTAAGACTGTTATCGAAGACAGCATGGCGATAGTACTCGGTGTTCGCTCGCGTGACAGCCGGGCACAATAATAAGATGGCGAGCAGCCAAAGCCAGCGCGTTGTTGCCGTCGCTAGAGAACTAACTTTCCCCAATTTCATGAGCGTTCCTCGAGTCGAGAGTCGCGCCTGCTATTACGCCGGAGCCGCCTTCGGTGGACGAGGGTGCCTGAGCCGGCAGAGATGTGACGCCAGATGTGATGCACACTCCAGCGATCAGTGCCCATCCCCTCACCCGACGACACATAGACTGTTTGCACTCCTGATAGCAAAGCCCAAAGACTTTAGCGGAGAGCGTAAAAGCATCTACTAAATCGCATTAGTAAATGATTGTCGCAGAGTATGAAATACGTTTTCTTGCCGCCTGTCAATAGTCCAGTTGTCTGGAGCGACGTGAGAACTTAAGCTTGCCCTCCGATTCCGAGTTGTGCGAGACTGCGCACGGTGACAAAAAGACAGGCAAGCGCGGGTTCCCCGACCCCGCAAACAGGCCGAAAACCGGTAACTTTGAAAGCACTGGCGGAGCACTTGGGGCTTTCTCCGGCGACCGTCTCGCTGGTAATCAATCGATCGCCGGTCGCAGATTCCATTCCGCAGGAAACAAAAGATAGAATTTTGTCCGCCGCACGCCGGTACAAGTACCGGCCTAATTTTTTTGCCCGGTCGCTGGGAGCGAGACGCAGTTTTACCGTCGGAGTCATGGTGCCGGAAGTCAGCGATGGCTATTCGGCATCGGTGATGAGCGGAGTCGAAGACTATCTTCTGCAAGAAGGATATTTCTACTTTGTTGTCAGCCACCGCCACCGGGCAGACCTGATCGATGAATATCCCAGGCTCTTCCTGGAACGACTGGTAGACGGGTTGATCGCAGTGGATACTCCATGGACGCTTGCTGTCTCCGTGCCAGTCGTCACTGTGTCAGGGCACAACCAAGTAAAGGGCGTCACTAATGTGGTTCTCGATCACAAACGAGCGGCCGAGGTTGCGCTCAAGCACCTTGCCGGTCTCGGCCATCGCAAGATCGCTTTCATTAAGGGGCAGGAGTTCAGTTCCGATACAGCTGTCCGTTGGGCAAACATCGAGAGAGTTGCCAGCCAGTTGGAACTCTCGATCAATCCGGCCCTCACTGCACAACTGCAGGGAGATTCTCCATCTCCTGGACCTGGCTACGAAGCCACTCGGAAACTGCTCGCGTCACGCAAACCTTTCACCGCACTGTTTGCCTTCAACGACATCTCCGCAATGGGCGCTATCAGTGCCCTTCGCGCGGCCGGACTTCGGATTCCCGAGGATGTTTCCGTCGTGGGGTTCGACGACATTCAAGGGGCTGCCTACCAGAATCCTGGCCTGACCACGGTACGGCAGCCGATGCGGGAGATGGGGCGAATTGCCGCTGAGACTCTCCTGCGCCGCATTCGGCGGTCGGCAGCCGATTCGCCTGGAGAGGAGATAATGGTCGAGCCCGAACTGGTTATCCGCGGAACCACCGGCCCAGCATTCAACGGCACTCCTCATCGGAATAACGGCCAGCCTCCGAAAATCAAAAAGCCGGTTGTGTGATTTAAATCACAACTCCTCCAGGCTCGCGTCATCTGATCCCTGTGGTCAAAAAAACGGAACGAGTCTGAGCAGTGTTCGAGAACACACTTGGCGCTAGCCAAGGACGCTCCAGAGTCGAGAGTAGTGGAGATACCAGAACGCGGGCGCGTCGTGGCGATTCCTCAGGTCGGAGGACTTCGCCATCGCTACCAGCGCCAGGCTGCTTAGTGATAGTTCGTCGGTGCTCGGCGATTACGGCTTCCGAATATCTTGAGTTGGTCTTGCGAACCAAAGCAGACTGTTCGCGAGCCAAGACCAAATTTCTTCTCGGCGGCGAACTCCTCTTTGCACTCCGGCTTTGCGATTCAGGACACCTCGCATCGTTCCTTCAACGTTCCCTCGATCAGGTACTCCGGCAGGGTGATCGTGTGCGGGCGAGGTTTTCGGTAATGACAGGCACACCGAAAAACCACAAACTCGTCAAGTCCCTGAAGATTCGGGGCGTAAGCCGGAACGGAGACCATCTGCCGAATAATCAGCCGTCAACCGTCCGAATTCTCCTCTTTCTCTCTATGGGTCGGCAGATTGTCCATGACCACGATGTGGCCAGGAGCAATCGTGGGCTTACTCTGAGAGTTTTCGATCGAGAGAAAGACACACTCGAAGCCGCCGTTTGCGGGCGGCCGCGAATCCGGAAGGCACGCTGATCATTTCGCCGAGACCGATATGGTCCAATGATTCTGGTCGCCGCCCGAAAATGAAGGTTAGCACGTCGTCCACACGGATCGCCGGCTCGGACCAGTCTTTTTGTAACCATATCGGCCAATTTTTTCACGGATTACCTGCGATCGTCGGCTACTCGTGTTCTGTGCGGCGGACAAGCCGTGGGCTGGAATTCCGCCGGAGAGTCCTGATGATGATGTATCCAGCCTCCGGCTACCAAAAAGCGGTATATCATTCTCCAAGTCGGTCCGGCAGCCAAACATGCGTTGGTTGACTTTCATCTTTGCTCTCATTCTGGTCTCAGGCCCGAGGTTGAATTCTCCCGCCGTCAGATCGAATGTCCCTGTGCAAACGTCAACAACTTCAGCCACGATCCAATTCGAGGAAATCGCTGCGAAAGCAGGGTTGCATTTCACAACCCAGAATTCGCCCACTCCGAACAAGAACCAAATTGAAACCATGGTTGCGGGAGTCGCACTGCTTGATTACGACGGCGATGGCTGGCTCGATATTTATCTGGTAAACGGTGCGGTTATTCCTTCCCTGCAAAAAGAATCTTCCACTTACTGGAACCGGCTTTATCGAAACAACCGTGACGGCACATTTACCGACGTGACGGAGCGTGCCGGGGTCGCGGGTGCTGGCTACGGAATGGGTGTTGCCGTGGGGGACTACGACAACGACGGATTCCCCGACTTACTTCTGGCTAACGTTACCGGGAATCAACTGTTTCACAACAATGGCGATGGGACCTTTACCGACGTCACTGCGAAGGCCGGCCTCGCCGGAGCGCAGATGAGTGGCAAAAAGATGTGGTCGGTCGGGGCGGGCTGGTTCGATTACAACAACGACGGGCTGCTGGATCTTTTTGTCGTTAACTACTGCGTGTGGGAGGTAAATAAGGATCCGTATTGTCCGATCAAGAGTGGAGTGCGCGGGTATTGCCATCCCAAGAACTATAGGTCGTTGCATAACACGCTCTATCGCAACAACGGAGACGGCACGTTCACTGATGTTTCCGAGGAGACCGGGATCGCAGCTCATTTTGGCAAAGGGATGAGCGTTTCATTTGCGGACTATGACCACGACGGCTTTCTCGACGCATTTGTGGCAAACGATACGACCCCGGCGTTTCTGTTCCACAATCTTGGGGGCAAAAAGTTTGAGGAAGTCGGCGAAGCGGCTGGAGTTGCCTACGCGCCGGACGGCGTCACCCTTTCGGGAATGGGTTCGGATTTTCGCGATGTGAATAATGATGGGCGGCCCGACATCTGGTATACAGCGGTGGAATATCAGAGTTTTCCCCTGTTGATCAACAATGGGGATGGCACTTTCGACGATCTCACGCAACGAAGCGGGCTGCAAGCCACCAAGCAGATGTCCGGATGGGGAAATGGCATTTTCGACTTTGACAACGATGGCTGGAAGGACCTGTTCGTGGCACGCGCCAATGTGCTCGACAATATCACTGAATTGACGCCGGGCCGAAAATATCCGGAACCGAATTCTATTTTCCGCAACCTGGGAAATGGAAAATTTGCCGAAGTGAGCCAAACCGCCGGAGCAGATTTTCAGATGGATGCTCCGCACCGAGGAGTTGCTTTTGGCGACCTGTTCAACGAAGGCCGCATCGATGCGGTCGTGACAGTACTGGGTGGCCGTGTCAAACTGCTTCACAATGTCTCAAGCACCAACAATCATTGGATTCTGTTAAAGCTTGTCGGGAGCAAGAGCAACCGCATGGGCATCGGGGCGCAGATTCACATCACGACCGACGATGGACGCCAGCAGTGGAACGAGGTCACGACCTCGGTGGGATACACGGCATCAAGCGATAGCCGCGTACATTTTGGCTTAGGAAGCAACGCCCATATTAAGGAGATGGAGATTCGTTGGCCCAGCGGCATCAGGCAGGCGATGCCTGATGTGGCGGTGGACCGGGTCATGACGATTGAAGAGCCACGGCAGTAGACGAACTATTGAGGCAGGGAAACCGAATCCTTGAGCGGGTTTCTCGCATCCCCTGCCTCGCCGCTGGATCGTGCGTTTGCCGCGGAGCCCTTTGCCTGCTCATTATTCAGGCGGCCGAAGATGGCACGTGCCTTGGCGGCTTCCTGTTTTCTCCCCGCGCGGGAGTAAGCACTGGCCAGAGCAGCGTACAGTCTTGCCTCGCGTGGTAATCCCTTTTGCGCAAGCTCCAACTCGGGGATCGCTCTCCCGTAATTGTCAACATCGAGCTGCAACAACCCGAGCAGATAGTGTCCAAACGGCTGTTGCGGAGCAATCTGAACCGCTTCTTCGGCATAGGGAATTCCCGCCGCTGAATCTTCCTTGTAATCCGTCGCGGCAATCCGCAGTCTCGAGATCACATCATCGGGGCGGTTTTGGATCTCCTGCTTGAATTGCTCCACCGCCTCGGAAACATCTCGGGTCTGAACCAGAAAGAGGCCGAAGGCGTAATGAATGTTGGGATACTTCGGGTATTCCCGGACGAGCTCTTCAAACAGTGGCTTCGCCTCATCGTACTTCTTTTGACCGGCAAGACATTCCGCGCGTCCAACACGGAGTACGACTGGCGCATCGGCGGAATCTGCCGCCGGTGGATTTTGCAAGTTCAGCCGTAACATCGCCATTCCGAGGACGTTTGCAGCTTGATCGTTAGCACCGGTCTGCAGGCATAACTCCTCAAGAGTGTCTTGCGCCGACTGGAAGCTGCCTTGACGTTGCAGCAGGACACTTTCGTGGTAAAGAACGACATGCCAGAGATCCGAATTTTTCTGGAGGCCCAGTTTCTCGCCGAGCTGAATATGACGGAGCGCCGATTTCTCGTGCCCCAGTTCAAATTCGCAAAGCCCGAACAGGGCCTGAGCCGTGCCATTTTCCGGCTGTAGTGCGATCAGTTTTTGAAAATCGAATGACGCTTTAGCGTAAGCATTGCGATCGTAGTAGATCGTGCCCAGCGACCACCATCCCTCCGCCCACGAGGGCCGCAGCGCTAAGGCGCGCTTGTAGAGTGGAACCGCAGCGTCGAGCTGGTCTGCGTCGCGGGCCGCGTCGGCCTTGGCGGAGAGGGTGGCGAAACCATTTGCTGAGGGACTTGGGGTATGGTTCTGCGCCACTGCAACCGACGCCAGACACAACCAGAAAATGCCTCTGGCGCAGATCGAATGCCAAAAGACGGGAGAGAAGGCATATCGGCCCGACTTGACATCGGTGTACTTCACGCGAATTCAGTTTAAGGCACAACTGCCGCAGGATGAATTCGATTCATTCTGCGGCAGCGGAAGCGATCGCGTCGACGATGTTAGAAGCTGAACCTCGCCTGCATCTCGATCACCCGTGAACCGAGCACGTTCTGGGCCTCGCCGAAGTGTGAGCTCATGACGTCCATCTGGGGGTTATAGAGATTCAGCTTGTTAAACAGGTTAAAGAAATTGGCGCGGAACTCGATCCGACCATTTTCACCGATGATTTTCGTCTGAGGCAGGCCGAAGGACTTGCTGATCGTTGCGTCGATATCGAGGTAGCCCGGTCCGGTGAAGGCATTTCGCGCCATCCCGGGCGGCGACGGTAAGGGACCATACGGTTGCGATCCGCCGTTCGGGCATGATGCAGTGACAGGTCCTGGGAACAGACATTGGAAGTAGGTTCCCGCGACCACAGTTGGGGCAGTAAACGTGGATGTTGCATTGACATTCGCGGCGCTGCGGTAGTTCGCCTTGAATCCGCCGGCGTAGGCTGAGGGTTGCAACCCCGACGGGTGCACATTATCCGTTCCGGCATCGGCCGAGCCGCCACCCGCGGCGGGACCAAAGTTGAAAACCGGCTCGCAAGGTCCGGGGTTACCGCCATTTACACCCGCTACCGTACATTGGGGAAGAACTTCGGCCAAGCCATATAGCGGCGTCCATGGGAAGCCACTATGCGCATTCAAGATTCCAGAAAGAGCCCATCCTCCTACCACTTTTTCCAACCATGAATGGCTGCCGGTAAAGATCCTTGGCGACCATACTCCGTAGACTTTGAACGCATGGAGAACATCGTAATCAGACGTGCCTGATGCGGTCGCAAGGTTCCATTGGTAGTACGGACCGGCATAGCCATTCGAACCGACGTCAACGGCATGACTCAGGCGGTACTGTGTATCCAACTGGAACGACTGGCTGAAGGCATGTTTAGCCTCTAGCAGTAAGGCATTAAAGTGACCCGAGCCGTTGTCGTTATAAAAAGTTACGCCATGAACTGCGTGGTTGAGCGCGAGTCCGGCGGCAACGGCAGGATTGTACTCGTTGTAATGGTCCAGCAGGTGGCGAGTTTGACTGCCCTGGTAGCCGGCCGAAACCATCCACTGATGACCCAAATCGTACTCCGCACCGAACGTGTAGTGCATGGCGTATTCGGTCGGCCAAGTGGCGGGCAGCGCGGTCAAATCGACCATACCCGTCAGCGGGAGATTTGTGTTGGGATCGAAGCTGGTTTTGGCGTACGGGTTGGGAGCGTACCCGTAGGGCGAATGAACGTTGGAAGGAAAGCTATTGATATACGAAATCTGGCTTCCCGCGAGCGTCACCCCGTTATTCACATACGGCGGATTGAAGCGAACGTCCAGAGTATTCGACTGCGCGATTCCGTTGTAGGCAATGCCGAAACCTCCGCGTATGACTAGGCGGTTTCCAAAGTTGTGTCCGACTAGCTGTTGCGGACTCCAGGCAAATCCGAGTTGTGGCCCGAAATTCGTTTTCTGCGCGCTGTACTGGCTGCCACCGGTGCGGACCCTGAGATTTGAGAGCAGGTTGGCGCCGCTTCCAAACACTACTGTGGCCAGTTTCCCGTCTCGTTCTGAAATCGGTCCGAAGTAGTCCCAGCGCAATCCCGCCGTCACTGTCAGGGTTGGGCGCACTTTGTAGTTGTCCTGGAAGAACACCCCGATGAGGTTATTTCTGAGATTTTTGATTTCGGCCGAGGGAACCCCGGTTGTGGGGTCGGACTGTGCGTTCTCCGCAACTGGAGCGTCGTTGAGGAAATCCCAAATGCTATTGAAGGTATAGCCGGGGCGGTCGGCCCAGAAGGGAGCGTCCACCGATTTCAGGTGTGTAACCTCGGCCCCCATCTTCATCGTGTGCGCGCCGTGCACCTTGGTGAGTACATCCTTGGCGGCAGTGGTCCACTGATCAAAGCCGTTGAAAGAGCCAATTCCCCAACCTACAAACTCGTTGTTCGTGAAGGATGTGGTGGGCGCAATGCTGCCGATTCCATTGAGGTTGATCTGGGGCAGTCCCCACGGTGCATTCGGATTTTGAGACAGATCCTTCTCTTGCCAGCCGGCGGCATTGACCCGCACTTCGTTGGCCATACTGGAGCCGAACGTATGGTCGTAAATCAGCGTGGCCGCGCGGTTCTTGTAGGTGGTGTTGAACAGGTTCATTGAGCGGTCGCCGTTTCCATTGATAGCAGTACTCGAATTCGGCACCCAATAAAGACTAAAGGCGATCAGGTCCTTGCTGGTGGCCTGGAAGTCCACACGCCCGTTGTACTGGCGATGGGTGTCAGTGCTGGGGTTCTTGATTCCTTGAAAGAAAGCGATATCCGCTGTGGTTCCAAGATTGCTGAACCCTCCCGATCCGTCGCCCCCGGTCCCGGGATTCGTGTTGCTCGTCCAACCTGGGTCGCGAGTCCCGAGCGGAAACAGTGAGGGGTTCAAAGGAGAGCCCAGGTTCAATCCCTGCCCCGGGAGGAAATGACAATTTTGCCCCTCGATCAAGCCAGCGAATGCGCAATCATGATCTACTTGTGTGCCGCCAAACGGGCCCACCCCGGGATAGGAAAAGAATTTCGCGGCATTCGTCCCTGAGGCAGCCAGTGCGCGAAATGCGGGCGTCTCGTACCAGCCTTGGCCGGGCAGTGCCTGACCGTTGTTATCAAGTGTTTCGTAGGAGAAGAAGCCGAAGAGGCGATTGTGTATGATCGGCCCACCGACTGAGCCACCCCAATTGTTGAAGCGACCTTCATCTCGCACGTTGCCGCAATAGCCGCCGGCTTTCGTGTTTACGCAACCGGGCGAGTCGGTGGTGTAGCCGTTGTACTTGGTGAATGCGTTCAGTCCCGGACGGTGCGCTTTGAAGAAAAAACTGCCGTGGTAATTGTTCGTTCCGTTCTGCGAGATGATCTGCACCTGCGCGCCGCGGTAACGTCCATTTTCCGCGTCGTAATTGTCGGTAACGACTTTAATCTCCTTGATCGAATCTTCGTTCGGCGTAATGACCGAGGCCCCGCCCCAGGTCACGCTGGTCGTGCCCACGCCGTCGATCTGATAGTTATTCTCACCAGCGCGCGCGCCGCTGGCGGTAATTTGACCTCCATTTTCGATCTTGAAGATACCATCTGTCCCACCGCTGCCGCCCATCGAACTAGACGGCAGACTCTCGCTTCCGCCGCCCGCTGCCTGTGAGCCGTCACCAAAAGCGCCCGGTGCGAGTTGCAGCAGTTGGAATGGATCGCGACCGAACGAAGCGAATTGTTGAAACTCCTGAGCGCGAACCTCGCCGCCAAGATTCGCGGTTTCGGTGTCCAGCAGTGGCACCGCATCGCCGCTCACTGTAACCGACTCGCTGGCCTGTCCAACGTCAAGTTGAACGTTGACCGCGTTTGCTACTTCCGCGGTAATTCCGAAACTATCGATCTGCTTCTTCTTGAAGCCAGCCTTTTCCACCGTCAGTGAGAATTTGGCCGGGGGGAGGCCGTTAAAGTTGTAGATTCCCTTATTGTCCGTAGTGGTAGTTTCGACGTGCCCGGTTTCAAGATTCGTAAGCGTGACCGTGGCCCCTTGGACAACGGGGCCTTGCGGATCGGTGACCACGCCCTGGATGGCTGCGCGATACTGGCCTTGGGCTACTAGGGTGAAGGAGCTGACAAACAGGATCAGCGATACGGCTCGCAACGTCGCAGTGCCTCGAGTCATAGAGGCTCCTTTCCGAACTACTTTACGTCCCGAGAATTGCAACTAAAAGCTCTACAAAAGCGTTTTAGTAAATAATAAAGAAAAGCGGTGAATGTATAGCACACCAGATTTTCGTCAGTCAAGCACATTCCGCCGCAAACCAAGCCTGCGTTGTGCCATAACGATTTGGTACCCGAGGCAGATGTCCGACCGAGGCACGTCCCGAATCGCAACGCAGTGCGGTGGAATATTGTGAACTATTAGGTCTGGGAGAAAGGCGAGCCTTTAAGAAGTGCACAAGTCGTGCCGCGCACGCCGATGGGAAGCGGAAATCCACGTCGACTTCTGCAGGAATCGCTTTCCTGAATTCAAAGGTCAGAATCTATATTTCTGGTGTTTTGCTCCGCAGGCGATTGCGGCCGAAGACCTGCCCGAACTTGTCGTGTCTAATACCGGCACCGGCCTACAGGTGGCGGAATTCCCCGGTGCCTTCACGCAGCCTTTGTCGATTGGAAAATTTAGCGGCGATATTCCGGCGGGGCAATGGAGGCGGGTAAGAATTCCACTTTCGGCGTTTCATACGGCTTCGATCTATGAAGTTCATCCGGAATATCTGCGCAGTGTAGTCTTCCATCAGGGCCGGGCGAATGGTGTACCGCATGTATTGATCATCGACGAGATTCGAATGGATGACGATCCGCCGGCAAAGGATTCTGCTGCCCTACCTGCGCCAACGAACGTTCGAGCCGCCGGCTACGACCGTCATGTCGAACTGCATTGGGATCCGGTCAATAGTGCGTCACTCGGGAGGTATGTCATCTATCGCTCGCTCGACGGCAAGAGTTTCGAACCGATTGGCATTCAGCTTCCGGATGTGACGCGCTATTCCGATTTCTCGGCAAGTCCGGTGTGACCGCGCAATACAAGGTAGTGGCATCTGATGGCAACTACCAGACATCTCCACCCTCCGATGCCGTGAGCGCCTCAACTGGCGAACTAAGCGATGCTGAGTTGCTGGCCATGCTGCAGGAGGCTTGCTTTCACTACTACTGGGAGGGAGCCGATCCTCATTCAGGAATGGCACGGAAAAATATTCCCGGAGACGATCGTATTCTTGCCACCGGCGCAAGCGCCGTGGGTATTGCGGCGCTCATTGTCGGTGTGGATCGCGGCTTCATCACGCGCGGACAAGGAATCGAGCGCATTACCAAGATCATGGATTTCCTGGAGCACGCGCAGCGCTACCACGGCGCATGGTCGCACTACATGGACGGAAATACCGGCCGGACAATGCCGGTGTTCGGTATGTTCGACAACGGCGGCGATCTGGTTGAAACATCATTTTTAATGGACGGACTGTTGGCGGCGCGGCGGTATTTCCGAGGAAACAGCGATGCCGAAAAGAATCTTAATCAACGAATCTCGCAACTCTGGGAAACCGTCGAGTGGGATTGGTATCGCGGCCCTCAGCCCGGAGATTTTCTTTAGTGGCATTGGTCGGCAGAGTGGAAGTGGCAGATTCAACATCTGCTGATTGATTTCAACGAAGTGATGATCACCTATCTGCTGGCGATCTCATCGCCAACCCATGGTGTTCCGGCGAGTCTGTACTATTCCGGATGGGCGTCTGAGTCGGAACGCGCTCAACAGTACTGGGGCGGTTGGTCGCAAAGCGTGAATGGAGACCATTATTTCAACAGACACTCTTAATTACGCCATCACGTTAGACATGGGCGTAGGAAGCGGTGGTTCTCTCTTCTTTACGGACTATTCTTATTTCGGATTTGATCGTCATCGCTTGCGAGATCGCTATACGTCTTCCTGTTTCGAGAGCAACCGGCACATCGCGCTGATTAACCCTGCCTATCGCATCGCGAATCCAAAGCATTTTCGCGGCATGGCGCCAATGCCTGGGGCCTGATGGCGAGCGACGGCCCTAAGGGATATGTGCCCCACGCTCCTGATGACAACGACGACACCGGCACCTTAACTCTGTCGGGCGCGCTCTCTTCATTCCCCTACACTCCAGAAGCCTCGATAGAGGCACTGAAACACTACTATCGCGACCTGGGAGATCAACTCTGGGAAATCTACGGTCCGCGAGACGCCTTTAATCCGAAAGAGGATCGGATCTCGCCGATCTATATGGGGCTGAATCAGGCCCCTATCGTCGTCATGGAGGAAAACTACCGCACTGGACTGGTTTGGAAACACTTCATGGCCAATCCTGAAATCGGCGAAATGTTGCAAAAGCTCAATGCGATCACCAGTCGATAATCACTGCGCGAAGCTCTTTGCCGACACCTCGACGGGTCGGCTGCTGCAATTTGCTGTCTTCTTGCCGCGCCGCGGCGAGTTGCGTCGGAGTCAAGACCTTTTCGAGTGCATGCAGCAGGTCATTTGCCCGGGGATCTCCGGCCATCTGTGCGGCTTTGACACAAGCATACGCAGTTTGCAAATCCTTTGTTGTGCCTCGCCCATCCGAGTACATGTATCCCAGTTTGATTCCCGCGCCGGTGTTTCTTTCCGCAGCCGCCTTCTGAAACCAGGCAAAAGGCGCCGCGTCATCCAGTGCTACGCCCTCGCTCTTGAGGTACAGATCTGCAAGATTATTTTCCGCCATCGGGTTTGCGGCTTCCGCCCCCCTTCCGATACCATTTAGCCGCGGTCGGACATTCCTCGTACATCCGAGTCCCGGGTCGTACATATACCCGAGATTCGTCTGCGCACTACTGTCGCCTGCTTCAGCTCCTTTCTCAAACCAGCGAAATGCTTCCGCGTTGTCTTGCCGTTCTCCTTTTCCGCCGAGATACAAAATCCCGAAGTTGTAGTACGCGGGCGCGAAGTGCTGATGGGCGGCTACCTGCAGCCAATGCAAACCGGCACGTCGTCCAGCTTATCGAACCCCACCGACCGGCGCTTAGGCCTGTGATCCCACGGTTCAAAAAGCGCGAATTGATGCTGCTGGGGCAGTTCTGGCCCATAAAGGCAGGGGACCGGCATCGAAGAAATAGAAGCTGTTGAAGGCAATCGCGGAATAGCTACCGCTATCTAAAATTCTCCACCAGCATAGCCTGGTCCTGTTCGCGGCCCGGTTGATCGAAGGCTACGGTGTGCCCGTCGGGCGTAGCCCCGAGCCAGAAAGGGACTCGATCAAGCACAGCGATCGTGGTCGTGCGTCCTTTGGAGAGATCATAAAAGTTCAGCACGGCTTGATGTCCGAGCGACGGACCAACAAATAGAATTCCCCGTTCGACAACTTGCCAGCTTGCCCACGTGCCGGGCCGGACCAGGGGCAGAGGCGTTTCCTCTCCGCCATCGACGGGAACGCGCCAGATCTCGGGTTCGGCCCATGGAGTCTTGGCATAGTAAATGTACTTTCCATCGAGAGACTCAAAAGCTGCATGTCCGCCGTGTTGCGTGATTTGCAGGGGCGCCCCGCCGGAGGCAGGAACCTTCCAAACCTGCCAGTCTCCGGAGCGCGAGGACGCGAAATAGACCCACCTGCCATCGCGTGACCAGCTGGGACATACGCTGTGAAAGGAATCCTGCGTGAGAATCTGCGGCGCGCCACCATGAAGGCTCATGGTTACTATCTTGCTCCCGCTCGGTGTGGTCGCGTCGAAAACGATGGCTTGGCCATCGGGCGACCAGCGCGGTGTGCCGGCACCGCCGACCGCGCTCACCTGAAATGGGTTGCGGCCATCACGATTGCTGACCCATATCTCCATGGTTCCCGAGCGGTCCGACATATAGGCGAGTTTCTTACCATCGGGCGAGAATTGCGGACCGGGCCCCTGATCGGTATCGCTAGTCGATGAGACGGCGAGATAAGGACGCTTCTCGCCGGATTCGGAGATCTCCATTTGCCAGATGCTGAGGCTGCGCAGCAACCGCTCATAGGCTAGTCGGTATCCGCGGCGGGAGACGGCGGGGTCCCAGGCGGGAGAGCCAGCTTCACTGATTTGAACGGCGGTGTCGGGAGCGTCCAGCAATGCCCTCCAAAGACCAGGATGGCCGGTGCGATTGGAAGAGAAGATAACCGAGCGTCCATCAAATGACCATTGCGGCGGACTGGCGATCCGACCGCGCTCGGAGAGAAGGCGAACACCTTCGCCGCCAGTTACCGGCACGATCCAGATTTCGTCGGGCACGCCGATTTGCCGATTGCGTACGAACATAACGCTCTTGCCGTCGGGAGAAAACGACGGGCCCCAATCTTCGACCACGGGCGGCGGGGTGGTGATGCGATGCACCGCGGAGTTCTCAAGAGCAAGCAAGTAGAGCCCCGAGGGCCCGGCAAAGGCAATTGACTTACCGTCGGGCGACCAGGCGATTTCTCCACGACGCGGGATCACGTTGGCGGTGTCGAGCTTGCGCTCACTCAAGCTCGCTGGAGGCAGCGTGAACGCTGCCAAGTGTGTGGCGCTGGCTTTTTCTGCTATATCTTTCTGTTCATTACCACCATCAGCGGGCACCAGGTAAATCGAATATTCGTGGTCGTGCTGGCGCGAGAAAGCGATCCAACGACTGTCGGGAGACCATGCGGGACAGCAGTCATTGTCGCTGCTGGTGAGCTGCCTTGCCTGGTCGCTGCCGACTGCGGTTACGTAGATGCCAGACCCTGCCGCCTCTGAGCGCTCGTGAAAAAAAGCGACGGAGTTGCCATCCAGAGAAAAGGCTGGCGTAGCGGTGTCGGGAAGCGAAACCAGCGGGCGCGTGTGTTCAACCAGTGAACGGGTCGACAAACTCGCGCCGTATCCCGATGCCGTCCTCAAAATGAGAGCTCCGGCAAGGAACAACGTAAGTGCCGCCCCGGCGCCTATCAAGTATCGCAGCGAAGGGCGCTGGGGAGAAAGCTCAGCCTTGGATGTTTCCATGGCGCCGCCGAGCATGGGTGCTCGCGGAAGTGAGGATCCACTTTCTCCTCGAGAAGATACAGCGTCGGAAGTTCTTTCGACCGCGGCAATCGTCGGCTTTGCTCCCAGCCACTCAACCCTGGCGATGAATCGGTAGCCGCGCCGGGGCAGAGTTTCGATATAGCGCGGTTCGTCGGCGGAGTCGCCGAGGGCTTCCCGAAGCTTGTTCACGGCAGCGTTGAGACCATGGTTGAAGTCGACAAAGGTGTCAGAGGGCCAGAGCCGGTTTCGCAACTCTTCGCGCGGGACAAGCTCTCCTGGACGGTTCAGGAGCATGGCAAGGATTTCAAACGGCTGGCCTGCCAGCTTCACACGGACACCGAATTTCCAGAGTTCCCGGGTGTGTAAGTCGACCTCAAAGGGACCAAAACGCGCCCGATCGGGATAGTTGCCGGTCACCCGCATCTCCACCCTCGGCACCACATTCCGGAGATCGTACCTCATTTTCTCAATTTTCTTACGTTGAGGAACCGACTTTTGTTCCCTTGGACGAATGAGGAAGTCATTTGTCATCAGTTTATTGGCGGATGAGGTCGCGGCAGAACGGCGAATGATGGCGTTTGTACGGAGGAATGATCCTCCTTGCATTGAGGTATCGGCATTTCGGCTGGAAGCTGGTTTCAGTTCAAGGGAAAACAGGATTTTCCACAGACCCCGAACCTGGAGGGATACGGTGAAAAGTACGAATCTTCCGGTAGTTGTAATCGTGATTGCCACTGGAATCTTAGGATTCCTCGCCGCTGGGCATGCGCAAGGACGGACGAGCGGGCAAGAGCAGTGCAGTCTAGCCGCGGTTTCACGGGCGCTGGGGCGAAATGCACCAGTTTGCGACACCACGACGGTTCAGCAGATGGCACGTACCGGGCACGCATTTGAGCAGAACGAGATGGGGATTGCTTCAATGCTGGCCATCGGGCCGGACTACAGCACGAAGGAAGCGCTGGCCTGGTTTGAACGCGCGGCGCAATACGGCTACCCACCCGCGGAGGTGAATCTTGCCATTATGTACATCAACGGTTGGGGCACGCCGGTCAACTATTGGGCGGCCCAACACTGGCTGCGCGCAGCTGCCAAACGCCACTTCGCACGCGCATATTACAATTTGGGGATTCTCTATCTCGAAGGAAAAGGCGTGAAGCGCGACAGCGGCGAAGCCTTTCGCTGGTTTCAAAAGGGCGCGAGCGCTGGCGACAGCAGCGCACAGACCAATCTCGGGTACCTGTACGACCAGGGATTGGGATGTCAGAGAAGCGTCGCCACAGCGGCGGTGTGGTATCGCAAAGCTGCCCTGGCCGGAAACCCGCTCGGCGAGAACAATCTTGCAGATCTGTATCTGCGGGGTGAAGGCGTACAACAAAATGATGCGGCAGCATTCTTTTGGTTTGAGAAGGCTGCGGCGCAAGGTCAGACGGGAGCCCGCATCAAGCTGGGTTATATGTATGCGGAGGGCCGAGGCACTGGAAAAGATCCGCAAACAGCGTACGCCTGGATCAGCGCAGCGAGCATGGCAGGGGATCCAAGAGGCCAGGAGATGCTGCATTCGCTGGCACAAGTCTTAAACGCGAAGCAGGTTGATGAAGCGCGGGACCGGGCCCTGCGCCTGCAGCGAGTAGAGCAGCAGCTATCGGTGACGAACTTTACGCATTGACGCTCCTACGACGTGCCCTAGACAGAAAAGGCCGGCTTTGGCGGTTCAACCCCGTCCTTGGCCACCACATTGTCATTCCTAAAGCGGGCTACCGCGAACTCCAGGCGGAAATGAAACTTCCGAACTGAAGTGTTCCATTTAATAGCTTGTTGCGTGCCCCGGGGGCTGCGCTTCTTGACGTGAGATCTTCGTGCCATTGACGAGTGCCCGGGAGCGATCGCAGAGTTGGTTCTTCTACAGCGGCACTTGAGGTCCGTCGCGCCATTCAACGGTGGTCGTCCATCGCAGTACAATATGGAGGGCCCGACAGGTAGGGATCCGAATCGGTAGGCGGTCACGCGTGACGGAGAGGGAAGGTAGAATCGCATCGAAGATAGAATCTCGGAACTTAGTTGTATTCTCTATCCTCCGCGAGTCCAAATGCTCCGAATGCAATCAGCAACTGTCGAAAGGAAGCTTTCTGTTCAAGGAGGGCGAGAGCGGACTCTGCACCCGTTGCGCCGATCTCGATGAGCTCGTCTACCTTCCCCGCGGGGATGCCGCCCTCACCACCCGAGCTAGGAGGTATAGCCCCCTTTGGGCGGTGGTGGTCCGTTTCAGCCGGACACGCGGGCGATACGAACGCCAGGGTATTTTGGTTTCCGAAGCCGCACTCGATCAGGCCGAAGAGGAATGCCTGGCCGATCGCGAGCTGCGCGCATTGCGTCGCGAACGCGATGCTGAACGCCGTGCCGAATATGATCGCGGCCTCGTCGCGCAAATGGTGCAGGAAATATTGAGGTTGTTTCCCGGTTGCCCGCCCAAAGAAGCGCAAGCCATCGCAGAACACACTGCGCGCCGGGGCAGCGGCCGCGTGGGACGCACTGCCGCAGGCCAGTCACTCGAAGAGGAAGCGCTGACCCTCGCCGTGGTCGCATACGTTCGCCACCGTCACACGCGGTATGATCAGCTCCTGGCGCGCGGCTACTATCGCAACGAGGCTCGTGCTTCGATCCGCGAAGATGTTGATCTTGTGCTCCGGACCTGGCGCAATCCCTCCTAACCCGGACCTTGGCCGATTCGGCCTCCATGCTCCCTAAGCGATCAGTTGTGATGAAGTTCACAAGCAGACATCTCTGCTAATCCGGCAGCGGAATAATGCTCCCAGTTTCTGTAGCTCCGATCCTCACGCCGCATGGTCGATTGACCCTGGTGCAAGACCATGACGCTGCGCGGTAGAGGCCGAGTTTGCGCAGCGGGTTCAAAGCGCGTTTGTACGCGGATCGGGGCACGGCCTCCTCCAACTCGGCGCCAATAAAGTCGGCATGGCTCTTCCTGCGACGTTGTCCTTCCGGCGGGAATTTGCCGCAACCCGTGCGACGACCGTCTGTACCCGGCTCGGCCCCGTCCGCGAGCGACCGAACCTCCACGTTCCAGTTCCCATCAACTCGGAGTTGGACCAGTTCGTGCGGTCAGCGCCGCCCATGACCGGCGCTGAATATCTGACCGCGGCAGTTCTGAGGGATCTCTGGCAAGAGCTCGATCGAGCGTTTGAAGTCGAATTGTCGGAAGCGAACTGTGGGATTGAGGAATTCCTGAAGCGGCGCAAATCCGGCTTGGAACCTGGCTCTGCCGGGAAACAACCCGAGAGCCGACTCAGTGGCCTCGACCGATCGTGGGGGATGCCACTGCATCCCTTTTTAATTACGTGTGGGTAGAGCCCCCTCATCGGAACAGGCACCAAAGCGCCAAATCCTGGGGGTGCGGGGGCTAAGCCCCATAAACTTAACCTGACTGGGTTGAAGAGACCGTTAACTTCCCGCCTCGCGACGTGGCAGCCCGCTGCTCTGATGTGGGGGATAGTTTGATCGTTTAGGGTTTCGGGATAACTGCAGTGACGATCGGTGATTCGTGCATGCTTAGGATGTGCCAGCGATTTTCCGATTTGCGACAGAGCATCATCCCTCGACCGGAGGTGTGCTTGGACGACGTTTCAATCGTGTAGTCGTAGAGACTCCATACCAACTCACCGACGGCGCGCTGATCACTCATCTTCATCGAGAGATGCGCGCGCGGAGTCATGCTGAAGTACTGCTGAAAGTAGTTCACGGCCTGATCTCTGCCGTGAAGCTCTCCCCGCGGCGAACTCAGCGCGAACTCCGGATCGAAACAGGCACCGAGCCTTTCTGCGTCTGCGTTGTTGAACGCTGTGGAACACAAGACTATCGCCTTTTCCATCTCCGCGATGAGCGTCAGGTCCGAGAAGTTCCGGGGCACCGCACTCAGCCGAGCCATGCTGCGTTCCAGGTCGATTGTCACCTCCAACTGCTCGAGGAGATCCACTCCCAGAATTCCATCAAGCTGCCCGCCGCAGGCTTTCGAGATGGCGGTTAGGTCAATCGCCGGCAGTTCGACGTTCCGGATGACATGACTGCCCAAGGAGAGTTCCCCGATAGAAATATTGCTGGCGTGAAGAATCGTCGTCTCATTCCAGGAGTGGATCTCGACCTGTTTGGCGCGCCCTCCGATGAATGACTTCGCGTTTAAGAAGGAGGTCGCGGCCGTATCAACAAGAAAGCGCTTTTCCTCCTTATCCACTTGCAAAATCACGACCGGCAGCCGATCGCAGCGCTGCATGGGAATTTCAGTCGCTGCGGTTGGGGCCTGTGCCGCGCCACTCAACGCGGCGAGCGGGAAGATCAGTCCCACGCAGGCGCTGGCCAGCAGGCTGCGGCGAATATGCATCACTACCTCGTTGGTGTCGCTTCCGTAACTTGTTCAATCCGGCGCAGAATAGCGCCGCGCGCCGAGCGAAAAATGCTCGCGTCGCGGAACAAGCGCGAACTCCAATTTGCTCCCATCGCAATCGCCTGAATCTCGAACGCAAGCTGGCTAGCGTCGGCCGCCTTCATGATTTCGCCAGCTGACTGGGCGTCGCGCGCGGCCTGCTCCAGACTCCCAAGCCACTTTCTCATCAACCCTACAATCTCCTCGCGCACGCGGCCGGGCCGGTCGTCGAATTCAAGCGATGCTGCGGAAAAAAAACAGCCACCGGGAAACACCCCCTGCTCGCCGTACGCCAGCCAGTTCTCGCACAGAGCACGCAGCCGCTGCAGGCCCTGAAATTGATAGGCTGGACGCACCACCCTCTCGACAAAGATCTCGCGGGCTTCGTCGACGACTGCGCACTGCAGGTCTTCCTTGGACCCGAAGTGTGCGAATAGCCCACTCTTGCTGATTCGCAGCACGGCCGCGAGTCTTCCAATCGTCAGCCCTTCAAGGCCTTCGACGGAGGCGATGTTCACCGCTTTCCGCAGAATAGCTCGGCGTGTCCGGAGGCCCCTGGGCCGCTGCATGCGGCCATGGTCCGCAGCGGGATTCTCATTGGTCTTCGCGTGCCGCCGGGAAGTCATGCGGGCTGTCATAAAGGACAGGATAATAGCACGACCGTTCGTTCTATTTCAAGCCCCTTCTTGTCCCGCATGGATGGGGCAATTAATTCGACTGATCTCTTCCGTGTCTCGATAGTCGCTATGACATGATAGTGACTATCGCAAGCTGATTTTATATAATCGCGCGTCATGGCAACTCCGGAGGCTCTCTATAACGTGGCCAATCGAGTGGCCACGATTACTTTGAATCGGCCGGACAAACTCAACGCCTGGACGGCGCTGATGGAAAGCGAAGTGCGTTTGCACATGGAGAACGCCGAGCACGACGACGAGGTCCGCCTGATCGTATTGACAGGCGCTGGGCGGGGCTTTTGCGCAGGCGCTGACATGTCGCTGCTGAGCTCGGTGGCGGAACGCGGCTTGGATTACCGGGATTTGGATGACCGGGGCCGCGAGCAGGTTTTGCGCGACGGCGCCAACCGCCGCCAAGGCGCGACCCGAGATTTTCAGAAGAAATACTCGTATTTCCCGGCGATCGGGAAGCCGGTGATTGCCGCCATCAACGGGCCGGTGGTTGGCCTCGGTTTGGTCATCACTCTTTATTGCGATCTGCGGCTGGCCTCGGACGCAAGCCGCTTCAGCACCACATTCGCGCGACGCGGGCTGATTGCCGAGTATGGAATGGCCTGGATGTTGCCTCGGATCATTGGAATTGCGAACGCGCTCGACCTGCTGTTTTCTGCCCGGACCATCGATGCTGTCGAAGCACTGCGCATGGGGTTGGTGAATCGGGTTTTTCCCCAGGAAGCCTTTCTTGAAAAAGTCCAGGAATATGTCCAAGAACTGGCTTCCACGGTGAGCCCGCGCTCACTGCGCATAATCAAGCGCCAGGTATACGAGGCCATGTCGCAACCGCTCGCGGAAGCTTTCGACATTTCCGTGCGCGAGATGATGGAGTGTTTCCGCACAGAGGATTTCAAAGAGGGTGTCGCGCACTTTGTGCAGAAGCGCCCCGCTGCTTTCACGGGTAAATAGGAGACGGGCGGCAGACATGAATTTATCGTTCAGCAGCAAAGTGAAGGACCTGCAACGGCGTTTGCAGGACTTCATGGATGAGCACATTTGGCGAGATCCGCTAGCTTCTAATTTAACTGGTGTGGTAGAGGATAAGATTATGACGCCGACTGCTGCTCCGGCATAAGCATCAGATTTCCGCAGCCCTCTGCTTGCGAGGCCATCGTAGCAAATTTCCCGCCTGTTATACGAAGAGCCGGTATACGAAGAGCCGGCAATCCCGGCTCTCCATCAAACAGCCGGAGCGCTCAGTTTTTCGATTGCAATGCAGCGAGACGGAGCGGCGCTGGCGCCACACATTGCTTCCGCCTTCTGAAGCGGGGCGCCCTTTTATAATGCATTGAAACTATTGAATAGGAGAGAATTGGCACGGTCGCACTCTACCACTGGAGTTACTCCCGCTCGTCTGCATCAATGTAAAGCGCTTGCTCCATTCAGGCAAACTTTCGCCTAAAATCGCAGGGTATTTCCCGAATGGATACAACAGCTTACGCCGTTCTTCGCTTTGCACGAGGAAAGGAATCCGACTTTGGATTCCGGCACCGCTTCCCTAACGGCTTTCGCTCGGTCCCGCACTCACAAGTGCGCGCAGTTTGAACCGCTGAACTTTCCCGGTAGCCGTTTTTGGCAACTCCGGAAGAAACTCCACCCAGTGCGGGCGCTTGAAGACAGGGAGGCGTCCCAGCACAAAATCCTGCAGTTCGCGGGCAAGTTGCGGAGTGCCGCCGGCGCCATTTCGCAATACCACGCAGGCGGCAGGCTTCGCAAGCTGGTCGGCATCCTGGCGGAACACAACCGCCACTTCCAGCACCGCAGGATGCTCCGTCAGAACTCGCTCGATTTCGATGGGGCTGACCCAAACCCCGCTGACTTTCATCATGTCGTCCGATCGTCCGGCATACCAAAAATATCCGCCCTCGTCCTGATGATACTTGTCGCCGGTCCGGAGCCAGTGGCCAGCCAGAGTGTCTTTCGTTTTTTCATGCTCGTTCCAGTACTCAGCACAGGTCGAATCGGCTTTGACCAGGAGATTTCCGATCTGCCCCTGCGCCACGGGCCGATCGTGATCGTCGACGATCTTGGCCTCAAAGCCGGGAACAATTTTGCCGCTCGAGCCGGGCCGCACCTCGCCTGGAACATTGGAGATCGTCATGTGCAACGCTTCAGTGGAGCCGATAGCGTCAAGGATCTCCACTCCGAAGCGTTCTTTGAAACGATGAAAAACGGGGGCGGGCAGAGCTTCGCCTGCCGAAACAGCGTGGCGGATGAAAGAAAGATCGAAATCTCGCTCAGGCGGCGCCGGGTGCGCGAGCAATTTGACGTAGTTGGATGGTACCGAGAAGAACAGCGTCGAGCGATGGCGCTCAATCACCTCAAAAATCGCCTGCGGACGTGGTGGACCGGGCAGCAGAATGCTCGTAGCGCCCACCGACAGTGGAAAATAAAGCCCGTTTCCCAGGCCATAAGCGAAGAAAAGTTTGGCAACACTAAAAAAGCGATCGCTTTCGGTGATCTTGAGAATTGCCTTGGCGTAACGTTCGGCACTCACCACCATGTCGTGCTGCAGGTGAACACAAGCTTTCGGCGGACCGGTACTGCCGGAGGAGTAGAGCCAGAAAGCCGCATCGTCCTTGCGGGTTGGCGCAGCCTCCAGGTCCCTCGCACTGTTTTGAACTAGGTCCTCGAACGAGATCGTTCCTGCTGCAGCGCCCCCGCCAACTACCACGACCTTTTCCAAATAACGCAATTCATTCCGAGGAATCGACTCGATGAGGGGAAGCAAAGAGTCGCTGACAACGGCTACGCGCGCCCGCGAGTTGTTGAGCAAGTATTTGTAGTCGGAGGGCAGGAGCAGAGTATTGACCGGAACCGGTACGGCGCCGATTTTGATCGCCCCAAGAAAGCTGACGGCGAATTCCGGCGTGTCCAGCAGCAAGAGCAAGACTCGCTCTTCCATCCGCACTCCCAAACCCTTCAGCCCGCTGCCGAGTCGGTTTACAAGAGCAAAGAGCTGGCCGAACGTGACTCGGAGGTCGCCACATTCGATCGCTGTCTTACCATCGCGGCCCTCGCGCACGTGCCGATCGACAAAATGTGCCGCGGCATTAAATTCATCGGGAAGCAAGATGGGAGGCGCCCAAGTCATCGCAAACTCACCGGCCACGCCTGGGTCGGCGCAGCCTACGTCAGTTCCAGTTCGATTTTCTTCGCCGGCCGGTCCAGCTTTACGATACGAAAACTGCGTACCTGCCCGGCGCGCGCCGGTTCGGTTTTTGGAGGGCCGCCGGAGCCGGTCTTCCATCGCGCCTGCAGCATCGAACTAAGTGACGACAGGTCCGCTTTGGTCGACGTCGCTGCCTCGCCCCCTGGCGTGGCCGCCGCTGCTACTCTGCAGGTCGCGTGAATGCCGTCGCCCAGTTCCACCCGTGCGCGATCGCCCGCATCATCCATCAACCGGCCCGTGACCACGTCGCCTTCTTTGTGCTCGGCGATGTACTCGTCTAACCCTGTCGGTACCAACTGCTTCATGCCCAGCTTCATCTGCCGCTTCTCCAGATCAATCGCCAGCACCTGCGCCGCGACTATCTGTCCAACTCGCAGCAGATCCGCCGGATGGTTGAGCCTTTTCTCCGCGCTGATATCGCTGACGTGAATCATTCCTTCGATTCCTTCGGCGACCTGCACGAACGCACCGAACTTCTGCAGATTGGTGACCGGCCCTTCGATCGCCGACCCGACCGCAAAGCGCTGTGAAATATCGGCCCAGGGATCACCTAGAGCCTGTTTGAGCCCAAGCGAGAGGCGGCGCTCCGCGGCGTTCACTCCCAGAATCACCACCTCGACCGTCTCGCCCTGCTTCACCACGTCGCCGGGCTTTCGGACTCTGCCCTTGGACCACGACATCTCCGAAATGTGAATCAGCCCCTCGATGCCGGGCTCCAATTCCACGAACGCGCCGAATTCTGCCAGGCGCGTGACCGTGCCCCGCACTCGGTCTCCAGCGTTATACTTCTGCGAGACCGCGTCCCAGGGATGCGGCTGCAATTGCTTCAGGCCGACCGAAATGCGCCGCTTGTCTGCGTCGGTTCCCAGCTTGAGAACCTTTACTTCGATTTGCTGGCCCACCGAAAGCACGTCGGAGGGTTTGTTGACACGCCCCCAGGCGATTTCTCCCACATGGAGCAGGGCGTCGACCCCGCCCAGGTCGACGAACGCGCCGTAATCTGTGAGGCTGCGCACCGTGCCGCTCACGGTCTCGCCCTCTTTGATTTGCGAGTAGAGGCGATCCTTCGCGGAGCGCTCTTCCTCTTCCGCGACCGCACGACGATCGACCACTACATCCTCGTCCGCGACATCGAGCTTAATAATGCGGCAGCGAATCTCCTGGCCCACCAGGTTCTCCACCTCGGCTGCGTCGCGCACGCCGCTGCGCGAGGCCGGCATGAACGCGCGCACTCCGACGTCGACGCTGAATCCGCCTTTCACCACGGCGGTCACTGTGCCCAAGACGGAGGCTTTGTCGGCGAAGGCTTTTTCCAGCGCCGTCCAGTCCATGGGCTGCTCGACCTTGAAGCGCGAAAGCTCGTAGTAGCCATCCGGATCGCGGCCTTTTACGGTGACCGACACTTTGTCGCCGGGCTGCAGAGTTTCGCCTTGAAGCGCCGTGAGCGGCAGAATTCCCTCGGACTTGTATCCGATATCGAAGAACACTGCCTCGGCCGTCACCGCAATCACCGTCGCCTGGATCTGTCTACTGCCCTCGGCCTTGCGCGCGTGGCTCTTCTGATACTGAGAGAGAATGTCGCCGAACGACTCAGTAGTTTCGGGGCCAGGTTGGTTTTCAGGAGTTTCTGGGTTGGACATGGAAGATCGCAGCCCTCACAACAGATAAGATTCTCTAGGATAACATCGCGGTTAGCGCCGCCGTCTCGGCGCCTATCCGCCGGGCTCCACCTGATGCAGCGCCCACTGCGGATCGTCCTCCGGCTTCACAATCTGCCCGTCGCGCATGTGGAGGATGCGGTCACCGTATTTCGCCGCCTCCGGATTGTGTGTGATCATCAAAACCGTCTGGCCCAGTTCCTGGTTCGACCGCCGCAGCATGCTGAGCACGACCTCAGAATTCTTGGAATCGAGATTCCCTGTCGGTTCGTCGGCCAGGACGACGGCGGGCTTATTGATAAGCGCCCGCGCCAGTGCGACGCGCTGTTGCTCACCTCCGGAAAGTTCCGCCGGACGATGCCCCATGCGCTTGGTCAGTCCCAGTAGGTCGGTGATGCGGTTGAAATGCACTGGATCGCGACCGCCGTTGCCAGAAATTTCCTGCGCCATCAGGATGTTGGACCGGGCATCGAGGGTTGGCAGCAGGTTGAACTTCTGAAAAACGAAACCGATCTTGTGCTTGCGCATGCGGGTGCGCTCGGCGTCGGAGAGCTTGGCCAGATCGTCGCCGTCCAGCACAACGCTGCCGCCATCGGCGCGGGTGAGTCCGCCCAGCAGATAGAAGAGCGTCGACTTTCCGCTCCCCGACGGCCCCACTACGCTGACGAACTCACCCTTTTGCACGCTGAAAGAGATGCCGCGCAGCGCTTCGACCTCGATCTTGCCCACATGGTAGGTCTTGCGCAGATCTCTGGCTTCGATGAATGCTCCGCCCATGCCTGACAAGAATCTTACATGAACGGCGGAAATAAATGAGGGACCTGCGCTTCGGTAAAGATCTCAGGCCACACCGACCTGGCCGGCCAAAGCGGCCGGCCGTTGCTGCATGCGCTTGGGCCCGCGCTTTCGCACCAGCAACTGGCGTACGCGCTCGAGCAGATCGACCGGAGCGTACATTCCCTTGGTCAGGAAAACATCGGCTTGCGAATCATGATCGTAGATGCGGAACTTGCTCGAAATAAGGATGGCGGGCGTGTTCGGCGACATCTCCTTGATCCTGGCGATCAACTGCGGGCCATCGAGCCCGGGCATAGCCATGTCGGCGATCACCAGGTCGATATCTCCCTTGGTGAAGCGCTCCAACGCCTCTTCTCCGCGGGAGAAGCTGGCGACGCGGTACCCGCGAGTCTCCAGCATAATCTTGCGATGGGACAGAGACTGTTCGTTGTCGTCTACACACAGAATCGTGCGTTTTGGTTTCATCAGCCTTCCGCAATCTGCCGGGAGCGACCACGCCCTGGGGATCGCAAGCCTGCAGAGGCTTTCACTCGAAATAAAAATTTAGGAGCGAGTTGCATGCTATCGGGAAGCGACACCGCTGTAAAGTGCCACCGATGCCAATGGGACTTTCTAGCCATTGCTTTTTCCCGCATGCGTGAGTAGCGCGGTGTTTTCTGCGTTTTGTAGTGTTACTTCAGTCAAAAACGTCAGCACGCATGGTCTCGTTGAAATGGCTGCCGGCGCGAAGCATTAACTACACGGTTATCGCTGCGCGCCGCGCCAGCGGAAAACGAGTAGCGAAGTGAAGAATTCGGCGCCAGGAACGGGCGCCCTCCGCGATTCAAGTCTTCACGACCGTTGCGCCAACCCACTCGTCAAACGCCAGCAGAGCTTTCTCGCACTGCATCTGATGTCGCTGTTTCCGATCCCGAATTTTCTTCTCAAGCGGAGGCAGCAAATCGAAGGTGATATTGGCCGGCTGGAAGTTTCGCGCGTCCGCGTGACTGATGTAATGGGTCAAAGACCCGAAGGCCGTGGCCCGCGGCGGCGGTACGGGGTGGCTTCCAGCCACCAGCGCCGAAGCGTGGACGCCCGCCATCAGCCCGGTTGCAATCGACTCGACGTAGCCCTCGACGCCGCAGATCTGCCCCGCGAAGAACACGCGCGGATAGGCCTTCATCTGCAGCGTGTCCCTCAACAGCGCCGGCGCGTTGATGTAGGTATTGCGGTGAATCTGCCCGTAGCGCAGGAAGCGCGCATTGTCCAACCCGGGGATCAGCCGCAACACCTGCGCCTGGTCGCCAAACTTCAAATGATTCTGAAACCCGACCAGGTTGTAAGAATCCGCGCGCAGATTTTCCTGGCGCAACTGCACCACGGCATAGGGCATTTTCCCCGTCCGCGGATCCTTCAAACCCACCGGCTTCATCGGTCCGAAGCGCAGTGTATCGCGGCCCCGCCGCGCAATCTCCTCGATTGGCAAGCAGCTCTCGAAATAATTCAGCTTCTCCCAGTCGCGTTCTTCGACCGATTGCGCCGCCACCAGTGCATCGTAGAACCGGTCATATTCCTCGCGGCTCATCGGACAGTTGATGTAATCGGCGGAGCCCTTGTCATACCGTGCCGCCATGTACACCCGCGACATATCGATCGAGTCCGCCTCCACGATCGGGCTGATCGAGTCGTAGAAGTAGAGATGGTGGTTGTGTGGCGCAGGCGCTGCCTTCGGCAAGCTCAGAGCCTGCCCTGAGCTTGTCGAAGGGGCAGGCTTCGCCCGCGCAATGTCGCGAGCGGCGGAGGGTTCGCTCAGCCGCGCAATCTCAGAAGCCAGTGCCTCAGAAGTCAGTGGCCCTGTAGCGATGACGGACACCGATCCAGCCTCGTCCAGTGCCGCCACTTCCTCGCGTCGGATGACAATCCGCCGCTCTCGCGAGATGGCGTCGGTCACCCCTGCCGCAAATGTGACCCGATCCACCGCCAGCGCGTGTCCGGCTGGAACCGCGCACTCCCGGGCAATATCCATCAGCAACGAACCCGCCCGTCTCATTTCTTCTTTCAGCAGCCAAGGAGCGGTGTTCTCGCTGTCCGACTTCAGCGAATTCGAGCACACCAGTTCGGCAAAATCCGCAGTTTGATGCGCAGGCGTTTGCCGCACCGGGCGCATCTCGTACAATTCCACGTCCACGCCGCGCCGGGCACACTGCCACGCCGCTTCCGATCCTGCCAGTCCCGCTCCGATGATTCGTACCTGCTCCCTCACTCGGCCTTCCTCGCCAGTCGCTTCAAGGCTTCGCCGGTCAACAGCACCGGCCGCCACTGATCGCGGAATTCCGCCCCCAGCGCCTCGTACAGCCCAATCGCCTTCTCATTCCAGTCGAGCACTTCCCAGTGTATGCCGTAACAGTGCTCCTCGGCCGCGATGCGCGCGACCGCGGCCAGCAGAGCCTTTCCGATCCCACGCCCGCGAAAAAGCTCACGTACAAACAAATCTTCGAGAAACAGCCCCGGCCCCACCCAGGTTGAGTAGTATGGGAAGGTCAGGGCGTATCCGGCGGGCTGTCCTTCCCAATCGGCGATGAGCGCGCGAAACCGCGGGTTCTGTCCGAAGCCATCACGCTTGAGCTCTTCCTCGCTGATGGTAACGAGTTCAAGTTCGTGCTCGAACTCCGCCAGTTCGCGGATCATGGTCCGAAGCACAGCTACGTCATCGATGATTGCGGGACGAATGTGAAGCATCTCTCTGGTGAACATCTGGGCGAAACTTGCTTCTAACAGAGGACAGGCGAAGCGTTCGTGCCCACTCAGCCCCAGCCTCCACCCTTCTTCAGCCAGGTGTCGGCGAACCGCTGTCGCCGGCGCTAAGACTTGCCGTTCTCTCTGCCCTTCACCCTCATAACTCCGGTTGCTATCGCCACATTTCCGAACACATGGACGGCCAGCGATTGCGGCGCTACCTGCGGTCGCTGCGCATTGGGCTGCGACATGGACGACTTGACGCTGGCCAGAAACTCCGCCTGGTCTGCAACGGAGCTGTCGTCGTTCACCAGCACAATCGCGTCGTCAGTGTTGGAATCCAGGGCCTTCGTGTCGCCGGACTTGTACGCCTGGTTCCACAATTGCTCCAGGGCGACGATTTTCGACTGGGCCGCCGCATCGGCTTCAGATTGCGCGTGAACCGAAGCCGCCAGTGCAGTAACCAAGGTTATCAATATTATATTCAACTTCGTTGCTCCTCCTGATTCCTGATTGCGATTACGGGGGGGACCGCTGCGCGCGAAGGGCGGCGCAACCGTGCTCGGTCCTGCAGTGACAGGCACTTCATGCTACCGCGAGATCGGGGCGGAAGCTGCGGCGACCAACACCCAACCGTTCTTCTTGCGTACCCAAGTGTCGACGAATCGCCAGCGCTTTACCTCTCGCTGCCCGCCCTTCGACTGCCTTTCTCGGTAGGTTCCGACGACGATGGCAGTGTCTCCAAATTAGCGCACGGTCATGGCTTCCATCGCGATCTGAGGAGATTCCTGCTTTATTCTTGCAAGGTAATCCCCCTTGGTCACCCGCTGACCGTATTCCACATAAACTAATGCGTTGTCGAAAATTTGGTCCAAGGCACGATTATTGTTCCACGATTGTCCGTCCACCCACCCGCGCTCCAGGGCACGGATCGTTGTGGCAATGTTCCCGTCCGCCTCTTGTGCGGGAACAGACAGAGCCGCGCAACCCCGACCATCAGCAAGTCGGGCCAGTAAGACGAACCCCATTTGCGCCGGCGTTACTCGTTTGGCGTCGACAGACTCGCGATGGTAACCCACCGGCCATTCTTCTGCAGCCAGGTCTCCACAAGGCGTCCTCGTTGCCAGAACGGCTTCCCTCCGGCCCGACCTTTGATCGTATACAGTCCCGTCACGATCGCGGTGTCGCGGTGCAACCTCACGATCATGAAGTTCAAGGTCTACTGCAATGCGTCGGCGCTTTGCACATGCGCCAAGAAACCAGCCTTGGTTCGCACTCGGCCTTCCTGATCCACCTGGACAAAGTCATCGTCGAGGATTGCATCCAGGGTTTTTATGTCTTTGGCCTTGCGCTTGCACCTTTGCAACGTTTTCCCAGGCAACGATCTTGGATTCGATATCAGGATCCTGGGTCGTCTGCTGAAAGCTGTGGACCGTCCCCAGACCAGCCAGCAAAAAGCCGAGTATGCTACTCGCACGTCAGATTCCCTCATTCCGTATATCGGCAAGACTGCCGAGAACTTGAACGCGTGGGTGCCCTTCGGCATAAAACACCACAATCTGCGATGATGAACAAGAGATTCGTGCTCAGTTTCCATTCAGGAGAATCCGATGGCGCGCATCAGTCTGATCAGTCCGGAGTCAGCTAATGCCGAAGTGAAGGAAATCTATGAAAAAACGCTTCGCGGCAAGCCTGGCAACGCGCAGAAAGTGCTGGCCCACCGTCCCGAGATGCTTAAGAATTTCCTGCCCTTCTACGCCAGCGTGGGCCGTTCACTCGACCGCAAGCTGTATGAACTGATCTACCTCCGTGTTTCTCTGATCAACGGATGCCACTATTGCACGCAGCATCACGTTGCGTCGTCGAAGCGCGTGGGACTGACGGCAGAAGACTGGACCGCGCTCAAAGCCGGAGACTACTCACGCTACAGCGAGAAGGAACGTGTAGCGCTTGCACATGTTGAAAAGCTGACGCGAACTCCGCACGACGTGAACGATGCCGACTTCGTGCCCTTGAAGAAGGAATTTTCCGAACCCGAGATCGTCGACATCCACCTGCTCACGGGTCTTGCCAACCTCACCAACCGCTTCACCGATCCACTCGGTCTGGAGGTCGAGTTCCCCGAGGAGAATATCTAACCGCGCCACGGATCGCACGGATTCACACGGAGAGGAACGAAATGTTTTGTCTTAATCCGTGCGGATCCGCGTAAATCCGTGGCTAAAGAATTTCCCGGAAGTCTCCGACCCGCCGTGTGACCCGTTCCCGATCCAGATACTCCAACAGCGGGATGGCATATTTGCGACTCACTCCGGTCAACTCTTTGAACTGGGCTACGTCCATTTGGGGCGACTTGGCCTTCTGCCCGGCAATCTGGCGTCGCAACTGCTCGAGTGCGCTTTGGTGAAACACCAGCTCTTCGGAAATCTTCACCAGTACCTTGTCTCGCAGCAGAAGAGTCACAATCTTCTGCGCTCGCGCCTTGTCCACCTTCAGCCCGGCAATGACCTCGTGCAGCGCCGGGACCTTCAATCCCGCCGAAGCAAACGCGTCTTCAATCTTCTTTTTCGACTCCGCTTCCTCATCCTTCATCACCACGCCGTGGCCAGGCAAGCGAACCAGATCGCCGGCGACTTCAATCTTCTTCTCGCGCACTAGAGAATCGGTCACTGCCGCAAAAACCTCCGGACTCAAACCGAATTTCTCCCGCAGCGCTTCCTTGCCCATGCCTCCGACCAGCGGATTCTTTTTGTGGAACGCGGAGACCGTCTCTGGCAACAACCTGCCCAACATCGCCATGGCCGCTGAATCCAGCAACAGGTCGCCGAATCGCAGCACCGTCTTCGCTGCGAGCGGGCCCTCCAGGTAAGACACAATCATCTCCTTGCGCCATCCGGTCTCGCTCACCGCCTGGGCCATGGTAAGCCCGTCGTACCCACGCCGGGCGACCCTTGTCGCCAGCATCGCCACCGGATCCTCTGCAGCGGATGCCTGCAACAGGTCGTCAACAGCCGACCGTTTAAATCCCGGAAGCGGCGCCGCGTCCAGAACCACGCCGCCGCCGATTGTCACCACGGGAGAAAACTGGCGGATGATGAATCGATCGCGCGGCAAAAGCAGCGCGGGCCAAGGAAACTTGATGCGCGCGAATGCTTCCGAGCCCGGCGCCAATTGCAGCGCCTCCGCCTTGCCGCTCTTCGCCAGAGTGGGATTCAGCTGCGCAGAACGATGAAAAACGATTTCGGCCACGGTCTCCATCGAGTGGGAGTGGAAGTGCACTGGCGTCCGGCTTTTCAGAGCCCGAGGCGCGGAAGACAGCAGCTTCAACTGCACATCGACCGCACGCGTTGCCGAAAATGTCGCGGGCGGGGACAGAGTCATCCCTCGCGTCAGATCGTCGGTGCTCGCTCCCGTCACATTCAGCGCGGTACGTTGCCCGGCTACGGCAGCGTCCGCCGTCTGTCCGTGCACCTGGACTCCTCGCGCCCGCACCCGCTGCCGGGTGGGAAAGATTTCCAACTCTTCATCACGCCCAATCATCCCGGAAATCAGAGTTCCAGTCACCACGGTGCCGAATCCCTTCATGGTGAATACGCGGTCGACGGGTAACCGTGCCAAGGCCCGGGAATCCCGCGGCCTGACCTCGGCCGCAGCCGCGATGATCGCCTTCTTCAGTTCATTTAGCCCCGCGCCTGTCAGTGAACTCACCGCGACGATGGGAGAGTTTGAGGTTTCCAGGAACGTGCCGCGCAGAAACTCTTCCACCTCCAATCGCACTACATCCAGCGTCTCCGCATCGACGGCGTCCGACTTGGTGAGCACTGTAATCCCCCGCTCCACGCCGATTAGCTGCAGGATGTCGAAATGCTCCCGCGTCTGCGGTTTGATCGACTCGTCGGCGGCGATCACCAGCAGCACCAGATCAATGCCACCCACACCAGCCAGCATGTTGCGTACAAAACGCTCGTGCCCGGGAACGTCCACGAACCCGAGCCGCAGCGTCTCGCCGTCGGCGCCGGCCAGGTCCATATGCGCAAAGCCCAGGTCAATGGTGATACCGCGCCGTTTCTCCTCCATCAGTCGGTCCGCATCGATCCCGGTCAACGCTTTCACCAGCGCCGTCTTCCCGTGATCGATGTGCCCAGCCGTCCCGATAGTGATCGATTTCATGTGCCTCGAGATCTTACCGGATCGGATCTTACCGGAAACAAAACTCGAATCCTCTCATTTGAGGATCGCCGGCGACTTGCGTCCGATCCAGCGTTGCTTCTAATCTTCCTAGCATGCCCGCACCTGCCGCGCTCGGATTCAGGCTGCACACCGGCTGGGCGGCTCTGGTTGCGGTCTCAGGAGTGCCCGGCAAGTTTAAAGTGTTGCTCCGTCGCCGCATCGAACTTTTGCCGCCCGGCAATTCTCTTCCCCGCTTCGTCTACCACGAAGCTGCGGAACTCCCTCCATCTCAAGCCGCGGAGTTAGTCCGCCGCGTCGAGGACGCATCTCAAGAAATGGCCCGAATCTCCCTCAAAGATATTCTCGAGCATCTCCGGTCCATCGACGCTGCGGTCAAAGCTGCAGGAATCCCGTCCGGTTCGAGGTTGGTCCCCAAGGACCTAGCTGCAGTGCTGCGCTCCCATCCTCTGATTCACACCGCGGAAGCGGCTCTGTTCCGCCAGGCGCTGGCTTCCGCCTGCCAGGTCCGCAGGGTGGCGGTAGTCTCCGTTCGCGAGCGCGAGGTCTGGCTCAGCGCTGCCGACACTTGGGAATTGAAAGAGTCGGAACTGCGGAAGCAAGTCGATGGGTTGCGGAAATCAGTGGGCCCTCCCTGGGGCACCGACCAGAAGACAGCCATGGCCATGGCATTGCTTGCCCTGCGGCCGGGGCACTAGCCCACCATCTGGGCCAGAAATTCCAGGCAAGAAATGGGCGTGATTGTCCTACCCATGCGCGCCCCCAAATGCGACAATAGAAGTTCCTCTCATGGCCACCTCTTTGACTTCTGCCTTTCCTCCGGAGACCCTCCGGCAGCACGGACTCACGCTCGAGGAGTACGACAAGATCAAGCAACTTTTGGGCGGACGCGAGCCCACACTCACCGAACTGGGCATCTTCAGCGTGATGTGGAGCGAGCACTGCTCCTACAAGTCCTCGCGCGTGCATCTGAAGCGTCTGCCGACGCGCAGCAAGCGCGTTCTGCAGGGGCCGGGCGAAAACGCGGGGATCATCGACATCGGCGATGGCTGGGCCTGCGCGTTCAAGATCGAGTCGCATAATCACCCGTCCTTCATTGAGCCCTTTCAGGGAGCGACCACCGGCGTGGGTGGGATTCTGCGCGACATCTTCACCATGGGCGCAAGGCCGGTCGCGGTGATGGATTCGCTCCGCTTCGGCCCCATCACAAGTCAGGCAAGTGTGGAGCGGGCACTCTTGCCCGCTACCGGCGGCGGCGCACAAGAAGCGGGCAAGGGTGCCCGCTCCACACAACCTGCTCTCACACGAGCCGAGATCCACCGGAATCACTCCATCCTCGATGGTGTCGTCAGCGGCGTCGCCTCCTACGGCAACTGCTTCGGGGTGCCAAACCTCGGCGGTGAGACGAAATTCGAGCCTTGCTATTCCGGCAACCCGCTCGTCAACGCGTTTGCGCTGGGTCTGGTCCGCAAAGATCAAATCTTCTACGCGCGCGCCGCCGGCCAGGGCAACCCGGTGATTTATGTGGGCGCCAAGACAGGCCGCGATGGCATCCACGGCGCCACCATGGCCAGCGAAGAATTCAGCGAAGCGTCGGAAGCCAAGCGGCCCAATGTCCAAGTCGGCGACCCCTTCCTTGAAAAACTTCTGCTCGAAGCTTGTCTCGAGGCCATGCAAACCGGCGCGATTGTCGGCATACAGGACATGGGCGCGGCTGGCCTGACATGCTCCACCTGTGAGATGGGCGGGCGTGGCGGAGTCGGTATCGAAATCGAGCTCGATCGCGTGCCGCAGCGCGAGACGGGCATGACTCCTTACGAGATCATGCTCAGCGAGTCGCAGGAGCGCATGCTGCTCGTGGCACAAAAAGGCCGCGAACAAGAGGTGTTTCGCGTATTCGAGAAGTGGGGACTGGATGCGGTCGAAGTCGGGCAGGTTACCGCCAACAACAAGCTGCGCGTTCTCGAGCACGGCAAGGTCGTGGCCGAGATCCCGAATCAAGCGCTCACCGACGATGCGCCCGTCTACAAGCGTCCGCTCGCTCGATGGGAACCTTCAGTGTCGCGCGAAATGCCGGAGCAAGTCGGACTCGGCGAAATCAACGACTTCGCCCGGCATCTGACGCGTGTGCTCGCCAGCCCCAATATTTGCAGCAAGCGCTGGGTCTGGCAGCAATACGACCACATGGTGCAGACCAACACGGTCGACGCGCCGGGGGCGGGCGATGCCGGAGTGATCCGCATCAAAGGCTCGCAGCGTGGGCTCGCGATGGCGCTCGACGGCAACGGCCGCTGGTGCTATCTCGATCCGCGTCTCGGTGCGATGCACGCTGTCGCTGAGGCGGCGCGCAAGGTAGCGTGCTCGGGCGCAACCCCGGTCGGTGCCACCAACTGCCTCAACTTCGGCAATCCCGAGAAGCCGCACATCATGTGGCAGTTCTCGCAAAGCATCGATGGCATCACCAAGGCTTGCGAGGAACTGGAAATCCCCATCACCGGCGGCAATGTCAGCTTCTACAACGAGACCCTAGGCGAGGGCATTTATCCCACGCCGGTGTTGGGCGTCGTGGGCATTCTCGACGACGTCCACAAGACCGCCAAAATGCATTTCACCGCGACCGGACGCACGATCGTGATATTGCGCGCCGGCGAGCCAGGAGATATCACCGACGCCCAGAGTGAGTTCGGTTCTTCCGAGTACGCCAAAGAAATTCTGGGAACGCTATGGGGATATCCGCCTGAACTTGATCTGGAGAACGAAGCGGCGTTGCAGAAAGCGGTCATCGAACTGATACAGCAGGAATTGGTGGATTCCGCCCACGATTGCTCCGATGGCGGCTTGGCGGTAGCGCTGGCCGAAAAGGCGTTTCCGAAGGGGGTGGGAGCAAGGGTGAATGTGGCATCCGGCGGGCTGCCCGCGGAGTTTGCGCTGTTTGGAGAAGATGCCAGCCGGATTGTGGTCTCCTGCGACCCGGCTCAGCTGTCGCGAATCAAAGAAGTAACGGGGAAGCGTGGGGTCGCGATGGATGTGATCGGAGAGACGATTCCGGACCGACTGGAAGTCTCTCTTGATGGCAAGCGGGTAATTTCAGCGGTGATTTCCGAGCTGAGCGAGGTGTACGAATCGGCCCTGGAGTCGGCGCTGCGGACCGATCCGGAGCTGGTCGAGGCAGATTGAGACAAGACAGACAGAAGCCGCCGAGCTCTGCTCGGCCTGACCGGGTCAAAGACCCGGTCCCACACGAGCAGTTATAGGCAAAGGGCTAAATGCATTGTTCCGACAAATTTCGTGACGAGTGCGGCGTGGTGGCGATCTTTGCCCACCCGGAGGCTGAGAAACTTGCTTACCTGGGGCTGCACGCTCTGCAGCATCGGGGCCAGGAGTCGGCCGGGATGGTCAGTTCCGACGGCTTGACCCTGCGTCAGCACAAGGCGATGGGCCTGGTCGCCGACATCTTTACCGAAGAGGTGCTCTCGCCGCTGCGCGGCTCGCTCGCGATCGGACACACGCGTTACTCGACGGCAGGCGACTCCGCGCTGCTGAACGCCCAGCCGATTCTGGTGCAATCGAACAAAGGCGCCATCGCCCTGGCGCACAACGGCAATCTGGTCAATGCGCATCTGGTCCGTTCGCGGCTTGAGGCCCAGGGATCGATCTTTCAGACCAACAGTGATACCGAGGTCATCGTTCACCTGATCGCGCTCTCCCGTGAGCACACCCTGCCCGAAGCTATGGCCGACGCTCTGCGGCGCGTGGAAGGAGCGTTTTCCCTGGTGATGATGAGCGCCGACCGCGTCTTCGCCGCCCGCGACCCGCGCGGCTTCCGGCCGCTGGCCATGGGCCGCATCCCGGCCACAGACGGTCACGCCCGGGACACGATTGTTTTCGCCTCGGAAACCTGCGCATTCGACCTGATAGGCGCCGAATACGTACGCGACGTCAAGCCGGGAGAACTGATCGTGGTTGGGCCCGAGGAAATCACCTCACGGTTCTATTCCACCAGCGCCCCCGCTTCCAGTTGCATCTTCGAGCACGTCTATTTCTCGCGCCCCGACAGTGTAGTATTCGGCCGCGCCGTACAGACGAGCCGCGAAAATCTCGGGCGCCAACTGGCCAAGGAATCGCCCGTGGAAGCCGACCTGGTCGTGCCCGTGCCCGATTCCGGCGTGACCGCTGCCGTGGGATACGCGGCCGAAAGCGGCATTCCCTTCCGCTTCGCGCTGATTCGCAACCACTACGTTGGCCGCACTTTCATCGAGCCCAGCCAGAGTGTGCGCGACTTCGGGGTCAAGTTGAAGCTGAATCCGGTGCGCTCGCTGCTGAAGGGCAAACGCATCGTTCTGATTGACGATTCCATCGTACGGGGCACTACCAGCCGCAAGATTGTGCGCATGATTCGTAACGCCGGCGCCACGGAGGTGCATATGCGCATCTCCTGCCCGCCCACGATTTCTCCCTGCTACTACGGCGTGGACACGCCCTCCAAAAGGCAACTCATCGCCGCGAACAAGTCGGTGAACGAGATTCGCGACTACATCGGCGCCGACTCTCTTGCCTACCTATCACTCGACGGCTTGAAGCAGGCCTGCGGCGAAGGAGATCAGACGTCCTACTGCTCAGCCTGCTACACCGGCAATTACCCCACCGACATCATCGATGTCGAGGAAATTCTGCCGGCCGCCGTGCGGCGCTGAGGCTGGCTCGCGAATCCCTCTCGCCAGCACATCGAATCCGGAAACAAAAAGAATCGGGGCAGCCCGCGCGAGGCCGCCCCGAGATTTTTCGCACCGCAACGGGCTAGGGCAGCTTGTAAGCCACCGCGTCCGGGTTGCCGCGAATGCCCTCCTGCGATTGGAAAGCTCCGATGAACCCGGAGTTCCCGTTCAGGAAGTCGCTGGTCATCTGGTCATAGTCCCCCATGT
>Ga0307474_10000146_pt1 | contig 52164 bp, 44 predicted proteins | sample atmos_gasesECM1C_2_FD_203312 | JGI IMG/M metagenome (GOLD analysis project Ga0307474, IMG submission 203312) | Hardwood forest soil microbial communities from Morgan-Monroe State Forest, Indiana, United States - atmos_gasesECM1C_05 | ecosystem: Environmental > Terrestrial > Soil > Temperate... | reverse complement strand
CCTTAATGTTCAAACCTCCAAGCTTGCTTGCCATCCAGGTCATCCCTACCGCAACGGTGTTCCTGTTGGGCAGCCATGGCGTTTTCATCCGGGCAGAACATGTGTCGTTACCTCCACATGCACCGGACATGCTATCCGTCCGAAACGAGCAATTGACGGAAGGGGACTTTCACCCCATAGGTCTCACAGCCTTGTCGGCTACTCCTACCCGCTCCAGCGCACTCGGCGCGTCGTTCCGGCCCGGTGTCCGGGACGCGTTTTGCTGTGGCAGGTTCCCTTTGGCCAGCCCCCTTCCCTCCATCCCCTCCGCCACCGGTTGCCCGGCTTTGTTCGGAGACTTCTCAGGTACTACTGGTCTGTCCGACTTCCCAGGTCCGTTCGTCATCGGCGTACGTCCTTAGACTTCCCGATACGTCCCAAGGCAACTGCGGCCCTGGGCGGACTTGGGATCTCCCGGTTCCCGAGCGAGGTGTCTGCGTACGTGCACGGGGTCTCTGACCGCGCGGGACTCTGGCACACCTCGCGATATCGGTGCACCCGATGGGGCCTTCCGCTTCTCCTTACAGCGTCGGCGTCCCGGAGTGAAGGACTTACGCGGCTGAATACCCGGCCCGCACGTTCCCCTGTCAACGCTTCGACGTCACCCTTGCGAATGACTCCGCATGACTCGGGGCCGATGTGGGTCGCTAAACCACTTTCGTATGACTTTTTCATTCACTACACCTCGCCGGTTTTAACCGGCGCACAAGGAGAAAGCCATGAGTGATGTCGTTTACGTCTCGAAGTCGCGTATCGAGCGAAAACAGGGACCTCTCCGCATCGCATACCTGCCCGGCGAGTCACTGCCAGTGATTTTCAGCGTTCACGGAGCCATTGCTGAGCACTACAAAATTGATCCGGCAACCTTGAAAGAGTCCCATTCCTCAACTATTGATTATGTCATTTCGGCAACCGCTGGTTGAATGGTGGGCACTTTTGGAGGCGCGCTGGAAGCGCGTCAAATCGATGCCAGCAACGGAAAGCTGACCGCTGATGTAACCGGGGAGGTGGATGCAGAGGAGGGTGTGCTTGTCATTCGCCGAATTCACGTGGCGATGCGCCTGGTGGCGCCTGAGGCGGCAAGGGAAACAGTCGAGCGCACGCACGGCATTTATGCTATGCGTTGTCCCCTCTACCGGACGCTGCACAAGGCGATTCAACTCACTTCCTCCTTGGAGTTAAAGACTCCCGCTGCCGCCTCTTGAAATCAGCGAGGCAAAGAGGGCAATGAGTTGTTAGGGCCGCAAAAAATGACGGCTTCTATGTAAAAGAGAACAAGGGAGATCTGCACCATGTTGGGGCTGGACGGTGTCCAGGGCTAACGGGGCCCCCTGCTTTACAGCGCTTTCCTGAAACTTCTGGACGAGCTGGGAATCATACACTCAGGGGTCGCGGGACCTTGGTGTAATTAGGATTCCCCGCCGGCATGAGGGAAGGCCTTGGTGTGTAAGCGAAAATGAGCGTGACACAGTCGCAACCGCAGTCCAACGAGGCCGAGCTTATAAAGAGCGTCTGCGGCGGACAGCGCGAGGCCTTCTACGAGTTGGTACATCCCTATGAGCGTATGATTTACGCGACCGCCATTTCAGTTGTGAAAAATCCTGCCGATGCGGAGGAGGTTGCACAGGAAGCAGTATTGAAAGCCTTTTCGAATCTCGCAAGTTTCCGTGCGGAATCAAAGTTCAGCACTTGGATCCTACAAATTACGTATAACGAAGCAAAGATGAGATTGAAGAAGGCGCGCTCGCACCTTTATGAGTCGATTGACGATTCAGGACCAAGCGAGGATGCGGACTATTGGCCGAAAGACTTTGCCGATTGGCGACCTATACCTTCCGACTTGTTCGAAAGGGACGAGGTGCGTCAGGCCATACAGAACGCAACCAATTCGCTTGGTCGCATCTATCGGGAAGTCTTTTTTCTGAGGGACGTCCAGAATCTGAGCACCAAAGAAACGGCAACCATACTCGGAATTTCGGAAGGCGCCGTCAAAATTCGGCTTCTTCGAGCCCGCTTACAAATGAGGGATGCGCTCGCCCCCGGATTCGACGGTTGCTGGTTTAATGGACAACCGTATCAGAAAGTTAGGCCATGGTGAAAAAAGAAGAAGAGTCCAAATGGCGATAATTGAAATCAGTTGCGTCGAAGTGTGGCGGGAAATCTCCAACTACCTTGATGAGGAAATCTCTACCGAGATGCGTGAACGCATGGAAGCTCACTTCAAAGAATGCGCGCACTGCAAAGCGGTGCTGGACGGGACTCGAAACGTTGTGGGTCTGGTTGGTGACGGGAAATTGTTTCATACGCCCGAGGGGTTCAATAAGCGTCTATATAATAAGATTCGGGGGCTTCCGTAACTTTATGCTCCGCGCCCCAAAGTCTGCTCTGGCCGGAACGGATCGGCGACATCTTGGTTATCCATGTACATCCATAACTTCCACTTTCCTTCCTTATTTTTCCGCCAGATGTCCACATAGCGATCCCTGCGGCGGGTTGGTTGACCGCCGTCTCTAGGAGTAAGCGTTAAGTCATGCCAACCATAGTCATGGGCTACATCTCCGTGAAGACGAATCTCGATAACAATCACAACCAGCTTCGCTGTAAAACGCTCGAACAGATTTTCTAGCCGAGTTTTCAAGGCATCCAATCCGCTCGCGCCGAATTCACACGGTTGGCCGTCGGAGAAATTAACCAAATCGGGATCCGCAATCGCCAGTAAGCGCGACACATCCGAGAGGTTGAAACAATCCCGAAATTCGCTTTTGGCCACGTTGATTGCATACAGATCGTCCATTGCCATCTCTCCATGCTCCATCGCGATGTGAGCATTGGTTCCCAAGGCACAATTCTAACGGAAGTAGCCGTTTACGTGACGCTTTCCGGTTGCCCTGACGCAGAAACATCTTCTCGTGGAGTGACTAGAACCTATTGACCTGCTCGGAATCAGATACCTACCTGCGAGTTGGCCAGCATTCCGTCACGAGCCCAATGCTCTATCCAATTTTCGAAGAATGCTTTGCCTCCTACATGCAACAAGCACACCTGCTTGGCGGGCAGGCGCGCTACCTCACAACGAGAATGCCGGTTCCCCGGGAGATCGCCTGGTCGTTTGATTTGGCGTTCACAGACTAAGGCGGAGGTTTTCCAAACCGCTGCCGACCCAGAGATCGAATCTCAGCGCGAACAGCTTTTATCTGCGTGACATTTGCTGTGACATCGCCACAGGAAAAAATCTACATTTCAGCCGGAGTAACACGACCCCGTTCGGCTTTCAACCGAAGGGTTGGTGTTTTTCAAGAAGTGGGAACCGATCTGAGCACTTTCGCCGTTATTTCGCTATGGGGAAGATTCGGGGGACTCCATACATGCGCAGCCACATTTTCGCACATCATGCCACTACCAAATATTTTCCTAACTCGTTTGTTTTCAAAACTGAGATTGAAAAGGAAGGACTTCCAGGAGACATTACGCCTGCCTTGGGCGCAGGAGGCCCCCGGTTCAAATCCGGGCGCCCCGACCAAAACATCTCGCTTGTTTTCTTTAACTCATTGCAAGGGCTCTTCACTTAGAACTCGCCGGTGGAATTCCGCCAGACAGGAGGTCCTCAATTCGCAAGTCGTTTCGTTTCCAATCAGGCCTTGTTCCGCGAAGTCAGGGAAGCAAGTCATGCGCAAGGAAACTGTCAGCGGTCTGGGAAAAATGGGAAGAGCTTACGAATCTCTTCCTCGCTGGGTTGATGTCCGTACTCAGTGATCTCAAAAGCCTCGGCGTGCTGAATCCCGGCCGCTTGCGCGCCATAGCGCTTCTGTAAAGCTTCACGCCACTCCGGCTGCAGTTTTCTGGCCCCACGCATAGACGCAGCAAGCCATTTCTTTCGCTCTGCTGGATCCTTGGGCACTTGATCGAACTGCCCTTCGGTCCATGGCAGCCACTCATAGAACTGCGACACGTGAGCGTCCAGCATATTGATTTTTTTCTCGAACACATCGTCGATCGACGCGACAATGTCGGCGCGAAAAGGCTGTGGTCGCGTGAACCGGTCGCTGTAATACAGGAAAACCGGATTCCGCTTCAGCGGCGGCGTGTCGGTCACCAGGTCAGGAACGATCACCATGTACGACGCGTCCTGGACCAACACGCCGGTATACCGATGATCCGGATGATAGTCATTCGGCCGAGGCGCAATGACAATGTCTGCTTTCCACTCGCGAATCTCGCGAATGACCTGTTCGCGCACGTCTAGAGTCGGCAAGAGCTTGCCATCGTGGTTATCAAGGACTTCATATTCGATGCCGATGCGTCGTCCCGCTTCTTGCGCTTCAGCTCGTCGGCGCTTGGCGAGCTCCTCTCCACGCATTGACTGATGCCCCGCGTCGCCGTTGGTTAGCGATACGAACTTCACCTTGTCGCCGTGCGCGGCATACTTTGCGGCAAGACCGCCGGCGCCAAGGTCGCAATCATCGGGATGCGCGCCGAAGGCAATGACGCGTAACGGTTGATTTTGCGCCAGCGCTGGCAAAGTCATGAGCAACAAGGCCGCAAGAACGCAGGTAAGTCGTAGCACATAACGCGCAAAATTTTTGTAAAGCATCTTCCCCACCGATGCAGCAAGTTCATTTCGCAGGACGGATTATATACCTGTCGCTTCCGCCAGCTTCGCCATTTTGGGGGTTCGTCCTAGATGGCTTCGGCTTTCTTATCCCAATAGATTCTCTTCCCAGTCAATAATGCGCGTAGCCATCATGCAAGCCGCGGAGTGCGCGAATCCGTGATGAACCGTCGCGTTTGGTTGTTTGCGGCTGCGCAAACAATCCAGCCAGTTGGTCATGTGCGAGGGTTCTTCATCGCCCATTCCCATGGGCGGGAGAGTCGTGACTCCGGGCAACAAGAGGTCTTTAACAGTTCGCTTAGAGTCAACCGTCAGGTCGTCCTCATGATTGCCCTTTTCTTCCACGAGCTGCCAGCGCGGGCTGCCTTGGCCTCCGGTGTTGATCCTGCGCCCCAATCCACCAACGCAAGTGCGGAATGGGCCGCCGCGGCTTGGAGCTGTCATCATCCTTCATCCCATGCGCACCATGGTGGACCTTCTTTTGCTGACCTTGCTAGCTACGAGTTTCACGCTGAATGGCTGCTTGCCGGATTCGACCGACGTCTGCACCTAGGCAAAGGCTTTTCGTTTCTCCGGGCTCAGCAGAGCGGCAGAATGTTGGTCCAGGAAAACAGTCGTGTTCGCGTGCGTACGCAGGATGGACGCTGGCGCAAGGGGACTGATTTCGCCTCCAAAGCAAGATTTTACGGCTTGGGTTTTTCGCGCATCCGGCACGATGCAAAGGATTTCCTTCGCCTTCAAAATCTGCCGCACCGACATCGAAATTGCCCGTATGGGAACCTCGGAAAGATCCTTAAACCAAGCCTCTCCCACTTGCTGGCGCCGGCAGGCTTCGTCGAGGTCCACGATGAGGTAAGGTTCCTCGGTTTGAAAATCCGCAGGCGGGTCGTTGAAGGCGAGATGGCCATTTTCGCCGATTCCGACAAAGGCGATGTCAAGGGGAGCGGCCGTCAATTCCGCAGAGACCTTGCGAACGACTGAGAGAACATCTCCTTCGCCATCGAGAAAGTGGTATTTGGTAATTCCGGTTTTGTTGATTAGACGTTCGCGGAGATATTTGCGAAAGCTGGCAGGATGTGAAACCGGTAGCCCAATGTATTCGTCCAAATGAAACATTTCCACGCGCGGCCATTCGATGTCCCGCATAGCAATCAAAGCGTCGAGAAATTCGAATTGCGAAGCGCCCGTCGCGGCAATGATGCGTGCACCACCGCGACCCTTTATGGCAGCGCGAAGAGAGGTCGCCGCCTGCTCTGCCGCGGCCCGGCCTAAAGAGGTCTTATCTTCGTAAATCTTAATGACCATCGGACAGCCCCAGCATCTTCGACAAGGTTCCGCCCATGATCATTTTGCGCGTGTGCTCCGGAATCGCGCATGCGTCGAACAGGGTATGGTATTGCTTCACCACGGATGCGATCCCGTCCAGACCATTGTCTGACCCGAAGACGATTTTTATGAATGCGCTCGCGTCGCCGTCCGGAGTCTTTTCTTTCCACTCCGGGCTTTGCCATTCCGTGTTCGACCACCAAAAGATTTTCAGAAAGTCCGCCAAACGTCCTTGCATCTTCGTGAGTGTGGAACCACTCAGGTCCCAGAATACGTTGGGATTCCAGCGCGCGACTTCCGCGGCCCACTCGTACTCCGGATTGCCACAATGAGCGCCAAGCACGATGATTTTCGGGAAGCGTCGGGCGATTTCTTCCAGATAAATCGGACGCATGCGGCCGGAAGCAACGTCTTCGGGCTCGTCGAATTTTCTGCGCAGCACAATGCCAGTGTGGAAAAGAACGATCCAGGCATACCGGTTCGCGAGCTCGTACACAGGAAAATAAGACGGATCATTGTACGGCTTCTTCACGAACTCCATCTCGCCCAGGCCGCGGTAGCCCAGCGCATGGAATTCCTCGACCTGCTTGACCACGTCGGGAGCATCCAAATCCACGAAGCCAAACGGGATGATTTGCGCGGGATGCTGCTTCGCCGCATCAAGGACGACCTTTCGATTCGCAAAAGGCGTGAGCACGCACGCCGTGAGATTCAGGCGGTCCGTTACCTTCAGGAGGTCATTGATGAAATTGGGACTTTTGTCGTCGAAATGCACGTGCATGTCGACAATGCGATCGGACGCCGCGGGAGAATCGGACCCGCCATTGGCAAATGGACGTGCGTTGGCGGGGCCTCCACGAAGCAGCGCGGGCCAGCTTGGGAGGACGGCAGCGGCGCCCGCGCTGCCTATGAACTTTCTGCGCGACAGAGGATTGTTCATGCGTTTCCTCCCTTTCTAGGGCTAGCGGAAGTTTGCAAGAAAGACTCGCGATGTTGCCGGTCGCGGAGGGCTTCGGTGCCACCGGCGCGTGTGGTGGAGAGCGCGGGGACGGCATTGCCGTATTCCAGGGACTCCTCCAGATTGCAAAAGGAGCGAACCCGCGTACGCCCCTTTGCGCGTTTCATTTGCCTATCCTAATGGTTTGCGTTCCCGCGGCCTAGAACGTAATCCGAAGACGCAGGCGGACGGTACGGCGGTTGTTCACTCCTTCTTGAGTGAAACTGCTCTTTAGCCGGCCGAAATTGGGGTTCTGGAATGTGATGTCCTGAGCAGGGTCGATGGGCACCAGGTTTCCCGTGTTTGGGTCGACGCGAATAACGAAGTCTCCAAGCAGGGCAAAATCGCCACAGCCCCCGCCAGCGCTCTGATCCGGCGAAAACAACGGGTGATTGAAAAGGTTGTCAATATCCGCACCAAACTGGGAGGTAACGCGCTCGCCAAAATGAAGGTCCTTATGTACACCGAGGTTCAATGCCCAAGTCCCTGGCCCCCACAGCATATTTCGTTTGGCGACATTGGCCTGCGTGAAAACATCAGCACCAACAGACGGCACGCCGAACGCCGCCGCATTCCAGATTACATCGCCGTTTCTCTGATTGAAGTTATTGCTCAGCACCACGGGGCGGAAGGAGGGCTCAGCGCCAAAATCGCCGACAGCGTCGATTGAAGAAATGCCAATGTTGCCCGGTTCGATAGGATTGCAGTCGTCGCAAATCCAGAAGGGCGTAAAACCGGTGCCGGATTTCGCGAACATGTAGAAGGAGGTTTGCCATCCGCCGACGATTGCGTCGGCCCATCTCGACATCGACGCGCCATACTGCCGTTTCCTGCCGAAAGGCAAGTCATAGATGCCGTAAAGGACGGCACGATGCCGGGAAACGTACCCGTCCACTCCGTAGTCGCTGTCGGGCTGAAACTGATTGTAGACAGTTCCGCCCAGGCTGGAGTTGCCGGTGTCCAGAGCTGTCGATTTCTGATCCAGGAAGGTGTAGGAAAAGTTGAGCATCAAGCCATGAAAAAAACGATGCTCAAGCTGTGTCTGGAATGCGTTGGATTGCGCATGACCGTAGTTCCCGTAGCTGAGAACAAAGTCGCCGAGCAAAGGGAAGCGGTAGCGCTGAGCATCTGCGGGTGATATGCCGCAATCGCCATTATTAACAGGATCGCAGATCTGTCCCGTATCTTGACCCGTGTTCGGGTCAACGACGTGGGTGCCAAAAGGCACATCGCTGGGTTTTAGTTCATTCAGATCTTTGCCTGCAATCAGACCGTGCATCGTGGAGCCCAAATACGAGAAACGAATTGCGCTGTTCCAGCCAATCTCACGTTCGTAGGTGGCGTTGTATTGGTGGATGCGTGGCTGAGTCAGCCCAAAAGGCACGGCGTTAACTGCCGGCGTGCCGTTGACTCCGGAGGTGATGACTCCGCCAGAAACAGGGCTAATGCCATGGTTGCTGCCACCAGGCCATCCCTGCAGAGGGCTCATTGCCGGGTTGGACGTATCGTCAATCTTTCTGATTCCCTGGTTGAAAGGGTTGGTAGCAATGGGGTCGCGGATGCCTTGAGCCGCCGATGTCGGATAGTAAATTCCGTAGCCTCCACGAATAACGGATTTTGCGCCGAGCTTATAGGCGACGCCGATGCGAGGAGAGAAGTCCGTTTTGTCCATGCGGACCGTGCCTCTTCCGACGCCCAAGCCCGAGTCCTTGGCCAGCACATATCCAAAGCTGATGATTCTCGTGTCCAAGTATTTGAGAGTTTTGGTCGAAGGAATCACAAACCGGCCCAGTTGTCCTGTAGCGGGATTCACGAAGTTTGGATCAAAGTTCGCGATGAGGTCATTTGCGTCAACAAAAGGAGTAATGAGCTCGTAACGCAAGCCCAGATTAATGGTCAGCCTCGAAGTTGTTTTCCAGCTGTCCTGAAAGAAGTAGCCGTGCTCCCAATTATGCACGTCCATCGCCGGCCGAGGTTGTAATACGTAGCTGACGGACGTGGGGGGCAAACCGAGAAGAAAACGAGTGAAAGGGTTCGTGCCACTGCCGCTGTAAGTTATGGAGCCGCGGGGGTTGCCACGATTCAGCGCGAAGCCATCCACCGCCGCATTTCGCACCACGTCGCCGCCCATGCGAAAGGCATGTTTGCCGACGATCCAGGTCAACGTGTCTCCCAAGGTAATCAAATTCTGATTCAACGGGCGGAAAGTGTTTCGCCCACCGTTTGTGAACGTGGCAAAAGTGTTGCTGAAACTGACCGCCGGATGGCCGTACGTAGAAAGAGCAAACGAGCCTACGACCGAACCGTACGCGTCTATGTCGCTCTGATCGAAGCCAATACTGGAGAGAAATCCCTCCAAAGTCGTGTTGCTGTGACGCAAGAGATCTTGCCGATTGAACCCGCCGCGCCCTTCATTGATCAAGCTGGGCCGGAACGTACGGAGATAAGAAAGAGAAACGGTATGGTTTCTACGATCATTCTGGGTCAGTCCAAGGCCGGTGAACGGGTTAACCACAGGGGATGAAGCGCTCACTTGTGACGAGACGTTATACACGCCGTATACATGATCGCGATCGGAAAAATCGTGGTCCAACCTCAAAGTGCCGAGATCTTGCGTGGAATCGCCCGACAAAATCGTCTGATAGCCTCCCGGGATTCTCCCATTTGCGGGATTGATTGGCGCGCTCAGGCCAATCTTTGGGTAATAAGTTGAGATGAGCCGCTGCACTGTGGGATTGAGGAATTCGGAAGGAATCGCAATAAACCGGGTTGTACCGTTGACGACCACGGTGTCGCTGGCAACTTCCGTGGGCGTCATCGCGGCCAGGATACCAGCTGGGACCACCGGCTTGGCAGAGTCGTTCAGGAGAGAAAAGTCGCCGGTATAGAGAGAAGGATGGGGAATAGTGGTAGATGAAATCTTGACAGGAGCAACGGAATAATTCTTTTCATAAGCCGCAAAGAACCAAGTCTTTTTGACAAGCGGGATTGGGCCGCCGAGCGAACCTCCGATATCATTGAGGTTAAAGTACGGATTCGGATATTGAGATTGGAAAGCCGTCGGCGCAAAGTTTGCCTTGCCTATCTTATCGTCCAGTGTCCAGGCGGCGAGAGCGGAGTTGCTGTTATTGTAGAACGCGGAGCCGTGATAATCTGCGCCGCCGCGTTTCGTGGAGACGCGAATGTTTGCTACACCCGCATACTCCGAGCTGAAATCGGAGCTAAGAACGTTGATTTCGCCGACGGCTTCGAGAGATGGTTGGCTGGCAGTGGGCTCGCCAAAGATACCCCCATTCGAACGTTGTCCGTCGAGCGAAAAACTGGCGCCATAACTCTGTGCACCAATGAACTTGAACTCGCCGTCTGCCGACCCCTGAGTGATATTGGGGTTGAGATACAAGAACGTGTAGACATTCCGGCTGTCACGCGGCAACTCGATAACTTGCTGATTATCGAGGGTCTGGCTAATGGTCTGATCCTCTGTATTGATCGCAGGTGCTTCGAGTGATACGACAACACTCTCTTGAGTTGCGGAAACTTTGAGGACCGCGTCCGCGCTTACGCTATCGCTGCCGTTGAGGACGACGTCGGCGATTTCTCTTTTGCCCATTCCCGGAGCCGTGATGAATACACGATAGGTGCCGGGCCTTAGTCCGAACATCTCGTAATGTCCCTGAGAGTTTGTCTGTGTTTGACGGGCGGTGTTGGTCAGGGCGTCGGTGATCGTTACCGCAGCGTTAGGTATGGCCGCTCCCGAGGAGTCCGTCACCGTGCCGCGAATGGTACCAAGGTCGGTCCCCTGACCGTAAACTCGTGCGCCACAAAACAGCAATACCAACGAAACTAGGAATGCCAACACAAGTCTGTGTCTCAACGAAGCCTCCCCCCAAACTGCTTCGGGAGGGTGTAACACAATAGGAAAGCAAACACAACAACAAACAAAAAATAAAATAGGCAAAGAAAGAAGACGAAAGCATTGACAGCCTCTATACTTTCGTTTGCTTTGACTAGGCGGCCGGAAGACCGTATACTGTGCCTCCAAATGGAACAGGTGCATGACTCCTAAAGCCCGCCTTTTGACCGAACAGCGGCGCCGAAACCTTCTGGATCTTGTCGATCAACAAGGCCAAGTGACCGTGGCCGATATGGTTAAGTGCTTTGCGATTTCGGCCGTCACCGTGCGCGGCGACCTGGATGCGCTTGCTTCCCTGGGAGCCGTGGTTCGTTCGCACGGAGGAGCCGTTCGGCGGCTGGAAGCTACGCAAGACTATCCCCTTCGTACGAAGGAAACTCTGCATCGGGAAGAAAAGGTCAGAATCGGAAAAGCGGCCGCCGAATTGGTGCACCCGGGGGAGACCATCATTCTCGATTCAGGTACGACCACAGCGGAAGTCGCACGACATTTGAAACGGATGAAGACGCAGCCCCTGACGGTCATCACCAATGCATTGAACATCGCCATGGAGCTGGCCGATTTGCCAGGCGTTTCGCTGATTATGATCGGCGGATTGCTACGCCCGGTTTCCTATTCGTTCGTAGGACCGCAGGCGGAAGCCATGATGAATGAGTTTCACGCGGACCGTCTTTTCCTTGCGGTCGACGGTTTCGACTTAGAGAGCGGCCCTTCCACGCCTGATGTGCTGGAGGCTCAGCTCAATAACGTGATGATCCGTTCTGCGCGCGAAGTGAATGTCGTTACGGACTTCAGCAAATTGGGACGCCGCAGCGTATCGAGGATAGGGCCGTTCGAAAGAATCCGGCGCTTGATTACTGACAATCGTGCTCCTCAGGAGTTCACGGAGGGGCTTCGTAAAAGGGGCACCGAAGTCATTGAAGTTTAGCTTGAGGTGTAGCTCCCGCGAGAGCCAGGCGTCCGAGGTGACCAGACATTCGGGTTTCCGGTGCAAGCAGTGCTTCCTGTAGTGAAGCGTTTCCTTGCGGCGTTTCTCCGAGCGCAATTTGCAAAATTCCCGCGGTATACAGCCACCAACCCGGTGAACTATTGGTTCGCACATTGGATTTCGCTTGCGACAGGGCGGCGTTGAGACGCGCTTGCCATTGCCCTGAATCATAGCCATCGAGCTTTCGAGCTGAGGCCCAAGCCCAAACAACTTCCGAGGGGCCGTTCGCTTCAGCCGCGCGGCGGTAGGATTCGTCGGCGTCCTTCTTTTGCCCGCACGCTAGCGATACCTCACCCAGCAAAAAGTTACTTCGCGCCGAATCCAGAAATGGGGCGAGCCCATCTTGCGTGAACACTAGTCCTTTCACGGGAGAGCCGATGGCCTTCGAGACCTCGAGCGCATCCTTGCAGTGGTTTGTTCGCGCCAGTGTCAACGCCCGTTGCAAGTTGACCTCGATCCACACCTGGCGAACATTCGTGCCGCCTTCTTCCCGGCCAAAGAAGCGGTTCCTGAACAAGTCGGTGGCGGCTTGATAATTTCCTTCTTCCGCGTGATTCAAAGCGAGCTCGTACACCAGAGCAGTGGGCATGCGGCTCGGATCGGGATAGCGCTCCAGCACTCTCACACGCTGGGCCGCGGATTCTCCAAGCAGCGTCACCGCAACTACTGCGCCCGAATAATTCACGGTGTTCAAGGGGTCATTCGCAATTCCCTCTTCAAAGGCATTCAAGGCCGCGGCGAATTCGTGCTTTATGTTGAGCAATGCCAGCCCTGTGCTAGCTTGCAGGACCGGGATTTTGGGATTGAGTTCGCGGGCGCGATTCCATTCGGAGAGAGCTGCGTCTGTCTGTCCACGCGCAAAATGCCACGTTCCTAGAAGGTAGTGTGCGGTTGCGTCCTTTTCATTGCTTCGAATGGCGGCGCGCAGTGCCCGCTGCTCTTCGATGCGGTTCGGGAAAATATACAGGGTTGAAAAGCGCGAAGCCTGCGCATAGTCCTTTTCCGGAGACTCACCAAGTTTCTCGCGGCAATATCCGCGAAAGTAGACAACCAACGGATGGTTCTGGGGCGCGACGGAGCCAGGTTCAGCTTGATCCGCTTTTGCGGAAGGATACTCCCGGCTTAGGACTTCTACTGCTTTTCGGTAGAGTCCCAGGCGCGCGTATTCGTAAGCGCTGTTCAAAACGCGATAGGGATCGCCGGCCAAATGCGCAAGGTCTGGACTTCCAAGTTCTTCGCGAAGAAAATTGCTTAAGGGAAAGCTTGCCAGACGCGAGCGAGCAAGCGTTTCAGCTTCTTTCGTTTCTCCAAGCGCTTTTCGAACAGCTACCAGTTCTTCCGCAGCGCGCAAATCTTCGGGAGCGGATTGCAAACTCAGCGTCAGCAATTCCTTGGCTTGCTTCAGTTTGCCAGCGCGAGCCTGCAGTTCCGCAAGACGCATCGCGGCCGCGGCCCGAAAGTCAGGCAACCGCAGAGCTTCCCTGTAAGCGTCGGCCGCCTCTTCCTCTCGTTCGAGCCCTTCCTGCGCAATTCCAAGATAGTAGGAAATTTCCGTGTCGCTGGTGTTCCGGTCACGAACGGCCATGAGGCGTGGCAGCGCTTCCTCAAAACGATTCAGGCTGGCGTCAAGCCGTCCTGCGGCTTTTAGTAATTCAAAAGAGTCAGGGAATTTACGCAGAGCTTTTTCACAAGTTTGGACAGCAGCCAGGACATCACCGTTCAGTTCTTCCTCTTTCCCCAATTGAAGCCAGTCGTCCGCCGTTCGCCGGCTCTCTTCGGGAATCTTGTACGAAACCTGCGGGCCGAGCTTGATCTGGGATTCCGGAATCCAGTCGTACTGGCCTTCGGTTTGCCGCAGCAGAACAGCGTCGTCGTTGCCTTTGAGTTCGAATGTGAGGCCGCCCGCTCCGGCGGGAATCGCAACCTCTTTTTTCCAGACACGGTCAGGGGCCAAATCTTCTTTTTCCTGTAGCAACGAAGTCGTCCCGCTTAGGACGGTGATCTCCCCTGCGGGTATCTTGCGGTTGGCATTGAACGCAACATTCAAGACTCCGTTGTTGCGCTGCAAGTGCACCACGCCGGCGAGATTGGCTCGTGAAATGCCGCCCGTGTCGCGCACAGGCATCCAGTACTCGGTGAAGGAGATGGCTTGCCGCGGCTGCAGGAACGCGTACGTCTCTTGGTTGCGGAAGAGACCTGCTTGCAGCTCGACGTACGCGCTGTCGTTATCCGAGAGAGCTTTGCGCCAATCGAGGCCATCCGCGTCCACACCCCACGACCAGACTTTCTTGGCGGGCACTTGAAGATACTCAGCAAAATGCGCTGTGCCCGTGTTTGTATGGGGATTCCACACTCCCATGAAATCTTCCCGGCTCCCATGCGTGAATAGGGACACGGGACCATCCGTTTGATTTCGAATGACGCTCAGATCTTTGCCTTGCGCATCAACCGGCCAACGCTGCACCTCGGCAAATCCGTGCGCGGCGGCAAAGCGCTGAGGATATTGGATTCGGGAGTCATCCCAAACTTGTACTCCCGCGTTGTTCCACCAGTAAAAACGATGGCGAACGTCGCTTCGGTTGCCAAGAGTGATGCGCTGCTCCAATACGGTGGAGCCCGGGCGGAGAGTCAGTTCCACAATCCATTCCATTCCATAGACTCTGTCGATGTTGCCCACGGTCACTGAGGCGCTTCCATCCGAATGTTCCGCGAACGCGTAGTTCACCGGCGACATGGAGACCCAATTGTGGGAAACAGGAAAATTGAATTCGACACCAAAGGCTGCCCACGCTCCTCGATAACCGATTCGAGCTTTCTTGATCGACGGGTTCGCGTAGAACATCGGCTGCCCGCTGATTCTGTCAACGCAGGTGTAAAGATGGCCGCCAATATCCGGAAGCACGAAACATTTCAAGTACTCATTTTCGAGATAGACGGCACGCCACTCGTGTTCCGCGCGCGTGTTGGTGATTTCGTTTCGGAGAGTATAGGGATAGTTGAAGCGGCCAGTCGAGAATTGATCAAAAGGAGGATTGGGATCTGGCGCTCCCTCCTCGTACGTCGGGAGCTTCAGGACGCCTTCCCATACGCGCACTTGCCCGCAGATCGGTATCGAGAAAACCAGCAAGAAGACGAAAGCAGAACCCCAGCGCGCCGTTCTCACCCCGGAAAGAAAATTTCGCTGCCACGGATTCAAAACCATCTGTCCCTCAGCATTTATTTACTCGTCTTCCCATTCTTGCGTGGAGCGCTGCCGTGGTGATCCGAGGGCTGTTTCATGAAGGAGCATGCAAGGGGAACTTTTTCACCACGCGATTGATAATTCCAGCCTCCGAGGGAGAATCGGGAAGAAGACCTTCTTCCAGGCAACGAAAAAACGCCAAAAGCTGGGCTACGAGGACATGAATCGCCAAATCATCATCCTCGCCAAGTTCACGCAATCCTCGGCACTCGATGACCTCATCGCCATTTCTTACCGCGGAATCCGGGATATTTTCGCCTACGATGACTTTACGTAAGCCGAGTCTCTTGCGATCCAATTCGCGCAGCAAATCCAATTCATAGGCGCGAACGGTGCGATCAGACGACAAGTGACAAACGATCAAAGTGTCGTCGTGCACGTAACTCATGGGTCCGTGACGAAAGCCCAGGTACGTTTCGCAAACGCTTGTCACGCGTCCGGCGGTGAGCTCCAGCATTTTCAATGCCGCTTCGCGGGCGGCTGCAAAGCGCGACCCGCTCCCAAGAAACACGGCCCGCCGGAAATCCGCTGCCGCAATTCCTGCGAGCACATCCAACTTCGACCGGAGCAATTCACTCGCAATTTGGCTCAGCCTCTCGCACAGTGCTCGATACTCATTCGTTCTCTCGAGCATTCCCAGAAAACGTACAGCCAGCAGCAAGTTGGTGAAGCTGCTGGTCATCACCAGGCTCTTATCCAGCGTTTCCCTGGGAAGCATGATGACCCGCACATTCTTGGTTTCCTGCCAGGCCCCGGCTAATCTTCCTTGTTCGTTGCACGTCACCACAACGTGCCGGATTTGCGGCTCCGTACTCAGCAACAGTTCAACGACCCCGCTGCTCTCCGGGCTATCGCCTGACCTCGCCACAGAAACGAGCACTCCAGGCCTGCTGGGAGGAAGAGCTTTCCCGCCGTACATCAACAGCGCACCACCGCTAATGGATTCCGTAGGGATGCCGAGCGCATTCTGCAAAGGGAAGCGCACACATTCTCCGGCATACTCCGAACTGCCAGAGCCGGTCAGCGCCAAACTGTGAATTCCTTTCAGGTCTTCTTTCAGGCCATCGCGTGAAGCGAGCATGTGATCGCAGGTGCGCAGCCATGTCCATGGCTGCTGGCAGATTTCACGAATCGTGTGGAAATAACCAAGCCGGTGCTGCTCTTGTTCGGGCCGTCCAAATAATTCTGCCGCTTTACCTTGGCTTTTTGCCAAGGCCTGTTGCCATTCGTCCTGTGTCAATAAGTGCGCGTCGTCCATACAATCCTGAGATTTCCTTTAAGCGGCAAAATCTGCGCGTTAACGGCCCGCTTGCAGCTGCGGAGTCATGATATCAAGCGGGCGATCCTCTCCGTCCACCGAACCGTACCAAACTCCGCCGCCGAAAGTCGTGATGTAAACCTTCTTCGGGTCTTGCGGATCGGGAATCACGCGATGTCCCCACTTGAAATTAAAACCCGGTATGCGCGTCCAATGTTCGCCCCGGTCCGTGGACCTCCAGGCCGAAGACTCAAATCCGGCAGCATAAACTGTGTTTGGATCCCGAGAATCTATCGTGACGTCGTAGATGTGGCGATCGCGTTCCAGCACTTGCCTCCAGGTCTTAGCGCCATCTTCTGACAAAAAGATGCCCCCGCCGTCGCCGTGTTCGCTTTTATCCCGAGCCCACGCAGCGAGGTACAGGCGATCCGACTTGTTCGGATCTACTGCCAGTCCATTTGGACCATTACTTCCTTGCGGCATAGCCACCGGGGTCCAGTGCTCGGCACCATCCGTCGAACGATAAATCGCGCCGTCGCCCTCGTTTCCGATGCTTCCGTCTTCCGATCGCCGTGCAACGAGAACGTAGACGGAACCCTTGACGTCCCTCACGATTCTCCAGGCAAAGGGTTCTTTCTGGACTATGCCAGCATTTTTCAACGTCCAGCTCTTCCCGCCGTCCATACTTTTGTAAACGCCGCGCCCAAACGCCGCAACATAGAGAACACGCGCGTCCGGCGGGCTAGCGGGATCCAACAGAATATGCGTAGCCGCGGTTTGCTCCATCCCATTATTTGATTTTGTCCATGTGCGGCCCCCGTCGTCGCTGCGGCAGACTCCGCCGCGGTAATCCAGAGTCGTTTTTCTTCTCCACATTTTCGGCCGCGGCAAATCATGCGTCCAGCTATTTACACTCCACACGCGCCCCTTCACCGTCGAATCAAATACAATCCAGTACGTCGTATTCATCCACTCTCTGGGCACGCCTTGCGTCGAACTCACCCAGGATTTCCCACCATCCTCGCTGCGGAAAAGGCCGATGTCCGTTGTGGAAATGAACTGCCGGTTGTGATCAAAAGGGTCGAAGTGATAACCGAAGGTGGTCGTAACGTCGAGCCCGGTGCTCACCCAGCCGTTTCCCTCTAATTTCCGTGAATATACCGCAACCCAATTTGCCCCGCCGTCGGTCGTGCGCATGGTTCTTCCCAGGTCTGTCCCGTAGCTAACGTTGGCATCTTGATCCGCCACCGTGAGCGCAAGCGGGTTTTCCCCCCAATCCGTCCCAAACCGTTCCGTGATCCACGCGTCGTGAATGTTGGCGCCTGATTTCGCGCCCGGACTACTGTCTTCTTTCCAAGCTAGGCTCCAGGTCCGCCCGGCGTCTGTGGTCTTGGCCACCCCCAGCCATTTCCCTCCGCCTTCTTCCAAGTCGCTGTAAGAGACATAAGCCGTATCAGGGTTATGGAGACTGGTCGCGATGGCCCGCAGCTTTGCATTTCCCGCTCCCAAATTCACTTTCCGCCAAGTTGCGCCTTCGTTGTCGGACACAAATGCCGTCTCATCACCAATCATGTAAATGACCGGTTTTCCCTCCTTGGTGAAGCCGGCCGAAATATCCGTGATGGCCTTTGCGGAAGGAACCGGAATCTTTTGCACGCTCGACGTTGTCTTCTCAGCAATGGAATGTGACCCGGAAATGAGCAGCATCCTCCGGCTGACTCGAGAACTGGGATTCACCCAAACTTTTTTGGACAATTCCGGCAAATCCGCTTCCTTGGTCCAACTCTGGCCGCCGTCTCGAGAAACAAAAAGAGAAGACGTCCCTTTTTTTCTATCGCCTGCGGTCACATAAAGAATTTTGGAATCGCCGGGATCAATGGCCATGGCCGTTATCTCGCCCAGCGGATTGGGTTCGGCAACGATGTCTTCGTCGGAATGGTCGGAACTCATTTTGACGCCCTTTATCGAAGAGGGTTTTGGATAAACCAGGTTCCAGGTCTCCCCCTGATCCTGGCTCCGCCACAAGCCGGTGGATTGCGCGTAGATTACGTTTTTGTCCAAAGGGTCGAAAACAAAGAATTCCACAACACCCCGTAGATTGAACATCCGCCAGGACTTGGCGCCATCATGGCTGATATAGGCGCCGGTCATATCGCAACTGACCAGGACGGTGTTCAGGTCGTGAGGACTGACTGTCGGGTGAAACATGGCCCCCCCGCCCCCCGGCCCGATAACCCTGAAATCACCCGGGCGGGGCGTATCGCCATGGCCATTGGCAAGGAGGAGAAACCCTAGGAGCGCGCGGAGAAAGAAAAACGTCATCTCTTTCCTTTGCTTTGCTTATCATTTGTTTCGCTTTCTTTCTTGGCAGAATCCCATTGCTTTGTCAATCCTTTTCCTCTGTTTTCCACTCGAAAATGCCTCACGAGTTGATTTGCAGGAGCCGGGAGGCATTCTCAAGGTAGACCTTCCGAAGAATCCCATCCGGTAATCCCAAGCCATAAATGCGCCACCGCCCCTGAGGCGGCACCCGCGCCGGGGCGTAATCGAAATACTCGTCTTCGGTTTCCAAAAACCGGTAATAGATTTCGTACAACTTGTCGGTGAAGATTTGCTGGGGCGTGTCGGTCCCGTGAGGAACGGCGTCGGTTCCAAATAAAATTCGATCCTGATATTTGTCAAAAAACTTCCTGGCCATGCGCGGCTGGCGCCCAAGCTCCCCGATGCGCGCGCCCATCTCCACATGCATGTTAGGAAACCGATCCATGCACTCTCCCACATAAGGGAGGTTCTCCGCGTCATTGCCCACATGAAGCACAATGAACTGCGTCATGGGATGGCGCTCCAGAACGCGGTTGCGCGCCTCCAGCAGTTCCGCGTTACTTGGAAAATCCTTCCCATGAAAGGACCAATCCGGGTGATTGTTCAGTTCCTCGAAGCGCTCGTTGAAGCGGTCGATGGGCAGAAAGAAAGCTTCCGGATCGGAAACGTGGATCGCTACAGGAATGCCCAGCGACCCGCACGCTTCCCACATGGGATCGAAACGTTTGTCATCCAGCTTCACGAGCGGCCCCGTCGAGATTTTCTCGCGCAAATACAATCCCAGCGTTTTCAGGATTTTCAATCCGCGTGCCCCGGCCTTGTGAGCGCGAACAATTTCATCCGCTTGAAATTGGCTGTATCCCGGTTGATTGGAGCGTTCCCACCAAGGTTCCACAAAGGTCAGGAAGCGGTCGGGGTGAGGCGTTTGATACTTCCGAATCGCTTCTTCCAAACCTTTTCCAACTCCCCCGGTGAGATTCACCATGATGCGGACGTTTTTCCGATCCATCAGCGGCAGCAAGTCTTCCACGGGTGCGAAGTATTCCATCTGCTCCCCCATCCCAACGCCTCCAGCGTGTTTGGCGACGGACGAAAGATGCGTATGAATATCTATGACCGGATAGCGCGCCCGTGGCACCTGTGTTTCAGGCACATGCAGCATGCTGCGCGGTTCAAAATCCTTCAACAGAAGAGGCTTTCCCGCTTGGTCGGCTTCTTCTGTCGGCACGCGGACTCCCCCGGAGGAAATTCTGCTCGCCGCCAAAAGCATTCCCGCGCTTTCTAACAAACGTCGTCTTCCGATTGCCGCCATGAGTCCTCCTACACAAGATTCTCCCCGCCGCTTGTTCTTCGGCTTCGTTCTTCTATATCGTTTACTTTCCGTTGTCAAAGTGCGATAAAGCGGCTGGAGATTGACAGATGCTTGCTTCCAAAATTCAGTTTTGTCTCTTTGTGGGCGCAGTGGTGTTTGCAACTCTCGGGGCTTCTCCCGCACCTCAAACCCCTAGCATGTCGGAACCAGCCTACTCCAGCAGCGTTGCGGCTGAAACAAAGCATTCTTCCGCGAACTTCTTGCCCAATGCCGATCTCACTAAACCAGTTTGGAAGCACGCGAAATGGCTCGAATTTGACAACGATGCTTCAGGCCAATCACATTACCCCGAAGCAGCAACGCGTGTCGCATCTCTCTGGACGGAAACACATATCTACTTTGCTTTTTCGGCCCGCTACGATTCGCTGAACATTTACGAAGGAGAAGATCCCAAGTCCGAGCGATGGCAACTTTGGGACCGCGACGTTGTCGAAGTCTTCCTGAATCCTCAGCCGGACCATGTGAATCATTATTTTGAGTTTGAGGTGGCTCCCAACAATCAGTGGATTGACTTGGAAATCGACAAGACCAAGGACCCGTTCAACGACGCCTCTTGGAATTCCGGTTTCGAGCATGCAACGCGCATCGACGCAGAGCATCACCTTTGGACCACTGAGATGCGCCTGCCTCTCGCGGCGATGAACGTGAAGGATCCGCGTCCCGGCATGCAATGGCGAGTAAACTTCTTTCGCGCCGCGGGAAAAGGCGGGGACGATCACCGCAAGTTCCTCGCCTGGAGCTTTATTCCTGAAGGGAAGACATTTCACGTGCCAACGCGATTTGGAATCTTGAAGCTTGTGAATTGAAATCGCCCTGTCTCGTGGGGGCGGCTCAATCGCCTGACCAAGCGCTGGCTGGTTAATGAATGTACGCGCCCCCCGGCAGCAAATATTGAATCGGCCAGGTTTCTCTTTTTCCCTCCACGATTTCAGACCACTTCAAGCTTTTCCCGTTTGGCTCCGGTAAAAGGCTCATGTCGGGCAGCGTTTCAGCGATGGCGCTGGCAAGCGTGTAGGCATCGCCTGCAGCGGTTACGGTCACCACACTCGCGTGTAGTTTCTCAGCCGCAAATCGTTTCGCGATTTCCGCGTCCTCCATCATTTGCAGAAAATACGGCCTCCCGGTCAAAAGCGAGTTGTACACATAATTCGCAAGCACGCCGGAAATCGGATTGACATACGCATGATCAAAATCCAGCTTGCCCAATAGCGGATCATCCGGCGAAACGGCGGTGTAGGGCATTCGCGTTTCGCCGAGTCCGCGAAAATCAAAGGATATAATGTCAAATCCTTGGTTTAAATATTTCTCGATTTCGATCCAGTGTTCGGCCGTCGCCTTGCCGTTTTCCTGGAACCACAGCAAGCCTTTTCGCTCGCCACTGCCGGATTTGTGAATGTGCAGCAGCGGCATTTCCAACTCCCCACTGTGACGCAGCAAATAGCGGTCAATCGTCACGGCTTCCACTTTCGAACTGCCGACCGCTTCCCAGGTAATTTCCCCTGCCAGCGGCAAAAAGCCGTAATTTTCCGTTACACGCCAATTCTTCACGCCGCCGTATCTATCCCCGTAGTATTCCTTGGCAAGTGTTCGGGTGTTTCCGCTTTTGTGCTCCTCATAATATTCACGAATCTCGTCCGTTAGCGGTTTTCCATCGCTGTAGTCGACCAGGACCTGTCCCGTCCGCGTGCATCGCAAGGCTTCTGAGGCTAGCTCCTTCACAGGAGGAAGATCGGTTCGCGCGGGCATCCGATTGAAATGGTCCAGAAAGTCCAGCGCCGCCTGCTGATTCTCCGCGGAGTATTGATGCGAGTGATAGCCTTCCACCATTGCGATGAGGTCCCCGTGGCCGAAGCGCGTGTATAGCTTCTGCAATTCCCGAAACGTTTTGCGCGTCCCTTCGATGGGGAAAAAATCCAGCACCGCGGCTGCCACCATCACCGGGCGCGGATACATCAGCAAAAGCAGTCCTGGATGGTCTAAGCCGTTCGAAACCATGCCAAATAAATCCTGCTCGGGGTCGCTGTCCGGATCGACAAAAATTCGGTTCGCCATCCGCATGGGCAGCGCCGTGATGTAACACGAGGGCACGGCAACTCTTATGCGTGGATCCAGTGCTGCAATCAATGCGGTTTGCGTTCCCCCGCCGCTGGTACCGGTAATGCTGATTCGTTCGCCGTCAACGTCCGGCCGCGTCAGCAGGTAATCCACGACGCGAATGCCGTCCCATACTTCCCATCGCGCAAGGTTCGCACCCACCAAATAGGCCAGGTTTCCCGCCACCGCGTGTTCCGCGCAAATCAAGTTATAGCGGCTCCTCTGCGCTTTCGAATCCCAGAACTGGCTGCGCTCGCCTTGCCCGATGGAATCCCAGGAAATCACGATGTAACCGCGCCCAGCGAGTCTCTGGCTCAATGCCTGATAGTGAAATTTTCCGTCGGCTGCGTGACCCGCAGGCACCAGCACACCCGGATGTTTGCTCGTGTGGTCGTTCGGAACGTAAACCAACGCGGTAACGTAAATTCCGGGCAAACTTTGGAAAACGAGCTTTTCGATGGTGAAGCCATTCATCGGAATCTTGCCGGTGATTACCGCGTGCAAGTCTGTTTTCACGGCGGGCAGACCGCCAATCATCTGCAGAAGCTTTTGCCGCAAGTCGTCTCGCACCTTACGCAAGCCGGCCTCGTCGCGGATGGCGTCCCAGCTTTTTTGGCGAGCTTCGTCTTCCTTCCAAGCTTGTTCCGCTTGGTACCGCAGATAAGGCGTGATGCGCGGTCCCGACGCCAGAGGCTGCTTCAATACTCGGAAGAGCTCAGGTGCAGGAGGGTCGGTTCCGGCCAAGGAACAAAACGCGCTCACGCCTGCCAGCAAGACTCTGATGCAGGCACGGATCACGGCGCTTTCACCGTGAGCGAGCCCATGGCATACCATCCATCTTCTTGACGGCCTTCCACCGCAAGGCGAATAGCGGGCTTGCCGTTCCTGGGATCCAGCAAGGCTACGCGAACGTCGTAATTCCCTTCCGCCAAATTCTCCGGCACATACAACGTTCCGTCGTAAACAGCGTCGCCGGGAAGCCATTTGCGAATGTCCACTGGCACGGGAATCACCGTTGCCGTCTTCGGAGACCGCAATTCCATTGCCAGCGTAAATTCCTTGTAAATCGGTGCCACTCCTTCATTCAGCCACCACATGTGAACCGGCATCATGGTTCCGGGCGCGACGACCAAGGAATATTCCAGCCGCCGCAAAGTGAATCGGTAGCCGATCTTTCTCTGAAAGACATCGAATTGAGATTTCCACTCGCTCGGTATCGGCGCAGACTTGATGTTTACGGTGCTGACGTGCCAGCGCAGCGCCTGCTCGAGGATGTAGTCCAGGTCGTAGCCTTTTTCCTTCCAGCCGGCAACGGTGTAGCAAGTTTCCAGCGAAACCGGCCGGCGCTGCCACACATCCTGAATTCCTGCGCGGACAATCTGCTGCGGATAAATCTCCAGCATTTCCGCGGGAAAGTAGGGATTTGTGGAACTCGTTCGCATGTCCCCGAGGCAATCCAGCCGCCACCCTGCGCCGTGTTCCGTACCGTAGGTGAGCGCTTGTTGCTCGTCAAAATTCATGAGCAGCAAAGTTCGGGGAAAAGCTTCGAGCCAAATATCAATCAATTGCTTTTGATACGGGAAGGCGGGCATGTAGGGACTCCAACCCTCTCCCCAATAGCCCACGGAAGAAATATCCACGCTGTCGAGATAAGGATTCCCGTCGTATCGTTTCCCCGCCTCCGCCACAAGCTCGCCCCAATATTTGAGATACAACGGATCGCTGAAATCCGGCTGCCAAATCTGGCCGTCTTTGTCGGTGGGTTTGTTGGCGCGCCGTGCTCCCGAATTCCGAAACCACTCGGGAAGTGGATCCTGGTTGGAGTACGGCATCAGGCGAATCGCTAGCGTTTGTCCATGTGCCCGCGCCTCTTCTAACGCCAGGTCTACCATCTCCCAGTGAAGCTTTCCCGACTCCGGTTCGAGAACGTTCCAATACCAGCGGCAATAAGAAACGGACGTGTCGGGAAAGTCCGGTTTGCTCGCCGCCTGCGGTAACTTCGCCAGCGGTCCTACTTCGGACCACTTCAACGGAGGATTGGGTTCCTGTCCATTGAACCGCTGAAATGTGGTGATACCCATTCCGGGATTTACGAGCACGTCATGAATCGCTCTGGGCCGAATCACAACAACATTCGTTTGTGCGACCAAAGGGTACGAAATCGCAAGCGCAAGAAAAATCCAAAAACAAAAGAGGTTTGCGAATCGAATCGACAATGCAGTTCTGCAGGTGCGGAACTCAAATTCCCTCAATGACCGAAGCATCCCGAGTTCTCCATTCCGCCGGACAATCTCGGAAGCACACTCTATCGCTCCCTGGTCCTCTCTTCAATTAACAATTTAAAGTTGCTTTATTTATCCGGGAGGGCAAACGCCGCCAGAGTATCGGATACCTTGCCCTTGAAATACCCCCCTCCTCCGGCAGCGATCACGACGAACTGGTTGCCGCTTTTCTTGCTCAGGTAGGTGATCGGCGTCGCATGCGCGCTGGCTTCCAGCTCGACGTCCCACAATGGCTCTCCGGTTTTTGCATCGAATGCACGGAAGCGGCTATCTGTCGTCGCGCCGATGAAGACCAACCCGCCGGCGGTGATAATCGAACCGCCGAGATTTGGTGTGCCTGTTTTCTCTTTCAATTTGTCCATGCTTCCAAGCGGCACTTTCCAGACGATTTCTCCCTTGTTCACGTCCACGGCATTCAGCGTTCCCCAAGGCGGCTTCTGGCACGGCCATTGGTTTTGGTCCCAAAATCTCGCATATTCACCATCTTTGGAACCGCGCCGATATTTTTCCGGCGCGCCATCGGCTTGCGGCAGCATCGCACCGACGGCTCCGAGCTCGTTGGTGTTCACGAACAAATAGCCCGAACCTCCATCAAAGGACGCTCCGGACCAGTTTCCTCCTCCCAACGTTCCTGGCATCACTAACGTCGGTTGGACGAGGTAAGGCGTGTACATCCCGCGAGTTTTCAGCGAATGAAATAGTTCCGAGCAGTTTTGGTGTGACTCTTTTGTGACTTCGCTGATCTCGGCTTCGCTGAAGGTCTGTCGCACCAGCGGCGGCGGCTTGAGCGGAAAAGGCTGCGTGGGCCAGGCGGCCTCACCGGGAACATTACTCTCTGGAACGCGGCGTTCTTCCACGGGAAACAGCGGTCTTCCCGCAAGCCGGTCGAGAATAAATACGAATCCCATTTTCGTCACTTGCGCGACCGCAGGAATTTCCCGGCCATCGCGCCGCACGGTGATCAGCACAGGTTGCGCCGGCATGTCATAATCCCAAATATCGTGGTGCACCATTTGGAAATACCAGCGAAGCTTTCCGGTGGCAGCATCCAGCGCAACCAGGGAATTCGCAAACAAGTCCATGCCTTTGCGGTCGGCTCCGTAGAAATCGTAAGAAGCAGAACCCACGGGCAGAAAAAGCAAGCCGCGCTCTGTGTCTACGCTCATGATCGACCACACGTTTGCTCCGGTGCGGTCCTGCCACGCACCCTCCTGCCACGTCTCGTGGCCTGTTTCTCCCGGTTGCGGAATAGTGTGAAAAGTCCAGGCGAGCTTGCCGGAACGAACATCGAAGGCGCGCACGGCGCCGCTGGGGCCCTTGGAAGGATACTCGGGAACGGCAGCTCCCGTAATGATCAGATCTTGATAAATGGCTGGAGGCGAAGTTACGGAATACTGGGCGCCAGGAAAAGCGTCGGCAACTCCAGCACGCAGATTGATCGTTCCGCCTTTTCCAAAATCACCACATGGTTTTCCGCTTTTCGCTTCCAGGGCGATCAGGCGCCCGTCAAAAGTGCCGAACAGAATTCGCCGGTCGTCACCGTTCTTACTCTGCCAGTAGGCGACGCCGCGGTGCTGAAAGAATTGCCGTTGTCCCGTATGCCCGGCTTGCGGATCAAACTGCCAAATCTCTTTCCCAGTTTCCGCATCGAGCGCAATCACACGATTGGAGGGAGTGGAGAAGTACAGCACGCCATCAATCACCAGCGGAGTGGATTCGAACGGGGCAACGTGATGCCGATCCGTTTCATGGCCACCGCGGTCCAGTTCGCCCATGTGGTAAGTCCAGGCTCTCTTCAGTCCGCCAACGTTTGTGCGGTTGATTTGTTGGAGCTTGGAGAAGCGCGTGCTGCCAGCATCGCCTCCGTAGAATCGCCACTCCTGCGCTGACGCCGCGGACACGGCCAAGAATAGAAGGAAAACCCGGCCTGCCAAGACGGCGGCCAAAATCCCGAGGCCACGTTTCTTTGAGGCACGTTGGAGCCGGAACTTGAACACGCGACTTGCCGATTTGTCCATCAGTATCACGTTGTTCGATTCACCCGGCTTAATTCCATTCCCGTGCTTTCAAAAATCAAAGATTAACGAGGCACCCAAACGGGATGATGTGTGAAGAGCCCATTGATGAAGCCCATCTGGTAGACAATAAAAAAACCGAAGGCCAAACTCACCAGTCCTGAAAGCAATCCCAGACCGTGATTCAAACGCGCAAAGCGGTTTTCAGAAAAGGTAAAGGGGACAGCGATCGCGGCGGTGATCAGCATCATCCCTGCGACGGTGCCGATCCCGAACACCAAGAGATATAAGACCGCCCAAGAAGGAGTGCGGATGGTGGTAAGCACCAACAGCGCCACGGCTGCCGATCCGGCAAGGCCGTGGACGACCCCCACAGCCAACGGGCGCACGATCTGGTACAAACCCAATTGGCCAAACGTGCGATCCATCCAGCTTACCCGTGTCGCATCCTCGCCATGTCCGTGTTTCTCAGGGCTGTGGCCGTGTGCATGGCCGTGAACGTAATCGCCATGTCCGTGGGGATGCGAGTGAACTCCCGTTTGTAAGGGCGTAACGGTTTCCGTAATCCAGCGCAGGATTCCAGACAAATTGAGAATCCCCAGAAGAATCAGCATCAGGCCCACCGACAATTCCATCGTGAGGCCAACCCTTGGGGGAATCACGAGACCGAAGAAGGTGATCGCCGAGCCGACCACGAGAATTGTGATGGTGTGACCAAGGCCCCAGAGAACCCCAATCAAAGCCGCCTGACGGATGCCTCGCTGGCGGCTGACAATGGTGGTTACAGCGATGACGTGATCTGGATCGGTCGCGTGGCGCATACCGAGAAAAAAGCCCAGAATAATGATGGGAAGCAGAGTCACCATTTATTTTGACACCGAGACTACCGCCTGCGAACCGCTGCGCCGTCGCTCCAGAACTCCAGGTATTCAGTCATTGCTTTTTCGCTGTAAGAGGATAGCTTAAAAACGCCCATGGGGGGAGCACCGCTGGCCCCGCAAAGAGGGCTACTGTCGCTCGAAAATCGGAGAGCGCTTCCCCTGCACTCGCGTTTCGTGATGGTGATTTGGATTTGCTAGATGGCTTCCGGGGAAGGCCGCGAGGGCGGCCCTTTTCGAAACGTCTAGTGGCCGGCTCAACTCAGTTCCCGCCGCAGCAATCGGACCGGCGCCGCTTCCGTGGAAGTTTGCTTCCCCCAGGAAGGAGTCCCGATCTTCCCCTCCCCGCACTATGGCATGAGCGCCACGACAAAAGACTCAAAAAAGTTGCAATTCGTAAGTGATTGCTCATAAAGGGCGGGGTTTTGGTTGCTCGTAGACCAGCAAAGCGCGAAAAGGCCGCCTGGAAAAACGGGAGCCCTTCGCATGCGGCTGTACCCTGTTGAAGGCACTCCCGTTGACGTGGTTTGGCGAGAGGCAGGGGACCCGCGAACAAACCATCAAGGCTTTGTTCAGCTGTTTTCCAGATCGCGCTTTTTTCCGTAGCGATAGGCAAGTGCCAGGCCCAGAGTCATAAACCCGGCGGGCGGGAAAACCAGCACGAGAACGGCTTTGCTGATGGCTTTCTGTCCATCCTTGGAGGCGGCAACCGCCGAACTATAGCACATGGCGCATCCCTGGCCGAACGCAGGTGCAGCCCAAAACAAGAGTGGCAAAACGAGAAGTGCCAAACGAATCTTCATTTCACTCCCAGATACAGAATGCGAAAGGCGTCCGGAAAGAAAAAGATGGTCATCAAAATCAGACAAGCCACGACCGAACACATGGTAAGCCACTTCATGCGCGAAACCTCATATTTTAGATGCATGAAGTAGCCGATGATCAACGCGGCCTTGATGAGCGACAATCCCATCAAAATGGTCAGCATTTTCACGGGCTGCATGTTTTGATAAGTCAGGTAGACTTCGATGGCGGTCATCAGCAGCAAGGCGCCCCAGACATAAAAGAAAAGCGATTTGCTGTGGTGGCGTTGCTCTTCAGCGGCGCGTTCAGCCAGAGCCACTTGAGTGGAATCCATATCTCTCCTGCTCCTAGATTCTAGCGGACATCAAATAGACCAATGGAAAAATGAACATCCAGACGAGGTCGACAAAGTGCCAGTACAACCCGGCGACTTCCACGTCGGACGAATCGTAAACCTTGGGCTTCAGCCACAAAATGATGGAGACCACGATGGCCGAGATTAAGAGCACGTGCGCACCGTAGTGGAAAGGGCTGGAGGCCGGCGTTAGCAGCCAGGCCGCCAGCCAGAGGGCCAGCAGAATGGGAATAAACTTGCGACGCAGCGCCACCACGCCAAGATAAACCACGCCCAGAGTTACGTGCAGCATGTGCATGCCGGTCAAGGTGAAGAACGTGGAAGCAAACTGCGGCACGGTTTTGGATACGTTTGCAAATTCCGGGTCAACTACCGCGCCAGAGACAGCCGGAAACATCGGGAGAGACAAACCCTTCGAGATCAGGCTGCTCCACTCACGGCCGTGAAGCACGATAAAACCGATGCCGCAAGCCATGGTGGCCAGCAACCAGAGAGTTTGCGCTTTGGCATTGTGGTCCACGGAGGCTCTGACGGCCAGGACCATCGTCAATGAACTGGTGAGAAGGAACGCCGTCATGATGGTGGCGTTGATAATGCTTTCGGAATGAAATGGCGTAGGCCAGCCGGCGGTGGAGATGCGCCCGTAGCTGTAAGCGTAAAGCAGCGCGCCAAACGTCAGCGAATCAGAAAGCAGGAATAGCCACATCCCGATTTTCTTGGAGTAGGTGCCGAACAATGACGGTTCGTAAACCGACGGGATGTCCTGCAATGCGGAATCAGCCATGCGTTCGGCCTCCTGGTCAGAATCGTTCGCTTAGCGAGCAAACTCCAGCAAACACAAAATGTAAACCCAAAGAGCGGCCATGAAATGCCAATACCAAGCGGTCACGTCAATCACTATGCTGCGCGCGGCTAAAGCCTTGCGAAATAAGACGGCGAGGCTGGCTACGAATAGCGCGAGAATGCCGCCCATGAGATGGACGGCATGCGTGCCCGTCAATAAATAAACAAAGGAGCTGCTGGGAGTAGAAGAGACGTAAAAGCCGGAAGCGGCGAGTTGGCGCCAGGCCGTCCACTGGCCGAAAAGGAACAAAAGTCCAAGAACCAGGGTCATGGCGAGCCAAGGCATCTTTATCTGGTCGCCGGAAGAAACTCGGGGATGAGCTTCGGCGGACACCAGAACAGCTGCACCTCGAAACTGGCGGCGAGCTAGCTCCATGCCCAAGCTGCTTAGGAGCAATACAAACGTGTTGACCAGTAAAAGGGTCGGAAGCTTGACGGGAATCCAGTCTTTGACCAGCAGATTGGTTTGCGGATCAAGAGTAGGCAGACCTTGACGGACGATATAGGCGCTGGTGAAGGACACGAACAGCATGAAGATCGGCGTCAGCGCTACCAGCAAGCCCAGGCGCGCGCGTCGCAAGCGCGTGGCGTAATCGGGCTTTCCAGCACCGGAACCGTCATCTCCATAAGCAGTTAGAACTGGCGGTAAACCGCCGTCGTTACCCAGGGAAATTCTGGGTTCGTCGACCGTCGCGGTTGTGGAGAAAGTGGCCATCGATCTAACTAGTGTGCCGGCTCGATTTCTGGATCGCTCTGCATCACGAAGTCTTTCGGAGCGCCCGGCACGCTGTACTCATACGGCCCGTTATGAACCACGGGAGTCTGTCCGCCGAAATTGTCATGCGGCGGCGGTGTGGCGGTTATCCATTCCAAGGTTGTGGCTTCCCAAGGATTGTCCGTGGCTTTCTTGCCCTTGGCCATGCTCCAGAAAAGATTGAATAGGAAGATGAACTGGCCGGCGATGGTAACGAACGCGGCAGCCGTTATGAATCTTTGCAAGGGGAGCAATTTAAGAATGTAGGCAACTTCCGTGGATTGCGAGTAGCGCCGCAGCCCCGCGCTCATGCCGTAGTAGTGCATGGGCATGAAAATGGCATAAGCGCCGATGAACGTGAACCAGAAATGCAGCTTGGCCAGCGTTTCATTCATCATTTTCCCAAACATTTTCGGGAACCAGTAATAGGTCGCGGCAAAAATTCCAAAGATCGAAGCCACGCCCATGATCAAATGGAAGTGCGCGATCACGAAATAAGTTTCGTGAAGGTAGATGTCCAGCACCGGCTGCGCCAGAAACGGGCCGCTGATTCCTCCGGTCACGAACAGAGAAACAAATCCGATGGCGAACAGCATGGGCGAATGGAAACGAATGCGCCCGCCCCAGAGCGTACCCAGCCAATTAAAAGTCTTGATCGCCGACGGCACGCCGATGCCCATGGTCATGATCGAAAAAGCAAACGCCGTGTAAGGGCTCATACCGCTCATGAACATGTGATGGCCCCACACCATGAATCCGAGAAACCCGATCGAAAGCATGGCGTACACCATGGCCTTGTATCCAAAGATCGGTTTGCGTGAGAACACCGACAGCAACTGGGAGCACAAGCCCATCGCCGGCAAAATGGCAATGTAGACTTCTGGATGGCCGAAGAACCAGAACAGATGCTGCCACAAGAGCGGCGAGCCGCCTTTGTGCCCGGTGAGCTGGCCGTTGACGGTGACCAAAGGAACAAAGAAGCTGGTGCCCAGATTCCGGTCCATCAGCAGCAAAATCCCAGCCGAAAGCAAAACACCAAAGGCCAGTAGCCCGAGGATAGCGGTGATGAACCAGGCCCACACCGTGAGGGGCATGCGCATCATGGTCATGCCCTTGGCGCGCATATCGAGCGTCGTGGTGATGAAGTTCAGCGCGCCCATCAACGCACCGATACAGAAAATCGCGATGCTGGTAATCCAAAGGTCGGCGCCCAATCCTTCGCCCGGGCCGGCGGATTGTAGCGCGCTCAGCGGCGCGTAACCGGTCCAGCCGTGAAGCGGGGGGCCGCCAGTTACGACAAAAGCCGCAAGCAGCACGAGAAAGCCGAGGAAGGTAGTCCAAAACGAAAGCATGTTTAGGACCGGGAACGCCATGTCCGGCGCGCCAATCTGAATGGGCAAGAAGTAATTTCCGAAGCCGCCTTGGGGAGCCGTGGTCAACACGAAGAAAACCATGATGGTACCGTGCATGGTCAAGAGGCTTAGATAGGTTTCCGGTTTGATCTCGCCAAAGAACGGCAAGGCCGCCGTAGGCCAGATCAAGTGAATGCGCATCAGCAGAGAGAGGAACATCCCCACAAACACGGCTGCCAGCGCCAGGAAGTAATATTGAAGACCGATGACTTTGTGGTCCAGACTGAAGACCCATTTGCGGATAAACCCCTGCGGTGCCGCGTGCGCGTGAGCTTGGACGGCTGATTCGTGCGTAGACATGGTTATTGTTTCTCCGCCTCCCGTGCCGCCAACCATTTATCGAACTCGTCTTGACTGACAACCTTCAAGATGCCATGCATCTTGTAATGGCCGAGTCCGCAAAGCTCCGCGCAAGCAATCTCAAATTCTCCCGTTTGGATGGGCGTGAAATGCATATGGATCGCCAAGCCCGGCACGGCGTCCTGCTTGAACCGCATCTGGGGAACAAAGAAACTGTGGATGACGTCGTGGGCGCGAAGGATCACCTCGACCTCGCGGTTGACCGGCACCACCATGACTCCGCTTACGACATCATCTTTGGAGGCCGGATCCTTCGGATCGAGGCCGAGGGCTCCTTCGCCACCGGCCGAAGCATCTTCCAGCTCCGGTTTGGTCACGCCGAATTTCCCATCCGGCCCGGGGTAGCGGAAATACCAGGCGAACTGCATGCCGGTAACTTCCACATGTACGGCATCGGCTTCGGCTTGCCGGAAGCGCTCGGAGGCCCAAATCGAACTGCTCATCAAGTTCATGCCGACAAACAGGACGGCGGTGAGAACGGTCCAGACCAATTCGAGCGTGGAATTCCCGTGAGAATATTCGACCTTGCTAGAAGGACCATTCGAACGGAACTTCCACACCAGATAGCCGAGAGCGAGTTGCGCAGCCACAAAGACAGTGCCCATCAGGATAAAGGAAACTGTGAAGTGGTGATCGATGCCGGCTGCCGCAGCGGAGGCCCCCACCGGCAACCACCACGTCTTCGCGACAAAAAAATATGTGCTGACTAAGGTGATCAGCCAGATGACCGCAAGTAACGCGAGGCCCATTGAGCAGCGCCTCCGAGTTGGATTTTCGGCCTCCCCACTGAGGCCCTGCCTGAATTCCCTGCCCTCAGAGAAGCGGGGACGTAAACGTGGGCGAATATATCACAGGTTTTTCTGAGCGCAAGCAGCTTCTTGCATTTTCGGCGTTCAGGCTTCTCTTCGAAAAATGCTCTAAAATCATTTCACTCGAAAGACGCATTGACGAATTTTTTTGTTTTGAGTAATATCCGTTTCGTCTCTGGGGGGTCCGGTGAAATGTTGAGGGCCTCGCGATGTTTTCGTATCAACTTTCTCCAATCCGGCGGGCCACGGGCGCTTTCAACGAAAGCGTCCTTCCTCTATAGTATTTCGTGTTCATCCGAAAACCCTCTCACGTTCATGCGTCAGCCGTTCGCGCTCTTGGGGGACAATTCGACGTCTTCTCTGAAACTAGCCTTAATTCGGGATCGATCCATTTTCGACCCTGGCCGCTTCCATCGACAGTCTCAGAACCTAGAAGGAGAATGGGCGGCGCGTCACCGGCCGCTGATAAATTTCGCGGACGAGGAATCCAGGAGGTAGCGCATGGCGGGCCCGGAATCTGATTCGGCCAAAGCAAAGCCGGAAGCAGCGAAGACATCTGCCGCGGGCGGCGGAGATGCAACCAAGTATGTTGGTACGCCTGCCGTCGGTACGTCCAAAGCTGCTGCGGCTGGCGGTTTGGCGACCGTTGGTCCCGAGCCCAGCGAAATCAACCGCAAGCGGCGGCGGCTGGTATGGGTTTCCGTCACCGGCTTTCTCACCGCCTGGTTCATCGCCTTCTTTAAATTCTTCCTTCCGCGAACGCTCTTCGAGCCTCCCACCGTTTTCAAAATCGGCTACGCCTCGGACTATGCGTTGGGGGTAGACACCAAGTGGCAGCAGAAATACCGCATCTGGGTGGACCGTACTCCCGATCGCGTCTTTGTCATTTACGCCCGCTGCACGCACTTGGGTTGCACACCCGATTGGAAGGCCAGCGAGAACAAGTTCAAGTGCCCATGCCACGGCAGCGGCTACGACAGCGAGGGTGTCAACTTTGAAGGTCCGGCGCCGCGTCCCATGGATCGCGCTCACGTGGAACTGGCGCCAGACGGTCAAATCATCGTGGACACTTCGCGGCTCTATCAGTGGCCCAAGGGACAACCAAGCCATTTCAGCGATCCGGGCTCGTTTTTGCCGGTGTAACCATGCGTGAGTTGTACCGGCGGGTTTGCCCCGCCGCTTCGAGAAGTAAATCAGGGGATCGTTAAGCCACCGAAAAACGGAGTTCAGCAATGCCTGAAGAGAACAAAGGAAGCGGAAAAAATGGCAAATCGGCCGGTTTGGTCGAGCGCATCAAAAGTGGCGTTAAGGAGGATCTCGAGTCCTTAAAGACCGACCTGCCTGCGAAAGCAAAAGAACAAGTCGAGCTGTTAAGCAAGCCAACCAAAACGCAAGTTTATACTTCGATTTTCCGCCACAAGCACGATGACACGCCGCGCAACCGGGCTCTCGGAGTTCTCTCGAACGTCTTCCTTCATCTGCATCCCGCCAAAATCAATCGTGACGCCGTTCGTTACAGCTACACTTGGGGCATGGGCGGCATCACCTTCTATTTGTTCATCGTGCTCACGCTCACTGGCGTGCTCCTGATGTTTTACTACCATCCCAGCAAAGTGCAGGCCTTTCGCGATGTGCTCTACCTCGAACACGACGTGCCCTTTGGCAAATTGTTGCGCAACATGCACCGCTGGGCCGCGCACCTGATGGTCATCGCCGTCGAATTGCACATGTTCCGCGTCTTTCTTACGGGTTCCTACAAGAAGCCGCGCGAGTTCAATTGGAACGTCGGCGTCATCCTTCTGGTTCTGACCCTGCTCCTTTCTTTCACCGGCTACCTACTTCCCGACGATCAACTGGGCTTCTGGGCCGTCACCGTGGGCACGAACATGGCGCGCGCCACTCCCCTTCTTGGACACGAGGGCCCCTTCGGCGCGCAGCTAGGAATGACGCCTTACAACGACGTTCGTTTCGGCCTGCTCGGCGGCTCCATCGTGGACGCCAACGCGCTGCTTCGCTCCTACATCTGGCACTGCATCGGCATCCCCATCATCGCTTCCATTTTTATGATCCTGCACTTCTGGCGCGTGCGTAAGGACGGCGGCATTTCCGGGCCCGCGCCGGTGATGCTCGACTCCGAAGTGAAGGAGGCGAAGAAGTAGCCATGGATTGGAAACAACTTTGGGAAATCCTTTCTGCCCCGGACAACGTTCCGATCATCGCCATGATCCCGTTGCTGGCGTTTTACATTTATCTTGCTTGGAAGCAAGCCCATGCGAATGACGTTTTGATCGAGCAACTTGCTGGGGACGCGGCGCTCGCGAAAACGCATCACCGCAAGGCTTGGCCCTTCAAACCTGGTTGGGCCAAGGAAGTGCATGTCTGGCCATTTTTGCTTCGCGTGGAATTTCTCGCCGCCATCATCGTCACCATCATCCTGATGATCTGGTCCATCACGCTGAATGCGCCGCTCGAAGAACCAGCCAACCCGAACCTCACCATGAATCCGGCGAAAGCGCCGTGGTATTTCCTCGGCTTGCAGGAAATGCTGGTGTACTTCGATCCGTGGATTGCCGGCGTCGTCATGCCCACCCTGATCATCTTTGGCTTGATGGTGATTCCGTACATAGATACGAATCCGCTTGGCGCGGGCTACTACACCTGGAAGCAGCGCAAATTTGCCATTGGAACATTCTTGTTCGGCTTCATCATCTTATGGGTCTCGATGATTTTCATCGGCACCTTTATTCGTGGCCCCGGATGGCAGTGGTTCTGGCCGGGGCAAACCTGGGACCACAACCGCTTGATTTACGAAGTGAACCGCGACTTGCCCGATCTCTTCGGCATCACTTCGAATTGGGGCAAAGGCATCTTCGGAGCCGCGATCGTGGGCGGCTTCTTCGTCATTGGCGGCATGGTGGTCCACGCATTTTTCCGGCGCAACAACGCGAAAGACTACAAGCGCATGAGCCTCTTGCAGTATTCAATCCTGATGACGTTTTTTCTGACCATGATTGGATTGCCGATCAAGATGCTGTTGCGGCTACTGTTCCACATTAAGTATGTGTGGATTACGCCTTGGTTCAACGTCTAGGAGGAACTGGTGCCCGAAAAGCCCATTCCCGAAAACGACCCGGTAGTTAGCACGTCGCTCGCTCCGCATTACCTCATCGCCATGGTCATCCTGATGGCCACGTTCTTTTGGGCCATGTGGGACGAAGATTTCGGCCAGCGCCCGTGGAAAGCTTTCCAGCACGAATGGAAGAGCCGTTATTCCGCTTTCTTGAAGACGGCCCGCTCGCAATCCGGCGAAGCGCAAAATGAAGTCGAAGCCACCCCGGACTACCAGAAACTCAAGCAGGATTACGAGGCCGCCAGCCAAGCCGCCGCGCCGCGCATCAAGGAAATCAACGAAAGGCTCCACGACTTGAGCGCCCAAATTCTGGCCGTGCAAAACGTTTTCACCGACCGTCGCGCTTATGTCAACGCCTTGACCTACAACATCGAGACTGAAACAAGCGCCTCCTCAAAGCAAAGCAAACAAAAAGACCTGGCAGCCTACAAGCAGAAAAAAACCACCGTCGAAATGCCCGATGGCAAGAAGCAGGACTTTGACTTTGACCGCCTCGAAGAAACGTACAACGACCTGAAGAACGAGCGCACGCAATTGAGCGCCGAGCTCGCAGACCTCATTAAGCCCGTCAACGAAAAAAAACAGTTGGTGGATGCCGACCTCTCCGACCATATGGTGAACCTTACGCCTTCGCAGCTCGCGAACTTGCTGAACGGAGTGGAAGCCTGGACGCCGAAAATTCGCCAGATTAACGTCAACGAACACAATGCCGATCTCGTCAGGGAAGATAGCTCCAACATCGTCGACCGATGCGAGTCCTGCCACATGGGCATTCGTGAGCCCGTCAAACTGACGGCCGCCTCCATGTCCGCGCCGGGCAAGAAACCTGACGAGTACGCGCGCGCGTTCACCAGCCATCCGGAACCCGACCTCTTAAAAATTCACGATCCGGACAAGTTCGGCTGCACGCCATGCCACCAGGGCAATGGCCGCGCGACCACTAGTGTTGAAAAAGCCCATGGAAATTACGAACACTGGCTCTGGCCGCTGTTCTCTCCGGGAAATTATGAATCCGGCTGTCAGATTTGCCACTCCGCGGACATGGTCCTCGTCAGTGGCGACGTCGGATGGACGCTCACCGAAGGCAAGGATCTTTTCCGCCAGCGCGGCTGCATGGGCTGTCACCGTTACGAAGGCTACGACCGGGAACCCGAGGACCTGCTTTCCGTCGCCCAGCAGGTCAAGCAGCTCGATCAAGAGAAGAAGGACAACCTCAAAGAAGCCGACGACCTGATGAAGCAAGCCGACAAGGCCGAAAGCAACGAAGAAGCCAACCGCCTCAACGATCGCGCCGTGAGTCTGAAAGTCACCAACAGCAAGCTCGACTTGCGCATCGTGCAACTCGATCGCTCCACCAAGAGCCTCCTCGAGGACATGAAAAAGGTCGGCCCCAATCTCAAAGACATCCGCCTCAAACTGAGCAAAAACTGGATTCCGGTGTGGCTGAAGAAACCCAGCGACTTCCGCGCCACCACCAAAATGCCGAATTTCCGCCTGAACGATGAGCAGATCAAAGCCATCTCAGCCTTCATCTGGCAGTCGGCGCTCAGCGATCCCTTGCCCAAGCACAAGCCCGGAAACGCGGCACACGGAAAAGAGCTCTTCGAAACGCGCGGCTGCCTCGCCTGCCATTCGATCGGCGAAGGCGATCAAGTTCAAGGCGGCACATTCGCTGCAAATCTCACACGCGTCGGTGAAAAGGACAATTACGACTATCTCGTGCGTTGGGTTCACAACGCGCGCGAACGCACGCGTCCTTACTGCCCTCTCGAAAAGAAAGATATCGGTCCGGAAGATTACAAGAAGAAAGGCCTACCCTATGTTTTCGACCTGGACCACAGCCACTGCCCGAACGACGGCCATGAACTCCAAGTCCAGAACATGACCGTGATGCCCAGCCTGCGCCTCTCTCCGGAGGATGCCCAGGATGTGGCCAGCTATCTCATCACCTTAAAAAAGCAGGAGCCCAGTTCCTACCCCGACGCATCGTTCATGGACGATCCGAACTTGAAGGACGAAGGCAAGAAATGGGTGCGCCATTTCGGCTGCGCGGGATGCCATGAAATCTCCGGCCTAGAAGACGAAGGGCGTATCGGCACTGAACTCACCACCGAAGGCAGCAAACCCATCGAGCGATTGGATTTCGCTTTGCTCACGGAAGTCGCCCAGCGAGGCGGCCACGAACCGATCACCGATCCAGAGGACTTAGCTCGACTCCCCGAAGGTCCTGCGCAAAAACCATGGTACGACCAGAAGGGCTTTTTCGAACACAAGCTCGCCGAGCCAAACATTTGGGATCAGGGCAAGGACAAAATCGAGACGGAAAAACTGCGCATGCCCAACTTGCATCTCGCTAAGCAACAAGTCCGCGCGCTCACCACATTCCTTTTGGGCAGCCAGGAAAATCCTCTGCCCCCCAGCTATCAGTATCGTCCGTTGGATTATCGCCGCGACATTCAGGAAGGCTGGTGGGTGGTCAAAAAATACAACTGCATGGGCTGCCACCAGCTCATCCCCGGCCAAAAAACCTCTCTGATGGCCATGGCCCGCTATCAAGATGCACAGGAGCAGTTACCGCCAAAGCTCCTGACCGAGGGATCGCGCGTCGATCCCGAATGGTTGCTGCGCTTCTTGAAAAATCCGTCGCTCAGCACCAGCGACACCAATCGCAATGGCGTGCGCTCATACCTGCAAGTTCGGATGCCCACGTTTTCCTTCTCCGAGAACGAGTTGGGCAAACTGGTTCGCTTTTTCCAGGCTCTTTCACGCCAGCCGTTCCCCTACATCCCGGAAGAGGTTCCTGTCCTCACCACCAAGGAAACCGAAATGGCTCGCAGCCTCTTCAGCAGCACGGCTGCGCCTTGCTTGAAGTGTCACGCCACCGGCGACCCGGCTCACGATCGTTTCGCCACTGCTCCCAATTTCCTCCAAGCCCGCGGCCGCTTGAAACCCGATTGGATGGAGCGTTGGATCATCGACCCGCAAGCTATCGCCCCGGGTACCTCCATGCCTTCCGGCCTCTTCAAGCGCGAAAACGGCCACTGGGTCTTCTCCGGTCCGGTGCCGGCTTCTTTCCAGGGTTACGAAAAAGACCAGACAAAACTCCTGGTCGATTACATCCTTCAACTCACTCCCGAAGAGCAGCGAAGAGTCGGCGCTGCCATGGGACGTTCCAGTGCCTCATCTAGCAGCTCACCGTCTGGCGCGAAATCTTCCGGCATTGGCGGTGGTGCGTCGAAATAAAACTTTATTCTGTTTACGCATGCAAACTTAAGAGAGGTATAGCGAAGATATGAAAACGAAATCATCCATCGCAGTCTGGGGCTTGGCCGCTCTAACCGGCCTTGCCCTTCTCGCAGGGTGCGGCAACAAAACGGAAGAACAGCCTGCTGCGACTCCCGCCGCTTCGGCGCCGGCGGCCGCGCCGGCCACGCCCATTGACCCCGCTACAGCGGCCAGCATCAGTGGCACTGTGAAGCTCGACGGCGAAGCCCCCAAGGCCGCCAAGATTGACATGAGCCAAGACCCCGCCTGCAAAGGCATGAACATGGCCGAAAACGTGGTAGCCAGCGGCGGCCATCTCTCCAATGTCTTCGTGTACGTAAAGGAAGGCCTTGGCAATCGCACCTTCGACACTCCTAAGGACGCCATCACCCTCGATCAGAGCGGTTGCAAATATCATCCCCACGTCCTGGGCGTGGTGGTCGGGCAGACCCTTAAGATCGTCAACAGCGATCCCACCACCCACAATATTCATCCGACTCCGAAGGATAATCGCGAGTGGAACGAGTCTCAGCCTCCGCAATCCGCACCGCTCGAAAAAACCTTTACCCGCGAAGAAATCATGCTACCCGTGAAGTGCAACCAGCATCCCTGGATGCGCATGTTCGTCAACGTGACCAAAAGCCCCTTCTTCGCAGTCAGCGGTCCCGACGGCAAGTTTGAAATTAAAGGCTTGCCTCCCGGCGACTACACCATCGCCTTCGTGCAAGAAAAGTTGGGCGAACAAGACGTAAAAGTGTCTCTTGCGGCCAAGGACGCCAAGACGGTGGATGCCACCTTCAAGCCCTGATGGCGCCTATTTTCCTTTGCCGGGGCGCAGCACGTTGCGCCCCTATTGGCACCAACGTCGTAAAGGGGAATGCGGCCAAATGACAGATTTCTTCTCTTCTTACGGAGAACTGAACACTGACAACTGATAACCTAATGCAGCCTGTCAGAGACCCGATCCGAGGAGGTCTATTGCTTCCCGTGATGCTCCTGATTTCCATTTTGCTCGCCCTCATCCCTCTCGCGGGGATTGCCTGGATCGTCGTCTCCGGCACTCTCACCACCGTGGATGGTCTCTTCGAAAGCCTGATTATGCTGAGCATCTCCGGCGTTTTCTTCCTCAATTCGTTCTGGGAACTTCGCGACCGCGGCTTCTCTGGAAAAAGCAAATCAGACTCCCCCAAGCCGCCTTCATCCTCCGAAGAGAGTTAATTGGGAGTGCGCAGCCAGCCGTCGCTTTTCCGCTAGCCACAGACGACAACGACAACATGCCCACTCCCCCATCTTCCCCGGAAACCTCCGCTCAGGCCGAAGTTGATCCCTCCAAGGAGCAGCACTCTTCCCAGCATCACAAAATGTCCCCGCGCAATCGCGCGCTCGTCTTCGTCACCGCCTGGCTGATCGTCCTCATGCCTTTCCTCTTCTGGTGGAACACCTGGTTTGGCCGGCAACTCCCCGACAAACAAATCACCCCATACCTCCAGGACGAAGCGCACCCGCGCCACATCCAACACGCCTTGGTCCAACTCGGTGAACGCATGGGACGCCGCGACGCCCATGTATCCCAGTGGTATCCGCAAATGACCCGTCTGGCTTCGCACCCGGTAGAAGAGGTACGCAACACCGACGCTTGGGTCATGGGCCAGGACACTTCCATCCCCGCTTTCCACGAAACGCTCCTGAAGATGCTCCAGGATCCATCTCCGATGGTCCGCGGCAACGCCGCTCTTTCGCTCGTCCGCTTTGGCGACCCGCGCGGCCGTCCCCAAATCGTCGCACTCCTCCTTCCGGCAACAATCGTGGCCCCCACCGCCGGACACGTCACGGATGCGGATAAAGCGGGAACCGCCATCCATCAAGGCGGTCTCATTGCCAAGCTGCAAGTCGAACGCTCAACTGTTGCCTCTCAAAATGTTCAGCAATCCACCGAACTCCGTTCACCCATCAGTGGCCGCATTCGCTCGCTCTTGGTTGTTCCCGGGGCAAATGTCGTCGCAGGCGCCGAAATCGCCATCGTCGATCCTGGCGACGAGCAAGTCTGGGAAGCCCTGCGCGCCCTCTTTCTCATCGGCCAGCCCGATGACCTTCCCGTCATCCGTCCCTACGAACGCGAATTACCGGAAATCTCTGATCGTGTCCGACAGCAAGCACTCCTCACGGAGCAATCCATCCGCGACCGCGCCACTGCCCACCCCTGAATTGCCTGTCGCCAAAGGCGCTCATGCCTCCCCCGATTGACACCTTGATTCACCCGGCTCCCGGGCAGTACTGCTTTGGAACGACCTGCCCTTCCGTCCAGTCCCACACCGTTTTCCATCCCGATAAGCTTGTTTAAGGCTCGAGGTTTCCTCGTGCCGAGGAGGGGGCGATGTTCCTCAATCGATTGCTTGTGCTGCTGGGGGTTTGCTTTCTTACGGTCTCCGCTGCATGGGCCGACGACGTGGGCTATGTAGATTGCTCCAGCCATTCAGAAGGCGCTCAAGTTTTCGCCAAGCCCAGAAAGACTCCCGACGTCTTGGCCTCTCTGCCTTGCGGGGAGCGCTTCACGGTCTTAGTTTACGGCTTCGTTTTTTCGCAGATTCAGACGAGAGACGGAAGGGCCGGCTTCATTTACTCGAATTTGATCGCGATCGATCACAATGCCACCTCGGTGCAACAGACCGGCTCTCTGCAAGTAGCCTCCGCCAGAACCAAGATTCCGACCGCCTCCGCCCCAGCGGCAGACGCAACTCCGTCTGTGCCCGCTCAACCGCAACCCGCGGCGGCTCCACGTGTTCCAGCGAAAGCGGCCGACCCCACGCCGAATGCCCCGCAACCAATTGTCGCCGTCGCACAAACTGCTCCATCTGCGCCGGTTGAATCGCAACCCGAGGCGCCCCCAGTCACCCGGGCACCAGCCGCTGTACCTGAGTTGCCACTCCCAGACTCGGCGCCACCGGTCGCGCAACGTAATCCGCCTGCCTCTACGCAATCTCAGCCAGCAGCAGCTCCGCCAACTTCGGCTCAGCCAGTACCTTCTCAACCGGCCCAAGCACCGGCGCCACCGTCTGCATCGGCGCCCACTGTCACAGGACCAGCAGCGCCCGTCACCCAGCCCGACCCGCCTGCGCCAGCGCAGCCTCAGCCCGCGGCAGCTCCACCAACTCCGGCTCAGTCGGCACTAGCTCAATCGCCGCAGGCACCGGCGGCAGCACCTGAGTCGGCATCAACTGTCGCAGAACCCGCAGCGCCCGCTGCTCAACCTGAACCGGCTGCGGTAGCACAGCCTCAGCCCGCATCGGCTCAGCCGACACCCGCTCAGCCAGCCGCGGTGCCGGCGGCAGCGCCAGCACGAGCGCCGATCCGGCGTGCAGACCGGGCCAGCTGGGAGAAGCCCAACCAAGCCGCTCGCAAACCTGCCCGGTTTGAATTCTATGGCGGCTATGCCTTTGCCCGCATGGGCGCCAGCGGCGGGGGAACATTCACCAACCTAAACGGCGCAATGGGGTCTGTTGCCTTGAACATAAGGCCGTGGCTGCAGATCACCGCGGACAGCACTTACAGCTATGTGACCGTCTCCGGCACCAAGAACACCCTTTATGGAAATCACTTCGGCCCGCGCTATTTTTACCGCCACCGCAATCGTTGGGGAGCCACCCCGTTTGTGGAGGCCCTTGTAGGCGGCTCGCGTTCGGACACCACAGTCAGCGGCACCGGGGGTTATCAGGCCTCCGCCAACTGCCTTTCCTACAAAGCCGGCGGTGGATTAGACATCCACCCCACCCATCACTGGGAAATCCGTGTGCTGGATGTCGATTACTACCGCACCGCTTTCGGCACCGGACTGCACCAGAACAACTACTGGGTCTCCACCGGAGTCGTCTTTTATCTCTTCGGAGGCGGCGTCCAGTAACGTTCCAGGCGGTGTACCTCACCGTTCTTCATTTCTCTCCGTGTGGGGCGGGGCTTGCCCCGCCCGGCCCTCGAATTTGTTCCGGTCCTGACGCCGAAATTCCCGGCTGAAAGCGCCTGTTTTGCTGGCGCAGCGCTCACTGTGCATGCCAGTATGTTTCCCAGCCAAGATATCGAGTGGCGGCTTCGTGCACCATCCCCGCGACCGTGGAAAAATTCGCCGCGACGTGGTGCTCGAACCCTTGTTCGCAAATGTAGTGGAGAAGTTGTTGCATCTGCGGAATCTCGACTACCCCGGCGCCTCCAAACGTTTCCAGCGGATCATCCGTGAACGCTCCGCCGCCTATGTATCCGCGAATTTTTCCCGTCCGGTCATCCGTCGAGAAGCGCGCATAGCTCATCGGACCGGATTTAACGCGGCCCACGCAGGTGCCGAAGGTATTGTCCTTGCCAACGGTACCCGCGATGATCTCCTGATAGTCCATCTTGACATCGCGGAAGAAATGCTTCGGCAAATTGCTGCAGTGGAAGCAGACGGCCTTGTCCGGATGGCTGCCATAGTTATTGTTCCAATCGAGCAAGGCGCTGGGCGTTTCCGACGCCAGCCGCAAGGCATGCATGCTAAGCACCCCGCAAACATCCACTTCGCAAGCGCTCGAGAGCAACCCGTCGCTCATCATGCTCATCACCGTGCAGGGCACTACGCCGAGGTTTTCCTCCATCGAAGTCCAGCATTGCACGGCGCTGATTTGCACGGACGCTGATTTCATCCAATCCTCGACAACCGCGCCGAGCTTGGCCATTTTCAGTAAAGCGGGTTGCGGCACGCCGGCTGTGGAAACGTATTTCTGAATGGCTTGCAGTTTGCTCACGGCGTGTTCGTCGTTGTCTTTCATCCTGCTGATACGCCCCAAGACTTCGGACAGATCCAGCGTTTCAACGGAAATGCCTGAAGCTTCCAGCAGTTTTTCGCTGTAACGGACAGTATTGAAAGCCGCCGGGCGTGCACCGATCGCACCAATGCGCAAATTCCGTAATCCATTTACAACGCGGCAAATGCCCGCGAAGCAAGTTAGATCCTTCTTGAACTCTTCTGAATCCGGAGCCACGGTGTGGAGCGTCGTCAGGGAATACGGAATCCCATACTGCTTTAGGTTGTTGCACGCAGACATCTTTCCGCAAAAGCTATCACGGCGATGAGAAATGGACATCTTGCTGGGTGTGTCTGGCGTCGCTTGAACCAATACGGGCACGTTCAGCCGCGCCAGCCGGAGGGTGTCGGCGATGGCGCGCTCGTCGCCAAAGTTGGGCAGCGAGACAATCACGCCGTCGATTCGCCCGCTATTCGCGCGAAAGAGCTCCGCACACCGCTTGGCTTCCGCATGCGTCTCGACTGCTCCGTGCTTGCTTTGCTCCGGCGTAAGAACAACAGTATCGAAACCCATTTTCTGAAGGGTCTGGATCATTTCCTCACGGCCGCTCTTGGCCAAGTGATCGGGAAAGAAACCACGATTCCCGACAATCAACCCCATCGTCATTTTTGCTTTATCCTTGTGTGTCAGGAGTTTTCGTCGTTGCTCCGGCCACTGGCGATAATGCACGCCTGCAGCAGCGCAGTGCAAATCAAGAGTGAACCATAATTTTGCATCGCGGGCCTGTTGTGAAGGTGCATCAGACCTGCAGATCGCGAAGGTAGGGAACGCTGGCTTTCATCATATCCAGATTCATTTCGACGAAATAATTCTTGATGCCGCCGGATTTCGCCGCGGTAAAGATTTTCTTCCAGTCTAAACTGTCTTGTCCAACGGGCATTACTTTTTGGGCTTCCGCCGACCAGCCTTGTACGTGCATGGAGATGAAGCGGCCGGGATAGTTCGTAAAATACTTTGCGGCGTCGTAGCCGCGGCTGATGGTGGAGACCTGAAACTGGAACTTGACCAGCTTGGGATCGAGAAGGTCGAACAATATGTCGTAGGTACGCTTGCCATCGACCATGGAGAGCTCAAAGTCCTCATTGTGCAGGCCCTGCTGGATGCCTGCTTTGGCCGCCAGTTCGCCCATTTTGTTGTATTCGTCGGCCGCCCGCTTCACGTCATCCATAGTCGGCGCCGCGGGTCCGCCCAGGCTTGCAACTAGCATTTGCGTAAGGCCGACATCCCTTGCCCAAGCAATGCGATCCGCCTGGTTTTTCCTGAGTTCATCCATGCCGAAGTGCGAACTCACGCAGATGAGGCCGGCATCGCTCAGAATTCTCCGAAGCTCCGTTGCCGAATACTTGGCCAGTCCGCCGAAGCCATTCTCGGCGTAACCTACCGGCGAGCACAGTTCAATCGCCTGAAATCCGGCATTGGCAAGCTGCTTGATTGTGCCGGGAAAATCCTTTCCGATCGCTGCTCGGACAGGCCACGTCTGACATCCAATGGGCATGCCAAGCGGATTGGCGCGAAGTTCCCATGCGCTCGCGGCGAGAAAGCCGGCGGCGTGGGTCGCTGCATTCTTGATGAATGCCCTTCTCGAAATCACAGACATAGAAACCTCCTCAGATGAACAACTCCTCAGTTGGACGAAGCATGTTGTTTCAATGCCCTCGCGGGGCAAAGTAATACTTATCGCGACTTAGCGCAATTTCCGGAGAGAGTATAGACCAAAGTCACTTTTGTCTCATCTAGCTGCCAAATGTCTGAATTACGTGCTCTACGACATCATTCGACTCCGCAAACCGCGCGGGCATTGGCAACGAGCGTCGGCAAATCGTCGAGCTTAGAAAACAGGGCAGTTATTCCATAGGACAGCGCTTTTTCTCGTCTTTCATACGCTAGCCCTTAGTCAGCATAAAGATCAGGAGTTCAGGCGCGAAAGCTTTGAGCTTCTGAGCAAACTCTAATCCGCTCATGTCCGGCAGGGAGTACTTCAGGACTATTAGGCCAGGCAACAGTCGTTTTATTTTTCGTAAGGCTTCGGCACTGCCCTTAGCTTCCAAGCAAGCCTCGAACCCGCTGGCACTCTCGAAAAGCGTGCAAAGTTGTTTCCGGAAAGCCTTATCGTCACCGACGACAAGCACGTAGGCATGTTTTGTCCGTCCTGGAAAATTCGTCAGGAGAAGTTCGACAAAAACACTTCGGCGAGCAATCTATTCCACGCGCGGCTCCGGCTGCAACGGTTTGCCGCAATGCGAGCAGCCGGGAACCTTGTTTTGCCAAACGACCGCAAGAGTTTGAGCGCAGAATGGGCAGTGCCCTGACCATTCGTGATGGCCCTCCGGACAAGCACTGAGAATAAGTTACGCCAGGCGGTTCCATGGTATAAAGTGGCAAGCCATTTCTTAAAGATTGGAGTACTATCTCTGCAGCAATATGGCGACATTGTAAGCAGTCATCTCTGGAAAATAGGAGTTCCAGCTATAAAGGGAAAAATGCCTTGACAACTGCTAGGTCGGGTCTGGTGGAGGGCAGCAGTATGTGCCAAACCGGGGCTAACGAGCGTCACGGCGGTGCTGATGAAGCGTCGAGTGCTATCGAACAGCGCCTGCGACTCATTATTGACACGATTCCCGCAATCGTCTGGAGCAAATTGCCTGATGGTTCGGCTGATTTCCTAAACCAAAATTTTCGGGAATATACGGGCCTTTCCTTGGCGGAAAGTCTGGGATGGGGATGGATGAATGCGTTCCATCCTGACGACCGTTTGATGGAGAAGTGGCCCGCGGCCATGGCAGCCGGCAGAGCTTTTGAGGCAGAGGCGCGGCTGCGCCGATCCGACGGGCAGTATCGCTGGTTCCTAATTCGAGCCGTGCCGCTCCGAGACGAGCAGGGAAACATCGTCAAATGGTATGGAACAACCAGCGACATCGAACATCTGAAAAGGGCCGAAGATCGCATCCGGTTCATCATCGACGCACTTCCGACGATGGTGTGGACCCTCGAGCCAAATGGGGCAGTTGATTTCGTGAATCAGCGTTGGTTGGACTATACGGGCCTTTCCTTGGAAGAAGAAATGGAAGACCCGACGCGCCCAATTCATCCCGATGATCTTCCAAGAGTCCTGGAAAAATGGCGTACGGACTTCGCCGCTGGGGAAGCCTCCGAGGATGAAATACGTTTGCGGCGGGCTGACGGGGAATATCGCTGGTTCCTGATCCGCACGGTGCCGCTGCGCGACGAACCTGGAAACCTCCTTAAGTGGTACGGAGTATCCATCGATATTGAGGACCGCAAGCGGGCGGAAGAAGCGCTTAGATCAAGCGAGCGGGAACAGCGGCGTATAGCGGAACAATTGGAAAAAGAGCGCGTTCGTTTGGTGGAAGCACAGGAGGTGGGGAAAATAGGAAGCTGGGAAGCGGAGTTGCCGAGCTTGAAAGTGATTTGGTCAGAGCAAACACACCGCATCTTTGAGACTGATGCGTCTCGTTTCCGCCTTACCCGCGCAAAGTTCCGTGAATTCGTTCATCCCGAAGACGGTGCGAAGGTGGATGCAGCCTTTGCAGCGTCGCTCGACAAGCGTTCGCCAAGCACGGTCGAATATCGGATCGTCATGCCGGATGGCCGCGTCAAAATACTCGAGGAGCGCTGGCAAGCTTTTCATGATGAAGAAGGAAAGCCAGTACGCGTTGCCGGCACATGCCGTGACATCACCGAACGTGTGCGCGCCGAACAGGAGCTGCGACGGCTTTCCGGCCAGCTTTTGCGTTTGCAGGAGGAGGAGCGGCGCAGAATGGCCAGGGACTTGCATGACTCCACGGGCCAAGGCCTTGTGGCCCTGGCAACTACCTTGAGTCAACTCTATGCTTCCATTCCTTCCTCCAGCAGGAAGTTGCGCCATCTCGCTTCCGAGAGCCAGGCGTTGGCGGATCAATGTATCCGGGAGGTGCGTACCCTTTCCTATTTGTTGTATCCACCGATGCTGGACGAAGCCGGACTGGACGATGCCATTCGTCACTACGTGAGCGGCTTCGCCGAGCGAACTGGAATCCTAATCGAACTGGAGATATCGCCGGATCTCGGAAGGTTGAAGCCAGACGCCGAGATGGCTTTGTTCCGCGTGGTTCAAGAAGGTCTCACCAACATCCAGCGGCATTCAGGAAGTTCCCGGGCCAAGATCCGAATTAAGCGCGGCCCGGGAAAGATCACCCTGGAGGTCAGCGACCAAGGCAGTGGAATCCCTGGCAATTTGCGGAGACAAAATGGCAAATCATCCTTTGGAACTGGGGTCGGCATCCCCAGCATGCATGAACGCGTAAAACTCATTGGCGGCCAACTTGATATTGACTCCGGCAGCAGCGGCACGACGGTACGCGCGACGATACCCGTAGATGACTAGAGCAACGAAAAGACTGCGTATCCTGGTGGCGGACGACCACGAGCTTGTGCGGCGCGGCATTCGGGGACTGCTCTCGGCTCGGCGCGGCTGGACCGTCGTCGGCGAGGCGAAGAACGGCCGAGAAGCCGTGGAAAAAGCAAACCAGCTGAAACCGGACGTAGCTATCGTTGATATCAGCATGCCCGAATGGGACGGGCTTCAGGCGACGCGCCAGATTCGAGAGGAAGTCCCAACTATCAAAGTCATTGTCCTAACCATGCACGAATCCGACCAGATGGTGCGGCGGGTGCTGGACGCCGGAGCCCTTGGCTACGTCTTAAAATCCGATCTTGCAGCTCATCTGGTAAAGGCAGTGAAACACGTCTCTAACCGCAAGCTGTTTCTGACTCCTAGAGTATCGGACATCGTGCTCCAGGGATTCCTCAAGACCAAGAATGTGCCGGACGCAACGAAGCAGGCGCGGGCCCGGCCAACTCCGCGCGAGGTTGAAATTATTGGCCTGCTAGCGGAGGGTAAAGCGAATAAGGAGATTGCCGCCAAGCTTGGAATTACCATCAGGACGGTCGAGACGCACCGGGCGAGAATCATGCTCAAGCTGCGCCTGCATTCTCTCGCGGAGATCATCCGCTATGCCATTCGCAACGAGATAGTGGAACTCCCCAGCTCGTCGGAATAAGCGCGTTCCTGCGCGAAAGGCCGATTTCGCTCACGGCTTTTCGGTGAGGCGACAAAAGCTTTGTCAAGGTCTACGAGTTCGCTGTCGTTCAGGCGCTGCTTACGTTTTTCAGCGCGTTCGAGTCTTCGGCAAAGCCAGGTCGCAGACTCCTTCTAGCGAATCCCAGTTTACCGGTAGCCACAACCTTATGGTCCACTTTCGCCACTGCTTCCACGAGTGCGAGATCCTCAATAAATTTGAGGACCTGTAGCTCCATTTCGATTCTGTCTCCTGGAATCACCGGGGCTAGGAATCTCATGTTATTGATGGAGCCAAGCACCAGAAACTCTCCTGGGCGAATTCCAGTTCCGGTGGTCTTTGAGAAGAGAACAGAAGCAGATTGGCCGATGGCCTCAATAATCAATGTGCCTGGCATGACAGCGCACTCTGGGAAATGACCCAGAAATTGGATTTCGTTTCCCGTGACATTCTTTGTAGTTCGGATGCTTTTGCCGGGCTCGAGCGAGGTGACACTATCGACCATAATCATGGGAAACCGCTGCTTTAGAAGCGCTCGCACTTCCTCAAAATTCATCAAAGCTGCGGCCATTTCTTCATTGTCCTTTCTTGCGAACATGCTCGACGAACATCCCACAACACATCACAAGCACATAGGAGCAGGCGCTGGACGGTAGTCTTGTGGACTAGATCGAGCGATGGAAACGTCAAGAGTTTCGATCGCATACGCCCTACCGCGGCCGCAGAATCATGGCGGTAGCGCGAGGCAAGAACCGTGAGCCGGGAGGAGCGGTGCCCGCATCAGAAACGAGACGCGCGACCCGCAAGCCGGCGGCCTCCGCCATTTGGAGGGGCTGGCTTTCTTGGTGGTACTCAAACACATGATCTCTTTGCGGAGATTCGATGGCCGTGCTGAAAAACACGAGTCCATCTTGTGGGGAAGTCCGGCGAGAAATCGCCTTGAAAAGCGGCGTCGGATCAGGCAAGTGCTCGGCAAGCATTGCTGAAATGATCCCTTGGTATTTTCCATTGGCACCCGAACCATCGGTTTTCAGCGCGTCTTTGACCGCGAAGCTGACGCGACTTCCATGTCCAGAGGCGGCTAACAAGCGATTTGCTACGGCTATTGCAGGGGGGCTGATGTCAAAGCCCTCAATGCGCAGGTCCGGCCGCTCCTCCGCAGCCAGAAGGCTCAAGACGCCGTGTCCGGCGGCCAGCTCCAGGAGAGACGAGTTTGCACCCAATCGCCTCAAGAACTCATCTCGGAACATGGCGATATGCTTGATCATGGACGGCCAAAAGGCATAGATCAGAATGGCAGCCCACATGTATGGGACTGCATAGCCTTCATCCTCGTAGACGCCAGACATGATTTCCGGCATGCCTTCGGGAGTGTACCTACCTGCGCGCTCGTAAACCTTCTGGGCTTGTGCAACGCCGAAGCAATATCTCGCATACCCGCACGCGGCGTCGTCGAATACTTTCTCACCGTAGGCTGCCTCCGCCCAACGTGCCAGCGGATTCAACAACCACGAACATAAATCCTTGTTGGCCTCGAACGTCGCCCGCGCACTGACCGCTAAAGGCTTCGCCTTGCGATCCAGGGCCTTGAGAAATAGTTCCGCATGTTCCATGTTGGCACCCCCGCTTGCTTCATTCCTGTGAAGGTACGTGACGAACGAGACGAACCATCGGACGAATGAGATCGACCCCGTCCCAAGGAGAATTGAACAGATGCATCCGACCCAACTTCACAACCCTATCCACTCCGTGGCGTCCCGCGGCTTGTGCGAGGGTCTCTTCCCTCTCGGCGGATCTCATCGCCAGCCCCAGAGTCTGCACCGTTCCGTCAAACTTCGATATGACTTCGGAAAGGTCATCCACTAGAAGCACGCTTAGCGTGCGCCCTTGTGTGGGCTTGGGTATTTCCGTCCCTCTCCCCAACAAGATGGTCCAGTCAGGGGAAGCAGGAAACACGGCACGGTTCGCGGCGCTTTCAAGAAGCCACGATGCACGGGCGAGACAAATTCCCGAAGTCAAAGAGGGTTCGATTTGCCTGCGCGGATGGGCACGGTTCTCTTCTTGAAGAGCCTGCCCCAGATCCTTTACAAACTCATTGGGATCGCATCCGGCACGCTGTTCGAGAAATAAAGCCTGGGGCGAAGAGCAAGCGCGTTGCTCAAACTGCCAGACGTCCCGTGCAATGCGCCGGCACCAGGACAACCGATCAGAGCGATCGCTCCACGTCTCGGCGTCCATCGCTGCAACGGAAAGCCGCGGGCCAAACACCGCGATGTGCGCCCAATTGGGGAAAGGCAGTTTACGCACCTGCGAGACGGCCTCCGCACCCCCCCAAATCATGGCGCCGTCTACGGCCCGCGCCATGGCTTCGTGCATATCCGTGCGCGAATGATCGAAAGTCACCATGAGAGTGCGTTCCGCCAACAAGCCATGGCGATCCACTTCCTTCAGCTTCTCCATGATCTGCTGTGTTATCTCAAGCAAGTCGCTTGGTATTCGAACTAAACAGCAATTGCCGCCGAGCAAGGCGCAAGTAAGAGACAGAACGGGCTGAAGATCAATATTCCCAGCCGGCCAGTGACCGATTACTCCCAGCGGAAATGCGCGCAGTCTCGCATGGCCGTCTTCTCGCCAGCCGCCATTCAGAAAATCCGGTCCTAGCTCGCGAAGAAGAAGGGGCTCCAATGTGCCGCGGCGGAGCCAAAGCCGCAGAAACGCCAGCCCTGGAATTTCACGCAACTCGTGGCCACCCAGTGCCGCGGCCCACCGCTCAAAAACATCCAGGATTGTTTGAGGAGAAATCTCATCTTGCCTGGCGATCTCGCGAAGTCGCTTCCCCGCACACGCAATCTCTTCGGGAGACTGCACAACCGGGCTAGGCATTAGGTCATTCATGCGAACCATTCCCTTGCGCCTGTTGGTAGCGAGTGGTATCCAGGTTGCCGCATCCCCGGACCTCGACCTTCGGGACTCTGCCCGCAAAGCGGAAACTGGTGCCGCGCCTTCCGCAGGGGCACGCGTCGTAGTCGATTATTTCTGCCATATCATCCGTCAGCACCAGGAACCCGGGGAAGCTTGTTGGCAACACGCTGCAAACCTGCACCAAGCCTCGTTGTCCGGGTGCAACGGGCTCGAGCGTGAGTGGATTTCTCACGACGACTTCTGCAAAGGCCGGCACGTGCTTGTTGCCGT